>Ga0209123_1000075_pt1 | contig 170107 bp, 146 predicted proteins | sample BarGraIncu00431A_FD_184500 | JGI IMG/M metagenome (GOLD analysis project Ga0209123, IMG submission 184500) | Arctic peat soil microbial communities from Barrow, Alaska, USA - Barrow Graham LP Incubations 004-31A (SPAdes) (version 2) | ecosystem: Environmental > Terrestrial > Soil > Wetlands >... | reverse complement strand
TTAAGATGAGATCTCTCATTCGTAAGAAGTAAGACCCCTTGTAGATCACAAGGTTGATAGGCCAGGTGTGTAAGTGTAGTAATATACTCAGCTGACTGGTACTAATAGGTCGAGGGCTTGACTTAATATGTTAGCACTACGTGCTAACCATCATTCATCCTAATTTACACGCTTTCTTCTGTGCAGTTTTGAGAGAACAATGATGTTAGCATTGCGATGCTAACGGAGCGACTCACGAAAAACTTTGGGAAAACATCAAAGTTTTTGTTCCCTGCATCCAGTGGCGATAGCTGTGAGGTCCCACCTGTTCCCATACCGAACACAGTAGTTAAGCTCACATACGTCGAAAGTACTTGGTTGGAAACGGCCTGGGAGGATAGAAAGTTGCTGGTTAAGTTAAAGAGCATTCATTTATGAGTGCTCTTTTCTTTCGTATTTTATTCCTGTGACGTCGCTTTAGATTGGTGAGAATGCCTCAGATGCCTCAGATGCTAGTATATAATCTGAGAAATTAAGTTAAACACCTAGACAAAACCCATTTTTATGCTATAATGGTACTATATAATAAAATAATGAGTCAACGACGACTTCTTCCATTTGAATAAGTGGGGGAAGTCTGTTTTTTTCAAGAATTATGTTGTCATTATTGGAGAACCTATAGTGTAAACATTTTTAATGAAAAAAACTTCCGTTTTAGCTCAAAGGATTAAAATTTTTAACAGGTTTAAATGCAAGCTTTATTTATAACATAAATTAATTAAAGCTGTAACGCAAAATGAAAAATTGAAAGGGGTTTTATGAATGAGTAAGTTAGGTAAAATTTTTGCTTCACAGGTATTCAATGATGCTGTTATGAAGGAGAGTCTCCCTAAAGCTACATATAAAGCTTTAAAAAAGACAATTGAAGAGGGGCTTCCTTTAGATCCATTAGTAGCAGATATTGTAGCTAATGCGATGAAAGATTGGGCTCTTGATAAAGGTGCAACCCATTTTACTCATTGGTTCCAACCAATGACAGGTATCACTGCTGAGAAACATGATGCATTTATATCACCAACTTCTGATGGTAAAGCTATCATGGAATTCTCAGGCAAAGAGTTAATTAAGGGCGAACCAGATGCTTCGTCATTCCCATCTGGCGGTCTGAGAGCTACTTTTGAAGCTAGAGGATATACTGCATGGGATTGCACATCACCAGCATTCGTAAAAGACGGTTCTTTGTGTATACCAACAGCTTTTTGTTCTTATACTGGTGAGGCTTTGGATATGAAGACTCCATTATTACGTTCAATGGCAGCCTTATCCAAACAAGCATTACGTGTATTAAAAGCTCTTGGCAATACAACAACGAATCGAGTGATTACGACTGTTGGACCAGAACAAGAATACTTTCTTGTTGACAAGAAAATATATGATCAAAGAAAAGATTTAATATTTACAGGTAGAACACTGTTTGGTGCTAAACCTCCAAAAGGACAGGAATTAGAAGATCATTATTTTGGTTCAATTAAAGAAAGAATTTCCGCTTACATGCAGGAATTAGATGAAGAACTTTGGAAACTTGGAATTGCGGCTAAGAGTAAACATAATGAAGTGGCTCCTGGGCAATTTGAGTTAGCTCCCATATATACTACAACAAATATCGCAACTGATCATAACCAACTAACGATGGATTTAATGAAAAAAGTTGCTCTAAGACATGGTCTTGTGTGTTTATTACATGAAAAGCCATTCGCTGGAATTAATGGTTCCGGTAAGCATAATAACTGGTCCATGGGAACAGATGATGGAATGAATCTACTGGAACCAGGCCGTACTCCTCATGACAACAAGCAATTCCTTGTATTTTTGTGCTCAGTAATAAAAGCTGTTGATGAATATGCAGATTTATTAAGAGTATCAGCAGCAAACCCAGGAAATGATCATAGACTGGGTGCTAACGAAGCTCCTCCAGCTATCATATCAATATTCTTAGGAGAGCAATTACAAGATATTCTAGAACAAATTGAAAATGGTGGCGCTACCAGTTCTAAATCGGGTGGTAACATGGAAATCGGTGTTACGACGTTACCAGTTTTACCAAAAGATGCAACGGATAGAAATAGAACGTCCCCATTTGCATTTACAGGTAATAAGTTTGAATTTAGAATGTGCCCATCTTCAGCTTCCATTGCTGATCCGAATATAACTTTAAATACTATTGTAGCGGAAGTATTAAATGAAGTTGCTGACCGATTAGAAAAAGCTACAGATGTAAATGCTGAAGTCAAAGCACTTCTTGCTGATTATGTTGCTAAACATAAAAGAGTGGTATTTAACGGAAATGGATACTCAGATGAATGGGTTGTTGAAGCTGAAAAGAGAGGGCTTCAAAACATAAAAACTACAGTAGAAGCCATTAAAGCGTTTATCTCAGAGAAAAATATAGCAGTAATGGAAAAACATGCTGTACTCAGTAAAGTTGAAATGGAATCTCGTTATGAAATAGCTCTTGAAATTTATATTAAAACAATTAATATTGAAGCGTTGACAATGATAGAAATTGCTAAGAGACAGATACTTCCATCTGTTATCAAGTATGCTACTAATATTGCTGCTTCAATTAATACAATCAAAGCTACAGGTGTAATAGCTGATTTAACAGCCCAAATTGAAATATTAACAGAAGTATCTTCATTGACGGGTTCGTTAAAGAAAAATATTGCTGTTCTTGAAGAAACTTTGGAAAAAGCTTCAAACGCTCATGGTGACACTTATGCGCAGGCTTCCTTATTCCGCTTTGATGTATTTGAAAAAATGGGTACACTACGTGAAGTTGCCGATACACTTGAAACTCTAGTCGATAAAGAAGTATGGCCAATGCCAACTTATGGTGATCTATTATTCAATCTGTAATTGATGGATTAAAAGCCTGGTTTAACAACCAGGCTTTTAATTTTACTAAGGCCCCTTTTGGGGCCTTTATTTGTTATTGCAAGTCCATAACAAGGATTTATGGGAATAAATGCATGAATATTATCATAGTAAAGAAAAAGAATTATGTGAAAGCTTATTAAGGAAGGTACACTGTAGTATAATGATAGATGTATAGCGTAGAGATCATCTACAGTTGTCATTGGGACCCTCATGTTTCCTCTTAATGACGAGTACGGCGCTATATATATAATAATATTTAAGGAGTGAATAAAATGGCAAATACACTATTGTATGTAATACCAGCTGGGAAATATACAAAAACTGAATTGGTTGAATTATTGAAAGAACATTCGGAAATTCGATTTATATCTCTTGTGGGTGTTGATTTAGCGGGTAATGATACTGATGAAAAAATCCCAATTGAATTGTTTTTAAAAGATACTGATGATTTTTTTAATGGAACTGCAGTACAAACGGATGGCTCTTCTGTTGTCCTTACAGGAATTGCTACGTTGAATAATGCAAAAGTAGATATGCCTGCTGATGGCGATGTAAATTGGTTCGTTGATTATAATTATGATAATATTGATGAAAAAACTGGTAAACCAGTTGGTAGCCTTCGCATTCCAGCATTTCTTATCCATAATGGATTACGTGTTGATTCCCGTTCAATTTTAGCTGATAGTCTTACGTACATAAAAAATGAACTTAAGAGCTTGTTTATTAAATATCCTACAGTGGCTGGTCTTGAACATATTAATGGGGCGGATATTGAAGATATTGTCTTTACATCAGGTACTGAACTTGAATTTTGGGTAAAAACACCTGTTGATAAAGCTGAAGTAACCGAGTTGTCAGCATCTCAGACAATGCAGGAACAATATTGGCAACGTACCCGTGGACGTGTACGTACTGCATTAGAGCAAACGATTGTGATGTTGGATAACTATGGCTTGAAAACAGAAATGGGACATAAAGAAGTTGGTGGTATAAAGGCCACAATTGATGAAGCGGGTAATTTGACTCACGTTTGCGAACAATTAGAAATTGACTGGCGTTTCGCGGATGCTTTGCAAGCTGCCGATAATGAATTGCAAGCTCGTATTGTCGTAAAAGAAGTCTTTAGAGCCAATGGTCTTGAAGTTAATTTTAAAGCTAAACCCATTATTGGGGTAGCTGGTAATGGCGAACATACTCATGTTGGCTTTGCGGCTAAAATGAAATCAGGAAAATTAGTTAATCTCTTCGCACCTACCAATATGAAAGCTGATTTTATGAGTGCTGTTGGTTATGGCTCAATTATGGGTTTACTCAAAAATTATGAAGCCATCAATCCATTTATATCTTCAACCAATGATGCTCTTAATCGTTTGAAACCAGGTTTTGAAGCACCAGTGTGTATCGTAACTTCTCTTGGTCATACTCCTGAGATTCCTTCCCGTAATCGGACGATTCTTGCAGGTCTAGTGCGTGATATTAATAATCCTTTAGCGACTCGTTTTGAGGTTCGTGCGGCTAATCCTTATACCAATACTTATGTAGCTTTAGCAGCTATTTATATGAGTATGCTTGATGGTGTCAAAGCTATTGTTGAATCAGGTAAAACTACGACAGAAATTTTGGCTGAATTATCCAAGGAAGCTGGCGTTGAAGGTTTCTACTTAGAAAAAGATCGTGCTTATCGTAGTGAGCATGACGTATTTGAAGATTATGAAGAAGAAGAACGTAATCGCTTATTCAGCAAACCACCTGCTACTGTGTGGGAAAACATGGAAAATCTAAAAAAATATCCAGTAAAGACTGAAGTCATTAAAGCTGGTAATATCCTACGTCAAGAAATTATTGATGCTTTTGTTGCAGGATCTTTAATCCGCTGGTCAACTGAACTCTTAAAACGCATTATCCCAGAAAATTTAGCGATTGTAAGAGAGTGCAAATGTTTGCATACTGCAGAAACATCAGTTGATCTGGATTTATATCATTGGAAAAAGATTATTTCTTTACGGTTACTGCTAGCTAAAGATACCGTTGCTTCCAGTGCTATCTTTACGCGTTTAACGGATGCTCTGTTAGCAGGTGATTATGATGTGGCATCGGCCCTGCAAATTGAAATGTATGATACGGTAGAAGAATTAAAAACATTATATGCTCAATACAAACGGAACATAATTTAGTAAGGGATTTTCATACGACAAGCCCCTTTATCGTCAGATAAGGGGCTTGTAAACTAAATTTTGTATATAATAAGCGACCATTTTATATGGTCGCTTATTATTAAGTATAAAATTTTTCATTCCATGTTAAGCTAATGTAAGGGGGATTATAGGTATTTTTTTACAGCTGCCATTACACTATCATAATTAGGAAGATCACTTACATTAGGAACATATTCTACGTGACGTACAATATCATCCCGGTCAATAACAACTGTTCCCCGCGCTAATAGGCGCAGCTCTTCAATTACGAAACCGTATTTCAGACCAAAATCAAGGTCCTTATGATCAGAGAGAGTTTTAATATTTTCAATACCTTTGGTCGCACAATATTTTTTGATGGCAAAAGGCAAATCAACACTGATTGATAAAACTGTTAAGCCGTCGATTTTGGCAGCTTCTTCATTAAACCAACGAGTTTGTATATCGCAAACCGATGTATCGATAGAAGGTACGACGCTGATTACACGCACCTGACCTTTTGTACTACTGAGTGACAGGGGGGATAAATCAGGATTAAGAGCCGTAAAATCAGGTGCTTTGTCACCAACTTTGATTTCAGTACCGATGAGTGTCATGGCATTGCCACCAAATTTTATAACATTATTACGTTTTTGCATTAGAGAAGACCTCCTTATTAAATATCGTTCAACCATTACATGGTAACATATGTAACGATAAATGTAAATGATAGTTATTATTAAATAGTTAATAGTTTATTTTTAGTGTAGTGCAGGAATTTGCCCAAAATAGTCGAATTAAAGTTATAATCTATTTTAATCTATTTTGCTTTAATTTTAGGGGGTATAGACATGGATGTAAAGTTATTTAGTGATCTTGAAGGTCTGCGTATTGCCATATCAATCGAAGCAGCGGGGCGTGACTTTTATCAACAGGCTTATGAGTTAGCAAAAGACGAGAACCATAAAGATCTATTTCGACTATTAAGAAGTGAAGAAGTAAGTCATTATGAAACATTTAGTGCAATTTTTAGACAAGTAAATGCAAACAAAGAAGCGGGAGCCGATGAGTATTTATTTGATGAAGAAACCTCTCGTTATCTTACTGTTTTGGCAGAGGGACATGTATTTCCTACTGGGAAAAATGCTGAAGTTAAAATTGCCGCAGCCACAACGATTGTAGAAATCTTGTACATGGCGATTCAGGCTGAAAAAGATTCTATTTTGTTTTATGATGAGCTAGCAAGTAAATCTAAGTTTCCAGAGGCGAAGAAAATTTTTACGGTGCTTAAGGCTGAAGAACAAACTCATGTAGTTAAACTTCGTCAAATCTTAGATGCGCTACATATAATCAAGGGCCAATAAGACTACGAACATTGAACAAAGTGTAATACTCCTTCATATTCTATAATAGAATATGAAGGAGGTATATTATGCCTAAAAAAAGAGAATGTAATATTAAAAACAAAGTTCAGATAATTTGCCCGGGTTGTGGTGGAATGATTCAATTACCCATGTGTAAAGCCGTTAATGGTGAAGAAATAGTTTGTCAGCATTGTCAACAAAAATTTGTTTTTGGCATGTGAGTGTTAGACTTTTTACAGACTAAGTGAGAATACTACTTTCGGAGTCAAAGTAAAGGCAACTAGGACTTTTGCTTTCGCTGTAGCTTGGCGTATGCTGAGTTTTCTTTAAGGAATCAGAATGTAAACAATTTTGTGATTCCAAATAAGAATAACTAAGGTTTCTACCTTCGTCTGCTGACTTGGTCGAAACCAAGTTTTTTCTTATATAAAGGAGGGGTTTGCAGTGGTAAAGGGAATCGGAAGACGCGCGTACCATAAACAGGATATGAATAAGCAAAAGAGAACAGCACTTACGATTGGTGGTGTGCTAGCTGCAGTTATTTTGCTAGTCATTATTGTTTCTTTTGTAACATAGCTTTTACTATCTTAGGAGGTTGTGTTCTTTTACCCAATCTTGGACATGCAGGAAGATATATTGTTTTGTTAGAAAACGTTCCATCTGAAGACATTTTGCCCTTAGTCGATAAAATGGTTACTTATTATAAGGAAAATGACAAAAATTATGAACGGATGGGCACGATGATTCAAAGGCTAGGAGTGGAAGCCGTTAGGCAGGCCATGTTGGCTTAACCATGAAATAAGACATCTAATTTTAGATGTCTTATTTTTTTTGCCTATGATTATAAGGGGAATAGATGGAATTATTGCTACAGTTGGGTTATACTGTTCCTATAGTAAGATACAAAATCTAAGGAGGCGTGTTGATGAAAATGGATAAGGAATGGCTAATCGATCAAATAGAGAAGCTTGCCTGTTTTGGAAAAGGGCAGCGTGGCATCACTCGCTTAGCATTTACAGAAGCAGATATAAAGGCACAAAAATATATAATGGGCTTGATGGATCAGGCTGGTCTAGTTGTGAGTCGAGATCAAATGGGTAATATTATTGGCCGTTTAGAAGGTCAGGATAAAACCCTGCCCGCAGTACTTACTGGGTCTCATTTAGATACGGTGCCAGAAGGTGGTAAATTCGATGGTGTGGTTGGTGTGGTCGGCGGATTAGCAGCCATAAAACAAATTCAAGGCATGGGTAGTTTACGTCATACGATTGAGCTTATCGTTTTTATTGGTGAGGAATCAAGTCGTTTTGGTTTTGCTACTCTGGGCAGTAAGGCAATGGCAGGCCTAGCGGATACTCATGCATGGAGTAAAGGGAGAGATAAAAATGGCATTACGTTTCCCCAGGTAATGTCCCAACATGACCTTGATATACAGGAAGTTGGTAAAGCTGCACGAAGTAGTGAGCAAATAAAAGCCTTCGTAGAATTGCACATTGAGCAAGGACAGCTTTTGGAAAAGGCCGGTAATACCATCGGTATTGTGAAGTCAATTGCTGCCCCTACACGTCTCAAAATTACAGTAGAGGGCGTAGCGGCCCATTCTGGTTCTACGCCTATGGCAGAAAGGCATGATGCTTTAGTGAGCGCTGCCATGATTATTTTAGCCATTCAAGAGATTGGTTTAGATCAGTCCGGTCGTGGGACGGTAGCCACTGTGGGAAATCTTACAGTTCATCCTGGATCCATTAATGTTGTGCCGGGATTGGTAGAAATGTTGGTAGATGTCCGTGGCGTCAATCAAGAAAGCATGATTGAATGCTTGCAGGACATTAAAGATGCGATCAGTACGATTGCTGAACAGCAAGATACTGTGGTAGCCATTGCAATGATATCGGCAGAAAAACCTGTGGAAATGCATCTCGAGATTAGTGAACTCATTGAAAAAAGTTGTATTAGTCTTGGTGCTTCTTATCAGATGATACATAGTGGGTCTGGGCATGATGCGATGAATATGTCAAGACTAGTACCAACGGGGATGATTTTTGTGCCATCGAAGAATGGAATCAGTCATAATCCTGATGAATATACGGCATATGATGATATTATGATGGGGATTGATGTATTGACAGAGACTTTATATCAATTAGCAAAGTAAGTGGGGCCTTACCCTTACATCATTACGAATGAGCTAACAAAGGGACAGTGAAAGCACTGTCCCTTTGTGTTACCTAATATTACCCTTATTAATTATGTAAACTATATGGTACAATAGTATGGATAGTTCTTAGCTATATATTTTTTCTGAAAGGGGATAAATAATGAAAAAAATCATTGCCAGTACATTAGCAGTTGTGTTCTTCAATATTTTTTCTCCAGTGGCACCACTAGCCCATGCTGGAAGTATAGAGAATCAACTCACGCAGGTTTTGGCACAAGACGCTAATGCAGCTCGTATACAGCAATTGCTGACAGTGAAGAAACAATTAGAGCAGGGGGATACGAAAGTTCTCTTGCAGGCTTTGCAGGCACTCACCAAAGTTGCATTAGATCAATCCGGTCATGGTGAGGTTTCGAATATCGCCAATGTAGTAACTCAAGGTAATGTAAGCCAACTAGCGGAAAACGCAATACGTGAGCAAGTTGGGAAAAGCGTCACGGATAAAGTAGCTCCCTATGAAAAAGAATTAGCAGCCCTTGCTGCTTTATTTAACAATCAGCCACTAGATCCTAAAGCCACTCGTGATAATAACTCATTAACAGGTGCTCCGGAAAATTATAAGCGTGTACTCAATATGAGGGCTACCGCTTATGCGCCTGGAACATTGGATAATGGCAAATGGAAGAACCAAACATTTATGGGGGGCACAGTTCGTCATGGTGTTGTCGCAGTGGACCCACAAGTCATTCCAATGGGAACAAAACTCTGGGTAGAAGGTTATGGTGAGGCCATTGCCGAAGATCAAGGTAGCGCCATTAAAGGCAATCGTATTGATTTGGCCTTCGATAAGCGGAATGATGCCCTTGATTATGGTATTCAAAATGTAAAGATCTATGTATTAAATTAACCGGCATTATGCCGGTTTTTCTTTTTCAGGTCATCAGAAAGTATAACACTTTCTAAGATTCCAAGTAAGAACCACTAAGGTTTTGACCGTTGTCTGCGGACTTGGTCGAAACCAAGTTTTTTTTATACTGTTTTTCCTCACAGCTACATATATTTTGTATAAGGGTTTGGCGCAGGAGGGGGCAGAGTGACAATTGTAAAGATTCGACGAGCTCAAGTTTTTTATAGTGTAGCCATATTATTAATTGTGAGTATTATTTGTGGGATAGTAGGTTTTGAATATATTGATGAACAGGAATTGGCCGCCATTGAAAATCAGCCAACTGTTCCTCCAACGGGGACAATGAGTATCGTCATCAAGGTGTCCCAACGTATCTTAGAACTGCATAGTGATGGCCAGCTGTATAAACAATATCGCATTGCTGTTGGTAAAAGTGCAACACCAACACCGATTGGCGAATGGAATATTGTGTGGAAGGATTATGACTGGGGGACAGGATTTGGTACCAGATGGATGGGGCTTAATATACCATGGGGAATTTATGGTATTCACGGTACCAATAAGCCTTGGTCTATTGGACAATTTGCCAGTCATGGTTGTATTCGTATGCGTAATAAAGATGTGGAAGAGTTATTTGAATGGATACCTGTAGGTACGTATGTACGTATTGAAGGGCGTAAAATGAAAGTAGGGAGAACGTTACGACATCAAATGTCAGGCTCAGATGTCGCTTTACTCCAAATGAAGCTAAAAGAATTAGGCTATTTAAGCAGTCGAGCTGATGGGGTGTTTGGCCTAATGACCAAGAAAGCCATCGAAACCTATCAGGCTGAGCATTATTTAGAAGTGACTGGTATAGTTAATAAACAACTAGCAGATTTATTAGGTATTTGATAATAAAACAAAAAAATAGGGGTAAATCCAGTAATGGTATAGTCTACAGGGAGTAACAATAGAGATGTAAAGAAAACATTGACAGAATATTGCCTCTTTTCATGTCGGTTTATTTGACGAAGGAGGCATAGTAGTGTAAAATACATATAGGCCGAATCCGAATAGGTACGGGGGAACCATAAAAATATAGGGGTGAATCCACTGATAGTGGTAGGGTTATTTCTCTTCTCTTCAACCCGAATCCGACAGCTAACCCCGGAGGCTTAAAAAAGAGAGGTGAACCAATTGAAAAAAGGCTATCTAATCTTAGTATTGACAATATGTATGTTACTGGTAAGTGTTGTGGCTTTTGCGGCTCCCAATGATGACAGTATGAAAATTGGTATGCGTGGTGACAATGTAAAATTATTACAAAAACTACTTTCAGAACAAGGCTTTAATGTTGGTGCCATTGATGGCATTTTTGGTACCCTAACATTTAAAGCAGTCAAAGATTTTCAAAGTAGCAGTGGTTTGACAGTGGACGGCGTTGTTGATAAAGATACCCTACTGACTTTAGGGCGTACTACTGAATTTAATCCAAGCAGATCGAGTCGATCAATGACCATGAGTGCATCGGCCTACTCGGCCTATGATGATGGAAATGGTCATTATACATCAGGTGGCAATTTAGTCCGCAAAGGTCTAGTAGCTGTTGATCCAACGGTGATTCCCTTGGGAACTCGTTTATTTATACCAGGCTATGGACATGCTATCGCCGATGATACTGGTGGTGCGATAAAGGGGAATCGAATTGATATGGCATTTGGTAGCCATGGTGAGGCCATGGACTTTGGCCGGCAACAAGTAACAGTATATATTTTAGATTAACAGGCACTATGCCTGCTTTTTTTTACCCAATTAAAAAGATCCCTAGATACAAATGTATAGAAAGATAAGATACACCCGATACTAGACTTATATGATAGAACGTATTTTCTATAGAAGGGTGTGTTTTATTGAATATGTCAGGAAATATACTAGCCCTCTCCCTGGCCCTTGTTTCAGGTGTACTTATGGCAATACAAGGTTCGCTTAATACGGCTTTAAGTAAGGTTGTTGGCCTGTTGGAAGCAACTTTCATTGTACATGTAACGGGTACGATTATTTTGATACTATTGTTATTTGTATTTCCCATGGGCAAGGGAGATTTATATGCATTATTCGAGGCACCATGGTATGCATATTTAGGTGGCGTGGTCGGTGTTGGCATTATTTATCTAGTCGTTGCCAGCATACCTGAGGTGGGAGTGGCTAATGCTACTACGGCCATTATTATGGGGCAAGTCTTAACCGCCATTATTATCGATCATTTCGGTGCCTTTGGCCTAGAAAAAATTGCTTACGGTTGGAATCAAATCATAGGTCTTATTTTTTTAGTCATTGGGGCGAAGCTATTGCTACAATAAATTAAAGTATTGACATTATTCATTTATTGTATTATACTACATAAGTACTGATTGAGGGGTTGTATCTCAGTTGGTTAAAACCTTTCATAGGATAGTACCGTTTAACACTATGAGACCATAGCTCAGTTGGTTAGAGTACTGCATTGACATTGCAGGGGTCGGAGGTTCGAATCCTCTTGGTCTCACCACAAATTATCCCATGTTACCATTATGGTTGACATGGGTTTTATTATATTAATAGTAACGTTAAAGAGGATCATCGTAACTCAATAAGAGTAAAATAGGTGCTTATAGGCTTATATATTATCTCTCGTCCTTGGATGGGAGATTGTTTTTTTTGCTGTAGCATTTATATAATGGGGAGGTTTTTATAATGGAAAAAACAGCGAAGACCGTCAGCTCCGCGGCGGTGAAAAAGGCGATCTTGATTGTAAGCTTTGGTACTACTTATCTTGATACGTTGAAATTGTCCATCGAAAGTACAGAAAATAAAATTAGAGGGGCCTTCCCGAATTTCGAGGTGCGTCGGGCGTTTACCTCTCGTATTATCATTAAAAAATTAGCTGAGCGAGATGGTATTCAAATTGATACGGAAAAACAAGCTCTAGAACGGTTACAAGCCGAGGGTTACAAAGAAGTGTTCATCCAGCCATTGTATGTGGCCGCGGCAGAAGAATATGAAAAGTTAAGAAAAGTTACGGTACATTTTACTCATGCTAAAGTCTTTAATAAGATCATTCTTGGCCGTCCGCTACTCTATTATATGGGGCAGGAAGGTTATCCAGATGATTACATGATTGCCATTAAGGCCATCCACCTACCTACCCTGCGCCAACAGGAAGCCATCGTACTAATGGGCCATGGGGGACTCCACCCCGCTAACACGGCTTATGCCGCTTTACAAATAAAATTAGAAGAAGCTGGCTTTAGTAATGCTTTTGTTTATACTGTTGAGGGATTCCCGTCATTAGACAGTGTTATTGAAAAAATGCACAGTAAAAAAATGAAAAACGTCACTTTAATGCCGTTCATGCTGGTAGCGGGCGACCATGCTAATAAAGACATGGCTGGTAGTGATGAACATTCTGCCAAATCTCAATTACATAAAGCAGGATTTATTGTTGATCTATATTTCCATGGGCTAGGTGCTAATCTGGCGATTCAGGATATTTATGTGCAACATTTAACAGAAGCCATTGACCAAGGATGTAATAGTGGAAAATAGAAGATCCTAAAACAATGTATTGGCACCTTTATGATGTAATTACAATACATTACGCAGTAGTGATTAAAATTAGCCACCATCTACCTTCGGGCAGATGGTGTTTTTTGTCTTAGTTAGTGAGCATAAAAAGATAACATTTGGGCCGTGGCTTCTTATGTTTGTCTAAAAAAATGCCCGGCACATGGCCAGGCGGTAAAACTAGTTGTTAATAACTGCCAATTTTTTTCCTAACACGGCATGAGGTTTGTGTGAAAAATAGTCATTTAAATATGCATCTGTTTCTGAGCAATCATGGCAAATAAACTGATAATCAGTTGATTGTATTTCTTCAATCGGTGTTTGTGTCGCTTCAGATAGTGCAGAGTAAAAAATTTCAATGTCCACTCTTTGCGGGTGAGCGCACATTGCACATGGGATAATCCTGTTTGTGCCCATATATCAGCGCCTTCTTTCTATTTAGTATAATAAAGATTATATTTCTATCTGTACTTAAAAAAACCTTTTCATTATAAAAAAATATTAAATTAAACATTTTCGCGTTATAATAACATATGTTTTAAGATTTCATTATAAAAATAGAGTTAACTGATGATAGTGACGAGATGGCTATGATGAGAATAAAATAGATCAGTTTATTGCGTAAGAGGAGGACTAGCTGTGGCCCAATATTCAGTACTTATTGTTGATGATGATGTAAAATTGGTGAAACTGCTACAAACTTATTTTGAAAAAGATGGATTTATTACTTATGCTGTTAATGATGGATTAGATGCCCTCGTGGCAGTGGGGGAGAAAAAACCAGATATTATCGTGTTGGACTTGATGCTGCCAGGTCTTGATGGTTGGGGAGTCTGTCAGAGAATTCGCCGTGATAGTGATGTACCTATCATTATGCTGACGGCCCGCGACGAAGAAAGTGACCGTTTAGTTGGACTAGAAATTGGTGCAGATGATTATGTGACAAAACCCTTTAGTCCGAAAGAAGTGGTGGCGCGGGCCAAGGTCATTTTACGGCGGACCCATAAAAAAATGGCGCGTTACGCGCCATTGCAGGTTGGGAATTTGATCATTGACTTAGAACGCCATCAAGTCACTCACGATGATCAGCCGATTGAACTGACACCGACCGAGTTTAAACTGTTAGAACTATTAGTCGCCAATGTTGGCAAAGTCTTCAGCCGTTTACAAATTGTAGAACAGATCCAAGGGTATACATTTGAAGGTTATGAGCGGACGGTTGATGTTCACATTAAGAATCTTCGTCGTAAAATAGAAGGTAATCCTAAGGCCCCTCAGTATATTCAAACTGTATATGGAATAGGCTATAAATTTGCCAGTGATGCCGATGAATAGCATTACGTATCGTATTACAGGTCTGATGTTTTTAGCCGTTGCTCTTACGGTTGTTCTGTTGATTTACCTAGCCAATGTCCAGATGGCCGGGCAATTCAAGGAGTATCTAGTCGTCCAGCAGATGGAAATGAGTCGCAGTGGTAGCCAAGAGCATATGAGTGACGACGGTACGTCGACGATGACCGTTGTAATGGGGCCTTTGGAAGAAAGCTTTCTTGCGTCAGTTCATCATTCCTTAATTTGGGTAGGATTAGCAATCTTGGCAGTAGGTTTGGCAGCTAGCTATGCATTGGCGCGTAGCATTACGGTACCTCTCCGCAATTTAAGCCAAGCCGCCGAACAAATTGCCCAAGGCAACTTTGAACAAACTGTGCCCATAGAAAGCAAAGATGAAGTAGGGCACCTGGCCACCATCTTTAATAAAATGGCTGTCGTCTTAGCCACAAATACAAATTTAAGAAAGCAATTATTGGCTAATATTGCCCACGAGCTACGGACGCCCCTTGCGGTGATCCAAGGCCACTTGGAAGGTATGATAGACGGTGTGATTGAACCGAGCAAAGAACAACTTAGCTCACTACATGAAGAAGCCATTCGCCTTAATCGATTAATTAAAGAATTACGGGATTTATCCTTGGCGGAAGTTCGTCAGCTAGGTCTGGAAAAGACTTCAACAGATATTAATCAATTGATTAACCGGGTGGTAACAATGCTCCGGCCAATGGCTGATGAAAAAAAAATTCAAGTAAAATGTTTTTTTGCGGAGGATATACCTGACGTTATTGTAGATAATGACCGGATGAACCAGGTATTTTATAATATCTTAGTGAATGGCATTCGGTATTCGCCAGTACAAAGTGAAGTACAAGTAACAACTTCATTCGGGGAACGAAAAAATGGTCAGTGGCTTACGGTATCCATTAAGGACAATGGACCTGGTATTGCGGCAGAAGATGTTCCTTATGTTTTTGATCACTTTTACCGGGGTGATAAGTCTAGGGATCGGAAAAGTGGAGGTTCAGGTCTAGGACTGGCGATTGTCAAGCAACTTGTGGAAATTCATGGGGGAGAGGTAACTGTCACTAGTGAAGTGGGTAAGGGCAGTATCTTTGAGGTTCTATTACCCCTAGATAAGGATGGGCAGTTAGTGTAAGTAAGAATTAAGAGTAGCATATTTAAAAATAACGACAAAATAGCAGCTCTTCGGTAAGGAGGGCTGCTATTTTATTTAGGTCAAAATAATAAAGCGGAGACTCAATAAACATAATTTATTCATAGATTCTTCACTATTTATTCATAATAGCATTGTATACTAGAGATAAAGAGTATAAATAGTCGTATTATAAGTGCATGGCTTTGGAGGTGTAAGCAATGAAAGTATTAGTAGTGGATGATGATGAGAAAATTGTAAAAGTACTGGTCACCTATTTGACTAAAGAAGGATATATGACGGAAACTGCCATGGATGGCAGAACGGCGCTGGAAAAGGCGCGAAATTGGCAGCCTGATATCATATTACTCGATGTTATGTTGCCAGAGGTTGATGGTTTAGAAGTATGTAAGGAAATCAGGCAAGACAGCGACGTGCCGATTATTATGCTCACGGCTCGGGATGCCGAGACCGATCAGATCATTGGACTGGAAATCGGGGCGGATGACTATGTAACGAAACCTTTTAGTCCTCGGGAACTCATTGCCCGGATAAGGGCAATTTTAAGGAGGGTTAAGCCTGAAGGGCGACGGAATGGAAATGCACTGCGGATTGGAAAAATTGCACTACATCAACATAACCACACGTTAACAGTGGAAGGTAACCCTGTGGAGCTGACGCCTACGGAGCATAAACTACTGGAATTGTTTTTGACTCATCCTGGTCAGGTGTTATCGCGGCTACAGTTGATTGAAAATGTTCAAGGTTATGCTTTTGATGGTTATGAACGGACGGTTGATTCTCATATCAAAAATCTGCGCAAAAAGATAGGAGATTCCTATGGTGAGCCCCGCTATATTAAAACAGTCTATGGCGTAGGCTATAAACTAGCAGGTGATCATCATGACTAGTCTGTTGACTCGGGTAATGGTCACATTTTTTTTAACGACGGTCACTGTTGTTGTAGGACTCATTGTAGTTGTCAATTATCAGGTATCAGAAAACTTTAATTCTTATTTATCCATGAGTAACATGCATGGCATGATGATGAACCATGGCAATATGGCCGCGATGATGGGGATTCCAGAAGAACGATTTATGATGTCCTTAAAGCATTCCCTGTTGCTGGCGGCAGGGGGGATGCTGCTCATTGGTGCTGGTGTTAGCTATTATTTAGCCCGTAGCATTGCTACCCCGGTGATTGACTTAAACCGAGCTGTAAATGCGGTGGCATCGGGGGATTTGGATACGGCTGTTATTGTGGAACGGCAAGATGAGGTAGGACAATTGGCCATGGCATTTAACGCCATGACAGCCAAATTAAAATCCAATACCATCTTGCGTCAACGCTTTCTCGCAGGAGTTGCCCATGAGCTTCGAACACCATTGACCATATTGAAAGCTAATTTAGAAGGAATTGCTGATGGTGTTATTACTCCGGGCATGGAGCAAATGAACTCATTGACTGAAGAAGTGGATCGGATGACAAAGATGGTGGGGGAACTCCGTGATCTTTCTTTATTAGAGGCCGGACAATTGCAACCAGACTTTGCCCTTTTAGATTTAACAGAACTAATACGCCAGGTTGTAGGAAAAAGTAAGCCTTTCGCCAGTGAAAAAAATATCAACCTGGACATAAAAATAGATGATAAGTTACCAGGTTTTTGGGCCGATGGAGATATGGTCAATCAGACAGTGTATAACCTTGTCTTAAATGCCATCAAATATACGCCCCAAGCTGGACAGATTATCATAGGAGCAACCGCTGAAAACGGCATGATCCGAATTTCAATTGCTGATACTGGAATTGGCATTGCGGTGGAAGATTTGGAACATGTTTTTGATTATTTTTATCGTGTTGACGCGGCAAGAGCCAAGGTAAGTGGTGGTACTGGTCTTGGCTTGGCCCTCGTTAAACAAATGGTTTTAGCTCATGATGGTACAATCAAAGCCGAAAGTAAATTAGACCAAGGTAGTATTTTTACAGTCCTGTTGCCCATTGCTTCACATAAAAAAACATAGTCTCTCCATAAGATCTCCACAATGTAAGGGTATAATAAGATTAACACAAAGGAGGTGTTTACATCATGATGATGGGTTATGGTTATGGAAGTTCAATGGGGTGGCTCGGTATGGGTTTCGGGATGATAATGAATCTAGCATTTACCGCGCTAATTATTATGGCAGTCATTTGGATGTTTAAAACGGTATTCCGCGATGGTCACAGGGAAGAAAAGTCAGCAGGTGCTATAGGGATATTGAAAGAAAGATATGCCAAGGGCGAAATCACTAGTGAAGAATATCAGTACATGAAAAAAGAACTGGAATAAAGAACACATAATTTCTTCATAATGGCTCCGGTCATGCAAAAAATGATGCAAAATGGTGGTATGATGGGAAACGTTAATAATAACAAATAAAGAGTACTGCAGGATAATAGCCAGGAGAAATCCTGGTTTTTTGCTGTTTTTTTTACAACTAAGGGCAGAAAGTTGGTAGTTGGTTGTAGGTAAATAAAATAATATAAGATATTCATAATTTCTTCATAAGTTCTTCATATCTGCCTGATACAATGAGTGCTATAAACAAGAACTACTAACAATATGAACTGTTAGTAGTTCAAAATATGGAGAGATAATGATTATGAATAAAAGAGTAACACAAATGATCTTTGCAGCATTGGTAGCGGTGTTTATATTGGGTGCAATTTTGATGCCGGTAATGACAACGGTATTTGCTGCAGAACAGACGAGTGATCAGGAACAGCAGCCAACACCACCACAGCAGGATGCTCCGAAAGATGGTGGAAACGAACATTCTGGTCACAATATGGATAATATGAAAATGTAGTATAGTGTACAGCCCTTCCACACGGAAGGGCTGTCTGATTATCGGGAGTAAAAATGAAAGAGGGTTATTATAGATGGATATATATATTGAGTCAACTGCTTGTGCTTATATTACAAAGAAAAGTCAGGATAAAGCAATTACCCTTGGCGTTGGCAAACGAGAAGATGCACATTGCGGATGTAGCGTGAGTGGAGGTTTTTTCCCCCTTGTAACACTAGGCGTAAGCCCTTTCGATATTGACGTATATAACAAAATAAATATTGAGGGTATAAAAGTGTATTATCCTGATTCTATGACAAGCTCCTTTAAAACTGTAACTGTGAAGATTGAAGGGCTGTTTTTTTATAAGCAACTTTTGGCTTTGGGACTTTAGTAAATTTTTTGCAATAACATCAGTTCTTCATACTTTCTTCACGAGATCTTCACATCAGTTGGATATGATATGTACATTGGAACAAAGATACAATCGGGGTGAAGGACAATGTGGGGGTTACTTATTATTCAATTGGTAGCCACTGGGTACTTATGGTGCTACCTTGCGAATCGAGTTGAGGAGCTAGTTGTTAAAGAAAATGAGAATGAATATTTATAAGGCTCAAGGGGAGTGAAGGTGAAGTGGGAGGATGTATGAAAACAAGAAAATGGTTTCAGAGAAAAACATTGACCTTGACCGCTGTACTGGTATTAGGAATGATGGTGCCGACGATGGCAGCGGAAAACCAAGAGGTTTTGAGCCTCAAGCAAGTAATCGATACTGCATTGCAAAATAACCCAACCCTGCTGGAAAGTCAGAAACGCTGGGAGGGGAAAATGGCTAGTGTCCCAGTGGCGACAGCTTGGTCCAATCCTAAGTTTGGGATTATGAAAGATGATGCCAATGGACTATTCTCGCCTGGTACGGCGATGATGACTCAATATAGCTTGACCCAGGAAATCATGAATCCGTCAAAACTAAAATCCATGGGTAAAATGGCGACCAGTGATGGACTCATGTCTGAGGCTAACTATCAGGATAAACGTATGGAAGTGTATAGTGCTGCCAAACAGTCATATTATGATTTGCTATATGCCAGTAAAGCCTTAGAAATTGGCAAAGAAAATCAGCAACTCATGGGTCAATTGGTGCAGATTGCACAGGTCAACTATTCCACGGGTATGACATCCCTGCAAGATACCCTCAAAGCCCAGACTGAGTTTTCTAAGATGACGACGGATCTCTTAGATATGGCAGCCATGGAAGCGGTGACCAAAGCCAAATTGAATACAATGATGAATCGCTCGGCCGATACAACACTCGCAGTGAAAGAAGAATTCAGCGCAACGCCACACAATTTTGATTTAGCTGGTTTAAAACAGCAGGCGGTTGGTGGAAAACCAGCAGTGATGAGTATGTTGCGTCAAGTAGAGATGGCTCAGGCGGGTGTAGAATTGGCGAAAAAACAGAAAAAACTTCCTGACTTTGAAGTTGGCGTTGCTTATAAAGATTACCAAGAACAACCTAATACTTGGCAAGTGAGTGCGATGGCCATGTTGCCCATTTGGCAGGGGAAAAACAACGGACAAATCAAAGCTGCTGATGCTAACCTGGATGCAGCTAGAGCGTCATTAACAAATATGCAAAATATGACGGAGCTAGATATCCAAATGGCCCTTACGGAAGCGCAAACTGCTTATCGGAAAATCGACCTTTACCAGAATACAATTATCCCTGAGGCAGAAGTATCTTATCAGGCTGGCATAGTTGGTTACACCAATGGTAAGGTGGATTTTATGGCGGTATTAGATAGTTTGAATGCCCTCAGAAACGCAAAACTAGGTGCTTATAAGGCCCGAATTGATTATGAAAAAGCTTCTACCAATGTTGAGAAAGCTGTAGGGAAACCTCTATTGAATGGTGGACCACAACCGTAACAAATGATCAGGATGAAAGGACGAGGATAACATGATAGAAAGAGTTGGGGGAAAAAAGAAACTGATCATTGGTGTGACGGCTGGTCTGTTAATTGCTGGCGGAGCAGGCTATTATACTTATATTCATAATAAACCAGCAACGACGATGGATCATTCGGCTCATCAAACGGGCAAAGCTCCGATTATGGCCATGGGAGATACGGTAACTCTCGATGCAAAAGCTAGGCAATTAGCAGGGGTGCAGACGGCGCAAGCCACAGTGAAAGCCCTTTCTAAGGATATAAAAACCACAGGTAAAATCGCCATGAATGAAAGTGGACGGACGTATATTACTTCCAGAGTTGAAGGGCGGGTCGATGAATTGTATGTATCCGCCGATGGTGAAACTATAACCCAAGGGCAAGCCATTGCTTCGGTGTATAGTCCTACTTATATCGCAGCCCAAGAAGAATATTTGCTGGCAACCCAGAGTGTGCAGAAACTCAAGGGTGCTGGTAAAGATGTGGTACAGATTAACAATGGTCTATTAGCAGCATCCCGGCGCAAACTCCAATTATTAGGTGTATCCGACGAAGCAATATCCCAGCTGGCACAGACAGGTCAAGCCAATGATCATATGACAATTTATGCCCAATTTGGTGGTACTGTTTTGGAAAAACTGGTGCTACCAGGTACTTATATCATGCCGGGAGAAAAATTATATAACTTATCGGATTTGTCCAATGTATGGATGTATGCTGATATTTATGAAAAAGATTTAGCTGGTGTTCAGATCGGTCAGCCAGTTACTGTGACCAGTGGTGCCTATCCTGGTGAAACCTTTAATGGACAGGTAACATTTATCAATCCCGTTCTCGATGATAGTAGCCGGACCGTCAAGGTACGGGTGGCCATGGGTAACCCAGGTGGTCGATTAAAACCCAATTTATTTGTGAATGCTGCCATCAGTGTACCATTAGGAGAAAAGCTCGTTGTACCAGAATCAAGTCTACTGGACACTGGTACGCGCAAAGTGGTGTATGTGGTTCAAGGCGAAGATACCTTTGTGAAACGGGATGTGGTCATTGGTAAGGAAGCGGATGGTTATATTCAAATACTCTCCGGACTTGCACCTGGCGATGTTGTGGTGACAGCTGCTACATTCCTTATTGACTCCCAAACTCAGTTAGGCAGCGGCAGTATGGCCGGCATGAAGATGTAAGGGGGGGATCGCGATGCTTAATAAATTAATTGAGTTTTCATTAAAGAACAGAGTGATAATTATTGCTTTGTCAGCACTTATTATTGTTTGGGGCGTTTTTACTGTTCAGGATACCCCCATTGATGCCTTTCCTGATTTGAGTGAAAACCAGGTGTTGGTTTATGCTGATTGGATGGGACGTGGTCCCCAAGAAGTACAAGATCAGGTAACCTATCCTTTGGAAACGGCACTGCGAGGACTACCAAAGGTTAAAGAGGTACGCTCTAATTCATCCTTTGGTTTTTCCATGGTAACGGTTATTTTTGAAGATGGGGTGGATCCCTATTTTGGCCGGCAGGTGGTGAATGAAAAGGTACAACAAGCCATTCCTAAGTTGCCAACGGGTGTGCTACCGGCTTTAGGTCCGGTAAGTACTCCCATGGGTCAGGTCTTCATGTACACCATTGAAAGTGATCGGCATAATCTGGCTGAGCTGCGGACCATACAAGATTTTACCATTAAGCAACAATTAAGTGCTGTGCCTGGCGTTGCTGAAGTAGCTAGTATTGGTGGTTATGTTCTCCAGTACCAGGTCAATCTCGATCCCAACTTAATGAAATCATACCGGGTGACTGTTGGCCAAGTATTTGGTGCCATTGGCGCTAATAATGCTAACGTGGGTGCCAAAGTTGTGGAACAAAATGGTCAAGAATTTGTTATTCGTGGTTTAGGGCTGGTACAGTCCATTGACGACATTAAAAATATTGTAATTACCCAAAATAATAATATACCTATCTATGTGAAAGATGTGGCGCGGGTAGCGGTGGGGCCCGATTTTCGCCGGGGCGTACTGACGAAGGATGGTTATGAGGCATCGGGTGGTATTATCATGGAGCGTATGGGCGAAAATACGCTAAATGTCATTGATGAGGTTAAAGCAAAAATCGCTGAAATTCAGCCAACGTTGCCTCAGGGAATGCACATTGTTCCTTACTATGATCAGACTGAGCTGGTGAAGAATGCCGTTAATACGCTCAAACGAGCATTAATTGAAGAATTTATTCTAGTATCCATCATTGTTCTAGCCTTTTTAGGCAATTGGCGATCCAGTATTATCGTGACCAGTGCCATTCCCATTGGTATTCTCATTGCTCTCATTGCCATGAAGAATATTCATTTATCAGCTAACCTTATGTCCTTGGGAGGCATTGCCATTGGGATCGGTGTCATGACCGATGCGGCGGTTGTTATGGTGGAAAATATTTATCGACATTTAGCCGAAGATGGTGGTCGACGTAATATTGTGGACGTGACCTTGGAAGCGGCCAAAGAAGTGGCATCACCCATCTTTTTTTCCATCACAATTATCATTGTGACCTTCCTGCCCGTGTTTACCATGACTGGGACCGAGGGGAAAATGTATACTCCCATGGCCTTTGCAAAATCCTTTGCCATGACCGGGTCATTGCTACTGGCCTTTACCTTGGTACCTGTATTATGTACCTTACTCTTCAAGGGCAAAATCAAAGAAGAAGATACGTGGATCGTGGCAAAAATGCACAAATATTATGTGCCACTACTACACAAAGTGTTGAAATATAAGAAAGTTACCATTGGGCTGGCCGCTCTAGTGATTATTGCTGGTTTCTCCTTATTGCCAGTGATTGGAACGACCTTTATGCCAGAATTGGACGAAGGAACTTTCTTGGTCATGCCCACCATGCTGCCTAGCGTATCCCTGACTCAGGCCGTAGAATCGGCTAAGACCATGGATAAGCTTATTATGGAAATACCAGAAATTGATATGTCCGTAGGCAAGGTGGGGCGGGCTGAATCAGCTCTCGATCCAGCACCTATCAATATGATTGAAACCGTTGTTACTTTAAAGCCCAAAGAACAGTGGCGACCAGGGATGGATAAAGAAGCCATCAAACAAGAAATGCTAGATAAATTAGGCAGTGTCCCTGGTCTGAACCTGGCCGTTACCCAACCCATTGCCGGCCGTTTGTCCATGCTGACAACGGGGGTGCGGACGGAACTGGGTATCAAGCTGTATGGGGAAGACCTGCAGGTGTTACAGCAAAAAGCCTCTGACATTGAAAAAGCCTTAGGGGATGTTCCTGGAGCTAGTGACTTATATGCTGAGCGGGTCTTTGGCGCTCCTTATCTAGAAATACAAATGGACCGGGAAAAAGTGGCTCGTTATGGTCTAAACATTGGGGACGTAGAAGACGCCATTGAACTGGCGGTAGGTGGTAAAGCGGCCACAACGACCGTCGAGGGTAAAAAACGCTTTGATGTATTGGTGCGTTATAACCGAGAAAATCGTGAAAATATTAATGAAATGCAAAACATCTTGATCCCAGTAGCCAGTAGTGGTGCTAAGACGGCTGGTAGTGGTATGGGTAGTGGTATGAGTAGTGGGACTGCTAAAACAGGGACTGCTTCTCCTGGTGGCGCTTACGTACCACTGGGCGAAGTCGCCAAATTTCAAGTTGTTGATGGCCCGTCTATGATTAGCAGTGAAAATGGCGTTTATCGCATTATTGTCCAGATGAACACCAAAGGCCGGGATGTGGTCAGTTTTGTCGATGAAGCGTCTAAAGTCATTAAAGAGAAGGTTGACTTGCCGCCCGGTTATTCCATGAAATGGACTGGGCAGTACGAAAATCAACAACGGGCGAAAGCACGCCTGGGAATGGTAGTACCAGCCGTTGTTGTCCTCACCTTCTTCTTACTGTATATGAGCTTTAAAGCCGCTGATGATGCCTTCCTCATTATGCTTAATATTCCTTTTTCACTGGTTGGTGGTATTGTGGCCATCTATGCAACCAATACCTACTTGACAGTGGCTGCAGCCGTAGGTTTCATCGCACTGTGTGGTATTGCGGTGCAGAATGGTGTCATTATGGTGAGTTATATTAAAGCACTTCGCGAGCACAAGACCCTGAAAGAGGCCATTACTGAGGGCGCTATTACAAGGCTACGGCCCGTTGTGATTACGGCTTTAGTAGCAAGCCTCGGTTTATTGCCCCTCATTTTTTCCACTGGTACGGGGGCTGAAGTACAACGGCCTATGGCCACTGTGGTCGTCGGCGGTCTGGTGACCTCCACAATTTTGACCCTATTCGTATTGCCCTGTATTTATTTAGTATGGCATCAATGGCGGGAACGCAAACATGAAAATCGTTCATCTGAAAGTTCCATTAAAAAATAATATATAATAAACAGGAGGAATTTAACATGAAAAAAAGTAAAGTAATCCTAGGAATTTTATCTACAACGGTGATCCTCGCCTTAGTAACAGGCTGTGGCTCTAGTGAAAAACAAGCAGCGCCGCAAGCTGCGACTGGGCAAGCCGTCGATCATAAAGGCATGGATATGTCAGGACATGAAAATATGTCAATGCCCAAAGAAGATCCTATGCCAATCATGAAAAGTATGGATCAGCAATTGCAAGATTTGATGAAACAGGTGAAAGCAGGTCAGACAATGGAAGCCCAGAAAACGGCCGGACTGCTAGCAAGTACTACGGAAAAAATCATGCCCCACATGATGGATGATGGTTTAAAAAATAGTTTGCGGAGTGCCGCCGGTGATATTAAAACGACGGTTAACGCGGGTAAAATAGATACCAATGTCATGGAAAGTAAAGTGAAAGCTATGCAAGAGATCATGACGAAAACCACAACACACTTACAAACAATGTCACACAAATGAGAATAGCTGGAGAGGAGAAGTGCATGCTGAAAAAATGGATTATGATACTACTTGTCGGAACTTTCGTTAACGGCACAGGGGTAGCAATGGCTTCTCCAACCTCTGGTTATAATCAGTTTACGAAATCCTTAGATTCCATCGTCACAGGAGCCGTCATGCCAGTGGCAAACGAACAGCAGATTGCGGCTCGCTCGGCGACCCTATCTACGGGTCCGTTTGGACAGTCCAGTCAATCCATACAAATCTTGGCAGTGGCGCGAGAAATGCTTGGTCAGCCAGTTGTATGGGGCGGGGCTTCACCAGCCCAAGGCTTTGATTGTTCAGGCCTAGTGCAGTACGTTTACAGGCAAGCCGGGATTAATTTGCCGCGTACCGCTGATATACAGTTTCTAGTGGGTAGAAACGTGTCCCAATCGGCTTTGCAACCAGGGGATTTAGTGTACTTTACTACCTATGAACCAGGTGCGTCACATGTTGGAATTTATATTGGCAGAGACAAGTTCATTCATACTTCTTTTTCTAGTGGTGTAGTTGCCATTGCTGATATGAATGATAGCTATTTCGTGCAGCGATATTATGGCGCCAAGCGGGTATTATAAAAAGTAACTAGTAATACATGAACGTCAATAAGCTCTATCAAAAGGGTTACCACCTCATTAAATTTTCAGATTTATGAGGTGGTAACCTTTTTTTGTTATTTATATATCCTATTATCCTAAAGACTAAGTACGTAAAATTTGACAAAAGGTGTATTTTTAACGTATTATTAGTTTGATATTCAAACAGTATATTGATATAACTATTTGATAAACGAAGGAGTGGCTGAAGATGAATTCTTTAGATGAATTAACGGATGAATTATTTAATTTTTTTAATGGTTTTTCCACTTGGGAAAATTCAGTGATAAAAACCAGTGAATTGACGGTTTCGGAAGCCCATGCGATTGAAATATTGGGCAAGTATGGTGAGATGAAGATGAAAAGCCTAGCCCAATACCTAGGGGTAACGACAGGTACAACTACGGTTACGGTTGATCGCTTGGAAAAGAAAGAATATGCCAAAAGGGAATCTGTTAAGGAGGATCGGCGCATCCATCTCATTACCCTAACGAAGAAAGGTCAGCAAGCTTTTTCGGAGCATCACCAGTATCATTACAATTTAACCGAGCAAATAAATTCGGTGCTTTCCGATGAAGAAAATGAGCAATTACTAAAAATTCTGAAAAAAATTAATGTGGAGGTTTTTTAGCTATGGAGAAGGACGAAAATGTTATGCTGAAGAAGCCACGGCATCGTAGAGCACCTACAGGAGTCGTAGAGGATAAAGAGTGTCTGGCCCATGGAGAAGGAAGTCATATGCCAGACTATATGATAATCGCCTCCACATCTTTGTTATTGCTTGGTTATTGGTCTGAATGGCTGCCGACGATTGTAGGAGTGAATACAACTCTTATTGCAGCGTTAATTAGTGGCGTGCCAATTATAAAGGAAGCCGTTATTGCGATTTATAAGCGTGGGGATACCAAAGTCGGCTTATTGGTAAGTATTGCAATCATTGCTTCGATTGCCGTTGGCGAATATTTTGCAGCTGCTGAAGTTGCACTTATCATGACCATTGGCGAAATGCTAGAGCATATTACGTTAGAAAAATCCAATATTGCCTTGAAAAAACTTGCTGAATTGACGCCGCTAAAAGCTCGCATTATCGAGCAGGGGAGTGAACGAGAAATTGCTGCCGAATTGGTAAAGGTAGGTGATACATTACGTGTTAAACAAGGAGAAAAGATACCCGTGGATGGGGTGGTTAGCGGGGGCTATGGGACAGTTGATCAAGGGACGATAACAGGAGAGTCAATTCCGATTGAATGTCATCAGGGGGCTAGCGTCTTTGGTGGAACCATCGTGACGATGGGGAGTATTGAAGTGATCGCCACAAAGGTTGGCCAAGATACAGCGTTAGGTCACATCATTAAAATAGTGGAAGAAGCGCAGGCGAGCAAGGCGCCCAGTGCTCGTATTATTGATCGTTGGGCAAATTGGTTTGTGCCATTAAGCTTGGCGACAGCGGTGCTTGTCTATGTCGTGACGGGCGATATTGTAAGAGGTGTAACAATCTTAATCGTTTTTTGTCCTTGTGCTATGTTATTAAGTACTCCCACAGCTGTAGCAGCTGCGATTGGGACTGCTGCTCGCCGTGGAATTTTGATAAAAGGGGGCGAAATATTAGAGAAGCTAGGCTCCATCGATGCCGTTTTGTTTGATAAAACGGGCACAATTACCCTAGGGAAGCCATCTCTCATTGATATTTCTTGCTATCATGGTTGGGAACGAAAGACATTGTTGGCAATCGCGGCAGGAATAGAAAAACGATCGGAGCACCATTTGGCAACAGCAATCATGGAAGCCGCTGAGAACGAGAAGATAACCCTTAGCGAGCCGACATACTGGGAACCGGTCATCGGCCAAGGAATTGTTGCAGAAAAAGATGGTGATCGTTTCTTATTGGGCAATCCATTGTTGATTAAAAATCAGCATGTCATTCTTACACTACAGCAGCAAGAAGATTGTCTTGAAAAACAAAAAGCTGGTGGTACGGTTCTGTTCATTGCCGCTAACGGTATCCTGGTAGGGATGATAACCATACAAGATCTTATACGTGAAGGTTCTAACGATGTGATTGCGGAATTATATCATGAAAAAATCAAGAAGATCGTGTTGCTGACGGGTGATGCAATAGCAGTGGGTAATGCCATTGGAAGGCAAGTCAATATTCCCATTGTCCATGGTGATTTATTACCAGCTGACAAGGTGAAATATGTTGAAACCTATCAGGCAGCAGGTTTTAAGGTTGCCATGATCGGGGATGGAATAAACGATGCTCCAGCCCTTGCGACGGCAGATATTGGCATTGCTATGGGATACTCGGGAACCGATATCGCCATTGAGGCGGCAGATGTTGTATTATTGTCGGATGACTTAAAAAAGATAACCGAAACCATACAGCAAAGTCGCAAGGCCATTCGTACGATCTGGCAAAATATTGTGGTGGCAAACCTCATTAATTTTGTTGCAATTATGATGGCAGCCTTTGGTTTATTAGGACCTGTTGCAGCGGCAATTGTACATAATGTTGGGGCCATTCTTGTCGTATTAAATTCCGCACGGTTATTACGACATGGATGATGACTGCCAGGATGGGCTTGTCCGATAAGGGCAAAGGCAACATTAAATGGACAGGATTCCACCACTGTATACAATGATTGTAGCGTTTGGAAGAGGTTGCGTTATTAGGTAAAATAATGAAGGAAATTGCAGACCAATGGAGAATATAAAAAATAATAATTATTTTTTAAAAGATGTTCAAGAATCAATTCATGAAGGATATTGAAAATGATTAGAAAAATTGGTCTGCGTATGTTATTGCTAGTGATAGCTTTTTTCTCTATGAATCTTATGGAAGCTGATCATGCATTAGCTAAGGATCATAGGGAACTAACGTCCTATTCTGTATCAGATTTTGAAATAATGGAAGATCCTATGGGGCGTTATTCTTTCGACGAAATCAGTAGTGGAGAGTATTCCAATCAGTATAGGCCATACCCAGAAAAGATACTGTCTTTAGGTATTACCCGATCAGTGTATTGGATACGTTTTAAGCTACGAGTCCCTCGGAGTGCTTCTGGAGAGTTTCTACAACTGGATAACCCTAATATTGACAAAATCAATCTATACATACCAACAAGCAATCAGGAGCCTTATCTTATAAAAGAAGTTGGGGTAAGTCGGCCAAGTGAAAATCGGACTATTTTAGACAATACCTGGATCTTTGAACTGACCAATGAATTGAATGATAAAAACTTTATTTATCTTCGCTTAGAAAGTACTTCAGCCCTGCGTTTGCCAGTCCATGTTTGGAATTCTGAGGATTTTGTTGGGGAGATGCTTTTCAAGAATCTAGGCTTTGGTGCATTTTATGGTATCTTGCTCGGGATGTTAATCTTTAATTTATTTATTTTTTCAGTGCTGCGGGATAAAGCCTATTTATTCTACGTGTTATATATTGGCTTTATGTTTTTATATCAGTTTCAAGTGCATGGTCATCTTAAGATGTTCATGGATCTTCCTTATGAATTATATAATGCTATTTTTTGGGTTTGGTTAGGGGCAGCGTTTGTTTGCTCTATGTATTTTACTAGGGAGTTTCTAGAAGTTAATACGAAATTACCTCACGTAGATAAGGTATTGACTGGAATCATCATGTTATCTGTTCTCCAGGGCGCTTTAGGCGTTATAGGCTATAATATTTGGGCCAATCAATTGGCCCACGGACTGGGTATTCTTGGTCCGGTTGTTATCATGATCGTAGCAGGCCTTCGTTTACACCAAGGTTTCAGGCCAGCTCGCTATTACATTCTAGCATGGGGTGTTTTATCCATTGGAATTGTAATGTGGTCCTTAGCTGCTTATACATCAGGAGTATTTGCCGCTGTAAACTTCTTACTCGTAGGGACGGCCAGTGAGTCAATTTTACTGTCCCTAGCCTTAGCAGCTCGCGTCAAAAACTTACGGATAGAAGGCGAGGCCCTTGGTAAAAGCGTTAAGCGGTACCGGGATTTGAGCTATACTGATGGATTGACAGGGTTATATAATAAAAGATTTTTCGATATAAAGGTCAAGGAAGAAATAACTTGGGCATTGGAATGTGGTAAACCCATGGCAATGCTAGTGATTGATATTGATCATTTTAAATCATATAATGATACTTATGGGCATTGGCAAGGTGATCAGGCGATCATTCGCCTCGGCCAGACTTTCTTAAAAATATTGGAAGATGAACAATTAGCTTTTCGTTATGGTGGTGAAGAGTTTGTCCTGCTGTTACCCAATATGATGTGTGATGATGCCCAGTTTATTGCAGAAAAGATTCGTAAAACATTCATGGAAGAAAAATTTTTCCCCATTATGAGATCGGCAGTAACAGTGACAATTAGCATTGGAGTTACTGAATTTCATCCTGATGACACGCAAGAGAGCTTCTTTCAGCGAGCTGACGAGGCCTTATATACTGCGAAAAATAGTGGGAGAAACCGAACGGCTGTCCGATAAGAACGTAAATAAGGCATGTCAATGGACCTGTTCCTTTGACATGCCTTATTTAGAGGAATTAGCACGAAAGTTATAGAAAGAGTCAAGAGGATAACTTAACCATAAAGAAAGGATATTATTATGCGAATCAAAAAAATATCGACATTTTATCTCCATAAAAATAACAATTATGATGATAAAAATTTAGGATTTTATGAGATTTTAGATTCAATTTCAATTCCAATCTTTATTAAAGATAAGAAGGGTATATTTACCGATTGTAACAAAGCCTATGAAGTTTTTATGGGATTGAGCAGAGATGAGATTATAGGAAAATCAGTATATGATATTGTATCGAAAGAGTTAGCGAATCAATATCATGCAAAAGACCAAGAATTATTTGATCAGGGTATGGTACAGGTATATGAAAGTCGAATTACGATAAAAGGGATGGATCGTTATGTACGATTTCACAAATCTGTTTATCGAAGTTTGGTAGGTGAGATTAAAGGCTTAATTGGAGAAATTACCGATATAACGGAACAAAAAAAGGCCGAAGAATCCTTGAGGGCCAGTGAGAATAAAAATAAAGCCATTCTCCAGGCGATACCTGATGCAATGGTAATTGTCACCCCAGATTTTAAAATAGTCGATTTTAAAAAGGCGAGAGACTTTGAACATATTGGAGATCGCCTATCCTTTATAGAAAAAACAGTCGCTGATGTGCTACCTGAAAATGTTGCTACACTATTTATAGAGAATATTACGTTATCTTTTCAATTTCAGAGGGTTACCTGTTTTGAATACCAAATCATACATAACCAAGAAATTAGATATAGAGAAGCACGTAGTATTGTAATTTCGGCTGAACAGGCTTTGGTGATGATTCGCGATATTACAGAACGAAAAGTCGCAGAAGAAGAAATTCATAAACTATCCCTAGTAGTTGAGCAAAGTCCAGGAGAAATTCTAATTACAGATTTGGACCAGAAAATTGTATATTTTAATTCTACGTTTAGTAAAAAATTCGGATATACACTGGAGGAATTGAAAGGTCATGATATGCGTCTGATCATGGCAGGATTACAATCAGATGAATTTTATAGGGATCTGAATAAAACGATTGTGACTGATAATCAATGGCGGGGAGAACTTTGTGGTCGGGGCAAGAATGGCGAAGTTTTTTGGACGTTAGTATCAGTGTCTCAATTTAGGAAACTAGATGGAGAAGCTACCAGCTATCTATCAATGGGGCAAGATATAACCGAGAAAAAATTAATGGAAGAAACACTTGAGAAGCAAAGCGCAGAAATCAGGGATGCTTTAGCTAATTTGAAACAAACCCAAGTGCAACTGGTGCAGCAGGAAAAATTAGCTGGCATCGGACAATTGGCAGCAGGCGTAGCTCATGAGATTAACAATCCCTTAGGGTTCATTCTAAGTAACTTCGATAGTCTAAAAAAATATCTGATCAAGATCACGGATGTATTTGACAAATATAGTGAACTTAAAAAGAGGGTATTGGAATCAGATACACAAATTTTAAAAGAATTAGCACAAAAGCTTGTTCTTTTCGAAAAACAGAAAAAAATTGCCTACATATTTGAAGACCTTGAGCCAATTATTCAAGAATCAGACGATGGGCTGAGGCGCTTAGGTGATATTGTAAAAGCCTTAAAATTATTCTCAAGAGTTGATAAGAGCAGTGAACTTGAATGTTATGATTTAAATGCGGGCATAAAGAATACTTTGATTATTGCAAAAAATGAGATCAAATATGTTGCTGAAATAGAAGTGGATTTAGGAGAAGTACCTGAGATACAGGCTTCGGCAGGGCAAATTAATCAGGTCCTTTTAAATATCATCATTAATGCGGCTCATGCCATCAAGGAAAAACAAATGGATAAGCTAGGAATGGTTAAAATTACTAGTTACCATAAGGAACAATTTGTTTACTGCTGCATTCAAGATAATGGTCTTGGTATGACGGCAGAAACAATAAAAAATATTTTCACAGCATTTTTTACCACGAAACCCAGTGGGCAAGGTACAGGACTGGGACTGAGTATTTCTTATGACATTATTGTCAATAAACATTGTGGTGATATTTCTGTGAGCAGTGAAAAAGGCATTGGAACAACATTTACGATTAAACTACCATTAAACGCCCCTAACTTGCAGTGACAAATTAACCTCAACGGTCGTAGTTTGATTAGTATAATCAAATAGTAGGGAAGGAGGGGGGAGGGGACTTGTTGAAAAAAATAAGGATGAGTGGGATATTTGCGGGTGATTCCCTGAACTTACGTAACATTAGGGCCGTGATTATGCTATTTGGTATTTTTTTGTTGTGCTTTATTTGGGTAGGTCTTTATTTTAAAATTGCTAGCGAACGACAAGAAGTTATCCAGAGTTCGATTAAGGAAACAGCTAATTTCGCTCGGGCTTTCGAGGAACATACATTACGTACCATCAAAAGTGCTGACCAAACGGCATTATTCTTAAAATATCAATATGAAAAAGAGGGTAGTTCTATCGATATTCCACAGTATATAAGTGAGGGCAGATTTACGCGCCAGCCCTTTTTAATGTTGAGTGTCATCGATGCGAATGGAGATCTCATCGCGAGTAGTCAAGTCCCTTTTGTCCCCTCCAACCTAAAAGATCGTGAACATTTTTTAGTCCATAAGGATGTTGACAATGGACAGTTATTTGTTAGTAAACCTGTATTGGGACGCGCGTCCGGCAAATGGTCCATTCAAATAACGCGCCGTATTAATAAGCCAAGTGGTTCATTTGGCGGAATCGTGAGTATTTCCTTAGATCCCTTTTATTTTACCGAATTTTATAATCAATTCGATTTGGGGGAAAATTCATCCATTGCTCTCATCGGGCGTGATGGTTTCATACGAGCAAGACAAGCTAACCACAATGATGAACTTGGACAGAACGTGGGCGATACCACTGTCATGAAAAAATTAGCGGAAAGGGATAGAGGAACTTACACTACAACAAGTGCAATTGATGGTGTCAAACGGATATATAATTATCGCGCCCTCAGTGAATATCCTCTTGTGGTGTTGGTGGGAGTTGATGAAGAGGTTGTTTCGCGAACCTTAAATAAACGCATCATAAGCTACTATTTGTTGGCTGTGGCGGTTACGGGTGCTATTATCATTTTTGTCGTTATGCTCCTGCGCGTTATAACACGGCAAAAACGTGGGGAGGAAGCGCTGAAAGAAGCCCGTGATAACTTGGAGGCAAAAGTTGAGCTCAGGACGCAAGAACTCCTTGATATGAATCATGAGCTTCAGCTTAGTAATCAAGAATTAGAGGACGTTATTATTGAGCGTCGGCAGGCTGAAAAGAACTTGGAGGAAAATAATCAGCAACTAGAAAAAGCATATGATGAGTTACAAGAGGCACAATCTCAAATTATCCAACAGGAAAAAATGGCTTCCATTGGACAACTTGCCGCAGGAATCGCACATGAAATAAATAATCCTTTGGCATTTATAATCAGTAATTTAGAGTCTTTGCGCCGCTATACCCTTAAGAATGCTCAGTTTGGTACAATGCAAGAAGAAGCCGTCCTTGTCTTAGCAAAGGGGAACGTTAGTGAAGAATCAGTAACAATTCTTAAGACACTGGAAGAAGCCAAACGCTCGTTGAAAATTGGCTATATAATACGTGATACCGAGGATCTTATCACCGAGACATTAGATGGTGCACATAGAGTGAAAAATATTGTTCAGGATTTAAAAGGATTTGCACGAGTGGATAGTGAAAATAAACTAGCCAACATTAATGAGGGCATCGAAAGCACGATCAACATAATATGGAATGAACTAAAATATAAGGTTACCCTTATAAAGGAATTTGGCGATCTACCGTTGATCAGCTGTAATCAGGGCCAACTCAACCAAGTTTTTATGAACTTAATAGTCAACGCTGTGCAGGCTATCGAGACACAGGGCGAGATACGCATAACAACAAGGTTTGCGGAAAATAACATAGTTGTGTCTATTTCCGATACGGGAAGTGGTATTCCTTCTGAAGTGTTAAATAGGATATTTGAACCATTTTTCACTACGAAGGACGTGGGTAAGGGAACCGGACTTGGATTAAGTGTCACCTATGATATTATTAAGAAACATAGTGGTGATATAAGGGTAGAAAGTGAGGTCGGGAAGGGAACTACATTTACAATCTATATACCCGTTATAGAAGAGTCAATTAACATAAATTAGCCATCAAGGATGATTCCACTGCTCGTATTTGTCTGATGACATTGCTGTGAATCAACATAAATCCCTATACCAAGAATGAACTGGTATAGGGATTTTATAGTTGACACGATTATGCCCGTGATTGTAGAGTCACGTATTATTAACTGATAAAGAAGAAATCTCTTCTTCAAACTGACTTTGTGAAATTCCTAAAGCCGTGAACACAGTAGGATCAAGGGAATCTGATAATTGATTTTTTAGGATAATATTTGCATAATGTTGAGCGATATTGACGGCATAGATGAGTTCTCGGTTAATAATCCCCATAGCGAAGGGGGTATGATGATAGAGTGCTGCTTCGACAATGGGATAGGGTAATTCCCACCAACGCAATAAATAACCACCTATTTGTTGATGTGTAACATGTAAGGCTTCCTCTTCGATCAGTAATAGACTTTTCTTCTCTTTCTCGTTTCTGTTAATTATTTCACTATATTTTTCTGGATAAAGCTTAAGTAACAGTACAATTCCGATATTATGCAACAACCCGGCGGAAGCTTCATTCTCGGATAGCTTTTTGAGAAGTAATTTTTCATAGATAAGATTTACGATTTTACTACAGATAAAAGCATGATTCCATAACATTTCTAGCCTTGCGCCATAAAGACCACTCATATTAAAAGAGTCGACAATGGATGTGGCTAACAAAATATTTCTAATGGTTGATAATCCTAGGTAGGCGATGGCGTGTTTCACGCTTCCTGTCTTGACTTCATAAAAAGCTGAATTAATGATATGAAGAATTTTAGTTGCGACAGAATGATCGCGCTCAATGGCGCTTGCGATTTTGACCAAATCAGCATCTTTGTCGATCAAGTCCATGATGTGGAGATAGCTACTTTTTATTGTAGGTAATTCATCGACTTGATTGATTAGACCGAGCAAATTACTACCCCGTAGTATATTCTCAGTTTCAAATAATTGATCAACTAATAAAATGAGCTTATCATTTTCCCAAGGCTTAAGAATATAAAGCTTGGCAATGTTTTTTTGTAATGCATCTAGAATGGTTTTTTTATCAGAATACCCACTTAATATAATTCTTAGGGAACTGGGATAGAGTTCTTTTACTTTTTCTAATAGTTGACAGCCATCCATTACAGGCATTCTCATGTCTGTAATGACCAGATCGATTTTCTCTATAGCTAGAATATCTAAAGCTTCTTGCCCGCTTTCAGCGGTAAAAATTTCGTATTGCGTGTCCATAAAGAGGCGGTTTAGAGATTTGAGAATTGGTACTTCATCATCGACAAACAGTATTTTTTTGTCGTCACTATCCTTATTGCTCAGCATTAGAAACCTGACCTCCTTTAATAGGTAGTTTAATCGTGAAAGACGTACCTTTGCCAAACTCACTAGCAACGCTCAGTTCTCCATGATGCTTTTTAACAACGATATCGTAAGCAACACTGAGCCCCAGGCCCACCCCGCTACCTACATCTTTTGTCGTGTAAAAAGGATCAAAGATGCGGCTAAGATCTTCTTCTTTGATTCCAGTACCATCATCACTTATTTGACAAATGACATATTGGTCAGAGCTATATGCCTTAATTGAGATTTTCCCGAGAGTTTCCATCGTAAGGCTTTTCACCGCTTGTATTGCATTCAGTAGAATGTTGAGCAACACTTGCCCGATTTCCCCCTTGTTGCACAATAAATACAGTGGGCTCTCTATTTGTTTGTCCATGTCAGCGACAAATTGTGTTTCGTGTTTTACGATTAAGAGTGCTTCTTCGGTAATTTGGCTTAGATCATTGTAGGCCATTTCATTTTCAGTACCCGTTTTTGCTAAATTTCGCAAGCTTTGTACTATTTTCGTCACTCGATCGACGCCATCCCTAGATTCTTGAATGACCATAGTTAGATCATCGAGGATAAAATCAATCTTTTGTTTTTTTTCAAGATCATCAATCATTTTTTGTTCTCGCTCAAGATCCATAGGGTCGATACGGTCATTGCTGGCTAGTTGAACAAATTTTCGGTAACAAAGGATGAGTTCTCTAATCTTTTGGAGGTAACGGTTCAGTGTATCCAGGTTACTAGATATAAAACCCATAGGGTTGTTAATTTCATGAGCTATTCCAGCGGCAATTTCCCCAAGAGCAGCAAGCTTTTCTTTTTGGATCAGATTAAACTGGGTATCTTTTAGCTTTTGCGTTATTGCATGAAGTTTGTGGTATTGAGTTGTAATCGTATGATTCATTTCTTTTAAGGTCAGTATATTTTTCCTGGCTTTTACCGAAGCGTTCATCCTAGCGATAAATTCTGTGAAGTCGATAGGTTTATTGATAAAATCATTGGCACCAGTTTCAAAACATGTTTTAAAACTGGCTTTATCAGTCATTCCCGTAAACATTATGATCTGGATATCGTTATATTCTTTTTTATTTCGGATCTGCTGTAGAATGTCGATTCCAGTTATCCTGGGCATAATGATATCTAGTAAAATGATATCAATATTATTTTCTTCTAGTTGATGGAGAACTTCTTCAGGTAAACTACACAAAAAAACATGACTATCCGGGATATTGGTTTCGATGAGTTCTTGCGCAATTCTTAGATTGAATTTTTCATCGTCAACGACCAGTATATTCATAACGGCACTTCCCTTTCATTATGAGCTGGTAAGATGATTGTAAATGTAGTTCCTTTGCCTAATTCACTTTCGACATCAATTCGTCCGGCATGTTTAGTTACGATAATATCATACACAATACTGAGTCCAAGTCCTGTACCCATACCAACTGGTTTAGTCGTAAAAAAGGGCGTAAATATATGCTCGAAATTTGCTTTAGGGATACCAATACCGTTGTCTGTTATTTCACAACAGACAGATCCGTCTTTTTCAAAAGTTTTAAGGGTAAGAAGACCTTCTTGGGGGGATTCTTTTATGGCATGAACAGCATTTAATATCAGGTTAAGCAACACTTGATTGATGGAGCCGCCCGCTGCTTTCATATATGGAATATCTCCTAAGTCTTCCACTACTTTAGCAAAATACTTGATTTCATTATTGGCAATGGACAGGGTGTCTTTTATTCCTTTATTTAAGTCATAATCTTCAAGTTCAGAGTTAATACTAGTTCTGGAAAATCCTAGAAGACTCTTTACGATTTTCTCAATTCGACTCAGTCCGTTGAGTGATTCGCCAATAATATCGTCAATATCATCATAGATTACGTCAATCTTATTCTTTTTCCGCGATGCCCGGATATCGGCAATGAAATTTTGGGTGACTACATTATTTTCTGCCGACAGTGTACTTTCAAGACTTCTGAGTGTTTCAAGAAAAATTTTAATTCGATCCAAATATTTTTTTAAAGTATTTAAGTTACTTTGGGTATAGCCAAGTGGGTTATTTATTTCATGTGCGATTCCTGCCGACAGTTGACCAATCCCCGCCATTTTTTCTTGTTGCACAAGTTGACTTTGTAATATTTGTATTTTTTCCATATTTTCGTTATATTCCCGGGAACTGATATCGATACTGCGTTCAAGTAGGGATCTGTCTTTATCTTGGCTTAGATAAGCTTCATTCACAGCCAAAATAAAAGTACTCATTTCATTTGTGATTTCTGTGCCACTTAAATGACTTTCGATTTGCCGTTTCAAAAGACGGTGTAGAGTATTCATCTTACTAAACCTCCGCAATAAGTGTGATGGTCATTGTTTGATTATGTAGCTCACAGATTGTCTCTCTATTGAGTGGAGAAATTTCACCATAGGAATAAAAACCTGTAAAGATAGTGCTTTTTCCTAAAATGCCTCTCGCTGCATCAATTTCTTCACTGATCATTTGATTAAGTACTAACTTCCTGCCGACACAGCTTACTAAAATAGCAAGATTAGCACTTGGTACACCAATGGATTCCAGACTTATTTGTGCCGCCTGGCGTGAACCATCAATGAGACTGTCTAAATTGGATCTCATTAGCTTTGCGTAATATCCCTCTGGTACATCCCCAGAAAAGATTAGAGCTTTCGCTAGTTCATCGACTCTCTGAATGGTGCGAACGAAGGTGCGACGATGATCTTTTGATCGTACCATAAGGGGAAAGTACAAACCTGCAGCTGGAAGATCCTCAGCATATTCTCCCAGATACTCCTTATATAAATCCAGAGCGGGTTTACCATTCAGTTCATAGAGAATGTTATCTTTGGACTTTGTAATGATGCGTTCAATTCCGAAGGGAGACCACCCGCCGATAGAACTATAGCCAAATTTTACGCTTTCGCCATAAAATCCAATGGCAACAATACAATTTTGTTTAGGGTAATCATTTGCAATAACAAAAGTTTCTTCAAAATGGTTGCCATCCCCAGCAAGACCACCTGATAAAGTAACGCCAGTAGGAAGATGCTTCACTAATCCTTCCACAAGTTTGCTGCCATTGATATTGATGCCTTCTGAAATCATAAAAACATGTTTTAACTCATGACTAGAAAATTTTGCAACCAAATCAGCAGCGCCTTCGAAACAGTTGCCATTTTCAATGATAATAGAAGCAAACTGTACTTTAGTTTTTTCCATGTAAACGGCTGTCGCTGATAATGTATTTTCAGTAGCTATATTGTTATATATTTCGCCAGAGGTCGTTCCGCCTATAAAATAGGAACTGGGATATAAGTCTCTTAATTCATTATAAATTCGATTGTCTAACAAAAGTTCTTTGGCCCCGAAAATTAAGACAAATTGCGCTTTATTTCTTAAATGATTGGTTCCAACCTTTTGCCTTTTTCCCAAGCTGTCATATAGCAACTGTTCGATTTGCATAATAGTTTCCTCCAGCACAAACTATAATTATGGAATATCTCTTTACCAATTCGAGATTATATTCTCCATTCCTGCACAGGAATGTAAAGAGTGACTCTTATAGGGGGAAGTAATTTGAATATAAAAAAGGATACTTGAAAATAATGTCGAAATTTTGCTATAAGTAATGTTGCTTTTAACAGAATTCAATCATTAGGATCATGTTTATGATAGAAGGGAGTGACGAAATGAGTCAAAATAAAGTATTATTCGTTGATGATGAAATTAATGTGTTAAGTGCAATCCGCAGAGCCGTTATGGAAGAATCCTATGTGCCTTTTTTTGTGGGAAGTGCTGCCGAAGCACTGGAGATCATGGAAAAACACGAGATTAGCGTTATTGTAACTGATATGCGTATGCCAGTTATGGATGGGTTAACCTTATTAAAGCTTGTAAAAGAAAAATACCCAAAAACCGTACGGGTGGTCTTGTCGGGTTATACTCAATTATCCCAAATGCTCGCAACGATCAATCAAGGAGAAATTTTTAAATTTATCACGAAGCCTTGGACAACAGATGAAGATCTTCTGCCGGTCGTTAGGCAAGCGGAGGACTACTATAATCTGCAAGTGGAAAGAGATACATTAAGAGAAAATTTGGCGAAGAAAAATATTGCATACCAAAATATATTTCGGGTTATGGAGCAAAAGAAGGTACAAGAGAAAGAAGAACAACATAATTTGTATAAAATCAGTGGACTACTGTTCTCTTTTTGGCGAAAAAGTGTAGTAGCAGTCAGTGAAGAACCCATGAAGTCTGTAATAAAACAAGATGTCGTTGTTGATGTAATTGAAGAAATCTATTTAACCTATTTGAGTCAATTACCAATAGTCGTTGATCATAAGACTTCCGCCAACTTACTTAATGATCTGGTTAAACAGTGTGACAATCGTTTGGTCATTCGTAATATCTCAAATTGTGAGTTTAAAACCCAAGGTAATCACAAGTTGCTATTTATGATGTTTAAAATATTGGTTCATAATATACCAGAAGAATATAAAAAAATTGGTTGTGATTTAGTTCAGACCAAGCAATTGTCAGGAAAGTTAGAACTGATATTTGAGATAAATCTACAGCCTAGCCAGTTTAGTTTTAGTGATACTAATCGATTGAAAATATCCTGTGCATTATTGAATAAAATGGGGACTTTTTATAATATGAGTGCTGTATGTCAATACGTGGGCGATGAATTACACAATATTCGTGTGACTTGGGAAGCGAGTGAAGGTTAGGTAGCCTGTTGATGGGTACATTGTGAATCGTGTTGCCACAGTGCTGTAATAGTACTGTGACATGATTGTAACATTGCCATGTTATACTACACCTAAACAAAGGAGGCCGATGAGCATGAATAAGATAACTAAAAAACTAATGATATATTCAATGGTAGGTATGATGCAGGTTGGTGTGGGAACATCGATATTAGAAGCTTCACCAGGGCAAGGAGAACCTAATTTGCGACAAAATGAGCAGCAAAATCAAGGACCAGATCAACGGCGAGAAATAGAAGATCAAAGGCATAAGCAAGAGATGAAAAAGCATAAAGGTGAAAATGACCATGATTGGCAACAACGCCAACAGCAAGAACAACAACGGCATAATGAAAATATAAAGCAAATTCCCCACAATAATTAAAACTAATGGTAGCTACATAAGAACATATTCAGATAAAAAGAGTTGCCCAGGATAATGGACAACTCTCTTTAGTTTACAATGCTTTCAGTAGTGGGAAATAGTTATAATCCACACAATTGTTTTTTGGGGGGGGTAAATAATTAGGACCAAGAGCAAAATTATGATGAAAATTTGCAGGAGTTTTGGATTTCGGTGGTAAATATATTGTAAAACAAAGGCCGATTTTTATATAAATAGATTGGCTTTGTCGTAATTTGAGGATAATATTTTATTTTTTCTGCTTGGAGGATTTTTATAATGAGAGATTTTGGTAAAATTACTATAGGTGAGCTTGTTGACAGGATGGCGCAAGAAAATACACAGACTGAAGCATTGGTTTATCCAGAGCTCGGTTTACGGTATAATTACGAAGAATTCCGCCAGGTATGTAATCAGACGGCCAAGGGTTTAATGCAATTGGGCGTGGCAAAAGGCGAACATATTGCCATATGGGCCACGAATGTGCCACAGTGGGTTATTACTCAGTTTGGCAGTGCCAAGATGGGGGCGGCATTGGTTACGGTCAATACTAGTTATCAGATATTTGAACTGGAATATTTGTTGAAACAGTCTGATTCTACAACCCTCATCTTAATTGAAGGGACAAAGAGCTCAGATTATATCAGCATCATGTATGAATTGTGTCCTGAATTGTACCATTGCAAACCCGGTGAACTTAAGTCTGAACGCCTGCCTTTTTTGAAGAATGTTATCCTAATCGGTGAAGAACACCACCCGGGCATGCTGACCTGGAACGACGTGATGACGATGGGCAACGAAGTCACGGACGGAGCATTGGCAGCCCGTCAAGCTTCCATGGATGCAGACGATGTGGTTAACATACAGTACACATCAGGAACGACAGGTTTTCCCAAGGGGGTCATGCTGACCCATTACAATTTAATTGGTAATGCCTGTAGTCTATCAGAATGTATGAAGTTGACCAATAAAGATAGGCTTTGTATACCAGTGCCTTTTTTTCACTGTTTCGGCTGCGTGCTAGGAACAATGACTTGCATGGTATCTGGTGCTACCATGGTTCCAATCGTGGTGTTCAACCCCATTAAAGTCCTTGAAGCCATTGAACAAGAACGCTGCACAGCGGTGCATGGTGTACCCACCATGTTTATTATGGAACTAGAAGAGATGGAGAAGACCCACTACGATACTTCATCCCTACGTACGGGTATTATGGCTGGTTCTTCTTGCCCTATTGAGGTGATGAAGAGGGTTGTAGATAAGATGGGGATGAGGGAAATTACCATCACCTACGGCCAAACTGAAGCTTCACCAGGCATTACCATGACCAGGACGGAGGATTCTCTCGAATTACGGGTGACCACTGTGGGGCGCGCCCTGCCCAATGTGGAAGTTAAAATCGTTGATCCCGAGACGGGAGAAGAAGTGCCCAGAGGCGTACAGGGTGAGTTATACTCGCGAGGTTACAACACAATGAAGGGCTATTATAAGATGCCTGAAGCCACGACGAATGCTATCGATCAGGATGGTTGGCTACATACCGCTGATCTGGCCATCATGGACGAAGAAGGGTATTGTAAAATAACTGGACGACTGAAGGACATGATCATCCGTGGTGGTGAGAATATTTATCCACGAGAAATTGAAGAGTTCCTGTATACCAATCCCAAAGTAAAGGATGTGCAGGTGGTTGGTGTACCCAGTGAGAAATATGGAGAAGAGGTCATGGCATTTATTCAAATAAAGCCAGGGGAAAGCATCACTGCTGAAGAGGTCAAGGCTTACTGCTCTAATAAGATTGCTCATTATAAGATTCCACGGTATATTGATTTTATTGAAAGTTACCCTACCACGGCTAGTGGGAAGATTCAGAAATACAAGCTGTGTGAACAGGCAATAGCAATACTGGGATTACAGCATCTTTTGAAAGCCGAAACGGCTTAGCCGTAACAATAGGCGAAAGCTCTTGTAAATTTATTGTAAAATTTTACAAGAGCTTTCTTCTTATCTTGAATTGTTGGCAGAAAAGAATATAATAGGGGGAGGACTTATATCGTTTTCTAATGACGGAAGCCATTTGAAGGAGGTGGAACGTAATGATAGTACCAGATACGATGGAGGGTGCTTATGTTTTGAGTGTGATTGACTTTTTCTTGAGTTTTGTGATTATTTGGGGGATTAGTCTTGTCTTATACATATTTCCATATTTAAATAAGCTAGGACATCTTGATGATAATAAATTACGTGGTGGTCACTAATTTGTTTTATTTTTGCAATTTTCAAAATAGTAAGGGGGAAGGTAAATGCTTGAACAAATATCATCACTGATGCTAAATCTTGCTGAACAAACGGGATTAGCCCAACTGTGGTGGGGCAATATTTTCATGATTTTTGTGGGTGGAATGCTTGTTTATCTTGCATTGTCGAGAAAGTATGAGCCCTTCTTGCTGCTTGGTATTGGCTTTTCATGTATTGTTGCCAATGTGCCTGGATCGGATCTTACCCAGCCTGGCGGTTTGTTTTATTATGCATACAAGGGGGTTGAACTGGTTATTATACCACCTCTCATCTTTTTAGGTGTAGGAGCTATGACGGACTTTGGCCCCATGATTGCCAATCCTAGTCTGATGATTCTTGGTGCAGCCGCTCATTCGGGGATCTTTATTGCACTCATCGGTGCCAAAGCCCTGGGTTTTACATTGGCGGAAGCTGGTGCAATCGGTATTATTGGTGGTGCTGATGGTCCAATGGCTATTTTTGTTACCATGAAACTGGCCCCCCATCTATTGCCACAAATTGCGGTAGCTGCCTATTCGTACATGGCATTAATGCCTCTGATTCAGCCGCCCATAATGAAACTCTTAACTTCTCCTGAAGAACGAAAAATTGTTATGACACAAGGGCGGACTGTGAGTCGTCTTGAGAAAATTTGTTTTCCCTTTGTTATAGCAGTTATTGTTAACCTGCTATTGCCAGGAGTTGCTCCGCTGATCACCATGCTCATGCTTGGTAATATGCTGAGAGAAGTATTAATGGTCGATCGTTTAGCGAGTACGGCAGCTAATGATTTGATGAATGTCATTACGATTACGTTGACAGTTGCCGTGGGGTCAACCATGGAGGCTGGAAAATTTCTTAATATACAAACATTAGAAATCGTTGTTCTAGGTTTAATTGCCTTCATGGGCGGGACTGCTTCAGGTGTTATTGGTGCTAAAATTATGAATTGGATGAGTGGTGGGAAAATTAATCCTCTGATTGGTTCAGCGGGGATTGCCTCCGTACCCATCGCCGCTCGAGTTTCTCACGTAGTAGGGTTGCAAGAAAATCCTTATAATTTTTTAATTATGCATGCCATGGGGCCTAATCTTGCGGGCGTTTTTGGTACTGCCATATCGGGTGGTATTATGCTAGCACTCATTGGGGTTAAATAAAACCGTTTGCGTAGATGGTTACGAATCAGAGAGGTAGGTGAGAGTCATAAATACAACAGCTTTTGTTTTGGCGTTAGTGGTAGTTCTGGGGTATTATTTATTTTCGGTACGTAAATGGAAAACCCAAAATAAGAACAATAGTATGCCAATGGAAAAAGGTAAGGAAAATAACCATGAGATGTCCTTGGTGACGCTTCCGGTGAATGAGGATACGGAAGAAAACGATGAATTGGTTGCCATTATGACGGCTGCCATTCATGAATTCACTGGCTCGGCAGATTTCCAAGTGGTTAAAATTAAACCTAGTGCCACCAATTGGACACTGACGGGTTGGCAAAACTCACTCAGAAATCCACAATAGGCCAAGGAATCCTACTGGGAAAAAGAAAGAATATGGGATATGGAGGAATGATCATGACGACTTATGAGATTACAGTGAATGGCAAATCCTATGATGTGACGGTGCAAAAGAAAAAGGTGAATTCTGTGGCTCCCGTAAATCCCCTTCCGTCAGTTGTCGCCCCGCCATCAGTACCAGCTCCTACCACTGTTTCAACCCCAGGGAACGAAGGGAAAAAAGTTGTAGCACCAATGCCAGGTAAAATCATGGCAATTAAGATAAACGTTGGGGATCGTGTTAAGATTGGACAAGAGGTACTGATCATGGAGGCTATGAAAATGCATAATCCGATTTTGGCAGCCAATGATGGTGTTGTTGCGGAAATACTTGTTCAAGTCAATGATCCAGTACAAACAGGTCAGACATTACTCTCCATTCGATAAGAACGAAAAATCCGCACCACAGCTTTTGCTTTTGGTGCGGATTATTTTGAGCGTTTATGTATTAGTCATACGTTGCCTGGCTTTTTCAAAGAGGCGAGCACGATTAACAACGGCGCGCTGATGACGTCCACGGCCAACATCACCATAATCATCAGAGGCGACAATATCAAAGATGAGAGTTTCGCCTTTGATTTCCCGAAGGGTAGATTTGACACGTAGTGTCATGCCTAGACAGGTAGGGGCATCATGGGTAAATTCAAATGATGTTCCTACGGTTACAAAACCTTCGGGTAAACGATTTTCAACTGTCGCTAATGAGGCATCGATCATTAATGATACAAATGCAGGAGTCGCAATGAGTTGCTCCAGTGAACAGCTGCCATAATGAGTTGCAGTATCAGATTCAGAGACTAATTTTTGCACTGTATGACTGGTGCCTGGTAGCAATATACTTCTCAAATCGAACATGTGTAATTACCTCCCATTAATCATCATAGTATCCCTAGTCCTATGCTTGTATTATATAACGAGATGGACACATCTGCCAAGAAAGGATACAATATATAGCGAGTAATTATATTTCCCCTAAATAATAACTTTTACAACTACTTTAAAATTATGCTTGCATTGTTATGCTATAATATATTCAAATAAAGGGGGATACTGGGATGAAAAGCACAACTGAAAAAATAATGATATATTCACTGGTTGGTATGCTACAAATTGGTGGTAGCACAGCGATGGTAGAGGCTTCAGCAGGGCAAGACGATTCGAATCAGCAAAGCTATGCACAGCAAGAGCAAGAACAGTCTGCATACGGAGATCCAGAACGTCGCGAGCAAGAACGCCAAGAAAAAGAGCGTAATGCACATCAGGGAAAAGAAGACCAACGACATAGCCATGAGATGAAAAAACATCGGGGTGAGGGGGAAAACGATTGGCATGAACGCCAACGCCATGAGCAGGAACGGCATGATGGGAATAGAAATCGCATTGCGCACAATATTTTTGATTGACAGTGTAAGGGCAAAGTCCTTACCGGCACCTGGCAAGGATACTAGAGGATGATACTGTGGAAATTCCTTATGTTAGCAGAAAGAATTACACTCAGGAGGCATAAGATGAATGAATGTGGAAAAGGTATTTTGGACGGATCCCTATTTAACACAATTGGCAGCAAAAATTACAAGTGTTCATGGCGAAAAAATCACTGTTGATCGAACCATCGCCTATGCCTTTTCAGGAGGGCAGGAATCAGACAGGGGAACGATTAACACACATAAGATTATAAAGGCCGAGAAAATCGGTAAACAAATAGTCTACCTTATAGATGAACTTCACAATTTGAAAATGGGTGATGATGTACTCATTAGCATAGATTGGGAACGTCGTTATAAAATAATGAGATTGCATTTTGCGGCTGAAATTGTCTTGGAATTGGTCACACAACATTTCAGTAATCCCATGAAAATAGGAGCGCATATTGCAGAAGACAAAGCTAGAGTTGATTTTCTCTGGCAAGGTAATATTTCACTAACCTTTGATTTGTTAAGTCGTGAGATTAAGCATCTTGTTGACCGGGATGTGCCTATAAACAGTCAATTTAGTGATCAAGAACAGGAATTTCGTTATTGGGAAATAGTAAACTTTGCTAAAGTCCCTTGTGGCGGAACGCATTTGAAAAAGACTGGTGAATTGGGCTTAGTTCTACTAAAAAGAAATAACCTTGGAAAAGGTAAAGAACGAATTGAAATTAGCCTGATTTGATTTTATAATACGAAGAGGAGACCTAAAAGTGTTTAAAATAGTGATATCTTTATTTCTCAGCATGTTGTTTGCGTTGCCCGTACTAGCAAATCCGACACCGGTGGAAACGGAACAACTTGTCCAGGCTGTTTGGAAAGCCCAGACGATGGATGGGTTAACGAATGGTGTGTGGGTTATTCCTGAAGTAATACTAAATGATTATTTTACTAGTTCTTTACATAATGATAAGGTTAAGAATCCGAAATTAAAGCTACTAAACGATAATCGGATGTATATTACCTTTGACAGTAGTATGGGCAGGGTGGCCCTCACTTGTGAGATCAAGAAGTTTGTTCATAATCAGACGGAATCCTATGTTGAAGTTTATATTCGGGAAAAAAAGCTGGCCGACAAGCCACTTTTATCCTGGATGCTCAAATTTGTTAGTCTAGGCGCCATCGCCGATTTATATGGAAATCCACTAAAAGATGTTACCCAGGTCGATGCAAAATTTTCTGGAAATACACTGAAAGTCAATTTTCGGCCCCTCATGGAAAAAACTCTGCTTAATAGTGAGATCGGAAGAAAAATTGATATTAACAGTATAACGACGCGGGAAGGCATGTTGGAATTACACACCAACCTAAGAGCTGCGGATATTCTAGGATTATTTATGGGCCGTTAGTTATGAACCTCACTAAAACATATATGGTTTTGTGTTAGAAGTGAAGGACCTTTCCACCTCATAAAAATAAAAACACCAGGTCTGAAAAAATAGAGGCTCAATAAATAGCATTGGCTGTTTGTTGAGCCTTTTATCCTAGAAAAATTATAATGAGAGTTCTCGTAGGAGTATGGTATTATAATGTCAAAGATATGCAAATTTAAGAGCTGGTAATTAGTTTAAACGAGGAGGCTTGTTTTGTGAAAAACAGTGGGCGGCTTTTTGTGATTGGGATACTTGTAGTAAGTGTATTTGCAATTGCTGGTTGTTTTGATAATTTAGAAAAAAGTCAAGTACGCAGTGAACATAAAATAGTCATGAAAATTGGCCACACCCAGCCGATGAATCACCCACGACACCAATCGTTGCTGAGGTTTAAGGCCCTTGTTGAGGTTAAAACAAATCACGGGGTAGAAGTCCAAATTTACCCAGCAGGACAGTTGGGCAGCGATGAAGAACAGATGGAAATGGTGAAAATAGGTACATTGCAGGCGACGCGGGGGAATCAGTTGGAAGCGGCGGCACCAGAATTTCTTATTTATTCAATGCCGTTTTTATTTAAGGATATTGAATCAGCTCATAAAATTACCAGAGGGGCCGTTGGCGAAAAGATTGCTAAGTTTGCCGAGAAGAACAATATTGTTGTTTTAGCCACAGGTGATGTTGGTGGCTTACGAGATATAACAAACAACCGCAAGTCGATTATTGATCCTAAAGATATACAAGGGTTGAACATCCGGACACCACCGATTGAGAGCACTGTAAAAACCTTGGAAGCGATGGGGGCGCATCCCCTTTCAGTCCCTTATGAAGAATTGTATATGTCTCTAAAAACAGGAGTGGTTGATGGACAGGAAAATCCGTTGGTCAATATTACGGCTCTTAAGTTGGATGAAGTTCAAAAATATTTAACAATCATTGATTATCAATATCTACCTGACCCATTTTTTGTAAATCTACAGTGGTATAATTCTTTGGATGCTGCGACCCAGGAGGTCATAAAAGAGGCGGCTGTTGAAATGATGATTTATAGTGATGATCTTGTTAAAAAAGAAACTAATAATAGCCTCGTGAAATTACAGAAAAGTATGATTATTAATACTTTAACAGGGGTTCAAAAAGAAAAGTTTATTGAATGCGTCCAGCCAGTATATGCTTATTATTTATCTAAAGGTTTGTTTACGGAAAAAGATTTGAAAGAAATAAAAAACGCTGTCCAATAAGAGATGGTTTATATTGGTCGTTGGCTTGCAGGTAGACAATGAATAGATGAGGTAAGAAACATGTTGAAAGTGTTAAGAAAAATAGTGCTGTCCGTGTTACTATTGTTATTGGCGGCCATTATGTTCGGCTGTGGCAATAAGGATGAAGCCTACAATGCCAGTAATGAAAATAGGATTATTCTACGTTTGGCTGAAACTCAGTCGGCAACTTATCCCTCTAGCCAAGGAGTGGCTGAGTTTGCAAGGTTAGTGAAAGAAAAATCTGATGGGCGAATTATGGTCAAGGTATATGAGTCTGGAAAACTTGGTGACGAGGATAGTGTAGTAGAACAGGTGCAATTTGGTGGGATTGATTTGGCGCGAGTAAGCGTAGCATCCCTTGCTAAGTATTCACCCAAGGCAAACCTATTGACCTTGCCTTATCTCTTCAGAGATTCCAATCACATGTGGAAAGTGCTTGATGGCCCTGGTGGAGAGAATATAAAAAAAAGTCTGCTGAAAGAAAATATTACATGCTTGTCCTGGTACGAAGGGGGCGCCAGGGGTTTTTATAATGCTAAGCGAAAAATTAACAATATTGAGGATCTAAAAGGCTTAAAACTCCGTGTGCAACAGTCGCAAATGATAATGGATGTTTATTCCTCCATGGGGATTTCTCTTATTTCTACTAAATCAGGTGATTTATATAGCGCGCTCCAAACGGGCGCGATTGATGGGGGAGAAGATAATCTAATCGCATATTATACTTCAAAGCAATATGAGGTGGCTAAATACTTTATGTATGACGAACACGGGAGGATACCAGAAGTAATTATCGGTAGTAGAGTAACGATGTTACAACTTCCCAAAAAGGATCAAGCAATCATTGAGCAGGCTGCCCAAGAATCAGCGGTTGTGCAACGGCAACTTTGGTTTAAAATGGAAAGAAAAGTATTAAAAGTGTTACAGGATAGTGGTGTACATATTGATTATGCAGATAAACAAAGTAGAGAAAAATTTTTAATGCAGTTCAAACCATTGTACAATCATTTAGCCAGTGATGAATTAGATGCAATCATGAAGGAGTAATCTGATATCCATATCTGCTTATTGGGAGGTTACGTTATAATATTATGATGGATGGAGTAAAAAAAAATTGGTATAATGCTTCGATTCGAAAAAAACTGATGATATTTTTGATGACGATCATTTTATGTATTAGTGTGTTTAGTATTTATTTGCTTACCATTACGTTTAGTTATATAAATGACTTTAGTAGCAATGTAAATGAGTATTTTATTATTAACATGTTGCAACAAAATAATGAAAAAAACGAAAGATTGCGAGGAAAATATTTCGACGATTTGCGTATGGATAGTCTTTCAGAGTACAATCAAAGTATGGATTCCTTTTATATGACATTTCAAGAATTAAAAGAAAATTCCCACAACATGGAAGCTTATCTTTTGATTCGCTCCATCCAAAACTCCTTTACCTCTTATTCTGAAGAAAGTAATATGGCCATTCGCAAGCAAAGAGAGGGTGGGAAGGATTTTCAAATCAATTATTATAATGCCACCCGTATTAATCAGTACATAGATTTTTATGTAGCCCAACTACTGGAGATGCGTCTTCATGATGGGCACCTAGTATACAGTCGGATTGTTGATGATGCCAGGGTGATTATGCTGATCACGGCGATTATGATGATGTCCTTCCTATTCTTTTGTATAGTTTTTGGTTTGGTGTTCTCTAATTATTTGACCAAACCCATTGAGCAACTGGCGAAGTTGTCAATGCAAATATCTGAAGGGGATTTAAATGTTACCCAGTTGTCAATCACTTCAAGTGATGAGGTAGGAATAATGGCAACATCATTCAATAAAATGAGTAGCAGTATTAGAACACTCGTGTATGACTTACAAGAAAAAGCCCTTGTTGAAAAAAAACTTCATAAAGAAGAAATGAAAAATATTAGAAACCAAGAACTGCTTAAAGAAGCAAAGTTTCTAGCCTTACAGTCCCAAATCAATCCTCATTTTTTATTTAATACGTTGAATACTGTTTCACGGGTAGTTTTGTTAAATCGTTCGGATGACGCCATAAAACTTATCAACGGGATTTCAGAAATTCTAAGGTATAACATGGGTAATAGCAAACTTCATGTAACATTAGAGGATGAACTTGAAATTGTAAAACAATATATTTTGATTCAACAGTATCGTTTTGGTGACAGATTGAAAGTCGTAATAGACTGTTCAAGGATAGAGGCAGGCGCGGTCGTTATTCCTTGCTTTACCTTACAACCTATTATTGAAAATTCCGTTATCCATGGTCTAGAGCCTAAAGTGGCGGGAGGATGTTTGAAGATTAAAGCATATATGGACAAGGGGGATATTGTAATCAAAATTATCGATAATGGTGTTGGAATGGATGAAAAGGAAATAAAATCTATTTTATCAATGAAAAACAAAAAGAAAATAGGACGAGCACATTCAATTGGTCTATCGAATGTGATGAATAGACTGGATCTTTTCCGTGGTAAAAAAGGTTCTTTTGAGATTAAAAGCAAAGTTAATTTAGGCACAATCGTGATTATAAGAATTCCTAAAAAGAGGTAGCATACATGTATACATTACTGATTGTTGATGATGAAGCCATTGAAAGAGAAGCAATTCAATATATTATTAAACAAGCTGGTTTGAAATTTAAGGTGGTAGAAGAAGCGGTTAACGGCATACAGGCCGTTGCCAAGGCAACAGCATTCATGCCAGAAATCATTATTATGGATATTAAGATGCCAGGCAAGGACGGTCTTGAGGCGGCAAAGGAAATAAGGAAATTTAATCATCATTGTAAGATTATCTTTTTGACGGCCTTTAATGAATTTGAATATGCACGTAAAGCCATTAAAGTTAAAGCGGAAGATTTTATTATTAAACCTGTATATAATGAAACGTTGATAGAGGTTTTAATTAGTAGCGTAGCTGATCTGGATGGTGATAAAACTTCTGCTTCTGTCGGCACGAGTAGTAGTAGCGGATTTGAAGAACCTTTTCCAGATGATACAGAGGCCGATGATATCGTAACCGGTTCGTCAGCGTTGCTAGTGGAAAAAGTTTGTAAGTATATAGACCAAAATTATCACAAGAATATCAAGCTTGATGAAATGTGTGAGATGGTCGGCTTTAGCAAATTTTATTTTAGTAGAATTTTCAAGCAAAATAAAAATATCAAATTGGTAGATTACATAACACTAAGGCGCATTGAAAAAACGAAAGAATTGCTCAAAAACCCTCAAAACAGCATTAAGGAGATTAGTTCCTTGGTTGGATATAGCGAAGCAAATTATCTTACCAGCGTGTTTAAAAAGTGGGAAGGTATTTCCCCTACAGAATATAGAAACAAGCAATGTCGTTAGAGTCATCTCTGATGACATTTTTTTAGTTAAGTAAGCAATATAACCTAGACGAAAACAATATATTCTAGAGACTTATGAAAGGTGAATTGTTAGAATATAATCAATAATCTTTTAATTGAAAAATAGACAGTAAAAGGAGTTGGAATACTGCAAGGTAATTTTACTCATATGCGTAAGATGGTATGACGACAGTATTACCAGTTAATAACAAAAGAAAAGAGGTTAGATTTATGTTAGTGGATCAAGCTACAGTTAAAATTCCGGCACAACGTTGGTATAGAGTTATACCGGTCATTATCTTAGTGTATTTGTTTTCATACCTGGATCGTATTAATATTGGTTTTGCCATGGCTGGCGGGATGAATGAAGAACTTGGCATGACAGCTTCAATTGCTGGTATGGCTGCAGGTATCTTTTTTATTGGTTATTTGTTTTTGCAAGCTCCCGGGGGCCATATTGCGGAGCGGTGGAGTGCGAAAAAATTTATTGGCGCTACAATGATTATATGGGGTGGATTGGCAACAGCGACAGGTTATGTTACCGATACCAACCAATTGCTCGGTATGCGGTTTATACTCGGTGTGGCCGAAGGTGGCGTTTGGCCGGCTACATTAGTGTTAATCAGTCGCTGGTTTCCTAGTGAGGAACGTGGGCGAGCCAATGCGTGCGCAGTTGTCAGTATCGCTTTAGCATCGATCCTTGCTGGACCTCTTTCAGGTTGGATTATCAGCGAATGGGGCTGGCGAAATCTGTTCATATTTGAAGGTGGATTATCCCTATTGCTACTTGTAATCTGGTTTCCCCTAATGGATGATGGTCCTGAAACGGCTAAATGGATCTCAACTGCTGAGAAGGAGTATCTATTGCAACGGCGTAAGGAAGAAAATGCCAGTGTAAAACCAGCAAGTGGTGTTTCAGCCTCTTATCTAGAAATAATAAAAGATGTTAATTTGTGGAAAATGATTATCTTTTATTTTACTTATCTCATTGGGATGTATGGTCTTACCATGTGGTTGCCAACCTTGATAAAATCATTGATGAAGACTGGAATTTTAAACGTAGGGTTGTTGTCAGCTATTCCTTTTATTGCCTGCGCCATCGGTGCCTATGTTTTTGCGGCCATCTCTGATCGTAGTCAGAATAGAAGGTTATGGATTGCGATTCCTCCCCTTTGTTTTGCCCTTTGTTTATTTTTGTCGACCCTATTTAAAGAGCAGGTATGGGTTGCTTATGGGTTTCTAGTGGGATGTGGATTTTTTATGCAGGGAGCCTCGGGTGCTTTTTGGGCGTTGCCACGTGTTTTATTTCCTAGTGAGGTAGCTGGTGGGGCGATAGGTATTATTAATGCTCTTGGTAATGTGGGGGGATTTATGGGACCTTCTATGGCTGGATGGTTTATAACAACCTCTGGTAGCAATGATTTTGGTATTTATAGCTTGGCATGTTCTCTACTGATAGCGGCCTTTGTTGCATTGACGTTGCCGGCAAAAGCAGCTGGTGTAGTAGTAGATGCTGCGGCGGACATATGTAGTTCTAAAGTTTGAGATAATAGCACATACTAAACCGTCCGAAGAGGACGGTTTAGTATGCAGGGATTTATTATTTTTTGCCGAAGTATTTCCAAAGGCTAGAGGAGGGGATAGTATGGCTGGAGGCGCGATTATTTGGATCAATAGTGATAAGAGTGAACAACTGGCATATTTCAATAATGAGTATGTCTTGATAACAATAACGGACATGAAAAAAGTATCTTTGGGGGATACCTTGGAGAAGGCAAAAGAAAAATTAAAAGAAATTGGCCGATATGATATTTATCAACAGTTAACGTAAGAGTTTTGTGAGGTTTATGCGCCCTTATGGGCGCTGTTTTTATGTTGGAACAATAAAACTGGCACCGTTAAAAAAACGGTGCCAGCCAGGGTAATTTTATGATATTCTATAATAGTGTTTTTGTTCTGATGAATGAAATCCTAAATAGGCATCAATACTATATTTACCAGGTCCTACAAAAAAAGCTCCAATGAAGCTAAAGCCATCTTCAAAAGATTGGGCCGCTTTCAACATACCAGTTCCCTCTAGTGTTTGCGTAGTAAATGCCATAAACATGTTACTAACTAACAATAAGCAGGCTGGGCGATAGAAAAAGCCGAGGAGAAAACATAACCCCCCTACAAATTCTGCAAAACCAGGCATAAAACCCCAAAAAACCAGGCCAGAATGAATGCCAAGGACTTCCATGGATTTTCCCAAGATGGCCCACTTTACAACACCGCCAGTAATTTTCGGAAATCCGTGCCACATAAACATACCACCGATCCCTAAGCGGAAAATTAATAAGCCAATGTCAAGATGAGAGGAAATCCTTTGACTGAGTGCTACCATTATTTTGTTCATTTCAGATGACTCCTTTCAGAAAATTTACATCATGGCTCTAGAAAAAACTAAGACCATAAAATGCATGTTAGGTGTATATTCTTCCAATAAATTCAAAATCCTGCTATAGGGAATTTAAAATAGATTTCAAGGCGAATAAATAATATGACTCCATTGGCAAAAGTATTCCATTAGTTATACTACCAATAATCTGCATTCTTGTAAATAATAAAGTTTTAAGAAGGAGAGAATGAAAAATGTATAGTTTTAAGAATGACTATAGTGAGGGAGCTCATCCTCAACTATTGCAGGCTTTAATAGAAAGCAACATGGAACAGGTTGAAGGTTATGGTGAGGATTGTTATACACAAACAGCCATTGAATTGTTAAAACAAAAAATAAAGAGAAATGACATTGCTATTCACTTGTTATCTGGTGGTACACAAACCAATCTTACGGCCCTTGCGGCTTTTCTACGGCCTCATGAAGCCGCTATTGCTGCCAATACGGGTCATATATTAGTACATGAGACGGGAGCTATCGAAGGTACGGGACACAAAATAATTTCCATCGAGGTAAAGGATGGAAAATTGGATACAACCCATATTCAAGAGGTCCTTGCTGCTCATACTGATGAGCACATGGTAAAACCAAAGCTGGTTTACATCTCCAATCCTACAGAAATAGGCTCGATCTATACAAAGAGGGAACTGGAACAGTTAAGTCAATTCTGCCGAGCAAACAATCTTTTTTTATATATGGATGGGGCACGACTCGGGTCGGCACTTTGCGCAGAAGGAAATGACATGGAACTTTCTGATCTGGGGATGCTAGTTGATGCCTTTTATATTGGCGGAACAAAAAATGGCGCTCTTTTTGGGGAGGCACTTGTTATTTGTCGGAAGTCGCTTCAAGAAGATTTTCGTTTTCATATGAAGCAAAAAGGGGCGTTGCTTGCCAAGGGGCGGATTCTCGGTATACAGTTTCTAGAACTTTTTAGAGAAAACCTATATTTTGACTTGGCGAAACATGCCAATGACATGGCAGGTTTATTAAGGAAAAACATCAGTCGGGCTGGCTATACTTTTTTAACGGACTCTCCTTCGAATCAAATATTCCCAATATTGCCCAATGACTTAATCCTCCAGCTACAGAAAAAGTATTCCTTCTATGTTTGGGCCGAAGTTGATACGCATAACTCTGCCATTCGTCTTGTCACTTCCTGGGCAACAAGGGAGGAGGCTGTTTTGCAATTCATCGAGGATGTAAACAATGCTGGGACTTCCGATCATTAGAGCTTTGTAGTCCATGTTTGTGGGGGCTATTTCATCCATAAAGTAAAGAGCCTACGGGCTCTTTACTTTTTTTACATTGGACGGATGTTATTATTGTTAAAATTTGATGTATTGAAATAAACCACAACTTTTGATAAACTTAATAAGTATTATGTTAACATGGATGGGCAATGCTTAAATAGATATCTTTACTATTTTAAGCATTGCCTTTACGTATCGGTGGAGCTATTTTTATTTCTAAATAAGCAGTAATAAACATGGAAGCAGGGTTTATGAAAGGATGTTCCTCGTGATTGAAAAAAGTAGTAACCACCGTCTGGGTACACTAACAACGATTATTATTATTGTTTTTATACTGCTTGTCAGCCGTTTAGTATGGTTACAGGTTTATCAAGGAGCAGCATTCAAACAGAAGGCCGAGGATAATCGCATCAGATTGTTACCCATTACAGCGCCCCGGGGTACGTTCTATGATCGAAATGGAATTCCTCTAGTCAATAATCGACCTGGTTTTTCCATATCCCTAGTACCCATTAACGGACCCATTTCTGATGAGGTACTTGAACGTTTGGCTGGAATATTAGGCATGAATGCTGATGATATACGAAAGAAGATTAAGCAACAAGGCAGTCCCCTACAACCCATCAGAATCAAGTCAGATATTGGTCCTGAAATTATGGCCCAAATCGAAGAACGACGACAGGATTTACCGGGCGTTGTTCTGGAAATTCAAGCTGTAAGAAGTTACATTAACAACGAACTGGGAGCTCATATGTTTGGTTATGTAGGTGAAATTAGTGATTCAGAATTAGAAAAAAGAAAAGCACAAGGCTACAAAACAGGAGATATTCTAGGGAAATTCGGTTTAGAGCAAGTATGGGACAAAGATCTGCGCGGCACCGATGGGGGAGCCCAAGTCGAGGTTAACGTATCGGGAAAGCCCGTACAAATGCTTGGCATCAAACAACCAATCGCCGGTAAAGATCTGGTGCTAACCATTGATGACAAGATTCAAAAAGCCACTGAAAAGGCCATGGATGAACGTCTAAGATATCTACAAGATAAAATGGGGAATCCTGGCGCCAAAGCGGCTGCCGCTGTGGTGATGAACCCACAGACGGGGGAAATTCTAGCATTAGTCAGCCGTCCTACATTTAATCCGAATAAGTTTAATGGGGGCATTTCCACAAAGGATTGGAAGGAAATTAATGATAATCCCCAAAACCCTATGCAAGATCGAAGCATTAGTGCCGAATATCCTCCTGGTTCTGCCTTCAAAATTGTGACCAGTACGGCGGCGCTAGAGTCTGGAAAAATAACCCCAGAAGAAAAGATATTTGATGCCGGTCATCACTGGTTAGTTCCTGGTAAAGGGAATGCCAACCACGAGGCTTTGGGCTGGCTTGATTTTAAAGAAGCTCTAGCCAAATCCGATAACGTTTACTTTTATGAACTAGGTAATCGCGTAGGTATTGACCTGTTGGAGGAATGGGCGCGTAAATTTGGCTTAGGCGCACCGACCGGCATTAATTTGCCTGATGAAGATGATGGATTGGTTGCTAATCGCCGCTACAAAAAAAAGGTATACGGTGAAGATTGGGTTTTATCCGAGACTTTTGACGCCGCCATCGGACAAGGATTTCAACTTACAACTCCGATTCAAATGGCTACAGTCGTCAGCATCATTGCAAATGGGGGGCATCGTTTCCGTCCATACCTTGTCAGTAAAATAGTTTCACCTACGAGTGGTGAAGCACTGAAAACCTTTGCCCCAGAGGAAATTGGCACTGTGCCCATATCTCCTAAAACCTTAACAGTTATTCGAGAGGCCCTGCGTGATGTTGTTGCACCATCAGGTACTGCTGGCTATGTCTTTGAAGGATTTCCAATACCGATTGCCGGGAAAACAAGTACAGCGGAAAATCCCCATGGCGATGACCATGGCTGGTTTGTAGCATATGGACCCTATGAAAATCCGACTATCGCCATAGCTGTCGTAGTTGAACAAGGTGGTTTCGGATCCGACTCGGCAGCGCCTATTGCACGTAAAATAATGGAGGCAGCCTTTAATTTACCACCAAGCCGAGATGCCTCAGATGTATATGCAGAAGAAGTGGCAGCAAAACAAGGTAGTGCTGTAACAACTGAAAATCAAATTAAAATCAAATAACAAGTTGAATATTCATTAAATATGAGGGGAAGGATTGGTTTTCGTTGCAGCGGCCTCCCAGTCATAAGTGGTAAGATCTCTTGCAAAGAAGTTTGTCATATTGGCATTTGCAACGTTCTCTTTTATTTGCTGAATGTTAGTGGTGTACAAGTTGTTACTTTTCATGTGATCAAATAAGACGGACCCCGAGAAGGTATATTTTTGGGTTAACCCTTCTTTGGTTTGCATTCTTTCTTTTACATGGGCGATACCTTCACCACAAGCTAGGTTACGGGGAATCTCGATGGTTTCCAGACCTAGTGCACAGCGTGCAGCGTTATGCCCTGCTAGTGTTCCCGTTATAATGGCCTCCGTATGGCCTACTAGCAAACCAGCTTTCTCCCCGCCACAGAAGACATTTTTCAGTCCTTCGACTTTAAGAGCATTGTTGCGGGGTAACATGCCGAAATAACGCATGGAGTTGCCAATGCCACCGGAATAAGGATCTTCGAAACGAGCATTTTCGCAGCCAGATATTTGGCGGAGCTTGTCCAGGGGATAATAGGCCGACATTAATTTTGCGTGACCAGTATCCAGTAAAACGATGTTCTCAGCAAACTCTTTCAGGGCGTATTGTTGGCAAGCCTTTTGGTCAAGGTCGGCCATACTCTTCTGGAGATTCACAGGAACAGGGATAAGGCATACACCAGTAGTGTTTAGCTTTTCTCTGATTTTAGGAGATAAAGAGTCTTTATGTAGTTTGCAAGAACCACTCATGGCACCGAAAGTCCCGTCTGCTTTTTCGCCGATCATCTCTGTGATACCGGCTTTTGCGGCAATGCTAAAGCGGGGTCCAAAGGTTGGGCAACGATAAATACACATGGCACAGCCGTTGCCATATTTTATACAGTTATTTTGGGGTCCAGCCGTACCAGAAACGTCGACAAAGGCGTCACCAACACCTTCAAGGACTTCATCACTATGAAATACATCGGCGATAACCTTGAACATTGTGCCATCTTCAACAATGATATCGCGGACGCGCGTCTTAAGATGGATTTTTACACCTGCAGCGAGAAGTGCTTTGCGGACAGCGGGTTCGATGGTCGATACATCATAAAGGGAAGCGTGTTTATGTCCGGGGAAGTCAATATTCCGATGGCGGGCGGTTTCATCAGTAATCTTAAACAGGTCACCTCCGCCCATGGCCAGCATTTCTTCGGTAACGGTGAAACGACCATTATTGCGCATAATGCCACCAACCAGCCCGGTACCAAGTAGCATATCTGCCCGCTCAAATAGTTCTACGGCACAACCAACCTGAACGGCAGCGAGGGCCGCCGCTGAACCTGCCCATCCGCCACCAACGATTATAACTTTGTTAACCATTATAATTCCTCCTTGAGAATAGGAGTCCCTGTGGAAAAAGCCTTCATAGAGACCTACACAACGTGAACAAAAAGAAGAGTAGAGTGGGATTTAATTTTTTAGAACTATTTTGTTGTAAGATCAGATGAACTATACTATTCTAACTACCTTTGCGTAATCCTGCAAAGGTAGTTAGAATAGTATAATTATTAGTTTCTCTAGTTAATACAGATTTTATAGCTAAGAATCCTGGGCAAGAAGGACGTAGTTTATTTGATCTGAAGTTCATCGGACCTGTTACAAATGGGGTTGCAATAATCTTCCATCGATCGTGTAGTAAGCTGGGTGGTAGGTCGCCCGGCCATTTTTAATGATGTGTATATATCGACCATTAGGGGTTAACCCTTTTAAGGTACTACTAATATACATAGAACTTTTAGGTATATGGCCTGTGTCTTTATCCATATCATTTGGTGTACTCCATAAGGTACTCCAGACTGTACTTAACATTTAGATTCCCCCTCACAATACACGTCCTATACAGTATTGTACGACCATCGTGTTAAAAATATCACTATTTATAAAAGTTTTCGGTAGACTAGCTGAAGTACACTAGGGGTAGGGGGAAGTGACAAAGGTTATGGAGTGATACCAATAAATAACAGATCAAAATATAAATAATTAAAGAGGAAAATGGAAATATAAAAAATATGACAGTAATAATCAACAACGTTGACACAATGCGACAATTTTTTTGAGGAAATTAAAAGAATGTGTCGCAGAAACTTTATTTAAAGTATCTTCTGTGGTATCATTACCCATATAAAGTCTCCTTCTTTTTAGAGTTTATGGGCAGGGTTAACTGCGACACCTCTATGACAAGGAGGTTTTTATTTATAAGTTGATCATGTAATGCAATTCGAAAGTGAAGGACATAATTCATTAGAATAAAGGTGGTAGTTGGGTGGTAAAGAATGTTCTAATTATTAGACTTAGTTCCATTGGGGATGTTATACATTGTACTCCCGTGGCTAGATCTTTAAAAATATCGTGCCCTGATTGTAAGATTACATGGTTAATCGGAGGGGTGGCGGCCGAACTTTTAACATATAATCCTTATGTTGATGAGATTATTGTTTGGTCGCGAGAAAAATTTGAAAAGCATTTAAGGTGTTTTGAGTTTAAAGAAGCTTGGGAAATGTGGAAAAGCTTGCGGGAACAGTTGGCAACAAGAAGTTTTGATGTGGTTCTTGATATTCATGGATTATTTTTAAGCGGGATGATCGCCAAATTGGCAAAAACAAGTCGGCGAATTGGAATGAGTCAAGCACGGGAACTCAATTCTCAGTTTATGACCGAGACGGCTGCACCGTGTGGCCCCCATATTACTGATAAATATCTGGGCGTGTTACGGCCCCTTGGCATTACTGCAGTGGATCATCAAATGTTTTTGGCCTTATCGGAAAAAGAGAAGGCTTTTGCTGAGAATTTTTTGGCGGCGGAGGGAATTGCTCCCCATGATAAATTTATCGTTGTCATACCAGGAACTACTTGGCTTTCGAAAAATTGGCCGACGGATTTATTTGCACAAACCATACAACTATTGGGTAAAGATTTCAAGATACTTTTGTGCGGCGGCAGGGCAGAAATTGAGCTGGGGGAAAAAATTCAACAGCAGGCAGGAGTAACCCTGGTCAACGCTGTCGGTAAAACGGGCTTATTACAAATGGCAGCACTCATTGCCCGAGGGACAGTCGTGATCGCCGGAGATACGGGGCCATTACATATTGCTGCCGCACTGCAGGTTCCCACAGTGTCCATCTTTGGGCCAACAAATCCAGCCACCTATGGGCCTCTCGGGCTAGGAAATGCCATTTTGGTTAATAACCTACCTTGCTCTTTTTGTCATAAAGGCAAATGCCCCAAGGGTAATGCCATTTGTATGAGTAGTATTACGCCACAAGCCGTTGCCGCCCAAGTATATCGTATGGTATCGTCCTAACCTCCATCATATAGCCAAGAAAATCTGTGAAACAAAAGTTTCCTAGGTTTTCTTTTTTTTGACCAAAGTCAATAAGCCGTTTGCCTACGCTAAAAAAATATTATTAATAAGTAGAAATATTTACAATTTAAGGCATTAATTATGTATAATTAGAGAGTAGTTGAAAAAAAGTAACTGGAGGTGATGCCCGTGCTTTGGGGGAAAGAGCGAAACTTCTGTTTGATGAGTATCTTACTGATGATGAGCATGCTAACAGGTTGTCAACCCAGTCCAGTAGCAAGCCAAGATCAGGTGAAATTTGTGATTGGCGTATCCCAGGCTAATTTGATTGAGCCTTGGCGGGTCATCATGAATGACGAGATACAAGAAGAAGGGCTAAAGCACAAGGATGTACGGATTGTTGTGACGGATGCTGTTCAAAATAGTGACAAACAAATTCGTGACGTGGAAGAATTATTACAACAAGGCGTCGATTTATTAATTATTTCTCCAAATGATTCAGCAGCTCTTACGCCAATTGTTGCTAAGGCTTACAAAAAAATTCCCGTCATCGTGCTAGATCGAGGGGTGGAAGGATATGAATATACCCTATACATTGGACCTGATAATAAGTCCATCGGCAGGGAAGCGGGGAAATATATTGCCGATCTGCTAGCTGGTACAGGGGGAAATGTGGTAGAGATTCAAGGGCCAACAGGATTGCCTTCTCTCCAGGAAAGAAGTGCGGGTTTTAGGGAAATCATTGGACAATATGACAATATTAAAATTATTAGTACGATCATTGCTGATTGGCAACGAGATAAAGCTGAAGATGAAATGACAATTTTATTGCAGCAGTATCCTCAGATTGATGTTGTTTTCGCTCATAGTGACTATATGGCCTTAGGGGCCTATAAAGCAGCCAAAAAACAAGGGCTCAATGGGATAAAATTTGTTGGTACGGATGGTTTTGCTGGTACGGATGGTGGACTACAATTAGTAGAACGAGGCATTTTACAAGGTACCTTTACCTGCCTAACGAGTGGACGAGAGGCTATTCAATATGCCCTTGATATTTTAAATAATGAGAAAGGTTTGCCTAAAAAAATTATTTCACGGAGCAATAAAATTACCCTTTATAATGTTATGGAGTATATAAAGACCATGAATGAACCGCGAAAAGATAATGGAAATAAGAAAATTAGGTTAGGATTTTCTCAGGTTGGTGCTGAGAGTGATTGGCGTAAAGCTAATTCCCAGTCGATTATAGCCGCGGCCAGTGAGGCGGGTATTGATCTTAGCTTTGTCGAGGGTGATCAACGGCAGGAAACCCAAATTAGTGCCATTCGTTCTTTTATCGCACAAGGTGTTGATGTCATTGCTTTTTCGCCCATTGTGGAATCTGGCTGGGATGAAGTCTTAGAAGAGGCTAAAGTAGCAGGAATTCCTGTTCTGTTATCAGATAGAGCCATTAAACCGGATGATAATTCCTTGTATACCACGTTTATTGGCAGTGATTTTTTAGAAGAGGGACGGCGAGCTGGGCGGTGGCTTGTTGAGACCGATCATAATAAACAAAGAGGTAATATTGTTGAACTTGAAGGGACGGTTAATTCGGCGCCAGGGGTTGATCGCAAAAAAGGTTTTGCTGAGATTATCGGAAATTATCCTGAGTTTAAAGTGATTTATTCTGTCTCTGGAGATTTTACCGAGGCTGGCGGTCAGGCGATGATGAAAACGGCTTTGGATATTTATGGTAGTGATATTCATGTGGTTTATGCCCATAATGATGATATGGCCCTTGGGGCCATCAAGGAGATTGAGGCCTATGGATTAAGGCCTGGTAAAGACATTTTAATTGTTTCAGTTGACGCGACAGCCGCGGCCTTTAAAGCCATGCTGGCTGGCAAATTAAACTGTACAGTGGAATGTACTCCTCTGCTAGGTCCCCAACTCATGCAGGCCGTGAAAAGCTTAATGTCCGGTCGACAATTGCCCATGAGGATTATTACTTCTGAAAGTGTATTCCCAGGGGAAACGGCCAGACGGGATCATTTGAATCGTAAGTATTGATAAAATTTGGAAACCAGTACGGAAAATCATAAGAAATGACTGATTATTCTAAATACGTTATCGGCCCCTCATTCTATAATAAAACCAGTACTTCAATTCTAAAATAAATGGGGAGGGTAAAGTTCATGACAAAGTGGAAAAAAATTGCTGTCGCATTAAGTGTTAGTGTTATGATGTTAACATTGGCAGGTTGTGGGGGGGCCAAGCAAGAAGCAGCGGCACCGAAGCCGGCAGACAAAAAAATTGTCCTTGGTTTCTCTCAAATTGGTGCTGAAAGTGAATGGCGGACAGCAAATACGGAATCAATAAAAGCGTCTGCACAAACCGCTGGAATCGAACTTAAGTTTTCCGATGCACAACAAAAGCAAGAGAATCAAATAAAAGCAATCCGGTCATTTATCCAACAAAAAGTGGATGTAATCGCTTTTTCACCCGTAGTTGAAACAGGCTGGGATGCAGTATTACAAGAAGCTAAAGCTGCTAAAATACCTGTTATTTTATCCGATCGAGCAGTTAAAATGAGCAGCGGCAATCCAGAGGATTTTTATGTTGCCTTTATGGGTTCAGATTTCGTGGAAGAAGGTCGCCGAGCAGGCAAATGGTTGGTCGGCTTTATGAAACAAGATAAAGAACCTGTTAACATCGTAGAGCTCCAGGGGACAGTTGGTTCCGCTCCGGCCATTGATCGTAAAGCCGGCTTTGAAGAAATCATGAAACAAAATCCTAACTATAAAATTATTAAATCCCAAACAGGTGACTTTACGCGTGCTAAGGGCAAAGAAGTTATGGAATCATTCTTAAAATCAGCAAAAGCTGATGGACAAAAAATTGATGTTCTGTTTGCTCATAATGATGATATGGCCATTGGAGCTATCCAAGCCATTGAAGAAGCTGGTTTAAAACCTGGTAAAGACATTATTATCGTATCCATTGATGGTGTTAAAGGTGCTTTCGAGGCTATGATCGCTGGCAAACTGAATGCTAGTATTGAATGTAGTCCACTACTTGGCGATCAATTGATGGCCGCTGTAAAAGATCTTGTCGCTGGTAAGACAATTGAAAAACGCATTGTGACTAAGGAAGGTGTCTTCCCTGCAGAAGTTGCTGCTAAAGAATTACCAAATCGTAAATACTAATCGGAAAGTATGATATTTTCATGACTAGCAGTACAGTATCTGTGCTGCTAGTCTATTATGCTTTGGAATTGTTTCTAAAACCTATCGGTCCCTAGTAGGAACTTATAGACTTTTTTGTTAATTAAACAATAAATTTAATTTTAAATTAAGTGTTGAACTAATTGAAAAGATTTGTTATAATTGGCTTGTATTATTGAAATATTAAAAATAATCAAATAATAATTATTGCGAAAAAATATTTTAGCAATATGTTGAAAGATGGTGATGAAAGTAGCATAGGGTATCAGCACTTATCATTAGCAACACATAATAAAGAGGGGGAAATTCCAATGAAAAAGATATTAGCCTTGTTACTTATGGTCGTAATGGCAATATCATTGACCGCGTGTGGTTCTTCAAACTCTACGACAAATCCTACTTCTAAGAAAAAAGTAGGTATTGCCATGCCTACTAAATCATCAGCTCGTTGGATCGCCGATGGTGAAAATATTGTTAAACAATTGCAAGCAAAAGGGTATGACACTGATTTGCAGTATGGTGAAGACAATGTGGAAAACCAGCTGGCCCAAATTGAAAACATGATTACTAAAGGTGCTAATGTGTTGGTCGTGGCATCAATCGATGGTGAATCTTTGGCAACAGTATTGCAAAAAGCCAAGGATAAAAATATTCCGGTGATTGCTTATGACCGCTTAATTAAAAAGACTGCTAATGTAGATTATTATGCTACTTTTGATAATTTTAAAGTTGGAGTTCTTCAGGCTTCTTATATTGAAAAAGCCTTAGGCCTCAAAGAAGGCAAGGGACCTGTTAATATTGAACTATTTGGCGGATCACCTGATGATAATAATGCGTTTATGTTTTTTGATGGTGCCATGTCAGTATTAAAACCTTATATCGATTCCAAGAAAGTTATTATAAAAAGTGGACAAATGGATATGGGGGTATGCGCGACACTACGTTGGGATGGTGCCACGGCTCAAGCCAGAATGGATAACTTATTAAGTAAAAATTATACAGGGGCTAAAGTGGATGCGGTATTATCTCCTTATGATGGTATCAGCATTGGTATTCTTTCTTCCTTAAAGGCCGTTGGTTATGGAACACCAGCTCAGCCAATGCCCATCGTTACGGGGCAAGATGCTGAAATACCTTCCGTAAAATCCATTATTAAGGGTGAACAAGCACAGACCGTATTTAAAGATACGCGGGATCTTGCAAAAGTTACGGTTGACATGGTAGATGCCGTATTAACTGGTAACAAAGCACAAACTAACGATGATAAAACCTATAACAATGGTGTGAAAATCGTGCCTTCTTATCTCTTAGTGCCCGTTTCTGTTGATAAAACAAACTACGAAAAAATATTAGTTGAAAGTGGATATTATACAGCCGACAAGCTTAAATAGTAGCTGTAAAGCGAGAGGGTAATGTCAAGTAGCGATGGCTGAGAGGTCATCGCTACATTAGTATAGGTCCTATATAACTGGCATAGATAGGGTAAGGAGTTGAGAATATATGGAAGATGTTATATTGGAAATGATAAATATCACGAAAACATTTCCAGGTGTTAAAGCTCTTAATAATGTAAATTTGCAAGTGAAAAAAGGGGAAATTCATGCCCTAGTTGGGGAAAATGGTGCGGGAAAATCAACCTTAATGAAGGTCTTGAGTGGCGTCTATCCTTGTGGAACATATTCAGGGGAAATTCATTATCAAGGTCAACTATGCGAATTTAAGGATATCAAAGAAAGCGAAAAATTAGGCATTGTTATTATTCATCAAGAATTAGCCCTCATTCCTTATTTATCAATCGAGGAAAATATTTTTCTAGGGAATGAACAAGGACGACATGGTTTTATTGATTGGCATCAGACGACAACACGTACACAAAAATTATTGGCAACAGTAGGACTTAAAGAATTACCTAGCACATTGATTACAAATATTGGTGTTGGCAAGCAACAGCTAGTTGAGATTGCTAAAGCCTTGTCGAAGGAAGTTAAGTTGCTAATTTTAGATGAACCTACAGCCGCATTAAATGAAGACGATAGCGATAATTTGTTAAATTTATTGCTAGAATTTAAGAAACAAGGCATAGCCTCCATTATTATTTCACATAAGTTAAATGAAATCTCAAGAATTTCTGATTCCATTACGGTGCTTCGTGATGGAGCTACCATTGAGACCTTAAATGTGAAAGAAGACCACATTACGGAAGATCGAATTATAAAAGGTATGGTTGGCCGGGAGTTAACAGAACGATTTCCGAAAAGAGAGAGTGTCATTGGCGATGTTATCTTTGAGGTAAAGAATTGGAATGTATACCATCATTTTCATGCTGACCGTAAAGTCATTAAGAATGTTAATTTTAACATTAGAAAGGGTGAAGTCGTAGGCATTGCAGGACTCATGGGAGCGGGACGAACAGAACTGGCCATGAGTATTTTTGGTAAATCCTATGGACAAAAAATCAGCGGTTTACTTTATAAAAATGGGCAAGAAATACATTCCAATAATGTAAGCCAAGCCATCAAGCAAGGAATTGCTTATGTGACAGAGGATCGCAAGCATTATGGATTAATTTTAAATGATGATATTCAACGGAATATTACCTTGGCTAATTTAAAAAAGATATCAAAACATTATATCATTGATGAAAATAAAGAGGTTGTGGTAGCGGAAAAAAGCCGCCAGCAAATGAACATTAAATGCTCAAGCATTTTGCAGAAAACCGTCAATTTAAGTGGTGGTAATCAACAAAAAGTAGTACTCAGCAAATGGATATTTGCAAATCCTGATATTTTAATGTTGGATGAGCCCACCCGAGGCATTGATGTGGGGGCAAAATTTGAAATTTACAGTATCATTAATGAGTTAGTGAAAGAAGGCAAGGGTATTTTATTAATATCGTCCGAACTTCCTGAAATACTGGGCATGTGTGATCGTATTTATGTCATGAGTGAGGGTACCATTACGGGGGAAATTTCCAGACAAGAAGCATCCCAGGAAAAAATCATGAAATATATAATGAGCAAATAGAGGAGGTTATGTTATGGGAATGTTGAAACAGATGTTTAAAGACAATATCAGAGAATATGGTATGGTGATTGCATTAATATCCATCGTGTTGTTCTTTGAGATTGTGACGAATGGTGTATTGCTACAACCATTAAATGTCACCAACCTTATCCAACAGAATAGTTATATCCTCATCTTAGCAATTGGCATGTTATTAGTCATTGTTGCTTTCCAGATTGATTTATCAGTTGGTTCCATCACGGCTTTTGTCGGCGCCATGTCGGCCATTTTAATGGTGGATAATCATTTTGGTGTTGTGCCAGGCATATTGATTTCACTCATCATTGGAGGCCTTGCCGGTGCCTTTCATGGGTATTGGATTGCTTACTTTAAGATTCCAGCATTTATTGTTACCCTAGCAGGTATGCTGATTTTTAGGGGGTTAACAATGACAGTGTTAGAGGGACAATCAAAAGGGCCGTATCCAGATACTTTTCAAAAAATGAGTAATGGTTTTGTCCCTGATCTACTGAATGGAAGTACAATTCATGTGACAACCATTGTCGTTGGAATTCTTTTGACGTTAATCTATATCTATTTTGAATTAAGTCAACGGAAAGCTAAACTGGAATATAATTTTGAAGTCATTCCTACGAATTTTATGATTGGAAAAGTAGCTTGCATTGGTATAGCCATTAATTGGTTCATGTATTTGTTGGCTTCGTACAAGGGCATTCCTAATGTTTTAATATTATTATTTATTCTCATTGTCGTTTATACCTTTCTTACGACGAAAACAGTATTGGGACGTCATATTTATGCCCTTGGCGGCAATGAAAAGGCCGCAAAATTATCAGGTGTAAAAACCGAACGGATTGTGTTCTGGGTTTTTGTCAATATGGGAGTTATGGCTGCTTTGTCGGGTCTTGTGTTCGCTGCTAGGCTTAATGCAGCGACACCTAAAGCCGGTATGGGTTTTGAATTAGATGCCATTGCGGCCTGCTTTATTGGTGGTGCTTCGACGGCTGGTGGTATTGGTGTTGTGATGGGGGCTATCATTGGTGGATTGGTTATGGGGGTTATGAATAATGGTATGTCCTTAGTGGGGGTTACCATTGATATGCAACAAACAATAAAAGGCTTGGTATTATTATTGGCTGTCGCCTTTGATATTTATACGAAATCAAAACAGTCATAAGGGTTTCACTACTAGGCAATACCCGTGAGAAAAAAGTGGATTTGTAAGAGTCAAAAATGACTTTTTCCATACAAATCCACATTTTTTTATAAAAAGAGGAAAAACTATTTATTTAATTAATTAATTAATTAAATGTTTATTATTGCTGTTACTATTATATAATAGAAGTCGTTGCAAAATAAGATGAAAGCAAAGAGTGCAGGTGGATTATGGATGATGAAAATGTGATTCCTTTTAAAATTTCCGGAGGCCTCAATGAGTCGCTGATCGTGAATACCATCCGCAGACGTGGACCCATATCACGTGTTGATATTGCCAAATTGACAGGGTTGACAGCTCCGACGGTTACAAATATATCCAGTAAATTAATTACCTATGGATTGATTCATGAATATATGGTGGGTGAATATAGCGGTGGGAGGCGCCCAGTGCTACTGAAGGCCAATACGGAAAAAACCCATATGATTATCGTAGATATTCGCTCGAAAGAAATGGTTGGTTATTTGATTAATGGGGGATTAGAGATTAAGGCGGAAACATGCCATGATATTCAAGGGTTAGGGCAAGAACAGATCGTGTCCCTATTGGGGGATACCATAACAGAGTGTCATTCGGCCGAAGAGGGGCAATTAGCCTTAGCCATTGGGATTATTGTACGTGGACCTGTTTTATCCCGGGAAGGACTTTCTTTATTTTCGCCTAGTGCTGGCTGGCGTAACATGCCCTTAAAATACATTATGGAGGAACGGTTTCAGTTGCCTGTTTTTGTGGAAAATGATATGCGTGCTATGGCCCTGGGGGCTTATCATTATGGCCCTTACCGGGATATTAAAAATGCCGTATTTCTAGGAGTGGGTGGTGGCATTGGCTCTGGAATTATTTTAAATGGAGAGTTATATCGTGGCTTTGGTGATAGTGCCGGTGAGATTGGTCATACGGTTGTTGATGTGAATGGTCCTTTGTGTAGTTGTGGTAATCGTGGTTGCCTTGAAGCCATGGCATCGGAACTGGCCTTAGTGAGTATTGTGGCTAAGTCCATTCTCGAAGGTGAAAAGTCTCTCATTTTAGAGATGGCCGAAGGGGATATAACTGCCATCAGACCTAAGCATATTTATGCTGCGGCTAGGGACGGGGATGTTCTTGCCATTAAGATGTTAGAAATTGTCGCCGGATATATTGGCATGGGTGTTGCCAATGTGATTAATATTTTTAACCCACAATTAGTCCTTATTGGTGGCGGTATTGTTCATGGACGCAAATTTATGCAAGAGACAATGATGCAGGTCATTAAAGAACGAGCGTTGGCAAGTTGCTATTCCGGAGCTCGTATTGAGTTTTCTTCCGAAGGGAGAAAAGATGCTCTGAAGGGCATTGTTGATGTGGTTATGGAAGGCGTTTTTCTGCGCTAACATGAGATGGCTGTGCTGACGATGATAAGAAAAAACTCTCTATGTAGACAAGGGTGATAAACCTTTACACAATGTCTATATAGAGAGTTTTTTATTGTCTGAAAAAGAAAATAGAATTTTGCGAATTCTTACGAAAAAAAAGCAGGAGATCATAAAGTAGTGGCGTATATTATTAAATAATAAATTAAATAGTAAATTAAGTTATAAATAAAGTTATTATGGAAAGGAGATTGATGGTGTGAAGAATAAAAAATATTGTCTTGGCATCGATTATGGCACTCAATCGGGGCGGGTTTTGCTTGTTGAGGTGGCAACAGGCGCAGAGGTTGCTACAGCGGTAGTACCTTATAGTGATGGCGTGATTGATGAACAGCTACCAGGGACGGAGATTAAGTTGGAGCATGATTGGGCCTTACAAAATCCAGATGATTATTTAGCCGTTTTGCGCTTAGGTGTAGCACAAGTGTTAAAAGATTCAAGAATTAATCCTGAGGACGTAGTTGGTTTGGGGATTGATTTTACGGCGTGTACCATGTTGCCTGTGGCAAAAGATGGCAGGGCCTTGTGTCAAATGCCAGAATACCGGGATAATCCCCATGCTTGGGTAAAACTGTGGAAACACCATGCGGCTCAAGATGAAGCCAACCAGTTAAATCAGATTGCAGCTGGGCGGGGTGAAAAATTTTTAGCTCGCTATGGTGGTAAGATATCTTCAGAATGGCTAATTCCTAAAATATGGCAGATACTTGATGAAGCACCTGAAATCTATGATGCCGCTTTTTCCTTCATGGAGGCGACAGACTGGGTAACCATGCAAATGACGGGGATCGACGTCCGTAATAGCTGTACGGCTGGTTATAAAGCCATATGGCACAAACAAGATGGCTATCCTTCTCCAGAATTTTTTAAAGCCTTAGACCCACGATTAGAAAATCTAGTAGCAGAAAAGCTAAATAGTCCTATTGTCGCCATTGGTAGCAAAGCGGGCGGATTGACTGGTGAAATGGCGCGACAGATGGGCTTAAAAGAAGGCATGGCGGTAGCGGTGGGAAATGTGGATGCTCACGCTGCTGTGCCAGCAACTGGGGTTGTCACAGCCGGTAAAATGGTCATGAGTATGGGGACATCCATTTGTCATTTAGTACTGGGCGTTGAAGAAAAAACCGTGGATGGTATGTGTGGTGTAGTCGAAGATGGTGTTGTGAGTGGTTATTTTGGCTATGAGGCTGGTCAGTCGGCCGTAGGCGATATTTTTGAATGGTTTGTGGAAAACTGTGTACCGGCCCATTATGTAGCCGAGGCAAAAGCAAAAAATGTCAGTATTCATCAATTGATTGAAGGGAAAGCCAGTAACCTTTTGCCAGGTGAAAGTGGCTTATTGGCTCTTGATTGGTGGAATGGCAATCGCAGTGTACTTGTTGATACTAATCTGACCGGTGTACTGCTAGGAGCGACCCTGCTGACTAAGCCAGAGGAAATTTATCGGGCCCTCATTGAGGCCACGGCTTTTGGTACCAATATGATTGTTGAGACATTTAATGATGCTGGGGTGAAAATTGATCAGCTATATGCGTGTGGTGGTTTATCACAAAAAAATAATATGCTCATGCAAATCTATGCGGATACGACAGGACTGGAAATTCGTGTTGCCACATCCCTACAGACACCCGCTTTAGGCGCGGCCATGTTTGGTGCCGTTGCTGCTGGTGAAAACGCTGGAGGGTATGACACTATTTTAGCTGCCGCGGCTAATATGACAAGTATAAAACAGGTGTATACACCCATTCCAGAAAATGTGACTCGGTATAAAAAACTCTACGCCGAATATAAAATTCTCCACGACTATTTTGGCCGTGGTGCCAATGATGTTATGAAACGGCTGAAAGACATTAAGAAAAATGCAAGGCGTTATAAAGAGTAGGAAAAAGGAGGTCGATGATATTTGTTAGAGGCACTTAAACAACAAGTTTGGCAGGCAAATATGGACTTGCAAAAGCATGGATTGGTTTTATTTACCTGGGGTAATGCCAGTGGTATTGATAGGAAAAAGGGGTTGATTGTGATCAAACCCAGTGGTGTGAATTATGAAGACATGTTGCCTGAGGATATGGTGGTGCTGGACTTAGAGGGACAGCAGGTGGAGGGAACTCTTAGACCTTCTTCTGATACGCCCACTCATGTCATATTATATAAAAAATTCCCTGAGGTTGGTGGTATTGTACATACCCATTCAACCTATGCAACCACATGGGCCCAAGCTGGGAAATCCATCCCTGCCTTGGGAACGACTCATGCAGATTATTTTTATGGTGATGTTCCCTGTACGCCCAGTTTGAGCAAAGAAGAAATCCAGGGAGACTATGAAGAAGAAACAGGGAATGTGATTGTCAAGGTTTTTGAAAAGATTAATCCTATGTTTATTCCCGGGGTACTAGTGGGCAGTCATGGTCCTTTTTCCTGGGGGAAAAATGTTCAAGATGCGGTTTATCATGGGGTAGTACTGGAGGAAGTAGCAAAGATGGCCCTGTATACTTGTGCCAACAATCCAGAGGTGAAGGCCATTGATCAGGTGTTACTGGATAAACATTTTCTGCGTAAACATGGCAAAAATGCCTATTATGGGCAGAACGAAAGGTGATTTGTAGCTTAATTCGAAGAAAAAAATGGGCGAAAAATAAGGGGGACAACAATCATGTTCAGTCATTTGAAAAACAAAGAAGTCTGGTTTATAACCGGTAGTCAACACCTTTATGGTGAGAAAACATTACAAGAGGTCGCCCAGCACTCTCAAATCATAGCAAAATCACTGGACGATCATGAAAAAATACCTGTAAAAGTTATTTTTAAACCTATTTTGACGACTCCCGATGCTATCTATAACCTTTGTGTGGAAGCCAATGGTGCGGAGAACTGCATTGGACTCATAACCTGGATGCATACCTTTTCACCAGCCAGAATGTGGATTGGCGGTCTAACCATCTTAAATAAACCATTTGCCCATCTTGATACTCAGTTCAATCGGGATATTCCGTGGTCAGAGATTGATATGGACTTTATGAATACCAATCAGTCGGCGCATGGTGATCGGGAATTTGGGTTTATTTGTACGAGGATGAAGAAAGCTCGTAAGGTAATTGTTGGCTTCTGGCAAGATGAAGATGTCATTGAAAGACTGGCTGTTTGGTGCGGAGCCGCTTTAGCGTGGAACGATATGCAGGGGGCTAAGTTTGCTCGGTTTGGCGATAATATGCGGGAAGTGGCTGTGACCGAAGGTGACAAGGTGGAAGCACAGATTAAATTTGGCTACGCTGTGAACGGGTATGCTTTAGGTGAACTGGCTAAGTATGTGGATGATGTCAGTGCTTCCCAGATTGAGGCGTTAGTTACTGAATATGACGAAACTTATTTGGTGGCCCCAGAACTGAGCAAAAATGGAAGCAAAAGGGCCGCCCTTAAGGATGCCGCCAAGTTAGAAATCGGCATGAAGAAATTTCTGGAAGCGGGCAAATTTAAGGGCTTTACTACAAATTTTGAAAACTTGTATGGTTTGTCCCAACTACCAGGATTGGCATCTCAGCGCCTAATGGCAGCTGGTTACGGCTTTGGTGCTGAAGGCGATTGGAAGACGGCAGTTCTCGTCAGGGCTATGAAAGTTATGGCCTATGGTCTTGTTGGTGGAACTTCTTTCATGGAAGATTATACCTACCACTTCGAAGAGGGGAACATGCAGGTCCTTGGTTCCCATATGTTGGAGGTATGCCCATCCATTGCTGATCAAAAACCATCACTGGAAATTCATCCCCTCTCCATTGGCGGTAAGGATGATCCTGCCCGTTTGGTCTTTAATGTGGCTGCTGGTCGAGGACTCAATGCTACAATGATTGATATGGGCAATCGCTTTCGCTTGGTTGTCAATGAATTAGATGTGGTAGCGCCCGAGTTTAATTTACCCAACCTACCAGTGGCAAGAGCTCTCTGGGTGCCACAGCCAGATCTTAAAGTGGGTGCCCAAGCATGGATTTTAGCGGGCGGAGCCCATCATAGCGGATTCAGCCAAGCTGTGACAAAGGAACATTTAGAAGATTTTAGCGAAATAGCAGGCATTGAATATGTGGTGATTGATAATGAAACCAAGATTAGTGATCTAAAGAAAGAACTGCGATGGAATGAGTTATCTTATCAGTTCTCCAAGTAGATCCTAGGGTGAAAAACGAGAGAGAACCAGCTCAATTTTCTGATTGGAAGAGATTGAGCTGGTTCTTTTTATAACGGTAAATACATTTTTACTATCATTTCATAAACTATTACCAAGTATTGTATTATTTTGTGTATAATAGAAGCAGGGATAGTTGAAAAATGAGCGCTAGGGTGGTGGTGCAAGATTGAAATCCTTTCAAAAATTATTCAAGATCGAAAACATTCGCTCCAAGCTTTTATTATATTTTTTTACGTTGATTTTATTGCCCATTGTTACCTTGGGGGTTCTGGGTAATGTCATTTATAGCAAATCAATCGAGGATCAGGCCAATGTGCACACTGGGCAAATGATTGAACAGGTAACTCGTAATGTTGAGTTTTATATTCATGATATGGAAAATATAATATACTATCTTTCCAATGATCCTCAGGTCATTGCTTTTCTTCAGCTTACGGGTGAAGGGGACAGGGATGAGAGTGAAGAACTTGACAGTGAAGTTAAGCGCATCCTAAAGACCTATACGAAAATTCATCCCGAAGTATCAGGCATATTGGTGGTCAATGATCATAATATGTATATTAGTAATGTAATGCAACGGATCTCCCGTGATCCCCTTACGGATGAGATTTGGTATAAACGGGCGTTAGCATCGCCGAAAACCATGCAACTATTTAGTAAACCCATTGGTCGTAATATTAAAACAAACCTGAATTATAGTGCCGATGATGTTGTTTCCATTACCAAGGCGGTGATTGATCCTGTGACCGGGAAACGTCTAGGCGTCATTTTAATTGATCTTAAATTGGATAAGATCAAAGAAGTGATCGAAGCCATTACTCTGGGTAAAAGTGGCTTTCTGTATATTATGGATGCCAATGGGGGGATTGTATATGCACCAGTCAATCCCATTGTGTACAGAGTGAAAAATGAGTGGCTGACGGATTCTACCAATAGTATTGTGAAAAAAATTCAAGGTAGCGATTTTCAAATTATTTATAAAGACTCAACCTATACCAATTGGAAGACAATCGGTGTATTTTCTCTCAATGAAACCCTTAATGAGGTCACGGTCTTGCGGCATTATTCCATACTCATTGGTTTTATCACATTGGTGTTGGCCGTTGTTGCTGCCTTCTTTTTTACCGCCTCCATCGCTAAACCCTTAAGTAAACTGGGGAGTTTAATGAAAATGGCTGAGGAAGGAGACCTAAGCGTACGGTTTAATAGCAAATATAATGATGAAATTGGCCGATTGGGCAAAAGTTTTAATCATATGATCAAGGAAATTAGCAATTTAATTGATATGGTGTATGTGGAACAGCAACGCAAACGAGAAGCAGAACTCAAAACATTGCAAGCTCAGATCAAACCTCATTTCCTTTATAACACCCTGTACACTATTCAATGGATGGCTCAGGAGCATGGTGCTCAAGATGTTGTCACGATTTTAGGGGATTTAGCCAATCTCTTTCGGATTGGACTGAGTAAAGGCAAAGAAATGATTAGCGTTTATGAAGAATTGGAACATGTACGGAGCTATTTGGCAATTCAGAAAGCTCGCTATGAAGATAAATTAACCTATGAAGTGAATTTTGATGAACAGGTACTCAATTATAGTGTTCTGAAGCTTATCTTACAGCCCCTCGTGGAAAATGCCATTTATCATGGGATTAACGCCAAACGGGGTGGTGGTAAGATTATCATTACGGCCAAAGTATCCCAGGGGAAATTATATTTTAGTGTGGTTGATAATGGTATGGGTATCACCATAGAAAAATTGGCAGAGATTCGGCAATTACTGGACAATAATCATGTGGAATCAAGTAAGACAGGTTTTGGCATTTTTAATGTGAATGAACGTATCAGGCTGTCTGTGGGTAAGGAATATGGATTAGTCTATAGCAGCGTCTATCAAGAAGGTACCAAGGTAGAAGTCTGGCATCCATTACTTTGAGAGAGGGGTGGTACGATGTTGAAAGTAGTCATTGTTGATGATGAACCTAAAATTCGCCGTGGTCTAACAAGCCTGATTGAAAAAGTACAGCTCGATATGGAAGTAGTTGGTGAGGCTGAGGATGGGGAAATGGCTTTAGGTGTAGTAAAAAGGGTCCAGCCAGATATCGTGCTCGTTGATATTTGTATGCCTTTTCTAAATGGTTTACAGTTTATTGAACAACTTAAGTCCCTAGTAAAGGATTGTATCATCATTGTGATTACTGGCCATGATGAGTTTACTTATGCCCAACAGGCCATAAAACTGCAAGTTTTTGATTATTTATTGAAACCAGTGTTTGGTGAACAACTAAAGGCGGTTTTGCAAAGGGCGGAGGAACAACTGTTGACGTCCCGGTTGCAACAACAGCACATAACGTGGGCCAATCACGAAACAAAGAAAAATTTGCCACTCCTACAGGAAGCTTTTTGTCGGGAGTGGGTCAAAGGAAAGTTAAGCGCCGAAGAGATAACCACCCAACTCAGGTTCTTGGAATTGGCCTTGCCACCCATTTCGGGTGTGATTGTTCTAAAAGTAGCGGGGCAGTTTACGCGAGGACAATTGCTCAAAGATTGGGATCGTGAGTTATTACTGTTTTCCATCCGTAATATTTACCGGGAAATCTTAGAGCAGTGGCAGCCGTATATTATGTTTCATGATGAGGCCGACAATATCGTTGTCATTACCCCCATTCATAATCTGGGGGAGTGGCATGAACTGAGTGTTGCCTTGCAACGGTTAGTAGAAGAGTATTTGCAACAAATTGTGATTATCGTGCAACGCCCTTTAACCAATCTTTTGACATGTATCGCGTCGGATTACCATGAACTTATATTGGAATTAAATCGTAAGGCCAGTTATACGCCCATTGTACTGCTCTCGCAAAAACATATAGAAACCTATTATTATCAGGAAGATTTGTCCTTGCAGCATGTGGCCGATACCATTCAAATTAGTCCTACGTATTTAAGCCGCTTGTTAAAAAATGAGATTGGCGTCTCGTTTATTGAATATTTAATCCAGGTGCGGGTGGAAAAAGCCATTCAAATTATGAGTGATCCCACGGTAAAAATTTATGAGGTAGCCCAACGGGTGGGGTATAGCAATCAGCATTATTTTAGTACAGCCTTTAAGAAAGTCGTAGGCCTATCCCCAGCCGAATATCGTAAAAAAGACAACTGGCGATGAGTTTGGTTCAGGTAGTTAGCCCTCAGATGGTGAAAAATAGTCAAACAGTTCGGAAAACTATAAGAAATTATTGATTATTCTAAATACTGGAAAGACCTCTTGTTTTATAATGGTGGTAGTGAAAGAATTGATTTTGCTATGGAGGTGAACTAACAGGTATGGATGGAAATAATTCATTATTGCAGGCGAAGGGTATCTATAAGATTTTCCCGGGAGTCAAGGCCCTTACGAATGTAGACTTTGAACTAAAACCTGGCGAAATTCATTGCTTGATGGGGGAAAATGGTGCTGGTAAGTCCACGTTAATTAAGGTATTGACTGGTGTTGAAATATTAGATGGGGGAGACATTTTTTTAGATGGTAAATCCATTAGGCCGCGTTCTCCCCATGATGCACAAGGCTTAGGCATTAGTACGGTTTACCAAGAAGTTAATCTTTGTCCCAACTTATCCGTTGCTGAAAATATTTTTATTGGGCGGGAACCCTTGCGTTTTGGCAGGATTAATTGGAAGGAAATTAATAATCGATCAAGGCTGTTGTTAGCCAAGATGAATCTCAATATTGATGTGACTCAAGCTCTCGAACGTTATTCGGTGGCCGTGCAACAAATGGTGGCCATTGCCAGATCCCTGGATATCTCAGCGAAAGTTTTAATATTAGATGAACCCACGTCTAGTTTAGATGCCAAAGAGGTTGGACAATTATTTGATTTGCTCCGTAAGTTGAAAGCTGAAGGCATGGGCATTGTGTTTATCACCCATTTTATTGAGCAAGTCTATGCTATTTCCGATCGGATTACCATCTTGCGCAATGGAGAATTGGTCGGTTGCTACGAAACAGCCGCCTTGCCCCGGGTACAATTGATCGCGAAAATGATTGGTAAAGCTTTCGAAGGTTTTGAAAAGAGTTACAAGAAGGGGGAAGAACGTGATACCCCAGATGATCGCAATGTCTTTTTACAGGCGTCTGGTGTTGGTCATAAAGGCTCCATTAATCCTTTTGATCTGACCATTAATAAAGGTGAAGTTCTTGGCCTGGTAGGATTGTTGGGTTCTGGGCGCACCGAGGTGGCACGGACTATTTTTGGTATTGATACGGCCGATAGTGGGGAAATCGTCATTAAGGGGAAAATTGTTTACCTGAACACTCCTGTGGATGCCATTGCACATGGTTTGGCCTATTGTTCGGAAAATAGAAAAACTGAAGGTATTATTGACGCTCTTACGGTGCGAGAAAACCTTGTTGTCGCCCTGCAAGCAAAATTAGGCTGGCGAAAATATATTAACAAAAAAGAACAGGAGAAGATAACAAATAAATATATTAAATTATTAGATATTAAAACATCAGGGCCCGAGCAACTCATCAAGAATTTAAGTGGTGGCAACCAGCAAAAAGTACTCCTCGCCCGCTGGTTACTGACAGAACCTGATTTATTAATCCTTGATGAACCAACCCGGGGTATTGATATTGGTGCTAAAGTTGAAATTCAACGATTAATCCTGTCCTTGGCAGCTGGTGGCATGTCCGTTGTATTTATTTCATCGGAGCTGGATGAGTCGGTTCGCTGCTCCAACCGCATGGTCGTGCTAAGGGACCGGGAAAAAATTGCAGAAATTTCCGGTGCTGAGATTGATGAAAAATATATTATGCAGACAATAGCAGGAGTGTAGAATGATGGAAAAAATAACAACGCTGTGGAATAAATTTACCAGTTCTAAGCTTTGCTGGCCACTAGCGGCCTTGTGTTGTGTCTTATTATTCAATCTTTTTTTCACTAAAGATTTTTTTGCTATTGAAATAAAAGATGGTCATTTTTATGGGGTTAGCATTGATGTTCTCAATCGCGCTACGCCCCTGATGGTTCTCGCCATTGGTATGACCTTGGTCATTGCTACAAAGGGCATTGATATTTCAGTAGGCTCGGTGATTGCCATTTCTGGTGCCGTGGTTGCCTCCCTCATTGGCGGCAAGATGGAATTTGTTGATGGTGTGCAAACCTTCGTTACATTGATGCCCATGCCCCTTGCCATATTGGTAGCCCTGCTCATCTCAACTCTGCTAGGCATGTGGAATGGACTACTGGTTTCCAAGGTGGGAATTCAACCCATTGTTGCCACCCTTATTTTAATGGTGGCTGGTCGGGGCATTGCCCAGCTCATTACCCAAGGGCAAATTATTACCATCTATTACAAGCCTTTTCAATTTATTGGGACGGGATTTTTATTAGGTTTCCCCTTTGGCCTTTTCATTGTGGCTGCGGTTTTCGCCTTGACCTTATATGCAGTGCGGAAAACGGCCATTGGGATGTTTATTGAAGCCATTGGTATTAATGCCGTTGCTAGTAAGTTTGCGGGTATTGATGTTAATAAATATATCTTTTCAGTGTATGCATTTTCGGGTTTATGTGCTGGTATTGCAGGACTGATTATTTGTTCCAATGTAAGTTCTGCTGACGGCAATAATGCGGGCCTATTTATTGAAATGGACGCCATTTTGGCCGTCTCTATTGGTGGCAACTCCCTGGATGGTGGCCGATTTTCCATCGTGGGTAGTCTCATTGGGGCATTAGTCATTCAGAGTATAACAACGACGATTTACGCTCTTGGTGTACCGCCAGAAATAACCTTGGTGGTAAAATCTGTTGTCGTCATTATTATTTGCTTATTACAATCGGCTACATTCCGAAAAATCGTATTTGCCAAAAAGGCTGAGAAGGGAGGAATGATTGATGAAAAAAATGCAGCTCAGCTATAAGTATATTAATCTCATGATTACCATTCTCTTATTTTTTGCCTTGTTTGGTGTAGGTTCAGCTTTATATACGGGGTTCTTTTCGCCTCAAGTGTTGCTCAATATGCTCATTGATAATGCCTTTCTGATTATTACAGCTATCGGTATGACCTTTGTGCTAATTATTGGCGGTATTGATCTGTCCGTTGGTTCATTGATTGCTTTAGTTTGCATGTTTTCTGCTTATTTACTGGAAATGCAGCATCTCAGTCCTTGGATTGTCATACCTGCTATGTTGCTGATGGGTGTGGTATTTGGTCTAATACAAGGTAGTTTCATTCATTTTTTCAATATCCAGCCGTTTATTGTGACGCTGGCGGGCATGTTTTTGGCCAGGGGTTTATGTTATGTCATTAGTATTGATACCATTATGATCACTGATCCTTTTTATCTATTGGCCGCAACCTATCGTATCCCATTACCCTTTGATAGTTTTATCTCCATTAGCGTTGTCATTGCTCTTGTCTTAGTATTGGCGGCTCTGTATCTCATCAACTATACCCAATTTGGGCGTAACATGTATGCTATGGGTGGTAATGCTCAATCAGCTCTGCTCATGGGTTTGCCCGTGGGGAAAACCAAAGTATTAGTGTATGGCCTAAATGGCTTCTGCTCGGCCTTATCCGGCATTGTCTTTAGCTTTTATATGTTGTCTGGTTATGGATTGCATGCAGTGGGCCTGGAACTAGATGCCATTGCATCGGCTGTGATTGGAGGAACGCCACTCACCGGCGGTGTAGGATTTATAACGGGTACCTTCTTTGGCGTATTGATTCAAGGCGTCATACAAACCATTATTATGTTCCAAGGAACGTTAAGTTCTTGGTGGACCAAAATTGCCGTTGCCTTCTTATTATGTTTGTTTATCGTCTTGCAACGAATTGTGATCGCTCGCAAAGAACGGAGTAAATCAATCGCATAGGACCATGGGAAAACCTAGTTACAACATAAATAGTCCCTACTCAGACGCACAGATCACATTTGTGGGACGGGGGGACAGGGCTGTTGTCCCATTTCAGGGACAACAACCCTGTCCCCTCGTCCCACCTTTGGCAAAACCTAGCGGCAACACCAATGGGACAGGGGGACAGGATTGCTGTCCCATTTAGGGACAACAATCCTGTCCCCCTGTCCCGAGGTATTGTATAATAAGAAGAGAGTTGGTTTTAGAATAAGGGGTATGGAATGAAGAAACTACCGATTGACGATATTTTAATGACAGTAAAAGAACAATTCCGTGACCGGGGGAATCTTGTCCTGGTGGCGCCGCCGGGGGCGGGGAAAACCACTCGGATTCCTTTGGCCCTCTTGGCAGAGTCCTGGTTGGCAGGAAAGAAAATTTTGATGCTGGAGCCTAGGCGTTTAGCAGCTCGGGCGGCGGCTCGTTATATGTCAGCCCTATTGGGCGAGCAAGTGGGCACAACGGTGGGGTATCGCATTCGTTTTGATACGTGCATTGGTCCGTCGACGCGGATTGAGGTCATTACCGAAGGTATTTTGACCCGTATGTTACAGACCGATCCTACGCTAGAGAAGGTAGGACTGGTTATTTTTGACGAATTTCATGAGCGCAGTATCCATGCGGATGTAGGCTTAGCATTGTGTTTACAGTCCCAAGAACTGCTTCGGGAGGATCTGAAAATTTTGGTTATGTCGGCTACCTTAGAGGCAACTCCTGTGGCGAAGATGATGGGGGATGCACCAATCATTATCAGTGAAGGTGTGGCTTTTTCTGTAGAAACTCACTATGTAGCCCGTCCGGTGAGTGGCCCCATTACGGTGGCTGTTGTTCATAAAGTGCAAGAAGCCTTGGCAAATACCCAAGGGGATATCTTAGTGTTTTTGCCAGGCGTAGGGGAAATCCATGGGGTTGCATCCCGATTAGAGGCCTTGGGTCTTGGCCAAGACATTGCCATAACTAAGCTATATGGTGCCTTATCACAAGCCTCCCAGGATGGTGCCATCTTGCCCGACCCCATGGGAAAACGTAAGATTGTGCTGTCCACATCCATTGCTGAGACAAGTATTACGGTGGAAGGGGTCCGTGTTGTCATTGATAGTGGTTTTATGCGCGTCCCAAGATTTTCACCACGTACGGGGATGATGTCCTTGGCTACCGTCAAGGTGTCTCGCGGGGCAGCTGATCAACGCCGAGGACGGGCAGGCCGCGTTGCCCCAGGTGTTTGTTATCGGTTATGGACAAAACAAGAGGAACTTACCTACGAACAACAAAATACCCCAGAAATTATGGCGGCTGATCTGGCCCCCTTGGCTCTAGAACTTGCGGCATGGGGCGCGTCGCCTGCAGACTTATTGTGGCTTGATTCACCTCCCCAGGCGGCTTTTGCCCAAGGAATTGAACTGCTTCAGCAACTAGGTGCCTTAGCGGCAGAGGGGCAAATAACGGCCCATGGACGGAAAATGGCAGAAGCAGGACTTCATCCACGTCTTTCCCATATGATTTTACAGGCCATTTCCTTGGGGTATGGCAACCTAGCCAGTGAGATTGCCGCATTACTAGGGCAACGAGATCTATTTCAAGGTGGGGGAAGTCGACCCGATGGGGATTTGCGGTTACGGATTGTTGCGCTGCGTCAGGGGAACCCAAGGTTAACCTCCTCTGGCTATTCCTTAGGTTATACCATGGATACCAATCTTTATCGACGCTTACAGAGTGATATTCGTCACTGGCAACAGCTGTTTGCGGTGCCAAGCAGTACTGCCGATGATGATCATGCCTGTGGATTACTACTGGCTTTTGCTTATCCTGATCGGATTGGTCAGGGGCGAGGCGATGGACGCTTTTTATTACGCAATGGGCGCGGGGCTGCGTTTAAAGAACCACAGGCCTTAGCCAAGGAACCTTATTTGGTTGCAGCAGAACTGGGGGGCGACCAAGGTCCAGAAAACCGTATTTTTTTAGCAGCTCCCATTGATGAACGGCAAATAAAGCAACACTTTAAGGAACAGATAACAGTGCAGGAGATGATTGCCTGGGACCATGACGCCCAGGCCGTAAGGGCGCGACGCTCTGAAGTATTAGGGGCCTTGGTCCTAACCAACATCCCGATGGCCAGTCCTGATCCGGGAAAAGTTCTCGTCGCCTTACTCAGCGGGATTCGGCAGGAAGGAATTGGAATTCTTCCCTGGTCAAAAGTTGCCGGTCAATTTCGCCAACGCCTTGCTTTTATGCATTTTTCTCATACTGATTGGCCAGATGTAGGGGATGAGGGCTTACTCGCAAGGCTGGAGGAATGGCTTGGTCCCCATATCTATGGTATAAGCACTGGTGAGCAGTTGCAACGCCTGCATATGGTAACGGCTTTGGAATCCATGCTGACCTGGAGTCAACGTCAGCATTTGGATGAGTGGGCTCCCACTCATCTAGCAGTACCCAGTGGTCAACGGATCCCCATTGATTATAGCCAACCCCAGAGTCCAATGCTGGCTGTCCGCCTGCAAGAAATGTTTGGACTGGAACAAACGCCTCTGATTGGACAAGGCAAGGTACCATTAACCCTCCAACTATTATCCCCAGCTCAACGTCCCGTGCAGGTCACCAAGGATTTAAAGAATTTTTGGGAAAATACCTATTTTGAAGTAAAAAAAGACCTGATGGGGCGGTATCCCAAACACTATTGGCCAGATAACCCTTTGGAGGCCATGCCCACCAATCGGATTAAACCGCGTGCTAAAGGGTAGTTACTTCATTTAGTTACCATAAGTAATTTGTCACTATTTGACAAAACATGGCAAAAGATTATATAATACTACTATAAATAGATTGTAAATGACGAAAAAACTATTTCATGATGCAAACGGATAGAGAAAGTATCATGATGCCAGTGGTCATTCATTTGTATATGGGTTTATCCAGAGAACAACATCTTGCAATAAAAAGAGTTTATGATAAGTAAGCTCTTTTATTTTTTGCTTTGATGTTATATAAATTTAGTAAATTTTTTTCAATAATCAGACACTTTGAGTTTCTTACTATAAAGTCTTGAATGAAGGGCTATCGTTGCATAATAGAAATTTTCATCACAAGGATTGATGGGATGATATGGAGGTTGGATGGAACATGTCATATACAAAAATCAACAATACGTTATGCATTGGGACGAACTATGTGACAAGTGAATGTCGGACATGTGAACAAGTATGCCCCCAGCACGCCATAACAAATAATAAAATCGATGACCAACGGTGTGATGATTGCGGGATCTGTGTGGTGGAGTGCCCTGTTAATGGCATACAATCCTTAATTCCTTATCAGTCGGCTGTTGAGAAACTAGCGGATCAGGATCAGGTGGTCTTACAATGCGAAAAAGGTGATCATGTGAGCCATTTTCCCTGCTTAGGTTTTCTTGATGGTAGAATGCTATTGGCCATGGGGCAACAACACGCGTTGATCATGGATGTGGAAGGGTGCCGCCATTGTAATAAGGTTGTGTATGAAAGATTAAAAAAAATAATTGGGACCTGTAATCTGTTGTTGCAAGACCATGGGACCATGATTGTTGATAATATGATGTTGAAAAAGAGTGTGGCCATTCCAGTCAGTAAAAAAGTTAATCGGAGTGCCTTTTTTAAGTATCTCATGAGGTCAGCTGTTGTGGCCGTTGGAAATTTGGTAGCCGAGACGACAGAAACGTATCAACGCTATGAGCCAGCACATTATATTAAGAAACAATTAGGGCCTGTAGCGTCATCCCATGTGGCGGAAACACTGTTTTTTTCCCTGGTGATGGGGGATGGTTGTAATGCATGTGGACTCTGTGCCAAAATATGTCCGCGAAAAGCTATCCATATTGAAGTACAAAAAGACGTTATAATGGTGGACTATGATCCCATAGATTGCTACAATTGTGGACTGTGTATTGAAAATTGCCCACAAGCAGCCCTATCTATTGTGAAAGACTGTTCATGGCATGCTACGCTGTATAAGATAAAGTTACCTCTTTGTCAGTTCTGCCATCAGGTATTTCAACCCATTGGAGATAGTTCCTTGTGTTGGGATTGTGTCAAGGGGGAACGAAGTAAAAAGTATCTATAAGTAGTGCATATCGCACTTAAGGATAACCTTGTTAAATCAATAATAAATGCCATGGTCATGTGATATAAGGGCAAAACAAAAATATGTAGGGTGGTAGTTAACATGAATGTAAGTCGAAGTGGATTCTTGAAGCTGTCCATGGCCTTAGGGTTAGTGGCGGCAGGCCCAGGGCTTTTCGCCAAAACTAAAAAGACTTTATTTTCTAAGGCCCAAGCCGCCCAAGGGGAAGAACTTCTGATTACAACAACGGGTGGTCACAATTGTGGTGGGCGCTGTTTACTAACGGCTCATGTTTCCGAGGGGGTTTTGACAAGAATATCATCGGACCCCTTGGTCGATTCCTCGGATGATTTGGCACTAAAAGCCTGTTTGCGTTGTCGCGCCTACAAAAATCGTTTATATCATCCCGATCGTCTGAAATATCCCATGAAGCGGGTGGGTAAAAGAGGCGAAGGAAAGTTTGAAAAAATTAGCTGGGAAGAAGCGGCTACGATCATTGCTGGTCATATGGAAAGAATTAAAAAACAATATGGACCAGAAGCCTTTTATGTGAATTATGCCACCGGTAATTCAGCGGCCTTGGCTGGGGCGGACTTTATGTGTCGCTTGCTGGCGCTGAATGGGGGCTATTTAAATTATTACAATAACTATAGCAATGCATGCAATACGTGGGGTTTAAAGTCCATTTATGGCACGGATACCACGGCTAATAGTCGGGAAGATTATGTCAATTCAAAACTCATCATCTTGTGGGGACATAATCCGGCAGAAACTATCTTTGGTACCAATACCATGTATTATTTACGGTTGGCAAAAGATAAGGGCGCAAAAATAATCGTTATTGATCCTCGGTATAGTGATACGGTGATTGCCTTAGCCGATCAATGGATTGCCATTAAACCAACGACGGATAATGCTTTAATGGATGCCATGGCCTATGTCATGCTGCAGGAAAATTTGCATGACCAGGCTTTTTTGGATACCTACTGCCTGGGTTTTGATGAACAACATTTACCGGCCACTGCCCCTCCCAATAGTTCATACCGTTCCTATGTTATGGGACTTGGTGCCGATAAAACGCAAAAAACACCCCAATGGGCTGAAGGGATAACGGGTATACCAGAGACTGTTATTGTGACCTTAGCGCGAGAATACGCAATGGTGAAGCCAGCCGCTTTATTGTGCGGGTATGGCATTCAACGCCATGCCTATGGTGAACAACCGTCCCGTGGATCAGCAGTTTTGGCGGCCATGACAGGGAATATCGGCAAAAGTGGTGGTTCCGCGGGAGCCATGGGTTGGCCCGGTTATGGCCGGCGTCCCATCCTAGGCAGTGTGAAAATTCCTAATCCTGTAAAGTCCTCTATTCCTACCTTTATCTGGACGGATGTCGCTCTGCGTGGTACGGAGCTTACGAAAGACGATGGTCTGCAAGGAACAGAGCATCTAACAACCAATATAAAAATGATTTTTAATATTGCTGGTAATGCCTTGATTAATCAACATAGCAATATTAATCGTACGGCTGAGATCCTGCGGGATGAAAATAAGGTTGAATGCATTGTTGTGAGTGATAACTTTATGACGGCCAGCGCCAAGTTTGCTGATATTTTGTTGCCCGGGAATACCTCTATGGAACGCAATGACGTCATTAATACCTGGGCTTATGGGGATGCCCTTATTTATATGCATAAAATTGTTGATAACTTATATGACTCTCAATCCGATTATGTATGGATTTCGCAAGTTGCCGAAAAACTTGGCTTGGGAGAAAAATTTACAGAGGGTAAAAGTGAAGAAGACTGGGTTCGTTTTGTCGTCCAGGGCATCCGACAGAAAAATCCAGGGTTTCCTACCTACGACGAATTTAAAACCCAGGGAGTTTATCGCTTTAAATATCCTGGAAATTACATTGCCTTTAAAGAACAAATTCAAGACCCCACAAACCATAAGTTCCCCACTCCATCGGGGAAAATAGAAATATTTTCAGCCGAGTTGTATGCCATGAATAAACCTCAAGAAATTCCGGCTGTCCCTCAATATATTTCGGCTTGGGAAGGGCCTGAAGATCCACTAACAGAGAAATATCCTCTCCAATGTATTGGACACCATTATCGCCGTAGGGTACATTCCACTTTTGATAATGTGCCATGGATGGAAGAAGTGGCTCGGCAAGAAGTGTGGATCAATACGGCCGATGGGGCGAAGCGATCCATTAAAAATGGTGATAAAGTGAAAGTCTTTAATGATCGGGGGGCCATTATGATACCTGCCTATATTACGGCCTGCATCATGCCTGGCGTCATATCTGTACCTCAAGGCGCCTGGTATACCCCGGATGCCAATGGTATCGACCAACGAGGTTGTATGAATGTTCTGACCAATCATCGCACCACACCTTTGGCTCACGCCAATCCACAACATACCAATTTGGTTGAAGTCATCAAAGTGTAAGACGGATGCAGCTACATGGCTAAGGTATTTTGTGTTTACCGTCATGGGACAAAATACTAGCCAAAATGAAAGGAGACGATTATTATGGGGAATGAATGGCCATTAGTTATTTTTACCATACTGGCGCAGATGGGCATCGGGTTATTGGTCATGGCCTATTTGATCAAGGAAACAGTGGGGGATAACCGAAAAAAAGTGATAACAGGGGTTGTTTTATGTACAGCCGCCAGTATGCTGGTCTCCACCTCACATTTGGGAGACCCCGCCGGCGCCTATCGGGCAATTTTTAATCTGCAAAGTTCGTGGCTCAGTCGAGAAATTTTTCTGTTAGGACTGTTTTTCGCCTGTTCCTTGTTCATCCTCTATCGGGTAAGAAAGTCTGAAAGTGCTTCCATTGACACCTATAGCTTATTAGGCGTTGTACTAGGTGTGAGTACGGTTATCAGTATGGGGAATATTTATTATTTCTCTTCTATTTTGGCGTGGATGAATCTCTATACCCATATATCATTTTTAACGGCCATGCTAATGGTCGGTGGTAGCTTACTAGCAATTTTGGTAAAGACCAATCATGAACAAAGTAAGGACACCTTAAAAAAAGTAATGGGCGTTAATAGTATTTTGTTTGTTGTGCAACTGGTGGCTTTTGTAATGTATTTCTCTTATCTCACCACTAGTGCACCAGCCAGTGCCAATTTTTTTGTCAATCATATGGGTCTATGGCTATTTGCCCAAGGCAGTCTATTCTTAGGCGTGCTCATTGGACTCTGGGGCGTCAGAGGTTATATAAAAAATGGCCAAGGCGTAAAACTATATTTAGCCTGTGGCTTTGTGTGTGTGCTACTGGGAATGATGGTCAATCGGTATCTGTTTTATGCCAGTGGTAGCTTTATGTGGTGATAGTTTTACCAGCACCCACAGCCAACCGATGTGCTGTGAAAAAAGGATTCGAAGAGGTGGTAGAGTAATGAATTGCAGTCGACGCGGATTTTTAAAGTTGTCCATGGCTCTCGGCGTGGCATCAACGGCTTCAGGATTATTAGCCTTACGAAAATCATCCCTATTTGCAAAAGCCGAGGCGGGGGTGAGCAATGAAACAATGATTCCTACCAGTTGTATGCACAACTGTGGTGGCCGCTGCCTGTTGTATGGCCATGTACAGGATGGCGTGGTAACACGGTTTACATCAGATACGGAAACGGATAGTCCTGATTTTCCCCAGGTGAGGGCTTGTCAGCGTGGTCGGTCCCAACGGAGACGGTTATATCATCCCAATCGCTTAAAATATCCTATGAAACGGGTTGGCAAGCGAGGGGAAGGTAAGTTTGAACGGATTACTTGGGAAGAAGCCCTTACCACCATTGCTTCCCAGCTCACTCGCATTAAAGAAACCTATGGCAATGCTTCCATTTATGTTAATTATGGAACGGGCGTGTATGGTCAAGTGAGTGGTGCCTGGTTAAGCCAAGGTTCAGGGGGAGCCTTACCAAGATTTCTTAATTTATTTGGCGGTTATTTAAACTACCATTATACATATAGCTCGGCTTGTTATAGTGCTGGTGCGCCCTATACCTATGGCAAAGTGGAAGGCAATAGTTCCGTTGATTTACAAAACTCCAAACTCATTATCCTGTTCGCTGATAATATGGTAGAAACCCGAATGGGCGGCGCTAATCTAGCTTATTATATGAAGTTAGCCAAAGATAAAGGTGCTAAAATCATTGTCATTGACCCTCGGTATAGTGATACGGCCATTGCCTTGGCTGATGAATGGATTCCTATCCGGCCAGATACGGATTCGGCCCTCATGGCGGCTCTTGCCTATGTACTGTTACAGGATAAAACCTATGATCAAGGCTTTTTAGATACCTATTGTCTGGGTTTTGATGAAGAACATATGCCACCGGGAATTCCCGCGGGTAATTCCTATAAGAGTTATCTATTAGGACTGGGTGATGATCAACTGGCCAAAACACCAGAATGGGCCGAAGGAATTACCGGGGTGCCAAAGGGCACCATTATTCAGTTGGCGCGGCAGATGGCGGCCATTAAACCCTGTGCCTTAATTCAAGGGTTAGGTTGGCAACGGCATGCCTATGGGGAACAACCTGTGAGGGCCTTACCCATCTTGGCAGCCATGACGGGCAACGTAGGGGTTAGTGGTGGCGGTCCAGGACTGCGCGTGGGTGGTTATGGACTGTATATGGGAACCATGCCCGCTGGGAATAATGGGGTGAAGGCCTCCATTCCTTGCTTTACTTGGTCAGAAGCCGTTGAGCGCGGTCATGAGATGACCAAAACCGATGGCATTCGTGGTGTTGATCGACTTCCTAGTGATATTAAGATGATTTGGAATTATGCTGGTAATGCATTAATCAATCAACATTCGGATATTAATGGGACGGCGAAGATTTTAGCCGATGAAAAAAAATGTGAATTTATTTTGGTCCATGATGTTTTTATGACGTCTAGTGCCAAGTTTGCCGATATTTTATTGCCGGATATGACCCATTTTGAACGGGAAGATATTGATTTATTAAGTAGTGGCATTGGCTATGCTGTTTATCACAATAAAGTCATTGAACCCATGTATGAATGTCGAGATGTATACCAAGTGTGTAGTGAGTTGGCGGAAAAGTTAGGGTTTAAAGAGGCCTACACTGAAGGGAAAACCGAGGAAGATTGGCTGCGCCAATGTGTAGAGGGGGCGCGGGCTAAAAATCCTAAGTTCCCCTCCTTTGATGAATTTAAGAAAAAAGGTATTTATAAAGAAAAAGCCCCTAAAAATATCATTGCTTACGAAAAACAAATTTCTGATCCACTTCATAATACCTTTGAAACACCATCAGGAAAAATCGAGATTTTTTCCCCACGGTTATGGGAGATGAACAACCATCAAGAAATCCCAGCCATTCCTCGTTATATACCTACGTGGGAAGGGTATGAAGAGTCCTTGACGTCCGTGTATCCCCTGCAATGTATTGGACATCATACCAAACGCCGGACTCATTCCATCTTTGATAATGTGGATTGGATGGAAGAAATTGAGCCTCATGGGGTTTGGATCAATCCCATGGATGCTGCGGCTCGTAATGTTAAAGATGGTGATCAAGTGCGGGTTTTTAATGAACGGGGTGAAGTCAGAATCCATGCCAAAGTGACACCCCTGATTATGCCGGGGGTATTGAGTATTCCCCAAGGAGCCTGGTACACCCCCGATGAAAAGGGCATTGACCAACGGGGTTGTATGAATACCTTGACCAAGTACCATCCCACACCTTTGGCGAAGGGTAATCCTCAGCACACCAATTTAGTTGAGGTTAATAAGGTTTGAAAGGGAAAAATTGACGCTGTTAAGGAGGTCATATTGTGAGTTTTGAACAAACGGAGTGGCTGAATAATCGCTTATTACTCTATCGTTTATTGAGTACTGTGTATCGGGAAGGTGTTTCACCCAAGATTGTGGAGCTATTTATTGATGCTGATTTTATGGCCACTCTCGCGGGCGAAGTTGATACGTCGGCCTGGCGGGACGTGTGTAGCAAGTTGCAACAAGAAGTGGGGCAGCACCAAGAGGATTTTAAGTTTTATTGTAAGGCCTTACAGGTTGAACATATGCGATTATTTGTAGGGCCAGATCATCTGGAGGCTCCTCCTTGGGAGTCGGTCTACCTTACCCGGGAGAAACTTTTATGTGGGGAACCCACCCAGCAAGTGAAAGCCTTCTATCATTCCTTTGGCATGGTGTGTGATACAGAGGAACATGAGCTGGCGGATCATATTGGCGTAGAATTGTCATTTATGTCTGAACTTTGTGCACAAGCAATGGGGAAAATCGACCAAGCTTTACCGACTGATGATGAACTGCTTGGGCAAAAAAAGTTTTTACAAGAACATCTTTTAATGTGGGCACAACACTTTTTAGCTGACGTAAAAGCAAAAACAAGAATGCCGTTTTTTGCCTATTTTGCCGCCTTGACCCTGGACTGGTTGCAAGCTGATTTGCAAGTTTTAGCGAAAAAAACCAAGGAATAGTTGGGCTTTTGGTTGAAAAAATAAATACATAAGGAGGGAATTTCCACATGACAAAACAACTAGGTTTTTATGTAAGGCAAGATCGGTGTGTAGGCTGCTTTACCTGCCAAATTGCCTGTAAAGATAAACATGATTTAGCCGTGGGACAAAATTTCAGAAAGGTGAAGAAAATTGAAGGCGGTGGTTACACCAAGGATGGATTAGGTTATGTGAACAATGTCTATGCTTTTTGGACCTCACTAGCCTGTAATCATTGTAAAAACCCAAAATGTGTGACGGGTTGTCCAACGGGAGCCATGACGAAAAACCCTGAAGATGGCATTGTTTATGTGAACCAAAGTAAATGTATTGGTTGCGGATATTGTGCCATGAATTGTCCTTATGGTGCGCCCCAATTGAATGTAAAAACGGGGAAAATGGGCAAATGTGATCTATGTCGGGACTTATTAGCCAAAGGTGAACGACCTGCCTGTGTGGAGGCTTGCCCCATGCGGGTGTTGGATTATGGGGATATGGATGAATTAAAGAAGAAATATGAGGGGAGTGCTGATGGTAAAGGGTTGCCCGACTCCGTTATCACTGAGCCCTCTTTGTTGATTCACCCCCACCGTCATGCCATTAAAAGCTAACCGAATTTTTATATATAGAAAAAACCACCATACGCGCGTATGGTGGTTTTTCACGTTAGGGGTTACACAAAGAGTTTTCGAATTTCGTCTTCGCTCATTTTGGTTAAGAAGTTTTCCCCAGGTTTAATGAGGGAATCAATAATTTCCCGTTTCTTCTGTTGGAGTTCAAAGATTTTTTCTTCAATGGTATTTTTAGTAATTAACCGCACAACTTGGACGGAATTTTTTTGCCCAATGCGATAGGCGCGATCGGTGGCTTGGTCTTCCACGGCCGGATTCCACCAAGGATCATAATGAATGACCATATCGGCCCCCGTCAGATTGAGGCCTGTGCCCCCTGCTTTTAGGGAGATGAGAAAAACAGGCTTGTCCCCTGCGTTGAAAGAATTGACTAAGTGCATCCGTTCTTCCCCTTTGGTCGATCCATCTAGGTAATGATAGTCAATTTTTCGCGCTTCTAATTCTTGTTTGATGATGGCCAGCATCCCCGTAAACTGAGAAAATAATAAAATGCGATGACCACCGGCGACCGCGTCTTCCACCAGTTCTGTTAGCATATCAAGCTTGCCACTGCCTCCCAAGTAGTCTTCGATAAATAAGGAAGGATGACAGCACACTTGCCGCAGCCGTGTCAATAAAGATAAGATCTTGATTTGGCTTTTGGCAAAACCATTGCTGATCATTTCAGTTTCAAACTCATTTTTGGCCTGTAGCATCCAAGCCGTATACAGCTTGGTCTGTTCCACCGTCATTTCATTGATCATTTTACTTTCAATTTTGGGTGGCAATTCTTTGAGGACTGCTTTTTTCATGCGCCGCATAATAAAGGGTTTAATATACCGTCGCAGTTCCGTAAGCGCCTTTTCATCCCGGTCGCGAGCAATGGGTAATTCAAACTTCTTAACGAATAATTTGTGGGATTGTAAATAACCAGGCATGAGAAAATCAAAGATGGACCATAATTCGGTCAAAGTATTTTCAATGGGGGTTCCCGTTAGGGCAAAATAACCGTGGGCCTTGATTTTTTTGACGGCTTTGGCGTTCAGGGTGTTAGGGTTTTTAATATGTTGGGCTTCATCAATAAAACAATATTTAAAAATAATGTTCTCATAATATTTTATATCCCGTTTAATGAGGGCATAGGAGGTGACCACCAGATCAGAGGCTGCCATCTCATTGAGCAGCTCATGCCGTTCGCTGGGATTACCAGACACAAGAGTAATCTTTAAGGAGGGAGCAAATTTCTGGACCTCCTGTTGCCAGTTATACACTAGGGACGTGGGAACAATCACCAGACAAGGATTGCTTTCCTCCTGCCGTTCTGACAGGATAAAGGTCAAAACCTGTAAGGTCTTTCCCAGACCCATATCATCCGCCAAAATGCCACCAAAGCCATAACTAGCCAGGGACTTTAACCATTTGAAACCAGTTTTTTGATAGTTGCGCAGTTTACCTTGAATGCCGTCGGGGACAGCAACCTCCATATCCTGTGGTTCACTAATATCCTGTACCATTCGTTTGAAGGCGCTGCTGCGCTGGATCTGAAAATCACTGTCTTCCCGGGTTAAACTATCAATGTACAAGGCGCGATGTTTGGGCAATTCGATGACTTGATTCTCCAAGTCATCAACGCTTAAGTCCAGCTGCTCAATGAGATTGGTCGCCATCTGAAAATCCGTGGAATCAAGGGGGATAAAGGCCCCATTGTCCAAGCGGTGATACTTCTTTTTTAGCTTATAAGAGGCCAGTAAAGCAAATAATTCATTAGGCTCAATATCTTCATAATTGAGGGACAGCTCCAGCATGTCACTTTTGCGATTAATCTTCACACCAGCTGAGACTTTACCCATGGGTTTAATTTCCACGTTTTTAAAATCATCCGAATAGAAGATATCGGCTAGATCTCGTAGTTCAGGCATGCCCGTTTGTAAAAACAAGTAGCTTTTTTCTTCATCTTCCAACAGAAATTTTCCGCTGACGATGGCAAAACCATAGCGATGAAACAACTCTAGAAGCTGATTTTCCTCATGAGTGGCCCGCAGGAGTAATTTTCCTTTGTAATCATTCAGCTCTTTATTATCCACATGGAGAGGGTTAATGAGGACTTCATCGTATTTAAACTCAATGGCGGCACTAAGCCCATCGGCATAACGGTCAAAATAGATTTGTATTTCAAGAGGTTGTTTATACACCTTATTGAGCAGATCGGCACTCATCTTCACCGTGGCGATTTTTTCTAAGGTGGGGAGTAAGGAAGAGAAAAACGCCGAGACAGCCGTTTGTGGTATAAAAACCTCAGATTTTTTGTTGCTGGCGAAACATTTCAGCAAGGGTTTCATATAACTAGAGAACAGACCATCGACTTTATAGATGATTTCATTGTGATAAATATATTCATAGTCCGTATCTAAGCCTTCATACTTAGCATCGGCCAGGGTGGTGGCAATGACCAGTCCATCATTTTTGTCCTTTACGGATAAGCTGAGTGGGGGGCGGGCGTGCAGCACGGTGACATGATTGACTTTTTCATCGTTAATGATACAAGTAAAGGATTCAAGATCCATGGAGGCCAGAAACTGCATGGTGGTGGAGTTGGTTAATTTTAAGTTGCGGGGGTCACTAAAGGCGGAGGATGAGGTGGGACTATAACTCCAGTTAGCCAGTTGTTTGTCATCATTATAAATGGATTGCATTAATTTTAGGATGGCTTTTGATTGTTGATCAAAAGCCATCTCTTGGGGTTTTAATGTAAAGTTTTTGCCATACACAATGTCCCGCTGATGATCCAGGGCCAAAAGGAGTTGGGGAATATCTTTTAAAACATACAGCCGTTCATTACCAATCATAAAAGTGAGCCAGCCTTTGGCAGTTCCCGTTTCGTTGGAAAAGACGTAGGTCGGCACCAGTTTGATGGGCGCGGCCTGTGACTCCTTTTCCAGGGTACTATCATTGGTAAAAAAATCTAACAATTCTTGGGTCGCCTTATCTAGTCGTAAGGACTTTTCTTTGGGGAAGTAGGTTTCCCAATTGAGTTGTATGCACTTGAGGACGGCAACAAGATGTTTACAAAGTCCGCTATAGCTATAAGACACGGGGCAGTTGCAATTATATTCATGCAAGTGATTGGTGGCATCAAAAAAGATCTCAACATGATAAGATTTGGTGCCAACCACCCGTGCTTTAAAATAATTTCCATCTTTGAAATATTTCAAATCCCGGACATGGCCCCGTTTGTAATACTGGCAGCCATTGAGATAAGACGTATTGGTGGCAGTGATGCTTTGGATACTGTCATCGGTCAACATTTTATTATCAGCCCTTTCCTTCGAACCCACGTACGATTTTGATATCATTTGTTTAGTGTATTGGTTAATGGAAAACTTGTCAATATTGGCATACTTTATGGGCCTTTTTCGGTATATGGTGGCAGTTTTTCCATTATCATACCAATAAAATCCAGGCAATTTCTTGTTATGGGCTGTGGAAAGCTATATAATAAAACGATAAAAGTAAAAAAGAAGAAATAAGCTTGCATTCTTGCAGGAAAATTAGGGGGATCTACTATGCCACTAGACCGAGTTAAAAAGTTTCTGACGCCATTTCCAGACCTAAAAATTATCTTATTTGATCAAAGTACCCATACTTCAGAATTAGCTGCTGTGGCCTTAGGGGTGGAACCAGCACAAATTGCCAAAACACTGGTCTTTCTTGCGGACGCCCAACCCTTATTAGTCGTCACCTGCGGTGATAAAAAAATAAATACCAAGAAATTATCCAAGGTAGTCGGCGCGCGCAAAGTCAGATTTGCTGATGGACAAACGGTCACAGATGCAACAGGCTTTCCCCCAGGTGGTGTGTCACCCATTGGACTGCTCCATGACATACCTCTCTATCTAGATAAAAGTCTCTGGGATTTCGCCATCGTCTACGCCGCTGCTGGCACTGCTAATTCTGCATTGCCAGTGAGTCCGGATCGGTTGTGTGAGATTACTGGTGGAGTGGTTGTTGATGTTTGTTGTTAGCAATTATGAGTTTAGAGTAGTGGTAATTATTGTACCAATTCCAGGTACAAAGCGCATAGGAGGGATTCATACCCACGAAAGAAAGATTTTTAAATAGTATATGCTGAATCATGGAGATATTATCAATTTTCTTGGCATTACCACAGAGGGTTACTGCTAAAGCCTAAACTTTTTACTTAGGAACGTGTCGTCGCGCTATATGTTCGCTCAGACTTCGGTTTGGGCGACTTTTTGTTGCTAGGAGGAAAAGGCTCGAGTTAGTGCCTGATAAGAAATGGCTGATTGACGATCGGGTTTATTCCTTCACAAGACCTCTGCCAGTTTCAGGAACATTCGTTTCCATTGGAAACATAGCCATCTGTCTTGGCCTCATATCTACAATGATTGGTTTTAGAAAAAAGTAGGTAATTTTTATAAAAGTGTAGTCCAACAAAGGATTACACTTTTTGGCACTTTGGGGCAATTTGTCTTTGTATTTTCGGACATAGATTTGAGCGGAGAGTTTTTGATAAGATGATAAAAAGAAAAGGAATTTGGAATTTGTGAAAAGGCTCTGAATCTATTATGAGGAGAAATGTAGAGTGATCAACATGCTTAATCCGGCTGCTAAATTCATGAGTCACCTGTCTTACACAAAAAAAATTATAGTACTCATGCTAACTTTTTTACTTACTGTTGCTGTATTTGCCTTTTTTATCGTAACGAACATGAAACAACAATTGAACTTTGTGCGAGCAGAGCGTCAGGGAATAGAATATCTTCGTCCGGCGCGAAATGTTGTATGGAGTCTGGGCGCTTATATAGCAGGTTTGCAAAATGAGTCAACCGTAGAGGATTCTATGAAGGAAATTCAACCACTAGAAAGTCGCTTGGGAGTAAGGCTTGGGACTGGAACAAAGTATGCAGAACTTCAAGAAAAATGGTTGGCAGTAATGGAGGAATCCGACCAAGCTAAACGGTTAGAAATTGCTGCTGGGATGAGAGAGGTAGCTATAACTCTGGTTAACCAGATTGGGGATGGTTCTAATCTCATATTGGACCCTGATCTTGACACTTATTATCTGATGGATGCCTGTTTAATCAAATCTCCCGCATTGGTCGCTGATCTTTGGAAACTGCAAAAGATGTCAATGAGCTCAACGCCGTTTTCTGTAGAAGAAAAAATGGACGCGGCAGTTTTAATTGATAAAATAACATCTTATTTGGATGGTCTGGATGCGGGACTCAAAGTAGCTTATGGAAAAAATGCTGGTGTAAAGAATTCCCTGGAAATGAAGAGTAATAATGCTATTGTCAGTTTAAAACAGACAGTCGAGTTGGCAGGTAGCCTAAAGACCGGTGTGCCAGATGCACGCCTTGCTCCAGCAGTCGAGAAAGCACGCCAGGATCTGGAAGCACTGTTTGTCGACATTGAAAATATTCTTGATGGGGAGCTAGCCCAAAGACAGTTCCATTGGCTAAGCGAAATTATTATTTCCTGTGGTGCAATCTTAGCAGGATTGTTAATTGTTGGTTGGCTATTTAGTAGCTTTTATCATGCGGAAGCAGCACTGCAGGATAGTGAGAATAAGTTTCGGCTACTATTTGAGCGTTCGGTGGATGCTATTTTATTTTTGGATGAAGGAAAGTACATCGACTGCAATCAAGCAACGTTGGATTTGTATCGTTATTCTGATAAAAACCAGTTACTTGGTCTTCATCCTGCGCAGCGAACCATTGCGCGGCAACCTGATGGACAATGGTCTTCTGAGAAAGCGGATGAAATGATGAAGATTGCTTTGGAAAAAGGCAGTCACCGGTTTGAATGGCTTAGCCGCAGGTTCGACGGAGAAGAATTTACTGCAGAAGTCACTTTAATGTTGGTTCCGTTAGAGGGAAAACAGATTCTTTATAATATCATTCGCGACATCACTGACCGCAAACAAGCTGAGGATGAGCTAAAGAAGTATCAAGAACACCTGGAAGATTTAATTGAACAACGCACCGTAGAACTGATTAAAGCGAAAGAAGTTGCCGAGGCCGCTACTGGGGCCAAGAGTGAATTTTTAGCAAACATGAGTCACGAAATTCGCACGCCAATGAATGCGATTATTGGTATGACGTATTTGGCCCTAAAGACTGAACTCAGTCTCAAACAGCAAGACTATCTGGGCAAAATACAGTCTTCGGCTCAGGCACTGTTAGGCGTCATCAATGATATTTTAGACTTTTCCAAAATTGAAGCCGGAAAAATGGATATGGAAACAGTAGACTTCAATTTAGACGAAGTATTAGGAAGTTTAGCTAATGTGCTTGGTGATAAGGCTCACCAAAAAGGACTGGAACTATTGTTTGGCCATGCAAACGATGTGCCGCAAGAATTGCGGGGCGACCCCTTAAGACTAGGGCAGATATTGACAAACCTGACCAATAATGCGATTAAGTTTACGGAACGAGGAGAAATCATTATCACCACCGAAATTGTGACACAATCTGAGGAGCAGGTTACGCTAAAGTTTGCTGTACGTGATACCGGCATTGGTATGAGCCAAGAGCAGCAGGATAAGCTATTCCAAGCTTTTAGTCAGGCCGATACTTCTACCACCCGCAAATATGGTGGAACTGGCTTGGGGCTCACGATTAGCAAGCGACTAGTAAATATGATGGGTGGCGAAATCTGGGTGGAAAGCGCAACTGGTAAAGGTAGCACTTTTATTTTTACAGCGACATTCGGCTTTGGATCGGTTGATAAAAAGAAGAGTGTAACTGCCGACTTGCTCCCCAAAGACATTAAGATACTGGTCGTAGATGATAATTCATTTGCACGTGAAATTGTGACTGATATGCTAGAATCCATGAATTTCACGGTCATTTGTGCCGATTCTGGTCAGCAGGGGTTGAACAAAATCACAGAGGCGGATAAAGATCAACCATTTGATCTGGTGCTTATGGACTGGCAAATGCCGGTCATGGACGGTATTGAGACAGCTAGGCGGATTCTGCGTGATGATGTAATCAGCAAGAAACCCAAGATCATTATGACTACGGCTTACAATATGGCTGAATTTGTGGATGAAGCTAGCCAGCTAGGAATTAAGCGATGTTTGGATAAGCCACTGACCCAGTCCCAACTTTTTAATGCCATCTTAGATGTTTTTAGTAACAATGAAGAAAGAGTGCAGTTATTACATCCTAGTGATAGTGAACAGTTGTCTGCAGAGCAGATTTGGTGCCTGCAGGGTACCAGAGTACTTTTGGTTGAAGATAACGAAATCAACCAGCAAATTGCACAAGAAATTTTGGAGAGCGCTGGCTTGACGGTGACCGTTGCTGGTGATGGGCAACAGGCGTTGTCAGCACTAGAAAATGATGGATATGATGCCGTATTAATGGATGTGCAGATGCCAGTTATGGATGGTCACGAGGCAACTAGACAACTTAGAAAAAACCCTCGGTTTCACGATTTACCCATTATTGCCATGACCGCCCACGCTATGACTGGTGACCGTCAAAAAAGTCTTGACGCCGGTATGAATGACCATGTGACTAAGCCTATTAATCCAGATAAGGTTTTTGCTGCTTTGGTCAAATGGATCAAGCCTGGAAAGGGGATTATAGGTCGCCCTGAGGCCTTAAGTGGTAAAGAAGTAACCAAGGCGGACGAGACAGTCTTGCCAATCATACATGGGATAACAGTAGTAGCTGGATTGGCTAGGGTGATGGGTAATAGGAGGTTGTACCAAAAATTACTGATTCAGTTCCGTACTGACAATCACTGCACGGTGGAAAATATCAAAAACGCCTTGGTTAGTGGCGATGTCAAGACCGCAGCACGCCTAGTTCATACCGTCAAAGGCGTAGCTGCCAATATTGGTGCGGAGGATTTAGCAGCGGCTGGTGCTGAACTAGAGACCGCTCTTAAACAAAAACGATCCGTTGGAATGGGGGATTTACTGGACAAATTTGCATCAGAGCTTACCATTGTACAGGATGGGATAAGGACATTTGAAGCGCAATTTCCTGCCCAACAGCATACGCCCACTGGCATTGAGGGTGTTCCAGTTGATCTGGTCGTTGTGCGAAAACTTCTGATGAATTTGGCAGGAACACTAGAAAATGATCTAGAAAAAGCAGGAGAATATGTGAGTGTTTTAGAAGAAGAGCTCAATAGAACCTCCGGAGGCGAAGAATTTCAGCGATTCAAGAATTACCTAGATGTGTTTGATATTGATAATGCGCTAAAAAGTTTACAGTTAATTGCTGCGACATTATGTATTTCTTTGGAGGAATGATAAATGGCTGATATTTCAGGTAAACCAAGGCTACTTATTGTGGATGACACCTCACAGAATATCCATCTACTTATGGAAATGCTAAAGGGTGAATATACTATTTCGGCCGCTATCAATGGCGAAAGAGCATTAAAAATGGCGGCTATGAATCCAGCGCCCGATATTATCCTGTTGGATATCATGATGCCAGATATGGATGGCTATGAAGTGTGCGCCAAACTTAAAGGCAATGAAAAAACAAAAAATATTCCCGTGATCTTTATTACGGCCCTGACTGCTGAAGAAAATGAAGCAAAAGGGTTGGAGCTTGGCGCTACCGACTATATTATGAAACCCTTTAGCCCAGCGATAGTTAAGGCGCGACTACGCAATCATCTAGAACTAAAAAAATATCAAAGCCAGTTAGAGGAACTTGTAAAAGAACGGACAAAAGAAATTGAGTTGGCGCACCAAGAGTTGGAACGTTACAATCAGACATTAGCTGCAAAAATTGAGGAACGGACTAGAGAACTAACCACGGCCCATGCTTTACTAGTGGAAGCCGAAAAAATGGCGGCGTTAGGACAATTAGTAGCCGGTGTGGCTCACGAAATAAATACTCCGACTGGAGTTGCTTTAACATCAGCATCTTATCTAGCCGAAAAAAGAGACAAGTTTGCTAAAAAGTATGAAGCTCGACTTATGACGAAAGAGGACCTGGAAAAATTTCTGATGATTTGTCAGGAATCCACGGAAATAATCTTGTTAAACATTATGCGAGCCAGTGATTTGATAAAAAGTTTCAAGCAAGTGGCTGTAGATCAATCTAGCGAACAAAGCCGGATTTTTAATATGAAAGAGTATATGGAACAGATATTATTAAGTCTTTCGCCAAAGCTACGAAGCCAACAACATAAGATCACGTTAAACTGTGATAAGGACATTGAAATAAATTCCTTTCCAGGTGCGGTTTCTCAAGTTATGACCAATCTTCTGATGAATAGTCTTATTCATGCATATCAGGAAAATGACCAAGGCAAAATTAGCATCAACATTAGTAAAAATGCAGGGAATGTAATCATAGAATATGGGGATGACGGCATAGGAATCAGTGAGGAACATCTAAATAAAATTTATGAGCCATTTTTCACAACCAAGCGCGGTGCTGGAGGAACAGGGCTTGGGCTTAATATTGTTTATAACATTGTAATGCAAAAACTAGGTGGGATTATAAGATGCTCGAGTAAAATGGGCAAGGGGACTGTATTTGTAATAGAGATACCTGGGGAAAGGAGGTCGGATTGTGGATAAGGCTGATTCGGAAAACCTATATATTGAACAGAATGCCCTTGTGGGCAATGGTGAAAGCTTCGATGATTTATTTGCGGATGAGAATGATAATAACCAAGTTAATGCTCAAAAAGAAAAATGGAAGTTATTAATTGTGGATGATGAGCCACAGATACACCATGTTACTCGCATGGTATTGCAGGATTTCATATTTGAAGAAAAATCATTGGACATATTTAACGCTTTCTCTCGAAAGGAAGCCCGCAAACTGATTGCTGAGAATCCAGATATAGCGGTTATTTTACTTGATGTAGTGATGGAAGAAGAAGACTCTGGACTGAAACTTGTAAAATATATAAGGGAAGAATTACACTTTGATTTTGTGAGAATTGTTCTGCGAACTGGACAGCCTGGCCAAGCACCAGAAGAAAAGGTTATTATGGAGTATGATATTAGCGATTATAAAGAAAAAACCGAGCTGACGTCAACAAAACTAGTAACTTGTATAGTAACTTCTTTAAGGGCATTCAAGTTGAACAAGGCAATTGAGGATACGCAAAAGGAAATTATTTTTGCACTAAGTGAAATTGCCGAAGCACGTTCTCAGGAAACGGGATATCATGTTAAGCGGGTTGCCGAGATTACTAAACTGTTAGCTTTGCAATCTGGTCTGCATGAGCGGGAAGCAGAAATACTTGCGCTGGCTTCGCCGATGCATGACATTGGTAAAATGTCAATTACGGATGAAATACTGAATAAACCTGGTAAATTAACTGAGAAAGAGTATGAAATAATGAGAAACCATGCACGGGCTGGTTTTGAAATGCTACAAAGATCAGAGAAATCAATTATGAAGACGGCAGCACTTGTGGCATTGCAGCATCATGAAAAATATAACGGCCAAGGTTATCCAAATGGACTTAAAGGTGAGGAAATACATATTTATGGTAGAATCGTTGCCATTGCCGACGTGTTTGACGCACTCTATCATGACCGTGTGTATCATAAGGCGTGGGACATTGAGAGGATAAAAGAATTTTTCAAGGAAGAGAGCGGGAAACATTTTGATCCAGTGCTGGTTAAGATATTCCTTGAAAATATTGATGAATTTATTCAAATATTAGACTAACATGGTTTTTAGCGTGCCTAAAAATGATTCCATGCAAGCTTTTTTTCAATAATTACCTTTTATCAAACGTTCAATTCGGTCATGACCGATATTGACGTTTTTTTTTGTTTTAGATGCTTTGTTAAGTGCAGAAAACCATAAGTTTCTCAAATACAAGAATATAACACTAAAAAGGAAATCTGGATTTTAAAGGATATCTTCTCATTTTGTAGAAATAAGTCAAGTATAATTTTAATTTTAGTAGCAGTCTATATTGACTAATATATATATTTTATTTCAGTAAAGAAAGGGAAGGTTCTGTTGTGCCGATTCAAACATATTATCCTATTGAAAATATAAAATTCTATTTATTCGTTATTGCGATTTTGGAAGCATTGGCGGTGTATACCTGGCAGTTTCGCCAAATGCCAGGTGCCATGGTGGCTTCTATTTCACAGATCTGTAAAGGTATCTGGCTCTTGGCACTGGTGCTCTGTAGCACCAGTACAAATCTCGAGGATAAGCTGTTTTGGATTAGCGTGCAAAAAATAGTAGGTATTTTGCTGGCTTATCTTTGGATTATTTTTACCTGGCAGCTCAGTCAACAGAAAAAAATCATAAATTTTGTAACTAAGTATTGCTTGGGTAGTTTTCTATGCCTTGGACTACTTCAGATCGTAAATTGGCAGGGCCTTGTTTGGCAAAGAGCCTGGCTGGATGGGCAGGCAGTAGTAATTGCTTGGGGACCAGGTGCTTTGATTGTGCTTGGGTATACTATTTTACTTGGTGTGATTGCCACAATTCTTGCTATGCGCTGGATTTTTACTTCCGTTGGACTACGCCGTCAGCAGGCATGGTGGTATTCACTGGCCGTATTCATTTCTTGGATTTCTTTTTTTATGTGGAGAACTTGGGGGCAAGAATATAATGAAATCCTTCCTGTAGGTTTTTTGATCAATGGAATCGTGGTAATCTGGATTTGCTATTGCTTACACATGTATAATATTTTGCCTATGGCTCAAGCTGTGGCGGTTGAAAATGTTGTCGAGGGAATTTTCTTTGTGGATAATGAAGATTACATCGTCGATATCAATGCCAGTGCAAAAATAATGCTTAGCGGACTACCGGTGACAATCGGCGGTAAGTTTGACGAAATGACTGCTGCATGGCCAGCTTTTGCGGAGGTTGATAGTAAAGCTGGTGTACACAGGATTGAGGCAGAGAGGCAACAAGCGGAGCATCATGGCTTTTACCAATTAACCAAGATTCCATTACAAACATTCGGTAAGTATCCTCTGGGACGAATTATTTTACTGAAGGATCTAACAGAGGAAAAACGCACCCAGGCCAAGGTCATTGAACAGCAAAAATTCTTGGCAATTATAGAAGAGCGGGCGAGTTTTGCCCGGGAATTACATGACAATCTGTGTCAAGTGTTGGGGTATATCAATATCCAAGCCCAATCAATTTTGAAATTTGAAAAAAACGGACAAACTGACGCCGTCATGTCTAACCTGTCCCGCCTTGCCGATGTCGCAAAGCAGGCATATAACGATGTGCGTGAATATATTCAGGATGTTCAGATGGCTAAAATGATGGAAAAAGGCTTGATTGAAGCCATCAGGGAATACGTCTATCGGGTTCGGCAGGCCGGATGGGACATTGAAATGGATATTTATGATGATTGTGGCTGGGATATACTAAATAACTCTAAAGCACTGGAAGTTTTGCGGATTGTGCAAGAGGCGATAACGAATATTTATAAGCATGCTGAGGCTAGTCATAGTAGCGTTGTATTAGTGTTTGATGTTGCCGTGCTTCGTATTATCGTTACTGATAATGGCAGGGGCTTTGACCCTGCCGAGCATTTCCACTCCAAAAGCTTTGGTCTTACTTCTATGCGCGAGCGGGCTGCAAAAATCGGGGGCAAACTAGAAATAAAATCCATTATTGGGCAGGGAACAAAAGTTGTTGTAGAAATTCCGAAATTTGAAACATGGTCTGGGTAGATTGATGGGAAAAATATTCATCATCATGAGAGAAAGGAGGCTTTATTGTGAAGGTATTGATTGTTGATGACCATCCTCTATTTTGCGAAGGTATGAAGAATTTTTTTTTAGCCCATGGTAATTATGTTGTTGACACGGCTGCCAATGGCTTAGTAGCTTTGGAGAAGGCAAGAACCTTTCGACCAGATGTAGTTTTGATGGATATTAATATGGAAGGTTGCAACGGCTTTCTCAGTACTCGTCTGATAAAATCAGAAATGCCTGAAATAAAAATCGTCATGCTAACGGCTTCAGATAAAGAAGAAGACCTTTTTGAAGCTGTCCATAGCGGTGCCTGTGGATATTTGCTCAAAAATCTTGAGGCTCAGGAACTATTTGATTTGTTTGCCGTTTTGGAGCAGGATGAGCCGCCACTGGCGCCTGGATTAGCCATGAAAATCTTAAAAAAACTTGCAAACAAAAGAGATACAAATCAAGAAGTCTCAGCGGTAACAGTAGAATCAGGGATACTAACGCCTAGGCAGATTGCTATTTTGTCTCTTGTGGCCAAAGGGTATACCTATCAGCAAGTAGCCGAAGCCGTATGTTTTAGTGAACGTACGGTTAAATATGAGATTAAAGAGATACTCAAGCGTCTTCAACTCCAAACTCGTAGCGAGGCAATTGCCTATGCAACCAGTAACGGGCTAATAGGAGGATAAAAAGAGTGCAGTCCTATTACGGGACTGTATTTTTTGCACTTTTAGGCAAATCATACTTGCGCTTTCATACATAGAATGTTGGTAAGTTTATGTATTATAATATCTTATATATAAGGTATTATAGGGGGAACTTTAATGGTGATGAAGAAATTATTTCAACCAGGTGTTATTGTAATGAATCGTTTTCGATTAATGACAAAATTCTGTATTGTGAGTACCATTCTGATTGCCTTATTGGGATTGGCATTATCTCAGTTTTTTTCTGGCAATATGGCAAGTCGGGAATTCTCTCAAAAAGAGGCCTATGGTGTAGAATATGCAAAGCTCTCTAAGAAAATAACTTTTCAAATTCAAGATTATTATCACGGCAAAAAAGATCTAAGCAATCAAATTAACGCTAGTTTTGTGGAACTTGAAGCCTTAGATAACAAGTATCAGAATATTTTAGATGCTGCAGAACAGAAAAAAGAAGTTTCAAAAAATTTAGCTGCAGCTAAGAAATTATGGAATGAAATGGTAGCTGGAGAAGATACCTATGGAGATATATTTGCAATGATGACTACCTTGCATGGAAATATTTCAGATAATTCCAATCTGACCCTTGATCCAGATTTGGATTCTTACTATTGTATGGATGTAGTCATGTTTCGTAGTTTTGCTATATCTGATGGGCTTTTTCAGATCCATGATATATTGGAAAAGCAAAAAGCAGGTAACCTTAGTTATACCGATAAAAAAAATCTAATTAGCTTGGTAACCCAAGTTACTAACTTAGCCGATACGGTCAATTCAGATATCCAGACCGGTATTGCTTTTAATAGCACTAAATCCGAACGATTACTCGATGGTGTCAAACCAAAGGCAACGGAATTCAAGCAGGTTTATGATGAGCTACTTGCAAAATTAAATAAGGATTTGAGTGTTGAAAATGCTCATATTTCTGTATCCACGGATGAGGTTGTCAAGGCAATTAGAGTAAATGATGTACTATATGATAGTCTGGCTGATGTGTTAGGAAAACTTTGTATTATACGAGTTGATGAGTATACGCAAAAAGCGAATATTGTTATTGTTGCCTTATTAATCTCTCTCCCTATCCTTATTTATGTTTGTATAGCTTTTGTGCTGTCAATTACAAATGCTGTCTCTATTATTAATGATGGTCTCATTAAAATTAAAGAGGGAGATTTAACATGTCATATCGAGATTAATTCTAAGGATGAGTTATCTCAAATAGCAAATGGCATTAACATTATGATTTGCAGTATGCGGGATATGATAGAGAAGATATCTGATTCAGCTAGGCATTTAGCCGTATCGGCAGAAGAATTAACTGCAAGTGCTGAACAATCAGCGAATGCTGCAAGTAATGTGGCAGTTACTACGGAGCAAGTATCGGAAGGGCTACAGACTGTTTCAGCATCGACAGAAGAAATTACTGCCTCTACAGAAAATATAGGAGCTAATATTTATCAGATTAGTCAAAGTGCTACATCTGGTAGGCAAGTGGCGGAACATGTAGAAAAACAAGCTATTCATTTACAAGAAAATACTCGAAAATCACGTGAATCAGCTACTGCTTTGTATGAAGATATTAGTCATCGCCTGCTTCAGGCCATAGATGAGGCCAAGATTGTTGATGAAATAACTCAGATGTCTGAAGCAATTGCTACAATTTCTGGACAAACAAATCTTTTAGCACTCAATGCTGCGATTGAAGCGGCGCGAGCTGGCGAGATGGGAAAAGGTTTTGCTGTCGTTTCGGAAGAGGTGCGTAAACTTGCGGCAGAGTCAGCTCAAACAGTCGGCGGCATTCAGGGATTGACTCAGAAAGTACAACGTGTTATCGGAGTTTTAGTTGGCAATAGTAATGAACTTTTAGAATTTATTAATGGCACAGTCCGTCAGGATTATAATAATTTTGTTGATGTTGGAAAACAATACAAAAATGATGCGGATACATTCCTCTCGATCACTCATAAGATGGATAGCCAATTACAGCAGGTCGCTGATGAGATGGCTGAAATTAATAAAGTGATCGAATCAGTGACGACAATTATTATTGAAAGTGCATCAGGAACTCAAGAGGTTTCAAATAGAACATCCTGGGTAAACCATGAGATGAAAGAAATCACTTCCTCGTCACATACCTTAGCAGATACTGCTGCCAGTTTGGAGCAATTGGTGATGCAATTTAAAGTATAGTTTTAATATAATGTGTTTTTTTTGCACAGTAAACTGCTGATCCCTTTGACGCGATACCTTGCAATACTTCCATGACACCCACAGTGTAAGGGTGGGGCGCAGTATTAAATACGCATGCCTGATTTAACGGAAGAGGATGATTTATTAATTGGGTTAATTTGGAAGTCGACAAAATTGAGAGTAATGCTCTTGGAAAGTTTGTGGTTAAAGAAGACGCTATAACCTTCCGCATTTCCCCATTGATAGGTCAGGTCACTTTCGTAGGCATTTTGACTGTTGGCTTGCTCTTCAAAATCAAAGGGATGGTTCTTTTATAATGGCAGAAAAACTTCTGTCAAGGATACGTAATTTTTTACGTATTCTTGACAGAAGTTTTTATATTATATAAAAATATAGATGCAAAAAAAGAATGAAAACTATTGAAAAAAATTATAATTATCTTGTTAATTGCTATTTACAATAAAAGATGAGATTGTTTTTTAGATGATTTGCTGCCTTTGAAGTTTATAATTCTTTTAAATTTGTTTGTAAAATAACATAATAAAATAGCAGGATTTAGCACTTGCAAAAGAGAAGTTACCCATAATCTTCCTTGTGGTAGGTTATGGGTAGCTTGCTTATTGGATTCAACATAGAGATGAAAAAGAAAGGAGATAACGATGATGTCTCTATCTGTACGTAACATTCGTAGTGATCTTTTCCTGCAGATTGCCATGGCAATTTTGGTTGCCATCATTTTGTTTTCATTTGCGGTCTATCGATTTATTATTATCCCATCATCGGACCGGTTAGCCGAAATGGAATTACGGCTAGCCTCGGATAATATCAAGGGGACGGTGCAAACTTTTTTCTTAGAGACAGAACAACAGCTAATTTTAGTGAGAGACTACGCAATGCAAGACTATCTTAATCTGGACGATGCCGAGAAATTTAATCAGTTTGTTTTGCCAATCATAAATCATAATCAACAAATATCTTCAATTATGCTTGCTCGCGAAGATTCACAAGAAATAATCTTATTTAAAAACCACGACAACTGGCAGAATCGAATTACAAACCCTGTTCAAATGCCTGGCCAAGCACAATGGACTCAATGGAGTATTACGAATAAGCGACTCAAAGAGGAAATAGTAGCAAGTGATTACGATTGCCGTACAAGGCCTTGGTTTATCGGTGCGTTATCACAACAAAAAGAAGATGGAGTTTTCTGGACGCCACCGTATATCTTTTTTACAAAAGGAGAACTAGGGATTACTGCCTCCATGAGATATTTAGATAAGAAGGGTACACCCTCTGTACTTGGAATGGACGTGTCATTGACGGATATTTCGGCTATGACACAGTCTATCACTGTAGGGAAATCTGGTTTTATCGCTATCTTCGATGCAACTGGGAAGATAGTGGGAATGCCGGGTAAACAAGCTTTTCCAAACTCAGGTGATAGCCCTAGAAATAGTATGCTTGATGTGACTGCAATACCAATCATTGCTATGGGGTACCATCAATGGTCACAATCTGAACAAAAGATGAACGAGAACATGTACTATCATAGTGATAATGAACTGTGGATTGCTCAGTTTAGCCCCCTAACCCTTGGGAATACTACCTTTTATATTGGCATCTTTGCGCCTGCCAAAGATTTCACTTATGACCAAGCTTTTTCTATCGTTATTGTTGGACTGAGCCTGTTATTTGCTCTGGGTTTTGCAGCCATACTGGCAAATAGAACGTCACGAAACATTAGTCAACCTCTACGAGAATTAGCCGAAGAAAGTGAGCGGATCGGCCGGCTGGATTTTTCACCGGGAAGTTTTATGCCGACAAGATGGGAAGAAATCAACCGTTTGGCCCTAACCCATGAAAATATGCGCATGTTGCTCTTTGAAGCAACGAACAACTTGGAGGAAAAGATACAGAACCGGACCATAGAATTACAAAAATTTTCCCGCGCCATTGAACAAAGTCCAGTATCGATCGTTATCACTGACGTCGAAGGGAATATTGAGTACGTCAATCCCTATTTTTGTCATGTAACTGGTTATTCCTTTTCTGAGGCCATGGGAAAGAATCCACGCATTCTTAAATCAGAGGAAACCCCTCCAGAAACCCATACTGAACTTTGGAAAACTATCGTATCCGGTCTGTCATGGCGGGGCGAATTTACTAATAAAAAGAAAAATGGCGATCTGTACTCTGAAGCCGTTGTTATAACCCCTATCCGTAATGAAGCAGGAAACATTATGTATTTTGTCGCTGTCAAAGAAGATATAACCAATTTGAGCGCAATACAAAAAGCCCTTTCAGATCAACTCAGTTTTATCAACCACCTCGTTGATTCTGTTCCAAACCCGATATTTTACAAAGACGCAACTGGGCGTTTTCGTGGTTGCAACAAAGCCTATGAACAGGCATTTGGCATAACTCGCGATGATCTGATCGGTAAGACGGTGCTACAATTAGAGTATCTGCCGGAAAGCGACCGTGTCGCTTATCATGAAGAAGATCTCCATATGATTCGTGATAAGGGAACCAGCCACCGACAGCTACAACTTACTTTTGCAGATGGTAATAACCGGGAAGTATTGTACTGGGTATCAGGCTTTCAGTTTGCTGATGGTCGGCCTGGCGGATTGATCGGGATTATTGTCGATATTAGCGATCTAAAAAAACAAGAAGAAGAACTCCGTCAAGCTCGTCTCATTGCCGAAGAAGCAACAGTAACAAAATCCATGTTTTTGGCCAATATGAGTCACGAAATTCGCACACCGATGAATGCAATTATCGGCATGTCCTATCTGGCTCTAAAAACTGATTTAACTGCTAAACAGCATGGCTATATTGAGAAAATTCACAACGCCAGTACTTCTTTATTGGGTATTATTAATGATATTCTTGACTTCTCAAAAATTGAGTCAGGCAAACTTCATCTGGAATACGTAGATTTCGTACTGGATGGTGTTATGACCAGTGTATTTAATATCACCCATACTCAAGCCTATGAAAAGGGACTGGAATTTCTATATCACATTTCATCAAATATTCCCCAAAATCTTATTGGGGACCCACTTCGCTTGGGTCAGATCATGACCAATCTCGTCACGAATGCATTGAAATTCACAGAAGAAGGCTCAATCACTGTTGACGTTGAGCTTATTCAGCAGATGGGAAATAAAGTAGAACTCCAGTTTTCCATCCAAGATACAGGTATCGGGATGAACTCCGAACAAACGGCACGTCTATTTCAAGCTTTTACACAAGCAGACGGTTCCACGACACGAAAATATGGGGGAACTGGTCTAGGACTCACAATTAGCAAAAAACTGGTTGAAATGATGGAAGGGAATATTTGGGTCACCAGTCAGTCTGGTAGCGGAAGCAACTTCATCTTTACTGCTTGGTTTGAGCTTGCCAAGGAAAAATTATCCAAACCCGATATCGTACCAGAAAGTCTAAATCAACTCCGGGTGTTAGTGGTGGATGACAATGTGGCGGCCCAAAGAATACTCACTGAATATCTCGAGGCTATATCATTTCGGGTTGGTGTCGCACATAGTGGCAAAGAAGCCATTGATACTGTTATAAAAAACGACGGTAACGATCCATATCAAATTATTTTCATGGACTGGCAAATGCCTGGAATAGATGGTATCGAGGCAGCTCGTCTCATTAAGAAAAATCCCAATCTGGTTCACATTCCGACCATCATCATGGTAACCTCCTATGACCGTGAAGACGTCCGTCATCAAGTGGAGCAACATCAGTTGGATGGATTATTAATTAAACCTATCATCCAATCCTTCTTATTGGATACGATTATGCAAATTTTTGCACCAGCTAGGCATGAAATTTATCACAGTCGACTCATCAAAGACAAAGATTATGGTCTAACTGGTGTTCAGATATTATTGTCGGAAGACAATGAGGTCAATCAACAGATTGCTGTTGAACTGATGGAAAGTCAAGGCATTATAGTGACTGTCACCAACAATGGGGAAGAAGTGGTGGATACTATGATGCAATATGACCAAGATATTCCCTTCGACATGATTTTGATGGATTTACAGATGCCTAAGATGGATGGATTTGAAGCAACAGCTAAGATTCGTGAAAAATTTCCTGACTTTCCGATTATAGCCATGACTGCCCGAGCGATGGTGGAAGAACGAGAACTTTGCCTTATGTCTGGGATGAATGACCATATTGTCAAGCCCATTGATCCCCATGTTTTATTTTCCACAATTTGTAAATGGATGCCAACCGAACGCAAGAGAACGTCATCACAGGCTGAAGAATGCTCTAAAGCCATCGAGAAATCCAAGGAATCAGTACTTCCTCATATTCCAGGACTGGATTTTGCGGCAGGAATGCGACGATTGGCTAATCATGCACCTGTCTATCACCAACTATTACAGAAATATATAACTGGACAAAAAAATGCCGTCATAAATATGAAAAATGCATTAAAAAACAATGACCTTGTTTCTGTCGAGAAAATTGCTCATACCCTCAAAGGCGTCTCTGGTAATATTGGCGCACTACATATTGCATCCGCTACTGCTGCTGTCGAACAGGCAATGCGCGGCAACCAGTCAGCAACAGACATTGACTTGCTCCTGGATGAACTACAAAAAGAACTACATTCTCTCATCGAATTTATTCGCAATTACTTGCAGACAGCAACGCCATTTTCACCTTCTAGTCAAGGGTCATTAGAAGCATGTACCGAATGCCTACTCAAATTGAAGAAGTTACTCATGGATAGTGACAGCGAAGCATTGAACTATTTTGAGCAGATAAAAGGTGATGTAGCTACAGTATTTCCTCCAGATGACTTTCGCCAAATTGAACGATTTATGCTGAATTTTGAATTTGACCGAGTACTAGAAAAAATAGACATACTACATATAGGAGGATAATTGCCATGGAAAATGAAAAACCTGTTATCTTAGTAGTCGATGATGTGCCAGATAACCTTATTCTTGCCAGTACATTGCTCAAAGACCTTTATAAAGTAAAAGTCGCCACTAACGGTGAAAAAGCATTAGCCATTGTAGCTGTTGATCCACCTGATCTTATTCTATTAGATGTCATGATGCCTATAATGGATGGTTACGAAACTTGCCTCCGTTTAAAAAAACAACCTGAATTGGCAGATATTCCTATTATTTTTCTCACCGCAAAGGGTGAGGTAGAGGACGAAGAACAAGGGTTTCAACTAGGCGCTGTTGATTATATCGTTAAACCACTTACCCCTTCTTTGCTACTTTCACGAGTGAAAACCCATTTGACATTAAAGCAAGCACAAAACTATTTAAAAGATCGAAATTCTTATTTGGAAGCCGAGATAGCTAGGCGTATTGAAGAAGTAACGGTGCTTCAGGATGTGGCTATCACTGCTATGGCATCCCTTGCAGAAAGCCGTGATCAAGAAACCTCTGCCCATGTACAACGTACAGCAGAATATGTAAAGCAATTAGCCCTGCAGCTACGAAATCACCCTAAGTTCACAGAGGCCCTATCCCTAGAAAATATTTATTTAATCGCCAAATCCACACCTCTTCATGATATTGGGAAAATGGGCATACCACCTATGATTCTCTGGAAACCTGGCAAATTGAGTTATGAAGAGTTTGAATTGATCAAAAAGCACCCAGTCATTGGTAGAGATTCAATTATTCGCGCAGAAACTTTGATAAAAGGACCTGAATCATTCCTCCGCTATGCGAAAGAAATGGCCTACTCTCATCATGAAAAGTGGGATGGTAGCGGCTATCCAGAAGGGTTAGCTGGCGAAGAAATTCCTATTTCCGCTCGCTTAATGGCTATTGCTGATGTATATGATGCACTTATCAGCAGACGTGTTTATAAAGATCCGCTCCCTCATGCTAAAGCGCTAGCCATTATAAGTTCAGAATCAGGCAAGCATTTTGATCCAGACCTAGTCGAGGCCTTTCTTGGGATCGCTGATCACTTTAAAGAAATTTCCGAAACATATCAGGACATTTTTTCTTAGTACATACTTTGCAAAAGCTTATATATCCTCACAATGTTTTCAAAAAGACGGTATTTTGTAATATAGGCAGGCTTGACTTATTCGTTCCATTGACTTATTTGCTGCAAAATAAGTTTCGCTGTTTGACCTGATACGTAGAACCGTATCACTTATAATATTGAAAACTCCTGCAAGAATTCTAAGAAGAATCTTTGCAGGGGTATTTATATTTTATGGTAAATATAAATATTGTAAAAGATAATTTCAAGCTATTGAGAATATTTATCTGAAAGTGTAAAAGCCATAGGAAAACTATTATGAACAAGGCTCAGGAAACCATTCATATTCAGTCTTCGACGGCTTTAGATGACTTATCTTACAGGGCACGAAAGTGTTAATAAAATTTTCTAGTTTGAAATATAAATGTCGATAACCCCGTCCATATGCTATTATATGCCATATGCTAGACCATTTGCATTTGTATGTGGAGTAGAATAATTAGTAGTATTGAAGGACTCTCCTTAGTGCTAAAGAATGCGAGACGGACTCCTGGAGAAATAGAAAAATTTGTAATAAAAACAAGCGGAAAAGATACATTGGATAATTCTTAAATGATAAAGTTAATTGCATCTGACATGGACGGTGGTTTGAGGGACAAGGGGATCTGGTGATGTAAGGGAACATCCCCAGTGCCCTTTGGAATCGGGAGTGACCTTATCTTGATCAATTCGATGCACTTATGTTGGTATTGTTTCTTTCATTTCAAGTGCCTCTTATTATTTAGTTATTGGCAACTGTCAAAGAGTGATTTACACTAAATGTCGAAACAGAATACTAAAACCTGGTTCAGGATGTGGATTTTTCTAGAGAACCTTTTTCTATTTTCGCCACGCAAATGCCTTTTTGGACATTTGCGTGGCTTTTTTCTATTCAAAAAAGGAGGATCACTATGAAATTATGGCATTATGCTCTCCTTGTTTTCTTTGGAGGATGCTGTTATGGGATATTGTCAACATTTGTTAAGTTGGCTTATGCTGCAGGTTTTACAGTGACTGAAGTAACTGGAGGTCAGTATTTCTTCGGGACTATGCTCACGTGGATAGTTGTTTTATTTACGAAAAAGAATAAACTAACTGTTAAACAAACTACAAAATTGGTTCTATCAGGAATTCCATTTGGATTAACAGGTATATTTTATTATCAATCCCTACAAACTCTAAATGCTTCTTTGGCTATTATTTTTTTATTCCAATTTGTTTGGATCGGTACACTTTTTGAGTGGTTATTCCAGAAGAAAAGGCCAACACAAAGAAAAATCATATCTATCATGATACTTTTGATTGGTTCCATTTTAGTTGCAAATATTCTGTTTCAGGAATGCGTGGCTCTATCGTGGAAAGGAGCAATTTGGGGATTGTGTGCTGCGTTAACCTTTTCCACGTTCATTTTTTTGAGTAGCTCTGTTGAAAAAGAAACTCCCCCTATTTTAAAAAGCGCATTTCTTTCTACAGGGGCTGTCATAACCGTCTTTGTAATATTCCCACCAACATTTTTATTTGATTTTAATTTAGTAGCAGGATTGATTCCTTACGGATTGGCCCTTGGTGTATTTGGAATTTTTCTTCCGCCTCTCCTGTTCTCCATTGGGATGCCACATGTTGGTTCGGGACTCGGTACTATTCTGACAGCATCTGAACTGCCTATGGCTGTTTCAATGTCTTCTCTCGTGCTAGCAGAACATGTGAGCTGGCTTCAGTGGATTGGAGTACTCATTATTTTAGTGGGGATTGTTAATAGCAATATCGGTCGTGTGAGTTCGGAGGCCATCGAATTACCGACATATCGTGAATTTTATGAATAGTAAAATGCCTTATTGAAAGCCCTGTACATAAAATTGTGCAGGACTTTTTCAATAAAGATTAGATCGTTGTTTATTATGCAGCAGGCATCCTTGCAGGGATATGTATTCTAATGGCAAATATAGTAATATAGATAAATAGCAATCATAAGTATAGTCTGATTCTAAAGTCTTTGAATTGGTGGTGCTCTGAATATGAGATTAGTTAAGGGATTATATGAACAGGTTATCAATTGTGGTATAAAAAAAGAATTAAAAAATAGTGGAGACTTACTTTCCTTTGATGATGGCAATATAGACGTGGTCAGCGTAAGCAAAGTGTTATCAGATTAAATGAACATAGTTTGGAAACTTGATAGGCCTATTCCTGCGCATTTTGTAAAGAGTTGGATAGAAGTAGGAGCTTAAAAATAGGTGTGAAGGTATTTGTAATGACTAAGACGAGAATAATCCTGTAGAGCGGGTTTTGTTTGTATTATCGGATACAATTCACGTACGTTACCAGGGCGTAGCAAAATTTGTAGTCAAAGATATATTTTGGTCATGCTCGACAAGCGACGGTCAGAACGGCACGAATGGCGCATCAGTGAGCGAACTTTCTTTATTTGGGCTTTCGCCTTTGGTGCCGTCGGTGTTCTTTTAGGTATGCGTGTATTTCGTCATAAGACGCGACATTGGGCATTTCAATTAAAGATAGCAGTGGTGGTCGCAGTACGAGTTATTCCCTGGTTGAGAATAGAAATGATGAAAAGTGAAAAAATGGTATTTAATTAGAGGTGAAAATTTAATGCTTGCGAATGGCTGTTATTGAATATACAATTTACTCAGCGGTTGTTAGTTCCACTGAACCAATTAACTAGGGTTCCTATCTTAAGAGTGGAGGGGTTTTATGCTCTATTGTGCAATCATCGGTGATATTATTGGCTCACGTAAGCTAGTGGACAGGCATGATGTCCAACAGAAATTCCTGGCCATGGCGGAGAAGGCTAACCGACTGTATGAACTGGATATTGCATCGCCTTTTACGGTCACGATTGGAGATGAGTTCCAAGTCCTCTTAAAGTCCTTACAGATGACTCCAAGGGTAATTGACCATGTAATAAGGGAGATGGCACCTGTCCAGCTTGTCTTCGGAGTGGGGATTGGGGAAATCGTTACGGATATTAATCCTACACTGGCAATCGGAATGGATGGACCTGCGTTCCATTTCGCCCGGGCGGCAATTGAGCAAGCTAAGACAAAAAAGCCCAAAATAATTTACAAATCAGACATTCCAGGCACGGATATGATTAATTCCCTGAATTACTTTATGGAGTCATGTACTGGCCGAAGTACAAAACGCCAGAAGGAAGTTTTAGAATACTTAAGCCAAGACTTAACACAAGAGGCCATTGCAGAGAAGCTTGGTATTAAACAACAGAGCGTATTTGATATTAAAAAGGCAACGTATCTGTCCGAGGTGGAGGATGCAAAGTGCACAATAACCCTTTATTTACAGGATATTGGTCGATTGGAAAAAGAACTTTAACGTGGCAAAGGTGATTCACTAGGGAAAGTATGAAAACACTTTTAACATACGGTGGGACCTGTAAATTATCATTACAGGCTTATTTGCCTGTTATGATAATTTACAGGAGGTAATACCTGTAAATGACTAGGCGAGAATGTAATGGTGTAGTACTTGTTATAAATGGGGTGAGAATTGACGATGGACGCAACAGTTGTTCTATCATTATTAGTACTTAGTCACATCGTAACTGACTTTATGTGGCAAGATGACGTGATAGCCGAGGGCAAGAAAACCTGCTTCAAAATAATGTTGCAACATATTAAACATTATTTAGTGGCAAATGTTGTATTACTTTCGGCATATCTTCATAGTGACAATCACTTGTGGTGGGTCATTATCGTGCTATCCTTAGCTCACTGGGGTATCGATAAGTGTAAGGTGGAATATGATAAGAAAAACAAAAGTAAAGGATTGGAGTCATTTTTTGTTGACCAGATCACGCACTTGATTCTTATTGGTGCTTGTTACCTCTTTATAAAGGACATTCATATCAATCCCCTTGCTCATACAATTGGTAGCCTTATAGGGAGTAATTACCCGATATTCGTACATCTAACGAAGGAAAATGCTTTCATAGGTATTGTTATACTGACGGGATATATTTTTAACTTTAAGGGTGCCACTTATATCACAAAAAAAGTACTGGCTAAATACCTGCCTTCAAAGGACAAGGACAAGTATGTCTTAAAAGAGGAAGAGGGGATTAAGAACGCCGGCGAGGCAATTGGAAATTTAGAGAGAATTTTAATTTTGACGTTAGTCTTGCAGCAAAATTATATAACCATTGGCGTAGTGCTAGCAGGAAAAACACTTGCTCGATACAAAAAACTCGATGAGAAGAACTTTGCCGAATACTTTTTAATTGGTTCATTTACTAGCATAATCGTAGCATTTTTGACAGGGGCATTCATTAAAGCCATAATCAATTTGTGAAAGGGGAAAAACACCTTCCCCATCGATCATTTACGCGTAGCAGTGAGTCGTGATTCCACGTTTGGGAAGTCCTGTACATAAAATTGTGCGGGATTTTTTTATAATCAAAAAAAAGAAAAGGGCTTTATCGAAAAGAATAGAATGCTGTATTTAATAAGTAAAAAATGAATTGAAAAGAGGGCACTTTATCTTGAAAATATGGTTAATCCGGCACGGTGAAAGTACAGCCAATGCGGGAGCAGTTACAAATAATCATAAAACGATTCCCTTGTCCCTCATTGGGCAAAAACAAGCTACACAGCTCAGCCTTTCTTTTCAAGAACCGCCAACACTAATCATCACTTCACCTTTTATCCGAACGGAGCAGACTGCAGCGCCCACATGTAAGCGCTTCCCGACTGCCAGGCGTGAAGTGTGGGACGTGGAGGAATTTACATATTTGAGTCCTAGTCGTTGTATGAACACGACTGCTGCCGAACGCAAAGAGCGAGTCAATGACTATTGGGAACGGCTTGATCCTGACTTTGTGGATGGTGAAGAGGCGGAAAGCTTTAGAATGTTGCTGTCCCGAGCAAAGGCCGCCATTGAGCGTCTGAGCCAATTTAAAAGTGGGTTTATAGCAATGTTCACCCATGCACAGTTCATGCGGGCTATGTGGGTGTTGAACACGAGTCAGGGCGAGGATGCCAAGTGTCTCATGAGGATTTTTAGAGAATTACCACGATTTGAAAATTGCGAAATTGTTAAGTGGAGCGACTAGGCATTGTATCATTTATTTTTAAATTCTACTGGAAAGATCCTGAACAATATTTTGAAGTAATAAAATAACTATATTTGAGGTAATGATAATGAATCATTTTTTTGCATTTTTGTCACGAATGAAATTTATTCAACGGTGGGGACTTATGCGAAATACTACAGTTGAAAACATTCAAGAGCACAGTCTCCAAGTTGCTATGATCGCCCATGGATTGGCTGTAATCCGAAATACCTATTTTGAAGGGAAAATTGATACTGGGAAAGTTGCTCTCCTTGGTATGTATCATGAAGTCTCGGAGATTTTCACCGGTGATCTACCAACCCCGGTAAAGTATTTTAACCTCCAAATTAAAGAGGCTTACAAAGACATTGAGGGGATGGCACAAAAGAGAATGTATAATATGCTCCCCGATAAGTTAAAGGATAGTTATTTAAACCTGCTCATCAATCAAGATGAAGATGGGGAATTATGGCAGATTGTTAAGGCGGCAGATAAGATTAGTGCATATCTAAAATGCGTTGAGGAACTCAAAGCTGGTAATCAGGAATTCTCGGTTGCTTTTAAGATCATTAAGCAAGAGTTAGATGAGAGCCATTTATCTGAAGTCAAATATTTCATGGAAGTATTTGCACCCAGCTTTTCACTATCCTTGGACGAGTTAAACGACTGAGAGCAAAAATAATATTTCTCTTATGAAATAGAGAATAGGTGGCTATTATCTTGAAAAGATAAAGTCTCAGTCATATTTTAAGTATTATGCTCCCCTTTCAGTAGTAGATTTTTATGATTTAACCTGCCTACCGATAGGGGAGCATTTCACGTTGGACGGGTGATGATCTTTTTAAAATTATTTTTGTAAGGTGCCTACTGCTGGGAATTTCTTTAATACATCGACTCCATGGGGTGACGATTTTATAAGTTCCGAGAAATCAACACCAGCATATGTTGAATCGGAGCACACATTATGTAAGCCATTTTTCCATTTAGCAGACTTTGTCAAATCATATACGATACCGTTTACGGCAACATATGCTGGATTCCCATTCTGACCATTAAAATTTTTTAATTCATCTAGAGTAAATACTCGTTGCTGTGATATGTCTGTCTCACTAGGCATTACCTGAGGCTCGATATTTTGTTTTTTTGACGGAGTGCCCGAGCAACCTGTCATTATTACTAACAATCCTAAAATCAATACAATAAAGATCCTTCTCATATAATCCTCCATTCTCTACCACACAATGTGTTATATCATATTGTCTCCATTTTGTATGATCATATGCTATCAACATTTCACAGAAGAGGATATAGTAGTTGGGTAGCGAAGCTTGTCAAAAAGAAGTAATGGCGGTGAAGCGATGACTAATTTAGCAAAACCATTGCTTATTATGAAGAAAAAAATCGCCGTTATATCCTATACGCAAAGCCCTATCATTTATAATAACTAACTCCTGCAAGGATTATAGCGAGAATCCTTGCAGGAGTTTTGTGCTTTAATGGTAAATATAAGGATATATATCTTGCTTAGCTAGGTACAAGTGCAATCCATCATAAAAATCTTTAACAAATAATCGAAATGAAGGATGTTGTTCGTGTGAATTCCAGGGATTTATTTTTATATTCTTTAACGAAAAATGGTGCTCTTGAGGATTATCCGTTTGGGCCAGATGTGATTGTGATGAAGGTGGCTGGAAAAATATTTGCCCTGATGACGCGGAGTGCTGGACAAGACTGTATTTCTTTGAAATGTGATCCACACTATGCCGAGATCTTACGGCAACAGTATAAAAGCATCACGCCAGGATATCATTTAAATAAGCGTCATTGGAATACAGTGCAACTTGATGGTAGCATTCCAGAGAAGGAAGTAAGGGGATTTATCGATCATTCTTATGATTTAGTAGTTAAATCTCTCACGCGGGAAAAACACGCTAAACTAGTTGAAGAAAAGAAATAGAAGGAATACGAAAACTATTTTTCATCCCTCTTGCCCTAATCTTCATCGGCTACGGATGTTATCGTTTTTGGAAATCAAAACAAAATTAGTATGAATACAAAATAATGGCAGAACTTTAGCTTGTAATTTCCATGTGTAGTTCTTGAGATTCGGGTCATTACAATAAGAAAGGCTGTTGGTAGATTATGTTTTTCCAGTGTACTAAAAAACTGGCAGACGCGCTGAAAATTAAACTGTTTGATGTGATTCCCCTGCGTCGGGAGCCATTTTATGAATGGCACGCCAACCTATTTGTTTTTAACAGGCGCAAAGGGATTATCATGATGAATAATCAGAGCAGATATTGTATCGTCCTATATGGCTTAAAAGCGGAACATTTTAAAAAGATTCGTTCCATTGCGTTATTAGCTATTGAGCAGATCTTTCTGGCCGAAGGATTTTCTAAGGCCGCTGTAGCCCATTATATTAACCATTGTGGTGGCGTAGTTATCGCGAAAACCCATGATCGAAGCGTATTATCACAGATGAATGATATGTTATATTTGACATGTAGCTGGATAGAAGATTACTTGCCAACCAGTGATGTTTGCCTTGTTGATCTCAGCATGAAATTGGGAGGCGTTCCGGTAGGAAGCCTTAAATATACTTTTCCCATCGATTGTTTACGGGCAACAATAAATAGTGAGGCCTTGTCTGGGAAGCCCTGTACATAAAGATGAAAGATAGGGGCGCAGTCGAGCTCTTCTTCGGTTGAGAATAAATATGGTAAATCAGGGCTTTACGGATGATACCGTAAGGCCTTTCTTCATCTGCAATTCAGTCGAAAAAAATGATCGTGATTCAGCACGAGATTGTTACGCTATGAATCATATTCGAAGGCTTCGAAATACTATATAGTATAAATAAAAAATATGTCAGGCAGGAGATAGATGATGGACTATCTAGAATTTTTACAAGCTGATATCTTATGTATATTATATGATTATGGCGACATGACAGCCGAAGTGATTAGCTCAATATTGGGAAGTGACGAAGAGGATGTAGAAGTTGCTCTTGTTCAACTCGTGCTCGAGGAGAAAATCAGAGAAGTAGGGGAAGAAAAATACACCGCTGTGGATGAGTTAAATGTCAAACGACTAAAAAAGGATCATCCCACCATATTTTAAAATGGTAAACGGAGTGCCTCCCTTCCATTTCACCAACACAAAGAAAAAGCAGGCTATTTTATAACCTGCTTATTTTGTATGCTTTTTTCTTTTACCTGTTCTAAAAAAGTTTTCATGATGGCTGTATTATTAGGACCATTGGTATTTTTATTGCTAAAACCGTTACCACTTTTTTGATTGTTTTGTTCTCTAGACTTCTTTAGCCCAAAAGCATCATTAGCTTTATTTACTTTTTTCTGACCCATGAGTATCGCCTCCCTTGATTATTATTTGCGATTACAATGAATTACATTCAAAAAGGAATGGGGCTGGTTTAAAAACGGATGCCATTCCTCAGATTTTTAGTCACACACGGCAGTCATAACCATAACAGAAAAACACGATAACTTCAAGCAGAATTCATTCAATGGTTCGGTGTGTGAGGTGATGGTGCTTTTACGCGAAAAAATATTTTATTAGTAGGCAATAATAGGAATAAATAGCTCTGCCAATAGGCATGTTAAACTCTAATGAAGGTAAGTAGGCCACATATTTTTAATTAGATGTTGCGAGGTGAATCTGTTCCCCTTGTCTAGAAAATACAGGGCCTATGAATAAGGAGATTAATATGAACGCAAAAAACACGACGAATACTTCTGAGAAAGTGAAAAAGGAAAAGGGGGCAGCTTCCAATGGAGCTTCAAAACTGACTGTTGGAGGTGAGCTGCATCAAATCGCTGGTGGTGAACATCCAGCACTCACTACGAACCAAGGCGCCCTCCTTTCAGATAACCAAAACTCACTTAGGACCAATCCTCATGGTCCTACCCTTTTAGAGGATTTCATTCTGCGGGAAAAAATCACACATTTTGATCATGAACGTATTCCAGAGCGTATCGTTCACGCACGAGGGACGGGCGTCCATGGATTCTTTGAGTTGACCACCTCCCTACAACAATACACCACTGCCAAGATCCTTACTGAGGTCGGTGAGAAGACCCCCGTGTTTACTCGGATTTCCACAGTGGCTGGTGGCGCAGGTTCGGTGGATACCCCTCGTGATGTACGGGGATTTGCTGTCAAGTTTTACACGAAGGAGGGCAATTGGGATTTGGTCGGCAACAACATTCCTGTATTCTTCATTCAGGATGCCATTAAATTCCCCGACCTCATCCATGCTGTAAAAATGGAGCCCGATCGTGGCTTTCCTCAATCGGCAACGGCCCACGATACATTCTGGGATTTTATTTCCCTCACACCTGAATCCATGCATATGGTCATGTGGATCATGTCGGATCGTACAATTCCTCGTTCCTTGCGGATGATAGAAGCCTTCGGTGTGCATAGTTTTCGGCTCATTAACGATTCGGGTGCATCAACCTTTGTCAAATTCCACTGGCGCCCTTTGCTTGGCTTGCAATCCACCATTTGGGATGAAAGCGTCAAGATTGCTGGCGCTGATCCAGACTTCCACCGCCGCGACATGTTCGAAGCCATCACGGCAGGGAAGTTCCCAGAGTGGGAATTGGCGGTTCAGCTTTTCACTCAGGAGGAAGCCGACAAATTTCCCTTTGATCATTTGGACGCGACCAAGTTAATTCCCGAAGAACTAGTGCCGCTACAAGTTATTGGGCACATGGTGTTAGATCGCTGGCCCAACAATTTTTTTGCTGAGACAGAACAGGTTGCTTATTGTCCTGCTAATGTGGTGCCAGGTATTGATTTTTCTAATGATCCACTATTGCAAGGCCGTTTATTCTCCTATCTAGACACACAACTTTCCCGTTTGGGTTCGCCTAATTTTCATCAAATTTCAATCAATGCTCCTAAATGTCCCTTCGCTAACCAACAACGGGATGGACATATGCAGATGGCACAACCCACCGGCCGTGTTGCATATGAGCCTAATTCCTTATCGGAAAACTCACCACGAGAAACGCCGATGAATGGTTTTCATAGCGCGACAGTTACAGAGACAGGCGTAAAAAGTCGCATCCGTGCCGAGAGTTTTGCTGACCATTATAGTCAGGCACGGCAGTTCTATCTCAGTCAAACCTCCTATGAGCAGGCGCACATCGCCTCGGCCTTAGTGTTTGAACTTTCTAAGGTTGAACATGGACACGTGCGTGAGGCCATCGTTGGTCATCTGCGACATATAGAAGAAACACTTGCCCAACGGGTTGCCGTGGGCTTGGCATTGGCAAAAATTCCTGATGCACCTGTGCTCAGCGCCCCTGTGCTGGAGATGCAACCTTCCCCCTCATTGCAGATTATCGGCAAGATGAAAGACACACTGTTGGGACGCGTGATTGGTATTCTGATCACGGATGGTTCAGATGGAACCATCATTGACAACATTAAGAAAGGGGCGCTGGCTGGGGGTGCTACGGTTAAGATTGTCTCCCCAAAGGTGGGGGGCGTGAAACTGGCCGATGGTTCCATCCTGGTTGCGGACGGACAATTGGCTGGTACCCCTTCTATATTATTCGATGCCGTTGCCGTTATTCTCTCCAATGAAGGTGCACAGTCACTGGCGATGGAAAGCGCCGCCGTGGATTTTGTGCGGGATGCTTTCGGCCATCTTAAGGCCATCGCTGTGGACAAGGGTGGTCAAGGACTTTTGCGAATCGCCAATGTGGGACAAGACGCGGGCATTGTGGATGCCAACGATCAACAAGCATTTATGACAGTGGCAAAAACACGTCAATGGGATCGGGAAAAGTCCGTTCGAACATTGGCATAGTCACCTAAAAGAATAGACGATTTTTCCCGCTGATCCAGAAATACAATATAGAATTCAAGAGTTATGTTCGCCTAGACTTTGTTTAGGCGATCTTTTATTTCGGAGGTGGTACTATTATAGTTAAATATACGAAATGAAGGATAATTTTGCAAGGAAGTTCCATGCTTCTATGCATGGAAATGGTATAATAACTTATCAGAAGTAGACACTAAAAAAATATGGAATGCCCATGGATTTTGTTTGACATAAAAGAGAAGATAAGATAAAAAAGGCAAAAGAAGAAAAGGAGATACCATGACAAAGGAACAAGCAACAATCAAAACTGGATGGAACTTTGACAACAGCTATGCCCGTCTGCCAAAAACATTTTTTACTAGCCAGAGCCCAACCGCCGTACGTGCACCCAAGTTAATCATTCTCAATGATTTGTTAGCAACATTCTTAGGGTTAAACGCCCAGGCACTGAAAAGTGCAGAAGGCGTAGCGGTGCTTGCTGGCAACCGGATTCCTGAAGGTGCTTTGCCTCTTGCCCAAGCTTACGCGGGGCATCAATTCGGAAATTTTAACTTGTTAGGAGACGGCCGGGCTCTGCTCCTGGGCGAGCAGATGACTCCCCACGGCGCACGGTTTGATATTCAACTGAAGGGCTCAGGTGCAACACCATATTCCCGACGAGGCGATGGTCGAGCGGCCCTTGGACCTATGCTGCGGGAATACATCATCAGCGAGGCAATGTTTGGCCTTGGTATTGCTACCACCCGCAGTCTAGGGGTGGTGACAACTGGTGAGTCCATTATTCGGGAAACCCACCAACCCGGTGCAATATTGACCCGGGTGGCTTCTAGTCATCTGCGTGTTGGCACCTTTCAATACGTTTCGGAATGGGGCACAGCTTCAGATCTCCGGGTGCTAGCGGATTATACATTAAAACGACATTTCCCAGACGCTGACGTTGCTCAGAACCCTTATCTTTTTCTACTACAGGAAGTGATCAAGCGTCAAGCCGTGTTGATTGCCAAATGGCAATTAGTTGGCTTCATTCATGGGGTGATGAACACGGATAACATGACCATTAGTGGAGAAACCATTGATTATGGTCCTTGCGCTTTTATGGATACCTATGACCCGGCAACGGTATTTAGTTCCATTGATGTTCAAGGTCGTTATGCTTATGGCAATCAGCCCCATATTGCCGGGTGGAATCTTGCGCGTTTTGCTGAAACCCTATTGCCTTTGTTACACGTGGATCAGGCGCAGGCGATCAAGACAGCCCAGGATGCCATCTCCGATTTTTCCGTGTTGTATCACCGTAATTGGCTGGCGGGAATGAGAGGGAAATTGGGAATTATTAAGGCCGAGCCAGAGGATGAATCTCTGATTGAGAGCCTATTTAGTATGATGCAAAAGTATGGTGCGGACTATACCAATACTTTCCGTGCGCTAACTTTTGATACGCGGCCAGATACGGTCCTGTTTGGTAGCACAGAATTTACTCAGTGGTATGAGTCGTGGCAGGCGAGACTCGGCAGGCAACAGGAATCGAAAGCCACCATTCAGCAGTTAATGAAAAATAACAATCCAGCGATAATTCCTCGCAACCATCGGGTGGAAGCTGCATTAGAAGCTGCCGTGAAGCAAGGCGACTATAGCGTGATGGAACGGCTTCTTAATGTTCTTTCAAGCCCTTATGCCCACTCTCCTGAACAGGCTGATTATTCTACACTACCTGCACAACCAACTCATGGTTACCGAACCTTTTGTGGCACCTGAAAAAGATGATTTGTGAGTATCAGTAGCCAGCAAAAGAAAACAGTGGGCTCCTTATCATCTCTTTACGTAATGTTCGCCTAGACTTTGTTTAGGCGATTTTTTTTCGTAATCAGAAAGTATAACACTTTCTTGATTACAAGTAAGAACAACTAAGGCTTCGACCCTCGTCTGAGGACTTGGTCGAAACCAAGTTTTTTCTTATGAGGCAACAGGAAACAGTTACATAAAAATAGATAATGAGAGAAAATTAGGGTGAAGAGTGGCGAAAGCATAACATTATAATTTTCGTGGGCTTACTATTTTTACAAGGAATATAAAAAGCCTTATCGAATTGTAAGTTAATACATAAATTAATATAGAGCAGATCATCGTGGTGATTGGAGGGGATTTCGTGTCATTGTGTTTTGGATGCTTTGAAGAAAATGAACAGGATATATGCCCATTGTGCGGCTATCATAATAAGACGGTTTTAAGTTCACTATTATTACCACATGGGACGGTTCTGCGCGGACAATATCGTGTTGGTAAGGTACTAGGTAAATCTGGAGGTTTCGGGACTACTTATCTTGGATATCACCAAACTCTACAAATTAAGGTTGCCATTAAAGAATATCTGCCCAGTGAGTTGGTGTGTCGTAGTCGTGATGGACTTACCATTCATGTAAATTACCCGCAAGAGGTGGAGAGTTTCCGTAATGGCATCAACCAATTTCTCAATGAGGCCCGTTTGCTAGTAAAATTTAATCATCCCAATATTGTGAGAGTCATTGATTTCTTTGAAGAAAATGGTACGGCATATTTGGTTATGGATTATTGCCAAGGTGTAAACTTAGCGGAGTACATGGAACAACAGGGCAGGTTATTGTCAGAGCAAGAGGTTATTAATTTAATAATGCCCATTTTAGAAGGATTGCAGGAATTGCACAAGAGGGGGGTCTTGCATCGCGACATTAAACCCCAAAATATTTATATAACCCATGATGGACGACCTATTTTACTTGATTTTGGTTCAGCAAAACAGACATTAGGTGAGCAGAGTCACAGTGTAACATTGATGGCAACTCCAGGGTTTGCCGCATATGAGCAATATCATATGCAAGGGAAACAAGGACCATGGACAGATATTTACAGTTGTGCGGCAACCCTATATTATATGTTAAGTAAAATGGTTCCAGCAGATGCGATTGAACGTATGGCCCACGAAACTTTCTTGTTTCCCCGGGAATTAGAGGGAAAGATATCGCCAGAAATGCGTAATGCTATCGAAAAAGGCATGGCACTATTGCCAGAAGATCGGGTACAAAGCGTTCAAGAATTAGAACAGCTATTATTAAACCAGACAATCAAGTTAGAACGTGGTCTTGAGAAGACCCAACTAGTGCCCAAGGATGCTCTCCAAATACCCCTAGAGAATGATGCCATCAATGTCCTAGAAAAAAAAGAGCCTGTAGCGAAGCCCTTTTACAAGGGTACGATGGGGGTGATTGCTCTATTATTGATCATGATATCTGCAGTCACTGGTGGATATTGGTACTATGAGCAATCCATTAGCCCGGCCCATCAATTAGAGAAGAGAGGCATTTCCTTTACCAATGAGGCCTTTTTTAATGCCATTAAAACCAATGATATCGATGCAACGAAGCTGTTTTTAGCGGGCGGCGTGAGTCCTAATCTCATAAAGAAAGACACAGGGGAAACACCCATAATGATTGCCATTAGGGCTGGACAATTACCAATGGTGAATTTTTTAATTGCTAGTGGTGCTGATCTAAACGCACATGACTCTCAGGGGCAGACGTTGATGGATTTGGCTTTGAAGCAAGGAAATACAGGGATTTTGAAAATAATCATGGATAAAGTGGGCATTGGCCTAAATACTAAGGATGATAAAGGGCAAACGTTACTAGAAAAAACCGTAGGGATGAACAATGTTAGCAACGCAAAGTTTCTAATAGAGCAAGGAGCTAATGTCAATGTACGCAATGAGGAGGGGATGACACTGCTGGACCGTGCAGTAGCACTTGGCAATCAGCAAATGATATCTCTTCTAAAAAATGCTGGGGCGAAGCGTAATATCAATATTGGTGCTAAAAGTAATTTGTTAAATAAAATTGCCATTCCCTATGGTAAGACAAGTGATTTTCAGGTGGATTTGCTCGGTGATGGCATTGGACAACAATATACAATTAAATCAGGGGGCTTTTTTAGCCATACATCAGTAACAATTTCTCAGGAAGGGAAACAACTTGCTTCTATCAATATTTTTGGATCAGGAAAGGGTGAGTGGTATTTAGCTTATTTGCGCGATGATTCCATACCAGACCTAGTGTATTTTAACACTGAGGGAATTGGATCAGGAGTTAATGATTTTAAGATCGTGGGACGAACGGGAGAAAATACGCTAGGGGTATTATATGACTATCAGGACAATTTGAAAAAGCTTTCCGGTGAGGCCAAGTTATCCATCAATGGCAAGCAATTGATGGTACAAACACGTAAAGAAAAGATGGTTATGGAATGGAATGGCACAGGGTTTCATACTAATACCTTATGGTGATACAGTAAAAATGGTTACAGGGGAGGAAAGTCACTCCCTTATGAAGAAAAAAATACCCACGTCATGAGAACGTGGGTATTTTAACACATAAACTATTTTTCCGGTTATTCGATGGATCAAGTTTTAAACTGATAATTGTGCTATTTTTAAAGCACTGGCCATGCTTTTAGCTGAGGCTATAAATCCTGCTTTGTGACAAAATATCGCATCATCTATTTTAAGGATCGCATTTATTTCTTCACGGGATTTTCCTCGAATGGATTCTAAGAGATCTTTCCTGGCTTCGAAGGTATCAACAGTTTTCTTTACCGTCTGAATCTTATACTCAGTATTGGCATCATCTGGAGAAATAACGAATAATACCTCATTTTTTACATCTATTTTGAGTAGCTGTTGGAGCCAAGGACAACCCTTTTCTAACACCATGATTTCATTCATCTTTCTATTTTGAAAGGCTTCATTGACGATGATCCTTGCTTTTATTACAGAAACTTGTCGATTGATGATTCTTTTGATAACCTCAGTAGCATATTGGGTAGCTTCTTCAAAGGCTTCATCTTTGGAATCAGTTGAATCCCATGTAGGATTGAAGCTTTGGATAATATCACTAATTGAAGTGATTTTAATGTCTGATTTTATATCTACGCCATTATCTGTAGCGTCGATCCCTTGCACTAAATTTTTATCAACATAATCAAAAATTGAGCTAATATCATCTTCCTCAAATTGGGAATTGAATTTTTGTATGACTCTTGAACCAAACTCTCTCCAAATTAAACCACAAGCTGCATAGGGAATACTGTTTTCTCTCATTTCTTTATTGAGTTGGTGATGGTCGAATTCCCCCAATGAGATATCATAAATAAGATCTAGTTTTCCAAGGATACTTTCATCTCGTGTTCTTGTGACCCTTATATCCCCTAGGAGTAACCTAAGTATGGCGGTAGCCATAACATCATCGGCATGAAATTTTCCGCCATGTGTCCCTAACGTTTTAATATTTTTTTCATTAATCATCATTTACCCTTTCATATTCCAACTATTTATTAGGATTTATATTGATATGATAACTATAGTATAACATTATTTGGGGAAATCCTATTCAATAACAGGAATTATTAAATGGAAATAAGGGAAAGTTGTTAATAAATAAACAACGCTCCCTATTGTTATAGGGAACTTCTCCATAAGGGGTACAAGTCTTTGTAGGATTATGATACAATAGGTGAATGTAAAAACACCTCGGAGGAATCGTATATGACGTATTGGATCGGAAAACATTTTGGTAGACTCTTTGTCAATTTTCCCCTTGGCGTGCAAAAATGGTTGGCTGAGTTTTTAGGCTGGATTGCTTGGCTTGCACTATCAAGAAAAAGGAAGGAAAATGCAGTATCCAATATTTGCGCCGCATTAGGCGTATCCCTGGTGGAGGCGCAACAAATTGCCAAAGCAAGTGTAACTCGGTTTGGACGGATGCTTGCCACGTTATTTCATTATCCAACTCTTTCCCTAGAAGTTGTTCAAAAAAACGTTCGGTTCCATGGATTGGAACATTTAGATCTGGCCTTGTCCTATAACAAGGGCGTTGTCTTGGCTTCGGGGCATTGCGGAAATTGGGAACTACTAGGCTCATCACTGCAACTGATGGGATACCCCATGGTGGCAGTCATCAAGGCGCAACGAAACCGTGGCTTTGATAAATTGATTCACGAGTACCGCTCTATGATTAGTGGCGGGATTATTCTCCAAAAGTCGGATGTGCGCAGCATTGTCCGGCAATTGAAAGAGAATCGGATGCCCTTTATCCTCATCGATCAAGACGCCCATGAGGCAGGGGTATTTGTCAAGTTTTTCGGCCGTTGGGCCTCTACCCCGACAGGAGCTGCAGTGCTTGCACGTGTGGCCGGTTCGCCAATCGTAACGACTTTTATCACCGAGGCTCCAGATGGTACCCATGACTTGTTTCTGAGTCCGCCTATGTTTGTGAGTCAAGATGGGGATAAAAATCAGATCGTACATGATGTGATGCAGCAACTTACCCTCACACTAGAGGAGCATGTTCGGCGTCACCCAGGTGAATGGTTCTGGCTTCAGGATCGTTGGCGCACGAAGAAAGCCGATACCCCTGAAGTATAGATAAACACCATTTTTCCCCTTGGCTCAAGGCACAAAACGGAATGAAACCGTTGCCTTGGGCTTATTTTTGTTGAAAGTACATGTTACTTGATCTTATCAATTGCTAGGCTGACTTTGTAATTGCCGTACAGCAATATGGCATCCAGTAATTCAGTCAAATCTTTCTGGTTAGCCAGGTTGGCTTTCAGCCAATAACAGCCTTCGCCACTCATGCGGTAGGCTTCTAGAATAGCACAATGGGATGATAAAAAGTGCCGAAAACTAGCATGATCGGATGAATTCATAAAGACTGTAATAAAAGCCGATAGTGGTATACATAATTTTTCATAATTAAGAGTGACGGTAAAGGCTTCAATAATTCCGTCGTCTTGCATTCGGCGAATGCGAGTGGCTACCGCTTGACCTGTTAAATGAACGACTTTCCCAATTTCCTGCCACTGCATACGGGAATCTTTTTGCAGGCATTGTAAAATTTGCTGATCAGTATGGTCAATCATTTTTAAAATCCTTTCACCATGAAATAAATAGGATGGATCTTCTTACATGAGACAATGGGTTTTTGAATGATAAAATGGTAAGATATGATTAAGAAAATTCATACAGGAAGTGATTGTGAATGAAAGTCCAACTGTTACGTCATGCTACATTGTTGGTTACCATCAATGGGAAAAAAATAATAGTCGATCCCATGTTAGGTGGGGCTGGTCTCATGCCACCTATTGCCAATTCTCCAAATAACCACCGTAATCCTCTTGTTGAACTGAGTCTTCACTTAGATTTTCAGCAGGATGTGGATGGGGTATTATTGACTCATACCCACCGTGATCACTTTGATGATGCAGCCGCAGAGCAACTTCCCAAGAATAAGCCTATTTTATGTCAGCCCGCAGATCAAGATAAATTAAAAAGTTTAGGATTCTTAGAAATATACCCAATTGATGATAAAATATGTTGGGAAGGAATTAGCATACAGCGTACTGGTGGTCAGCATGGTACAGGAGAGATTGGGAGGCAAATGGCGCCTGTTTCAGGTTATGTCTTACAAGTAGCAGGCGAACCTTCATTATATATTGCCGGTGATACTATTTATTGCCAGGAAGTATCAAGTGTCCTTTCCATGTATCAGCCCAAGTTAATTGTCGTCAATGGGGGAGGAGCGCGTTTTAATGTAGGTGATCCGATTACAATGACTGCTGAAGATGTTATAAAGGTTTGCCGAGAAGCACCAACGGCACAAATCATTGCTGTGCATATGGAGGCCATTAATCATTGCCTGGAATCAAGGGATAATTTGCGCACCTGTCTTCAAAAGGAAGGGTTAATGAGTCAAGTGTCCATTCCAATGGATGGGCAATTGTTAACATTTTAAAATAATTTTAATACAATGAATTTTCAAATATATCTTGTGCTTTTAGCTAATCCATGGTATTATCTAAATAAGCACCATCCTTACAAATGACTTAAGTAACGCAGAAGGTTTTGGAATCAAGTTTTCTAGTCTATGCAACAAGTTAGTTGGTTATGAGGTTCGTGTTTTTTCTAGTGTCTAGTGGATTGACCAAATCGGTTAGGTACTAAAAGTGTACGGCTTCCCCTTATGAGTCAACGTCTGAATCGTGAACGGAAAGTACGTTTAGCAACGGGTTTTGGAATCAAGTTTTCCAGTCTATCTAACAAGTTAGTTGGTTATGAGGTTCGTGTTTTTCCAGTGGATTGAACAAACCGGTTAGGTCCTAAAAGTGTACGGCTTCCCCTTATGAGTCAACGTCTGAACCATGAACGGAAAGTATGTTTAGTTTCTAAGTAGTTAAGATTACAATTAAATGTGTTTCGTCCTGAAAGGTTGTGGTTTGAGTATTGGTTATCTCAAGTAAAACAAGTGTAGGGATGGTCGCTTTTTGAGAGAAGGATAAACCTTCTCTCTTTCGTTTTTTCCCCGTATGATACAGCCGTGATGAAAATAATCCTGATCAGAAAAACCTGATCAGGATTATTTTTTTCAATAAAAAAGGTTGATAGTGTACATGGGGACGGTACTATTTTTCAACTTGCAACTAATTAAGGGTGTAAGAAGGATATCTTAGGATATAGAGATACAAAGTTGACAATTTAGTACCGTCCCCCTATGTACCCAACGATCAAATCATGAAGTAGACTTAATAAAATGACCATGAGTATGGCAGGAATTATACTCTATGTGAAAGAATAATAGTAGGAAGATATTTGCAAAGGTGGTTACTTATGATTACGATTCGTTCTTCCACATGGGTACTTATTGTGTTATTGGTTGGTATTGTTTCTATTTTTAGTTTGGCTCGCATCTTAGCCATTGCGCTGTTTATATGTACGTTACTGTCCATACTTCTGTCGCCAATCGTTGATCGGCTTTCCAATAAAATCCCCCGGGGATCATCGGCGGCAGCCACCTTATTTGTATTTCTTATTATGGCAATTGCTGGGATTAGTTGGATAGCCTCGAATGTTGCTCCTGGTTTCGCGAAATTAGTCTATGAAATTCCTAATTTTGTTAGGGAGATGCGCAGTTTGCCGAATGTAGTTCCCATACCAGCTGAAATGGCTGATTATGTAAATGGTGCAATTCATGATGCGGCCAATATTGCCATTGGAATTGTCAAGAGTTCAGCAGGATCATTTCTACAGGCCGTTTCGGGTGTCATCGAGTTAATTGTTATTCCAGTCATAACATTTTATTTTTTAAAAGATGGGGAGAAGTTAATTAGTTATTTTGTCCGGTATTTGAATCATAAAGAATCATTAAGAATTATGGGAATCCTTAATGAAATAAAAACTGTACTTAGGAATTATATTCAGGGTCAGATGGTTGTATCCTTCATATCTGCAGCGGTGGTATGGATATATTTTTGGATTATGGGTCTACCTTACATGCTAGTTTTTGCGGCAATATCAGGAGTGGCAGAGCTGGCACCGGTTCTTGGCCCTGCCGTTGCGACCATTCTCGCATCCCTGTTAGCATACTCCTATTCACCAGCTCTTGCTGTTAAAACATTAATTTTTTATGTTATTCTGCTTAAAGTCAATCATAATTTGGTTTATCCGGCACTGATTGGTAAGGCAACGAAACTTCATCCCATTGTAATTGTTTCAGGGGTATTGTTCTTTGGCCATCTATTTGGTGTATTAGGGATGATATTAGCCGTTCCTGTTTTAGCCGTTATCAAGATTATTTTTGAGCATTACGTGAGCCAGAATGAAGATTCTGGCATAAAAAATGAAGCTAAGATCGATGTTATAAAAGATAATTGAAAAGGGTAAAAAGCCAGCAGATACTCTAGATGAGATATCTGCTGGCTTTTTTTATTGACAAGATGTCAAGACCGCGGACCATAAGAGTGCAGGGAACGGAAGATAGATGGCGAATACATTAAATAATGAGAGCTAATTCAGTTTTGATTAAAAGTATAAAATGATTATCATGCAGGAATTAGGGGACGAACTGGTGTGAAATAGTGGGAACTGAAAACTAGGGTAATCAATTAATTTCTGCACGAATTAGTGAGGGGGAGTTAAGATTGTTTACCAAAGATACATTGGACAAATCAAGTAAGCTAGAAGAAAAATGGGAAGACGAAGTAAAAAAAAGTATAGCTAAACATGCCGATCAAAAAGACAAATGGACAACTGTTTCTGATGTGGACATTAAAAGAATCTATGGTCCAGAGGATATAAAAAAATTAGACTTTGAGAAAGATATCTCCTATCCCGGCCAATTTCCTTTTTTACGGGGTAATCAACCCACAGGCTACCGGGGGAAAAATTGGACATTTAGAATGTTCTCGGGCATGGGGACAGCTGTAGAAACCAATAAACGGTGGCACTATCTCCTTGCCACAGGGCAAACGGGACTTAGTACGGCTTTTGATTTTCCTACCCTAATGGGTTATGACTCAGACAGCAGTAAAGCCCGAGGTGAATGTGGAAAATGCGGTGTAGCCATTGATACGATTGAAGATTTTGGCGATCTGATCAAAGGCATTCCCTTAGATAAAATTAGTACATCCATGACAATTAATCCTTCCGCAACAATTTTGTGGGCTATGTATTGTGCATCAGCAGAGTTGCAAGGTATCCCGCTCAATAAGATTAGCGGGACCATTCAAAATGATATTCTGAAAGAATTTATTGCGCAGAAAACCTTAATGTGCCCACCGGAAGCATCGGTAAAACTCATTAGTGATACCATCGAATTTGGTACCAAGTATGTACCAAAATGGAATACGGTGAGTATTAGTGGCTATCACATTCGAGAAGCGGGCTCAACAGCGGCTCAGGAATTGGCGTTTACCCTGCGGGATGGGATTGAGTATGTTGAGGATGTCATTCAGCGTAAAGGTTTACATGTAGATCAATTTGCATCCAGATTGTCCTTCTTTTTTAACTCACATATTGATTTCTTTGAAGAAATCGCCAAAATGCGGGCGGCTCGTCGGATGTGGGCCAAGATTATGCGGGATCGTTTTGGCGCGAAAGATCCTCGGTCCTGTTGGATGCGCTTTCATACGCAAACCGCAGGCAGTTCCCTGACGGCGCAACAGCCTTATAATAATGTGGTTAGAACGGCGACCGAAGCTTTGGCAGCTGTTTTAGGGGGAACCCAGTCTCTCCACACCAACTCGTTAGATGAAGTGTTGTGCCTGCCGTCGGAACATGCAGTACAAATTGCTCTTCGGACGCAGCAAATATTGGCGGAAGAAACGGGTGTTGCCAATACAATTGATCCTTTAGCTGGTTCTTATTTCGTGGAAGCTCTTACGGATGAGATGGAAGAGAAAGCCTGGGAATACATTCATAAAATTGATGGGATGGGTGGCATGATTGCGGCCATCGAAAATGGCTATCCCCAAATGGAAATATCCGATGCCGCTTATAAATTTCAAAAACAACTGGATGCACAGGAAAAAGTCATGATTGGCGTCAATAAATACGTGGAAAAAGATGAGAAAATTGACATTCCACTCTTAGCCATTGATGATTCTGTGGAAAAACAGCAGCTAGCCCGTTTGGCTTCCGTTAAGCGAAGACGGGATGGGCGCCAAGTGGCCCGATGCCTAAAGGAACTGACGATTGCATGTAAAAAAGGCGATAATGTCATGCCTTATTGTATTGAGGCTGTGAAGAATTATACAACTGTGCAAGAAATTTGTGATGTTTACCGTGAAGTGTATGGCGAATATCATGATCCTGGAATATTTTGATGAACGGGCTGAGGAGGAAAATGTGATGTCGAATAGAAAAATTCGGATATTGTTGGCTAAACCAGGCCTTGACGGCCATGATCGAGGCATTAAAGTATTGGCGAGAACCTTTCGTGATGCTGGTTTTGAAGTAATTTATACAGGGTGTCATCAAAGTCCGGAACAAATTGTTTCCATTGCGATTCAGGAAGACGTTGATGTTGTTGGTCTTAGTTGCCTATCAGGCGCTCATAAGTTTTTGTTCACGGCAGTGGCCACCCAGTTAAAAGAACAAAATGCTGAGGATATTATCGTCATTGGTGGCGGCATTATTCCTGAACATGATTTGCCGGCTTTGTATGAAGCTGGACTTAAAAAAATCTTTACACCAGGAACGACATTGGATTCAATTGTTGAATGGATCAATACAAATGTGACCATAAGGGCGTGAGAAGATGGAAGATTTGAGTAAGAGAGTTTTGGCCGGAGAGATTCGGGCCGCTTCTCGACTCATTCGAAATTTGGAAGATGAGATACCCGATACGTATCTTGCCATGCGGGACATATTTACAGTAGCCAGTCATTCTCATGTCATTGGAATTACTGGTGCTCCTGGTTCGGGGAAGAGTACGCTCATTGATGAACTGATTACAGCTTATCGGTATAATAAAAAAACTATTGGCGTACTGGCCGTTGATCCCACCAGTCCCTTTTCAGGGGGAGCTATTTTGGGTGATCGCATTCGGATGCTCAGGCATTCGGAAGATGAGGGCGTTTTTGTTCGAAGTATGGCAACGAAGGGATCATTGGGTGGACTGTCTAAGGCTGTTGGCGAAGGTATCCATGTGATGGAAGCATTAGACAAGGACAGAATCATCGTTGAAACCTGTGGCGTAGGGCAGCAAGAAGTCGATATTATCAATCATGCCCATACAGTTGTTGTTGTTCTAGTCCCAGGAATGGGCGACGAAATTCAAGCCATTAAGGCTGGACTGATGGAGATTGCTGATATTTTCGTTATTAATAAGGCTGATCGAGATGGTTCCGCGAAGCTGTACCGAGAGCTGCTGAATATTGTGGACATGTCAAAAAGAAATGGACTCAATGGGGAAAATGGCTGGACCATACCTATTTTGCAGGTTGGTAGTGTGCTCCATCATCAAGAATTCGCCAAGAGTGTAGAACTGATGCGGGATAACATTGATCAACATTATCAATATTTATTTGAGAGTCATCTGTTAGCTGAGCGTAAGCGCCGTAAGGCGAAAGCTGAGCTGAATGAGGCCTTATGGGGGAAGATTTTTGAGCCTGTACTGAATGAATTAAAAAAGCATGGTGAAATGGATACGATGATTGATCAATTAGTGACGAGGGAAATGGATCCCTATACACTGGCTGAAAAAGTCGCACAGCGGTATATGAAAAAGTAAAATATGACTAAAACAAGCAATAAGACCATACAAAAATAGATGATAAAACAATAGGGAGAGAACATTGATGATGGATTTGACTCCAAAACAAGAAATTGATAGTAGAATTGGGAGTCTGCAGCAATTACAACAACAACAAGAACTCACAGGAACCCTGATTATTTTAAACAGTGATCTATTTTATTTTGCCGGCACTGTACAGAATTCTTATTTATATGTACCAGCCCAAGGGGAAGTGGTACTCATGGTTAAAAAAAGTCTGCACCGTGCTCAGCAAGAATCCACACTGAAAAATATTGTTGGCATTAAGAGTCCCAAGGAAATCCCCAGCATTCTTGCTGGATTTGGTTACACTAATTTAGGGAAAATTGGCATGGAACTCGATGTATTGCCCTTTAATCTTTATAAAATGTATCAAGGTATTTTCCCAGGTGCCCAGTTGTGTGATATTTCCCCAACAATTAAAGAGATACGAGGCATAAAATCACCTTATGAGGTGGAAATTCTGCGCAAGGCCTTATTCGTGGCGGATCAAGCTTTTCAAACTGTACCCAAGTATTTGCGTGAAGGTATGTTAGAGATTGAGCTTGCTGCGCTATTTGAAGCTGAACTGCGTAGACGGGGGTACGCCGGTTGTTGTAAAATGCGCGCTTTTAATCAAGAGTTTTTCTTCGGTGATGTTTGTAGCGGTGCAAGTGGCTTTATTCCCAGCTTCTTTGATGGACCCATTGGCGGATCCGGGGTTTGTGTCTCTCATCCCAACGGGGCGGGGTGGAAAAAAATCAGTCGCAATGAACCTGTGCTCATTGATTATACGTCGATTATTCAAGGTTATACTGGTGATCAAACGCGGATGTTTTGTATTGGTGAGCTTTCCCCGGCAATGGAGAAAGCCTTTGAAGCTTCTTTGTTGATCGAAAAGGAAGTGCTAAAAGTCATGAAACCGGGGACCGCCATGGAGGAACCTTATCTTTTGGCCTTAAAGCTGGCAGCGGAGATGGGCTACAAAGATAACTTTATGGGGTATAAAGAAGATCGGGCTAAGTTTCTTGGACATGGCATTGGCTTGGAACTGGATGAATGGCCTATTTTCGCCAAAGGATTTAAGCAACCCTTGTTGCCTGGTATGACATTTGCTCTTGAGCCAAAGTTTGTTTTTTCTGAAGGCGCTATTGGTACTGAAAATAGCTTCGTCATGACGGAAGCAGGACCTGAATTGTTAAGTATGACTCCAGAAATAATTACTTATGTGAAGTAGTAGCACAATTAAGTAAATAAAAAGGAGACTTTACATTGAGTCAACCAAAGAAAATCACACTAAAAGAAGCCGGTGCGTTGGTTCATGATGGGGATCAAATCACATTTAGCGGTTTTACCATTTGGCGGCGTCCTGTCGCCCTTTGTTATGAGCTCATTCGTCAGGGGAAAAAAGATTTGCACCTGTTTGAGGTGCAAGGTGGCTATCATAGCGATCTGCTGATTGGGGCCGGTTGTGTGAAAATTTGGGAAGGCGCTTGGATGGGACAAGAAATGTTAGGTAAAATCGGCGAAAATCTAGCCCGTAAGCAGATCGCCGGTGAAATTCTTGTTGATGATTATAGTCATGGACATACGGCGGGACGTTTGATGGCGGGGGCCTTGGGACTCCCGTTTTTTCCTTGCGCACTAGCCATGGGAACGGATATTTTTAATCCTGAATATGATCAGTTAGCCAAGGCCGGTCTAAGAGATGGTAAACACCCTAAGATTCCCGCCCAAAAATATGTTATGGCGGCCGATCCCTTCTTTGGTCGCAGTGAGTGTATCTTGCTACCAGCAGTCAATCCTGACGTGGCGTTAGTGTATGCTCCTCTTGTGGGTGATGAAGGAACAGTAAGGGTCCTTTCCCAAAGCTACAATGATGCGGAAGTCATCAAGGCCTCGAAAACAGTGATTGTTATCTGTGAAGAAATTGTCCCTGACAGTTACTTGCGCGCCGATCCCACTGCTAATCTGGCTTCTGGTTATGAGATTGACTACATTGTGGAATGTCCTTGGGCAGCTCATCCGACAGGTTCCCAGTTTTATTATGATGCGGATGCAACATTCCTCAAGGAGTATAATCGCAATGTCCGCAGTCAAGAAAGCTTTGATGCCTTTGCCCAAGAGTGGATTTTTGGTGTGGATTGTCACGAAGAATATTTGGAGAAACTAGGAGTGGGCCGCTTAGAAGAGCTGCGTGCCAGCCAAGTCATGGGTTATTCCACCCACCTTAAAAGGGGGAAACGATAAATGGCTGATTCCATAGAATACTGCAAAATCGGTGAGTTTAAACCTATGGATTTATTAGCGGCGGCAGCGGCAAGGGAAGTTTGTGACGGTGATGTTGTTTTTGCCGGTACAGGCCTCCCCATGCTAGCAATAGCGTTGGCTCAGAAGGAGCAGGCCCCCAGTGCTGTTTGTATCTATGAAGCGGGCAGCATTGATGGAAGACCACTGGATATTCCAACGTCTGTTGGTGATGCCCGGTGCGCTTATCAGGCTTCCAAGGCTTCCGGATTATTTGAGGCCTTTTATGGCCAATTACATGCCGGTTATGTTGACCTGGGTTTCTTAGGGGGCGCTGAAATCGATAAGTATGGCAATGTGAATTGTACTGTAATTGGCGATTATAATCATCCCATAAAACGCTTTACGGGGAGTGGCGGTAATTCGGATATCTGTTCCTTTGCCAAAAGAACGGTATTTATTATGGTGCAGGAAAAACGCAGATTTAAAGAACATGTTGATTATATTACGTCACCAGGTTGGCGCATCAAAAAATGGCCATCTGGCGAGTGGGCTTCAAAGCAAGAGGTTTACGGTTCTTATTTTAAAGGGGGCGTTTCTGCGGTTATTACAGATATGGCTGTATTTCGTTTTGATGATACGGGCGAGATGTATCTTGATACGGTACATCCCGGGTTTACGGTGCAGGATGTTATTGATAATGTGGGCTTTACCCTGAATGTTTCCCGGGTATCAGGCACAACGTTGCCACCAACCAAGAAACAAATTGAGTTGCTGTATCACACAATAGATCCTGAAGGTATATTTCTGCCATAGAGGACAAGGAGGAAGTAGATAATGGGGGAACAGTTGAAGGCCATATACAATGAGGATTTTTTGCGCCAATTTAGTGAAAAGGTACATACCGTGTACCGTGCTTTTGACAAGAAGGGCTTCATGGGGAACGTGATGGATCATACCTGGGATGAACTTGCCTTGAAAGCCAGAATGGGACGCATTGCCGAGATGCTTGGGAAGTATCTACCAGCCCGGTATGAGAAGGCTTTGGAGATCTTAGTTTCCATTGATGAGGAGTGTATCGGATTTCCCTACCTATTTTTCCCTGAATTCGTGGCCATGTATGGTCAGGCGGAGGAACATTGGGGGCTTTCCATGACAGCACTGAAACGGTTTACGGTGAGGTCATCAGCAGAATTCGCAGTAAGGATGTTTCTGCTGAGAGAACCTGAACGCATGATGTGCCAGATGGAGGAATGGGCCAAACATCCTAATGAACATGTCAGGCGGCTTGCCAGCGAGGGTTGCCGACCCCGTCTACCATGGGGACAAGGGCTTCCCATGTTCACAAACGGGACCCCGCTCCGGTGCTCCGTGTGCTTGAACTGTTGAAAGCCGACCCGTCCCTTTATGTGCGAAAAAGCGTTGGCAATAACTTAAATGACATTAGTAAGGAGCATCCTGCCATCGTCATTGCAACAGCGCGTCGTTGGCAAGGTGTGGCTTTACATACGGACTGGATATTGCGGCAAGGTTGTCGAACCTTGATCCGTAAAGCCCATCCTGAGGCCATGGCATTATTTGGTTATGCAGAGGCGATGGGCGGGGCATCGTTGACCACCCATGCTTCATTGTCGGTGAAACCACCCGTATTGTCCATCGGAGAAAGCTGCGATTTACAATATAAGTTATGTATCCAAGAAGGTGAACCTTTACATCTTCGCATCGAATACGCCATCGACTTTGTGAAGTCCAAGGGACACACATCGCGGAAAATCTTTCTATTATCCGATAAAACAGTGCCAGGCGGTGCACACCTTGGTGCCACACGAACCCATCGCTGGTCGAATCTAACCACTCGCCACCATTACCCAGGTGAACACCGGATTTGTCTATTGGTTAATGGACGTGAAGTGGCTGCGACGGTGATGAAACTTGAGGTAGACAATAAGGATATATAGAAGAAGACTCAACATGCAGTTCATATTGCATGTTGAGTCTTCTTTCAATCACTAAGTTTTCGTTATGAGGACTTCTAATTGTAGTTGTCTCTTATCTTATGGATTTACTTTTTCTCTAAAGGTACGTTTGCCATCCTTCCATTCGATAATGACAGCACTTTTAATTGGATTATGATTAGCATCCAATGTCAAGATTCCAGTGACTAGTTGCAGATCCTTAGTTTGTTCCAAGGCATCCCTAATTTTAGCAGGTTCGGCGCTGTTAGCGCGTTTGATAGCGTCAATCAACATTAAAGTCGTATCATAACCTAATGCCGCAAAAGCACTAGGAGCTTCATTGTATTCTTTTTTGTAGGCTTCAACAAACTTCGTTACCCGTGGATCATTGTCTTCTGGCGAATAGTGGTTGCTGAAGAAGGTGTTGTTGAGTGCGGCTGGACCAGCAATCTCAGATATTTTTGCATTATCCCAGCCGTCTGTGCCTAGGATTGGAGTCGTAATGCCAATTTCACGGGCTTGTTTAACAATTTTGCCTACTTCTTCATAATAGGCAGGTAAGAAAATAATATCGGCATTCATGGATTTGATTTTGGTTAATGCTGCTTTAAAATCTTGATCTTTTTGTAAGAATGCTTCTTTACCAATGATCGTTCCACCAGCTTTGGTAAAGCTTTCTTCAAAGGATTCACTTAAATTTTTTGAATAATCAGAACTGCTGTCGGTGTATATAACGGCAGTTTTTCCCTGTAATGTTTTGCTGGCAAAGTTGGCCATTATAACACCTTGGAAAGGATCAATAAAACAACCACGGAAAGAATAGGGTCTGACTTTTTTGCTGTCATCAACAGTTATTTTCGTATTTGTACCTGTTGGAGTAATAAGAGGCACCTTATTATCCTGGGCAATTTGCACTGAAGCTAGCGCGTTGGAACTTGTAATAGGTCCTAACATGGCTGAAACTTTATCTTGGGTTATTAATTTAGTTGTAGCATTAGCGGCTTCCGATGGTTCCGACTTATTATCAGCTTGTATAAGCACGATTTGTTTGCCAAGAACTCCACCTGCAGTATTCGCCTCTTTAATGGCTAACAACATACCACTTAAGGTTTGCTTTCCATAATCAGCAACACCACCGGTTAACTCGATGTTACCGCCTATCTTAATTTCTTTGTCATTACTAGCCGTTGCTCCGCCGCCGCAACCGGCGAGCAAACCAGTCAACATGACTGTAGCAATGGACGATGCTAACCATTTTTTCAACATAGTATTATCTCCTCTTTTGTAAAAATAAAATTTGTAGTAAAGTAAGATCGGCCAGCGACATTAAAAAAATGACACTTTCTCGTGTAGGGTAATCTCTAACTTGAGTTTACAAGTTATCACAATTTTAAGCAATTACGAACACGCTTATCCTTTATTTTACTGCTAAAAGTTATTATATTGCGAAATAAGTCCTCTGTCAATAGAACATTTAAAGTGTTAAGTGATAAATGTCCATTGCAAAAATACATAACATGCTCATTTCATCAACGGAAAAATGGTATAAGTTAAGGAATGGAAGACTTGATAGAATAACTTGTTGAATCTTAGTTATAGATGTTATAGAATAAAGAAATATTCCATGATGGGGCAGTCAACGATATCTAGTAAAGATAGTAAGAAGTTTAGCACTTTTCCTTTAACCATGTGACTGGCTTCCTTTCAAGCCCTTTACCTCAGCCAACTCTGAGACATTTTGAAAATAGGAGATTGATAATGAATACTGTACAAAAAATTGCGAAAATCATCACAACTCTTTTCCCTGTGTGGGTAGTCTTATTTGCGACCATGGCTTTTTTTAATCCTGATCCCTTTAAGTCCCTCGTCGCCTATGTCCCTTATCTTCTTGGTTTAATTATGCTAGGCATGGGCCTTACTATGACTTTGGATGATTTTAAATTGGTCTTAACCAGACCGAAAGATGTGTTATATGGTGTAGGTTTGCGCTATCTGATTATGCCAAGTGTAGCCTTTTTGATTGCCAAATTGCTGGGGTTGTCCCCTTCCTTAGCAGCGGGTTTGATTCTTGTGGGTGCTTGTCCCAGTGGTACAGCGTCCAATGTTATGACGTTTATTGCCAAGGGTGATACGGCATTATCAGTGACTATATCCAGCGTAAACACCCTATTGGCTCCCATTTTTACGCCCTTCATTTTTTTGTTTTTAGCAGGGACCTTGCTTCCGATTAATGCGGAAGCGCTACTCGTCGATATTCTTAAGATTGTCCTTTTTCCTATTATTCTAGGAATTATTATTCGGATGTTTGCATCTAAATTTGTTGATCGTGTTATGGGGGTTATTCCAGTTATTTCGGTGTTCTCCATCATTGCGATTATTACCATCGTAGTTGCCCTCAGTGCTGCTAAGTTGGCGAATGTTGCGCTAATCGCTTTTCTAGCCGTTGCGTTACATAATGCTTTAGGCTTAGGCCTTGGCTATGGAGCATCAAGAACCGTGGGTATGAGTCATAAGAAATCCAAGGCCGTTGCTTTTGAAATTGGCATGGAAAATTCCGGCCTAGCCGTGGCATTGGCCATTGCTCACCTTGATCCCATTGCGGCGATTCCTGGCGTTATCTTTAGTGTGTGGCATAACTTTACGGGTTCATTACTGGCTGGATATTGGGGTTCTAATGATGAAAAAAAATCTTAAAAAACTAGTTAGCGTTTATTAGTATATAGGCGCATAGGGGAAGTAGTCCTTCATAAATGAGAGAAAGACTGCATAGAGGATGCTTTATAAACTTGCATCTGCGGCCGAAATATAGTATTATAAACCTATTATAGTAAACAAGTTGCCTGGGATATAGGTTAACTTTTATATGTCCAACCTACTTTTATAAATAGGGAATCTAAACGTTATGTAGATGTCGGGCCTCCTTAGAGTGGATGACAAAAGCCTAACTAGGATACCCACCTGCGTGCTGCAGGTTTGGACATATAAAAGAAACGATATCTTGGGCGTTACGATGTGGCTATGGGAAAAGGCTTACCAGTTGGTAGGCCTTTTTTGGTATAAATAATGATATTGATAAGGTACAGGTTGTGATGACATTTTTTGATGGTAAACTTGTCTATGAGAAAAGATAAATTCTTAACGCTTTGCCCTTACTAATTGTCATATTTTTGTCATAAATATATGCGATAATGAAGATATCCTAAATTAAGGGGGAAATTATTATGATGCATGGACATTTGGGCATTGGTCTTGCTATTGGGATTCTTCATATTGCGGCAGTGGGGGGCTTTTTCTACTTCTTATATAACATTTCCACCGCTTTGAAACGGATTGCCAATCATTTAGAAAATAAATAAAAAATAGTAAAAACCTCAGCGAGTGCTGGGGTTTTTACTATTTTGCCAGGTGGGAGCGTTGCCTGCGAAGGTGACAGTGGATTAGGTCATTGAAGGCTGTTTATGCTTTTCAGAAAACCAGTCGATTAACTGCCGACCAATGCTAGGCTTATCAGGGATATCGGGAAGATTATGGGCAGAGAACCAACCTGCAGCCACAATTTCTTGATTATCAATGGTAATTGTTTCACTGGAACACTGGGCTGTAAAGGCCACCATAAGAGAATCGGGAAAAGACCATGGTTGGCTACCAAAATAGGTGATGTTATGTACTTCAACGCCGACTTCTTCCTTGAGTTCCCTGCGCACACATTCTTCTAAATTTTCCCCAGGTTCAACGAAACCGGCGATAACACTATACCTGTTTGGCGGAAAACGTGTGGAATGTGCCAGTAGGATCTGGTCTTCTCTGGTTACAGCTACAATAATGGCAGGAGAAATTCGCGTATAGACAATATGGTTACAATTTGGGCAAGTCATGGCCATCTCCTGGGATGAAAGAGTCATGATGCTACCGCAACAGCCACAAAACTTGCTGTTCTTCATCCAGTTGATAATATGAAAAGCGCGACAAGCCAAGGCAAAAAAGTCATCTTCTAGGTAACCATAGAGTGGCCGGACTTTTTTTAAAGAAAATCCTGGGAGTATATTGTCATCGCTGATCGTAGCAATGAAACATTCACGTTCCTGAAAGAGACCGATAGATTGGGGATTAATGGGCTGACTGGAGAATAAATTAATATCAGATGTAGTTGGAATGCTGGTACTGCCTGCAGTTTCTTTAACTAAGAGCTCATCTTTATGAAATAAAAACCAGTATGTTTCGTTCATGACTGTTTCTGATGCTTTAGCATCCATTGTATCTACCACCTTACTATTGAAATATATATAGGTACTATATTATCATAAAAACTCAGCGTTTGCTTGTTAAAAGACTATTTGCAATGGAGTGAAAAAAAAGTTATAGTAGTTTTACTACCATCTTTCAGCAATGAGAGCAATTTATTAACGGTCAACAAGATAAAAATGGAGAGTGATTGATGGTGACCATTTCTAGAGAACAAGGCCCAGCAGGAAGATATAAACATACTGGGCATGTGGTGAAAAATATAAATACTGAGTTCACAGCTCAAATTACCCGTGGTCAGCGGGTTGCGGATTGGCTGGCTAAGGCAGTTGGCAGTTGGCCATTTATTATTTATCAGAGTATTATGATTGTAGTTTGGATGACAATAAATAGTTATTTAGTATATATGGGGGTTAATAATCCTGATTATTTCAAGTCGTGGGACCCATATCCTTTTATTCTACTTAATTTGGTGCTGAGTTTTCAGGCGGCTTACACTGGGCCTGTAGTCATGATGAGTCAGAATCGGCAAAATGAAAAGGATCGATTAGCTGCTGAGCATGATTTTCAGATCAACAAAACAGCAGAAGAAGAGATTAAAGTGATTATGGATCAGTTGGTGCATCACGAGAAGATCATGTTGGAGATTCTCTCAAAATTAGAGACGTTGCAACTGGCGAATAAGAGTGAATAGCTTTTTGATTGGCTAGTGCATCATCTTTAAGTGGGCTTATCAAGTTAACTTTTATAATGACTAAAAATAAGGTATAATGAAGAATCTATACTACATACAGTAAGTAATTGGACAAAAGAGGAGTAAATAATGATTGAATCATTTGAACCATTAGGGCTAAGTGGACCACTGGTAGCAGCATTACGCGTAGCAGGAATTGAGGTTCCTACGGCAATACAAAACCAGGTTATTCCGTTGGCACTATTAGGCCGGGATATTATAGGGCAATCAGCAACAGGTACAGGGAAAACCTTGGCGTTTCTCCTACCAATCTTTCAACGAATTGATACAAGTAAGCGGGAAACTCAGGTTATCATTATGGCTCCGACTCATGAGTTGGCCATTCAGACATTGCGACAAGTGGAGCTGCTAGGAAAAAACTCGGGTTTGCCGGTCACTTCCACATCTATTATTGGTAATGTGAATATCGCACGGCAAATTGATAAGTTAAAAGATAAACCACATATTCTCGTAGGGTCTAGCGGGAGAATATTGGAATTGATACAAAAAAAGAAGATTACGTCCCAAACCATTAAGACCATTGTTCTTGATGAAGCCGATCGCTTGTTGGATGACAACAATATCGATACGGTTAAAGCCGTTATCAAGACGACCCTAAAAGACCGTCAGATTATGTTGTTTTCGGCAACCATCACACCAGAAACCCTAGAACAAGCTAAAAAAATCATGGTAAATCCTGAAGTACTCACCATTGAGGGCCAAATTGGCGATATGCCTGATATTACTCATTTATATTTTTTGGCAGAACAACGGGACAAAATTGAAATGCTCAGAAAAGTTGTATCTCTGATCAATAATGAGCGAGTGTTGATTTTTATCAATAAAAGTGAGGAAATTGAAACTACCGTCGCCAAGCTGGAATATCATGGACTTAAAGTGGCCGGCATTTATGGTAGTGCCTTTAAGGGTGACCGTAAGAAATCTTTAGAAGATTTTCGAAAGGGGAAAATTCAATTATTGGTTGCATCTGATGTGGCGGCCCGGGGACTTGATATAACGGGCGTAAATTATGTGTTCAATTTGGATATACCTGAAGACCCTCAAGTCTATTTACATCGTGTGGGGCGGACTGGCAGGGCAGGGAAAAGTGGTATTGCCATGAATATCATTACCAAGACGGAACTGGCCTTAGTTCATAAATATGAAAAACTGTTAAAAATAAAGATCGCACCCAAATATATGGCAAACGGCAAGATTTTGGATAAAGTTAAAACCATAGACCAAGGAAAGGCTCCTGATAAGGCTAAACCTGTGAAAAATTTTAAACCGGCTAAGAAAGTTTTACCTGCTAAGAGTAAAACTGATAAAGTGTAATCCGGATTTAAAAAACGGGAGGGGTAGAGTGTGTATAGTTTTCCAGTACAAGCCAATGAGGATATTGTGAAAAAAGGCTTGGTGAATTTTGAGTGGAATGGTGAGAGCCTGAGTGGGGCCTTGTATTTGACGACGGAAAGGCTAGTGTTTGTCGGGTATTTGCTTGATATTACTCATAAGTATCTGGAAGATGTTCCGCTAGCCCATATTCGTGAAATCACGCGAGGTAAATCTTTGTTTATTATTCCCAATGTGCTGAAGGTATCCACAATACAAGATAAAACCTTTAAGTTTGTGGTAAGCGGCAGCAATGAGTGGATGGAGAAAATTAACAAACAAAAGCAGGTACAAGAAGCTTCAGCGGCTATGTGATGGGCTTTGTTCCATGCGTTAGTAGTCGAACATCCTTATCTTTGAGCAACCTATTGTAGGTTGCTCTTCTTATTTTGTATGCATTTATCATGTAGTACATATAATAGAATATGAAAGGAGTGAGGGTGGTGAAATTACTTTCTGTTGGCTTGACGGGAACAACACAAGAATTGCGAGAAAAGCTGCAATTGGATTGTAAGACAATCATTCAAGATGGATTTAGAGTGGCCATTGATGAAATTAATAAAGGCCATTATACTTTTATCGGCTGCAATGTGATGGAAGGCGAATTATCCTTTCGAAATTATGAACGCATCAAGAATTCCATGAAGAATCATGTTGCTAATATGCTGACTGAATATATTCTGTTACGAGAAGAAAAGAAAATTGTAAAAAAGATCATTGAACGACGTTATAGTTATTATGAAAAAGATGAACGCAAGATAATTTATGAGCGGGCCTTAGAACTGTTAAGTGACACGAATGATGTGATTGCAGATTTTGGCAAAACAACGCGTTATACCAAAATATTAGAAAAAATCATCAAATATCTTGATACCCATCATGAGTTGGTGTTAGAAGGATTCATAAATTTTCGCCTTAAAGATTATCGGGAGAAATTGGCCCAGACTGTGGATAAAGCTGTCGATGAGTATACAATGGATCTAGAATACAAGGAATTTATTCGTGTGTTACGTTGTTTTGTCGAGATTCAAGAACCACAAGTGGAAGAAGTGCATGTGGTGATTATTGATAGTGGTGTTTATAAGATTGTGGATTCCCAAGGCCAAATGATCAACAATCAAAACTTTGAGAATTTTCTTATGCAACGCGAGGATTATATTAATTATGAGGATTTACTCATTACGGCTTTGATTACCATTGCGCCTTATAGTATTATGGTGCATATGCATGAAAGTCAGAATGCTACCATACAAAATGTGGTAGAAACCATTAAAAATATTTTCAATGAACGGATTGTGATTTGTTATGGTTGTGATTTTTATTATTGACAATCCCATTAAAAGTGGATATTATTAAGTTCAATAGATTGCATAAAAGTAATGCAAAGGATACGACAATAGTGTGCTTGGCGTTCCAGAGAAAAGATGCCATAGGCTGAAAGCATTTTTACGTACATCATTATTGTTACCACCTTTAAACTGCCAGCTGAATGTTGTATGCTGTAGGGTAAGTCGACGACCTATGGTTTGGAGCGGTAAGCCGGGCCGGGGTCGTTCCCGTTATCAAAATTTGCGATGGGCTTTGGCCAATCAGGGTGGAATAACGAGCGATAACTCTCGTCCCTATGGGATGAGGGTTTATTTTTATGCAAAAAAACATCAAGGAGGGTACTTATATGAATAAGTTGCAAATTACATTAAAAGATGGAAGTGTACGTGAGGTTCTACCTGGAACTACCTTAGCCGAGTTTGCTGCCTCCATTAGTCGTAGTTTGGCTAAAAGTGCGCTGGCTGCTAAAGTGGATGGTCGCACGACAGATTTATTAGCTAAATTAGAAAAAGATGCTAAAGTAGAGTTTGTTACTTTTGAAGATGCTGAGGGGCGGGATGCCTTACGCCATACTTCATCACATATTTTAGCTCAGGCTGTAAAACGTTTATTTGGTGACGTGAAAATAGCCATTGGTCCTGCGATTAATAATGGGTTTTATTATGATTTTGATATAGCGACTACTTTTACTCCTGAAGACTTGGTGAAAATTCAACGAGAAATGGAAAAAATCGTTAAAGAAAATTTTCCAATCGAAAGAATTGAGATTAGCCGTGCTGAAGCAATCGCTCTTTTTACAGAAAAGGGCGAAGACTATAAAGTCGAATTAATTCGTGATTTACCGGAAGATGTGGTTATTTCTACATACAAGCAGGGTGAGTTTGTTGATTTGTGTGCCGGTCCTCATCTAACGTCCACGGGCAAAGTGAAGGCCATTAAATTACAAAGCGTGGCTGGTGCCTATTGGCGTGGCGATGAAAAACGCAAAATGCTGCAACGAATCTATGGTACTTCCTTTGAGAAGAAAGCCGATTTAGAAGCTTATCTGATCATGCTGGAAGAGGCTGCAAGACGGGATCATCGTAAACTGGGACGAGAACTTGATTTGTTTAGTTTACAGGAAGAAGGTCCAGGATTTCCATTTTTCCATCCTAAAGGTATGATCATTCGGAATGAATTGGAAACTTACTGGCGTAAACTACATTTTAAATATCGGTATCAGGAAATTAAAACCCCAATTATCTTAAATCAAAAGTTATGGCAGCAATCAGGCCATTGGGATCATTATCGTGAAAATATGTATTTTACTAAGATTGATGGTGAAGATTATGCGGTAAAACCCATGAATTGCCCTGGGGGGATTTTGGTTTATCGTACTCAGCATCATAGTTATCGGGATTTCCCACTGAGAACCGCTGAACTGGGTTTAGTACATCGCCATGAACTTTCCGGTGCCCTACATGGTTTGATGCGCGTACGGAGTTTTACCCAAGACGATGCTCATATTTTCATGTTGCCATCTCAAATTAAAACAGAAATTCAAGGTGTCATTGATTTATTTGATACGATTTATAGCACGTTTGGCCTGACCTATCACGCCGAACTTAGTACTAAACCAGAAAAGGCCATGGGTTCTGATGAAGTATGGGAGTACGCCACTAACGCATTGCAAGAAGCATTGGATGAACGGGGGCTTCCCTACCGCATTAATGAAGGCGATGGTGCGTTCTATGGTCCCAAAATTGACTTCCATCTCAAGGACTCCATTGGACGGACGTGGCAATGTGGTACCATTCAACTCGATATGCAATTGCCAGAAAACTTTGATTTGACCTATGTAGGGGAGGATGGACAAAAACATCGCCCTGTCATGATTCATCGTGTGGCCTTTGGTAGTATTGAACGATTCATTGGTATTTTGATTGAACATTATGCAGGTGCATTCCCTGCGTGGTTAGCGCCTGTACAGGTTAAAATATTGCCAATTACAGATCGTCATGTTGCCTATGCTCGCGAATTGGAACAAGCCATGTTTGAACAAGAAATTCGCGTGGAAGTGGATGGACGCAGTGAAAAAATTGGTTATAAAATTCGTGAAGCCGAGATGGAAAAGGTTCCTTATATTCTTCTTGTGGGTGATAAAGAAATCGAATCACACACTGTGGCCGTCCGCAAACGTGGTCAGGGAGATGTTGGTTCAGAGAATGCCGATGAATTCATTGCTAATCTTTTGATGGAAATAAAAGAGAAGAAATAGAGAAAAATTAGAACTAATATGCTTGACTTTAGTTATGGATAATGGTACTATGATTCAGTACTCAATAATGTTGAGTGAAAGTAGAAGCCATCCGCTTCTCACCTTATGACGCTGCGGCAGTTAATAAGGTCATCAAAGCATATTTACTTATTATGCTCTTGTTGCGGGTGGTATTTATACCATCCGCTTTATTTATATTTAGCACAAATTTATCAGGGGGTGAGTGACAATTAGCAAAGAGACAATGAGGATTAACGAGGAAATTAGAGCTAAAGAAGTTCGCTTAACTAGCGCGACAAATGAACAGTTGGGTATTGTCCAATTGAGAGATGCGCTACAGATGGCATTGGAACAAAATCTTGATTTGGTAGAAGTAGCACCTACAGCAAAACCTCCCGTATGTCGGATTATGGATTTTGGTAAATTCAAATTCGAACAACAAAAACGGGAAAAAGAAGTAAAGAAAAAACAAAAGATGGTCAATGTTAAAGAGGTAAAACTTCGTCCCAATATTGAAGATCATGATTTCGAGGTTAAATTCAAGAATGCCCAACGTTTTCTCGATGATGGCGATAAGGTAAAAGTAACCATCATGTTCCGGGGACGGGAGCTTTCCCACCCAGAACTCGGTAGAAAAGTGTTAGATAAAATGGCTCTTCAGATTAAAGATATTGCCAATATCGAACGTGGTGCTAAACTTGAAGGTAAAAATATGATAATGATTCTGGCTCCTAAGCCACAGAATTAAGAAAGGGGACCAATTATGCCTAAAATGAAAACACGTAGAAGCGCTGCTAAACGCTTTAACATTACTGGCTCTGGAGAGTTCAAACGCAACAAATCCCACAAACGTCATATCCTTGAGAAAAAATCTCCAGCACGCAAACGCAATTTGCGCAAAGCTGGACTAGTGAGTAAAGATGATCACGCACGCGTAACGAAAATGCTTCCTTACGCTTAAACCGTTACACATATTAAATAGGGGGTACATCACATGCCAAGAGTTAAGTCAGGCGTAACTGCACATAAACGTCATAAAAAAGTTTTAAAATTAGCTAAAGGTTATCGAGGTGCACGAAGCAAACAATATAAAAAAGCCAATGAAGTAGTGATGAAGGGTCTATATTATGCACGTCGCGATCGTCGCGCTAAGAAAGGCGAATTCCGCAGATTGTGGATTGCCCGTATTAATGCGGCCGCTCGTTTACATGGCCTTTCCTACAGTCGCTTGATTAATGGTTTGACCAAGGCTGGCGTAGAAGTAAATCGTAAAATGATGGCTGATTTTGCTGTCACTGATATGGTTGCTTTCGGCAAACTTGTTGAAATCGCTAAAGAACAACTGAAATAAATAAATAAATCCTAGACTTTTGTCTAGGATTTTTTTGCATACTAAAGTTAATCATGGTAAAAGGTATACAAAGGGTGGAGGAGCTTACGTGACTGAGATTATTACCAGTCAACAGAATAAACTAATTAAATTAGCTGCCTCGTTAAAACTGAAGAAGTATCGTGATGAACTAGGACTGTTCATTGTTGAAGGCGTTCGTCTGGTTGAAGAGGCCGCCCATTCTAACTGGTTGGTAGAGACGTGTATCTATACGACGGAAGCCTTGCAGCAAGAACGGGTACAGGAACTAATAAGGAAACTAACAGCTAAAAACTGCCGGATGATTCAGGTATCAACAATGATTTATGATAAAATAACGGATACGCAAGAACCCCAAGGTATTATGGCCATTGTGCAAAAACATACCTACCAGCTTAGTGCGGTCCTTGCCTGTGGGGGGAAGCCATTTTTTGTCGTACTTGATGGACTGCAAGATCCAGGTAATGTGGGGACCATCATTCGCACCGCCGCCGCGGCCGGTTGCACGGGGGTTTTTCTGACGAAAGGCTGTACGGATGTATTTGCTAATAAGGTAGTACGAGGGACTATGGGCTCCATCTTTCATGTGCCCATCTTTGAGGGTATGACCCACAGTGAAATAATATCCTGCTTTGCCACGCATAAGATTGAAATGTTGGCAACATCCTTAGAATCGTCCAATCTATATTTTACAGTTGATTTCAATCAATCAATCGCCGTGGTCTTTGGTAATGAGGGGAATGGAGTCAGCTGTCAGCTGTTGGAACATTCCCAGGACAGACTATATATTCCCCTTCTAGGCCGAGTTGAATCATTGAATGTAGCAGCTTCAGCAGCTGTAATTTTATATGAAGTGGTACGTCAGCGTCAGTCACTATAAGGTTTAATTTTTAAGTTATGGAGGTATTTATGGAAAAACAATTACAATCCTTGAAGGAACTGGCTGTGGCAGAACTGTCTCAGGCTAGTGACATGGAAGGACTAAATGAGCTACGGGTTAAGTTCCTAGGCAAAAAAGGTAGTTTGACAAGCGCTTTAAAAGGTATGGGAGCACTCAGTGCTGAAGAAAGACCTCGTATTGGGCAAATCGTTAATGACATTCGCTCTGAACTAGACCAAATTATTGGGACTAAAAGTGAAGGGTTTAAGCAAGCTGAGCTGGCCAGAAAATTAGCTTCAGAAAAAATTGATGTTACTTTGCCTGGACGCAAGATCAATGTTGGCCATAAACATCCATTGACGGTTACTCTGGAGCGCATTAAAGAAATTTTTATGAAGATGGGGTTTGCCATCGCCGAAGGGCCAGAGGTTGAGCAAGATTATTACAATTTTGAGGCTCTTAATTTACCCAAAGATCATCCAGCCCGTGATATGCAAGATTCCTTCTATATTACAGAGGAGTTTTTGCTCCGTACTCATACGTCTCCGGTGCAGGTGCGTACCATGCAGGCTGCGACGCCGAATGAGCCCATTCGGATTATTGCTCCTGGCAAGGTGTATCGTCGTGATTATGATGCCACTCATTCACCTATGTTCCATCAGGTAGAGGGGTTGGTTATTGATAAGAACATTAGTTTTGCTGATTTAAAAGGTACATTAGAGCTCTTTATTCAAGAAATTTTTGGTAAAGATATTGGTGTACGCTTTCGCCCTAGTTTCTTTCCTTTTACGGAGCCTAGTGCTGAAGTGGACATGTCATGTGTAATGTGCAAAGGCAATGGTTGTAGAGTTTGTTCGGGAACGGGGTGGCTAGAAATTTTGGGTGCTGGAATGGTACATCCCCGGGTACTTGAAATGAGCAATTTTGATCCTGAAGAGGTGAGCGGTTTCGCTTTTGGTATGGGCGTAGAACGGATTGCTATGCTATTATATGGTATTGATGATTTACGATTATTTTATGATAATGATTTGCGCTTTTTGCGACAATTTTAGTCGAAAATTAATAAGTGATCCATAAGGAGGATGAGTATGCAAGCGTCAATAAAATGGCTTAAAGAATATGTTGAGTTTACAGAGTCCCCAGCAGTGCTCGCTGAAATGCTGACCATGGCTGGTGTTCCCGTAGAAGGGGTTACATATTTAGGGGAAGGTATTGAGAAGATTGTCACGGGCAAGATTATTGCTATTGAAAAGCATCCCAATGCCAATAAGTTATCCGTGTGCACCATAGATGTAGGCAGTGAACAATTAATTATTGTCACAGGCGCTGCCAATGTGCGCGTAGGACAGGTTGTTCCTGTCGCCTTAGTAGGGGCGAAATTGCCCAGTGGTCTGGAAATTCAGCCAACAGAACTACGTGGACTCATGTCTTATGGCATGCTTTGCTCCACCACTGAATTGAATATTGATAGTAAATTATTATCTGCTGAAGCACGGGAAGGTATCTATATTTTGCCGCCTCATATGGCGGTTGGTATGGATATTAAAGAGGCATTAGGACTTGATGATGTCGTTCTAGAATTTGAATTAACAGCCAATCGGGCTGATTGCTTTTGTATGTTAGGTCTGGCCAGGGAAGTTGCAGTGCTTACGGGTGGTAAATTTAAAAAGCCAATGCTGAATGTACATGAAACTGCTGGGGATAAAGCTGGTAGTTTAGTGAAGGTTGCCATTGATGAACCTGGGTTGTGCTCGCGTTTTGCCGTGCGTGTTTTGCAAAATGTAAAAGTGGGACCTTCACCGCAGTGGCTTGTGCATCGCTTGCAAGCAGTGGGGATGCGATCCATTAATAATGTGGTTGATGTGACCAATTATGTGATGTTGGAAATGTGCCAACCCATGCATGCCTATGATTACAATTTGTTGTCAGGGCATAGTTTAACCGTACGTAAAGCCAATCCAGGCGAAAAATTAACGACTCTTGACGGTGTGAAACGTACACTTACCGAGGAGATGGTCGTGGTAGCTGATGGGATTCAAGCAGTTGGTGTTGCGGGCGTAATGGGTGGTCTTGCCACGGAAGTAACCAGTAATACGCAAAATGTTGTATTGGAAGCGGCAACTTTTGATGGGGTCAGTATTCGTCGTACTTCGCGAGCACTGGGACTGCGCTCCGAAGCATCAGGAAGATATGAACGAGGTATTGATACGGCTAATAGTGTACGGGCTTTGGATCGCGCCGCTCAATTGTTGGAAAACATGGGAGCCTGTAAGGTTTGTCCCGATATTGTGGAGAGTTATCCCAATATGCTGCTGCCAAGGCAAATTACCTTTTCCCCGGCAAAAGTAAATGGGTATCTGGGAACTGAAATTGATGGCAAGGTAATGCAGGATATTTTACGCTCCTTAGAATTTACCATTGATACACATTCGACCCATGATAAAATCATCGTAAATGTGCCAAGTTGGCGGGGTGATGTTCATGGTCACGCCGACATATGTGAAGAAATTGCACGAATTTACGGTTTTGACAAGATTCCCACCACTACACCAAGTGGTAATATCTTACGTGGCGGACAAGAGTATGTCCAATCCATTGTTGATCGTATTAAGACAATTTTAACAGGGGCCGGTTTTGATGAAATTATTTCACTCAGTTTCACCCACCCCCAGACCTTGGATAAACTCAACCTTGAAGCCGACAGTATTCTGAGGAAGGCCATTACAGTGCTCAATCCTATTACGGATGATTTCCCTATATTACGGACTACTTTGCTTGGTGGAATATTGGAAACAATTGCTCATAATATTTCACGGAAAAATGAAGACATTAAAATTTATGAATTGGGTGCAGTGTACTTGCCCGAACAGTTGCCATTAAGCTCTTTGCCAAAGGAACCCTTAATGCTCTGTGGCGCTCTGGTGGGTAAACGCAATGAATTGTTATGGAATACCGGTCGAGATAGTGTTGATTTTTATGATGCTAAAGGTGCTGTTGAGGTTTTGTTGAGTTGCTTAGGCGTGAGTGATTATCAGGTTATCGCCGGCACCGAAGCATCTCTTCATCCAGGGAAAACAGCTGTCTTTACGAAAGATGGTCATGTATTGGCAACGGTTGGTGAAGTACATCCCAAAGTCATCGATGATTTTGGCATTAACCGAAAGGTATATATCTTTGAAATCAATGTTGAAACTTTGTCAAGTCAAGTGATTTTGCTAAGTTCCTATCAGGCGTTGCCGAAGTTTCCGGCCATTAATCGGGATTTGGCAGTGGTTTTATCAACAGAGATATCAGCTGAGCAAGTGAAACAAGGCATTATTGCTAGTGCAGGGCCACTGCTGAGTGAGGTGCGATTATTTGATGTGTATAACGGTGAACAGGTTGCTAACGGATCCCGCAGTCTGGCCTTCTCTTTGACTTACCGTCATCACGAACGCACCCTTACGGATAGTGAAATTGATGTATTCCACAAAAATATCGTGGAATACCTCGGTAGGACATTATTAGCCAAAATTAGAAGTTAAAAAGCAGATACTGGTTGCTTTAACAGCCAAATATCTATACTTTAAAAGACTTGGTGTTAACCAAGTCTTTTTTTCTCACATACAGGCAGGAAAAAATATTTACTAGGTCGAATGTAATGAATAGGTAAAACTATAGGTAATTAGGTGAAGCTATGAATGGAAATGAAAATGGGAAAAAATATAAAGTAACCGTTGAAGTTTTTGGTGAAAATTATTCTTTGAAAAGTGATATCGACCTTGAACGAGTCATTAAGGTTGCAGCACTCGTCGATGCGCGAATGAAAAAAATTTCTAAAGCTAATTTATGTTTACCACCGAATAGGGTAGCAATCCTCGCAGCACTTACCATTGCCGAAGAATTTTTACAGCTAGAACATAATTATAAAGAACTTATTAAAATGGTCGAAGAAGAATAGGTCATAAAATATAGAGGCTCTAAGGAATAATCGTCTTTTTGATTGGATACAATAACAATTAAAAGGACTGGTGTTATGCCTCAAGCAGAAAATGTTGGTCACGTGTTAATACATATTGTCATTTTGTTTGCGGTGGCGCTCATTGTTGTTCGGTTAATGGGCAGTCGTACTGTCGGACAATTATCACCTTTTGACTTTATTATTATGGTGGGCATTGGTGACATTATTGTTACTGCTTCCATGGATAAAGGGCAATCCTTGTTTACAGGAATTGAAGGGTTAGTAGCCCTGCTCGTCTTGCAACAATTACTATCCTATTTATCTCTCAAAAATACCACGTTGCGTAAATGGTTTGAAGGTACACCCGTTGTACTCATTCAAGAGGGAAAAATTATTCGCGAAAACTTTGCAAAAACTAATTTTAATTATGATGATTTGCGTCAAGAATTGCATAAACAAGGTATGGATATGACGGATTTATCAGATATTAAGCTTGCACGACTAGAAAGTTGTGGCGCTTTTTCTGTCATAAAACGACCAGAGATGGAGCCTTTAACTAAAAATGAATTGGAATTATATCTCAAGAGCATTCAGGCCAATCCCCTTAGTCCTTTGGGGCAGGAATGGCTCAAAATTGAGCAATATATGTCGGAAGTACATTATTTGGTAGACTATTTAAAAAGTCAAGACGTAGCTAGTTCAACAACTCCTAGTAATGAAGTGAAATATACTAAAGATTTACCATAGAGGAAGGCAACCCCTTCTTCTATTTAGTTTGTTTGGAATGTAAAGGTTGGTTTGTAGAAAGGAATGAAGTAAAATGGTAGAATTATTAGCACCTGTTGGCAGTTATGAAGCTTTAGTAGCAGCTGTGGAGAGTGGGGCCGATGCTGTTTATTTGGCCGGAAAAATGTTCGGCGCCCGGGCCAGTGCCCCTAATTTTAGTGATGAAGAATTAACAGAGGCCGTGAAATTTGCTCATTTGCGTAATGTGGATGTTCATGTAACAGTCAATACCTTGGTCGACAATACTGAAATACCCATACTTATCACCTATTTGCGGAATTTATATATCAGTGGTGTGGATGGGATTATTGTTCAGGATTTAGGCGTTTTTCATATCGCCAAACAAGTGATACCCCATATGCCAATCCATGCTAGTACGCAAATGACAGTGCATAATCTGGAAGGCGTACAATTGTTAGCTGATTTGGGCTTTAGTAGGGTGGTACTGTCACGAGAGTTGTCTCTCAATGAAATTGCGCATATATGTAAAAATACAGCAATCGAAATTGAAGTTTTTGTCCATGGGGCCTTATGTATTTCCTATTCAGGACAATGCTTAATGAGTAGTATGATTGGGGGGCGGAGTGGCAATCGAGGACGTTGCGCTCAGCCTTGTCGTCTGCCTTATACTCTTGTGGATAGTTCCGGTATGAATGTCATCGCGGAAGGCGACACTGGTGAATATTTATTAAGTCCTCGGGATTTAAATACCTTAGAAATTATGCCCGAGCTCATTGGTGCGGGGATCACTTCTTTTAAAATTGAAGGTCGTATGAAACGGCCTGAATATGTTGCGGTGGCCGTTGATACTTATCGACGGGCGATTGATGCTTGCCAAGCTGATCGGGAAAATTATGTGGTTGGCGTCAATGAACAAAAAGATTTGGCCCAAATTTTTAACCGGGATTTTACCACGGCTTACTTGCAGAAGAGTCAAGGACGCACGATGATGAGTGACCGTCGGCCCAATAATCGAGGAGTGCGCATTGGAAGGGTTAGTGAATATAATTACCAAGAACGGATGGCCACGATTAAATTAGATGAACCGTTACATATTAATGACATTGTTGAATTTTGGGTTAAAGTTGGTGGACGAGTTAGCGCCACCATATCCGCCATGACTGTCAACGGTCTGCCAGTCACTTCAGCAAGTGCAGGGACTGAGGTCTCCATTGGGGTGCAACCTGTTCGGGAGAATGATCGAGTATTCAAGGTTTTTGATGCTGGACTGACCGAAAGAGCGCGAGGATTTTTCGCTGGCCCGACTGCTATCAGACGGATTAATGTTGATATAACTGTTCATGCCAGTGAGGGACAACCCCTTACGGTCAAGATGAAAGATGCCGATGGTTTTTGTGGAGAGGCAGCCACAGCTTTTGTCGCTGAGAAAGCCCTCAAGCGGCCATTAACAATTGAAACAATTACCAAGCAGATTGATCGATTGGGTTCAACTATTTTTAATCTTAATCACTTAGAGTGTACAATTGATGGCGAGATTATGGTGCCAGTGAGTGAGATTAATGATGCAAGGCGGCGGGCGGCCCTTGAACTAGAGAAAGCTCGCTTGTCATCCTATGATCGGGAGCCTCTGCCGGCTCATCGTTATACTGTACAGGATTTTATTCCCCGGATCGTCGGATCAGACCGAAATTTTATTGGAAAAAAAGCACTGACGGTACCAGAATTGGTTGTGAATGTTGATACTCTTGACAAACTGCAAGTTTGTTTGACTCATGGTGCAGATCTTATTATGTTTGGTGGGGAAACTTTTAATCATCAAGTCATTACCCCTGAGGAGTATCGGCAAGCAGTGTCGATAGTTCGTGAACAAGGTAAAAAAATTATTCTTAATACGCCGCGTATTGTAAAACAAGGACAGATGACAGCTCTGCGCACCGAGCTCAGTTTATTTCAAGATCTACAACCGGATGCTATAAGTATTAGCAATTTGGGTGTACTGCAGGTTGCTAAGGAACTTACTCAGTTGCCCTTACATGGGGATTATCCATTAAATATCTATAATGATATGTCTTTAGAGTTTTTCGCCCAGCAGGGACTGAGTAGCGCCACCTTATCCCCGGAACTTAATTGCGCACAAATAACAGCAATGAGCCATCATGATAAAGTAGCCTTAGAGTGTTTGGCCCATGGCTATTTAACCCTCATGGTTTCCGAATTTTGTATGATTGGTAGTTATCTCGGTGGGGTACATACTGGAAAATGCAATCAAGCTTGTTTGCGCGGTGAATATCAATTAAAGGACCGTAAGAATGAAAACTTTCCAATCGTGACGGATCAATTTTGCCGGATGCATCTTTTAAATGGCAAAGAGCTTAGTATGTTGCCTCATGTACCTAAATTTGGTGCAATGGGCATAAACCGTATACGAATTGAAGGTAAAAAAGGTACAATCGAGTATCTAGGGAAAATGACGAAGTTATATAAAGAAATACTATTGCAGGGTGAAGATCATCCCTTGTTCGCACAGGATAAACTGGGAACAAGGGAACATGAAAATATCACTCGCGGACATTATTTCCGGGGTGTGTTATAACAGTAATAGTTGATTTCTATGGGAGCGAAATAAATGGATTTATCTGTATTAAAAACATTAGAATATAATAAAATACGTACCATGCTAGCTGATCGTAGCACCTGCACCCTAGGACGGGAGCTTGTGGAGGACTTAGTGCCAACCAGTGAATTGGCTGAAGTGACACGGCGAATTGCAGAAACACGAGAAGCACGCGAAATTCTGGATGCCATGTCCAATATTCCTTTGGGGGGCATTCGAGACATTCGTGGTATGCTTAAAAGAGCAGAGGTAGGCTCTATTTTAGCCCCACATGAATTAGTATCGGTGAGTAGCACGTTGTATGCATCACGCCGAATGAAAAGCTTCTTTACTGATATGCCATCCTCCATGGCGATTTTAGCTGGTTATGCAGCAAATATTACGGTTCTGCGCAATGTTGAGAATGCCATTGAAAATATCGTCAATGAGCAGGGCACTATTCGTGATGATGCCAGCGTGGAATTGCAAAAGATTAGGCGAGATGTCAGGACTGCCCAGGGGCGTGTGAAGGATAAATTGGATAGTATTCTGCGTTCTAGCGAATATCAGAAATACTTTCAAGATGCGTTAGTGACCATGCGTGGCGATCGGTATGTGATACCCATCAAACAAGAGTCTCGCTATCATTTTCCAGGCATTATTCATGATCAGTCCGCCAGTGGGGCCACCGTATTTATTGAACCGATGGCGGTCGTCGTACTCAATAATGATATTAAACAACTCATGTCGGCGGAAAAAAATGAAATAGAGCGGATACTTCAAGCCATAACAACTCAAATTGCCACTTTTGTAGAGGAAATGTATGCTAATTGCCATGCGTTAGGACACATTGATTTTGCCTTTGCCAAAGCCAAGCTGAGTCAGGATATGCAGGCGACCATGCCGTTGATCAATAGTGAGGGCTATGTTAACTTGCGTCAAGCGAGGCATCCTCTAATACCGGCGACTGTCGTGGTTCCCATTGATATTTATCTGGGGAAAGATTTTAATACTTTACTGATTACAGGTCCTAATACGGGCGGTAAGACGGTGACCTTAAAAACCCTTGGCCTATTTGCTCTCATGACCCAGGCGGGACTTTATATTCCCGTGGATAATGGTTCGGAAATCGCTGTCTTTAACGACGTATTTGCGGATATTGGTGATGAACAAAGTATTGAACAGAGTTTAAGTACTTTTTCCGCTCATATGACTAATTTGGTTAGGATTCTGGGGCAAGTCTCCCAACATGATTTGGTCCTGATTGATGAAATTGGCTCGGGTACCGATCCGGACGAGGGGTCAGCTCTCGCCATTGCCATGTTAGAATATTTGCTGAGTGCTGGTGCGCGCACCATTGCCACAACTCATTATAGTGAATTAAAAACATTTGCTTATTCTAGGGAGGGCATTGAAAATGCCAGTGTAGAATTTGATATCCAAACTCTAAAACCAACCTATCGTTTACTAATTGGTATACCTGGAAGTAGTAATGCTTTTGCCATTAGTAAACGGCTAGGCTTATCTGAGGTTATAGTCGAACATGCTAAACATTTTATTGGTAAGGATCATGCTGAGTTTGAAAAAATACTAAATTCTTTGGAAGAACAAAAAATAGCTTATGACAAGTTGCATGAGGAATTGGTCCAACAAGAGCAATTACTCGCAACTCTTAGAGCACAATTTGCTGAAGAACAAATGTCCTTAGCGGCGAAAAAACAAAATATCTTGGCCAAGGCTAAAGATGAGGCTGAGTCCATCCTACGGCAAGCGCGGAGGGAATCGGAAAGCATTATTAGTGAGCTCAAGGCCCAATTCTCTGAGAAAAGTGGCTCTACACGCCAGAGAACCTTTGATAAAAGTCGCAAGCGGTTACGGCAAAATCTAGATGTTGTGGCTCGTAGTGAAGAAGAAGAGGATAGTGACTTGCCGAGGGTTACCGCCCAGATGCTAAAACCTGGTATGAACGTTTATGTAACAACGGTCAAACAAAAAGGAACAGTGCTGTCGGTTAGTGGGAGTAGCGTAACTGTCCAATTAGGCATTATGAAAATGAATGTGGCAATCGGAGCTTGTCGTTTGTCGGCAGAATCTAAGGCCTCAAAAAATAAAATTGAACAGACTAACATGGATTTTTCAAAAATGAGAGATGTTTCTCGTGAGATTGATATACGAGGTTTGATGGTGGATGAGGCCGAAATTATTTTAGGTAAGTATATTGATGATGCTATTTTAGCTGGCTTAAGCAAAGTCATTGTGATACATGGCAAGGGCACAGGAGCGCTCCGCAAAGGTGTTAGGGCATACTTGAAACATCATCATTATGTTCAAGATATTAGTATTGGTGAACTAAATGAGGGTGGGGATGGGGCTACTATCGTACAATTGTCATAAGGCCAATAAAAGAGGTGTGAGAATAAGACTCACACCTCTTTTTCGTTTTGAAAATTATTCTTCCAGTTTAAGGAACGCCCTAAATCTTTTTTATCTTGCTCATCGGGTAGAGGTGTAGTAACAGATGTTGGATGTTCTGCCAAGGAAGATGTTACGGCCGCTGCGGGGGAATCTTTTTTTTCAGGTTTATCTGTTTTAGTCACTTCAGGTTTATCGTTATTGCCGCCACTAAAATTGCTTAACATTCCTAAAATATTTGAGATATTTGCTGGATTTAATTTTGATTTTACTTGTGGATTGTTGAGGAGGGGCAAAAGACTCATTAACATATCAGGAGAAGGTCCACTACCCCCTCCATCAGAATTTTTGGTTAGTTCACCTAATATTTTTTGTAATGGATTGATAGGAGCGGTAGGTGAAACACTTTGTGATACAGACACTGCCGGAGAAGGTTGTGTGCGATTTAAGATCAGTAATAGGCACAATAGTGCTAAAAAGTTATTTAAGGTATCATAGCCATGACCCTCATTGGCTATGTTAGTTATCATGTTAATTACTGTTTGTAGGAGCGAATTATTGGGGCTGTCATTCGGCATACCGCACCCTCCTTAAAATAGGCCAGGAATTTTGGGAAGATTGAGATCCCCAGTCAATTTACTCATGGCTGTTTGCTGTAAATCTCGTGATTTTGTTAACCCGTTATTTATGGTAGCGACGAGTAGATCTTGCAAAAGTATTCCATTTTCTGCCGTCAGATATTTGCTATTGATTTCAATTGCTAAAAGCTCTTGCTGTCCATTGAGTGTTAGCTTGATTACGTCTCCACTTGAGACTTCGATACGCTGAGATTTCAACTGATCTTGCACATTGTCGACATTTTGCTGAACCTTCTTTACCAGTTCCATCATGTTACCTAAATTTTCCCACATTATACATTACCTCCATAAAAAATTATTAGCCAATCATCAGGATGTTTCATATATTACATTAAATTGGCGGATCTATATTCATTTTATGAGGGGTGACGGTGATGCGCTTGCGGAGACATTATAAAAATTATAAACGGTCAGAAGCAGAGGTAAGTCAAGATGAAAATAGCCAAGTGAGTGAGAGTCAATTTAATGTAAAAACACAAACAGCAAAAAAAACACAAAATGAAGATGAAGTTAGAGAAACTAAAAATGTCAAAGACGGCAAATCAGTCAAACCATTCAAAATGATTAGACAGATCATGAGTAATCCTAATTTAAATATGCAAATAATGGTTATTTTACTCAGCTTAGCCTCTGATAACTTGCAAATGGATCGCAGAATAGATGGCATGACGACAACAATCGATAAGGTTCGAAATATCACAGAATTAGTTAATAATGGAATGCAATCAATGAAAATGGTATCGGAAGTTCCTAAAGGTATCCGGCGAATATTAGAATAGCCCTCGGTTATAAAAGATGTCAGTTGAGTAACACTTTATAAGGTAATGCCATATATTGAAAGTAGAGGGGGTGGCGATCTTTCACTGTTATACAGTGGACTGATCGTGAAGCAATTGCCCTCAAGACGATATAGTTAAGGAGGGAAAACCAATGGCAAGAGGCGGTGGCTTTGGTGGAGGCCAATCTTGGTGGATTATCATTATAATTCTGTTGCTCTTTGTCTTTAGTTTTGATGATAATAGCTTCTAAGAATACAGTTTAATACTTATGATATGAGAACAAGTCAGAACTTGTTTTTGTTCTAAGAAATAAAAGGATACTGTTGATAATAATAAGTAACCGATCAATGCTGTAATTCATATAGTAAAGCAAAGAGATATTAAATTCTCCATAAATTATTTAATTTAACATGGGGAGGAGGAATAAATATGGGTCGTGGATTTGGATTTGGTGGTAATAGTGGCGGGAGTTGTATTTGGATTATCGTGATTATTATCCTTTTATTCTGTTTCTGCGGTAACGAAGATTCGAGTACTTGTTTGTAGTCTATAATAATGTATATGCGAGAAAAACAAAAACACGCGTCTTTTACGCGTGTTTTTTTATTTTTAAGGATTATTTTTTTTCCCTTGGTCATCAGCAGTGGTTGGACTTTTTGGAGTGGTAGGGGTAGTGGGAACTGCTGGAGTGGTAGGGGTTTTGCTTGGAGGTGGAGGCGTTGTTTTATCAATTGGATGGGCATCATCAACCTTCGGGTCAGTTGTTTTTCCATTTTTCCCATCAGGTACGACGGGCTGTTTACCCTCGGTTGATGGTTCTTTACTGTTTTTCGTTGCCGGGGCGTCTAAGACCACGCCGTTTGGTCGAATGAAATCTCGCGACGATGTACCCGCTAACGCTTTATTCATAAAGTTTCGCCAAATAGTAGCAGGAGTGCTACCACCGGTTATTCCATTTAAATAGCCATCATTATCATAACCGATCCATACAGCGGCGACTAAGTCCGGTGTAAAGCCAACAAACCAGGCATCTTTATAGTCACTGGTTGTACCTGTTTTGCCAGCAGCCGGGCGGTCGATATTAGCGGCCGTACCCGTACCGTGTGTCAGTACACCACGCATCATATCCGTTAAAATGTAGGCACTACGTTCATTAACAACAGCTTTTTCCTTAGGAGTGTATTGCTCTAAAATTTTACCATGGCGATCAACAATTTTAACAATGGCTGTCGGCTCTACATGAATGCCTTGATTGGCAAATACGCCATAGGCGCTAGCTAGTTCCATGGGAGTAACGCCACGGGTTAAGCCTCCGAGCGACATTGCTAAGTTACGGTCATTGGTAGAACCTTGTAAAACTAAGGTGGAAATTCCCATTAGCTGGGCATAATATAAAGGTTTATCCACGCCGACTTGATTGGCTAATTTTACGGTTGGAACATTCATAGAGTGTTCTAATGCTGTGCGTAATGAAACTACGCCACTAAAATTTCCTTCATAATTCATTGGCGACCAATTGCCATAACTAATGGGGCTATCTTCAATCGTTGACGAAGGAGTCATGCCGCTTTCGATAGCAGCTAAGTACACAAACGGCTTAAATGCCGAACCAGGTTGGCGTTCAGCCAGTACAGCACGGTTAAATTGATCAGTGCCACGACCACCCACCATGGCTTTGATCAATCCTGTGTGTGGATCGATGGCGATCAGTGCTCCCTGGGGCTGTTTTATACCATTACTATCCGTCCGTCCGTCGGGCAACTTTTTCATGGCCTCTTCGGCAGCTTCTTGCATATCAAGATCTAAGGACGTATAAATTTTCAGTCCATCCTTATATAAAGCATCAGCGCCATATTTATCAATGAGATGTTGTACCACATAATCGATAAAATAACTGGCAGTTGCTGTTTTATTGTCAGATTGGGGCGCATGTGACATTAATTTAAGTTTAGTATTGCGCGCTTTATTGGCTGTTGCTACATCAATGAATTCATATTTTATCATTTGGTCAAGCACGGTGCCTTGCCGATCCATAGCGGCCTTTAAGTTGTTTAAGGGTGAATAATAATTAGGACTTTTAGGGATACCTGCGAGCATAGCGCATTCTTCCAAGGATAAATTTTCTACATTTTTACCGAAATAGACCATGGCAGCAGATTGTACACCATAGGCGCCTTCGCCAAAATAGATTTGATTAAGGTATAATTCTAAAATTTCATTTTTGGTATATTGTCGTTCAATTTGTAAAGCTAACATGGCTTCTTGGATTTTACGTTTGAGAGTTCTATCTTGCGTTAGTAAAGCATTTTTCGCTAATTGTTGAGTAATGGTACTGCCACCTTCGGCAACACCGCCACCCGTGACATTAGACCACAACGCCCGCAGAATACCCCGAGGGTCAATGCCGATATGCTGGTAGAAACGTGCATCCTCAGCGGCCACAAAAGCATTTTGCAAATTTTTTGGTATTTTACTCAATGGCACAGGAACACGATTTTCCACAGAATGAACTGTACTAATTAATTTACCATTAATATCGTAGATTTGTGAAGAAGCTGCCGGTCTAATTTCATCTGTTAAATTTGGCATAGTATGAATGCTAGCTGTCAAAAAGCCAAGACCGGCACCAGTAATAATTACAACAAATACTATTAATATTATTACAATTATTTTTGAGTTTCCATTTTTCGAAGAACGACGGCCTGCTTTTTGACTACCGTTATGATCGTTATCCATTGGCAACCTCCTTAGAATTGAATACGCTAATTATTATATCATAAAACAAGATTATTAGGAGCAAAAATCCTTTATGAAATAGTATTAGTTGATAAAGAAAAAAGGTGCTATACATGCACATGACGAGATATTATATCATATAAGTAATGATACACATCAATAAGAAAAAGAAGTTTTATAAGATGTTCGCTAAGACTAGGAGGGGAAGTATGAGATTTATCGTGGGTAAAAACCGAAAAATACCATGGATAATAGGGCTGCTTGCTATATTTTTTATCATTTCTATCGTCACCTTCTGGACGATGGAAACTCATCTGAAGCCTACTCTACTTGCCATCGCTGAAACAAAAGCGACCTTAATCGCCACACAGTCGATCAATAGTGTTATTAATGAAAGTGTGAATCTAAGCATTGATCCTAAGAACTTAGTCAATATTACCTTAGATAATCGTGGACGTGTTGTACTCATACAACCCAATACAATGGAGTTTAATAAAATTGCTGCTGACACTACAATGAAAGTACAAGATCGATTAAGAGCAATTGGTGAAGAAAAAATCAATATACCCATGGGGCAAATCTTAGGAAGTCAATTATTAGCTAGTGTTGGTCCTAATATTACAATAACAGTCATTCCAGTTGGTACAGTCCAAGTAAAAGTAATCGATAAATTTGAACAGGCTGGTATAAATCAAACTAGACATATGGTATATTTGATTGCTACGACAGAAATTCGCATTGTAGTTCCCCTTGTGAGTAAAAGTGTCAGTGTAAATACTCAGGTGCCAATTGCTGAGTATGTGGTTGTTGGTGAAGTGCCCAGTACTTATATGCAATTTCCTTTCCCGTTGGTCAATGGTGTAGACAATAATAATGAACCACTTAAATGAATCATGATGTAAAACCACAACATTTCTTTAAATAATCTCAAAAGCTATTGACATAACTTTTGAGATTATGCTATTATAAGTGAGCGAGTTCACGCAAATAACAATAATGAACGAAAGAGTTTGACATAACAAAGACAATGTGTTAAACTAATATTCGCCCCTAACAAGAGGCGATCCGGTTGTTGAGAAATGATTGGGTGTTCTTTGAAAACTAAACAATGTAAGTAAGGTTAAAATAAGCCAGATGTGCGGTACTCGTTTGAGTACAAACACGTTGGGCAGTGCAAGCTGTACCAACAAAAACAAGTTTTTTAAAGAGCCATCAAGGTTCTCTAATATAATTTATTGGAGAGTTTGATCCTGGCTCAGGACGAACGCTGGCGGCGTGCCTAACACATGCAAGTCGAACGGAGATTGCATTTATGTAGTCTTAGTGGCGAACGGGTGAGTAACGCGTAGACAACCTACCTTCCAGATGGGGACAACACTGCGAAAGTGGTGCTAATACCGAATGTTGTATCGAAGTTGCATAACTTTGCTACTAAAGATGGCC
>Ga0209123_1000074_pt1 | contig 170180 bp, 135 predicted proteins | sample BarGraIncu00431A_FD_184500 | JGI IMG/M metagenome (GOLD analysis project Ga0209123, IMG submission 184500) | Arctic peat soil microbial communities from Barrow, Alaska, USA - Barrow Graham LP Incubations 004-31A (SPAdes) (version 2) | ecosystem: Environmental > Terrestrial > Soil > Wetlands >... | reverse complement strand
CTTACAGTGCTACTGGAATCTACGTCAAAACTTTAATCAATGCAGCCGGTTGCGATAGCATCGCTACCTTGAATTTGACGGTGAATGTTCCAACTACTTCTACAACGAATGCTAGCATTTGCCAAGGTGGTTCTTATACTTTCAATGGCACAACTTACAATGCCGCTGGAACGTACAGCAAAACATTGACCAATGCTGCCGGTTGTGATAGCATCGCTACCTTGAATTTGACGGTGAATGTTCCAACAAGTTCTACTACCAATGCAAGTGTCTGTCAGGGTGAGAAGTACTTGTTTAATGGTACAATTTGTTTAGTTACCGGGACTTATGTTGCATATTTGACTAATTCAGCTGGCTGTGACAGTATTGCTACTTTACATTTAACGGTAAATATACCTACAAGTTCAACGATTGAAGCTTCCATGTCAGTAGAAGATGTGAAAATTTATGGTGGTTATCAGTTTAATGGAACAGTTTATCATCAAGTGGGTACTTATACCGTTAAACTGGTAAATGCAGTTGGTTGTGATAGTATAACAACTTTGATTTTAAAAGCAAGGGCACAAACAACTCAAGCAACCAATGTTACAGTGTGTAGCTCGGAATTACCATATTTATGGAATGGAACCTCTTACAATGTTACGGGGATATTCACCAAAACATTGAAAAATAGTTTGGGAGTTGATAGTATTGCTACTTTAGATATGACAGTGTTGAATTCAACGTCATCGGTAACTAAAGCAACAGTTTGCAGCGGAAATACCTATTATTTCAACGGTTCCAGCTATTCAAAGGCAGGTGTCTATGTTGCTAAATTAAACAATTCGGCTGGTTGTGATAGTATAGCTACTTTAGAATTGGCGGTTGATACGGTTTATAATACTTCACAAACGGTTCAATTATTCACCGGTGAGAAATTTACAGTGAATGGACACATTTATGACCAAGCAGGAACGTATACAGATGTCGTGACTTCGGCTAATAATTGTGAAAGTACGACTATCACCGTGATAACGATGGTGGACTTACCAAACGCATTTACTCCAAATGGTGACGGAGTTAATGATGAGTTTATGAAAGATTGGCACGTTCAAATCTATAACCGCAATGGCATTCTTTTATTCGAAGGCTATGATGGTTGGGACGGAAAATATAATGGTAAAGCAGTAACGAAGGATACCTATTTCTTCATTTTGTATTATATCCACGATTCGAAAACAAAATCAAAAGAAGGCTATGTGATGCTTATTCGCTAATTGTTTATGAAAAAACTGATTCTTATATTGTTGTTAAATTTTGTGTGTATACTGATGGTTGCTCAATCCAATATCCGATTGAATAATTATTGGGCAAACTTACATTATATCAATCCCTCAGCGGTCTATGATAAGTACATGGCTGTGTTTAGCGTTGCAGCCAGTAAACAATGGTATGGTTTTTCGGGTGCACCAACCACTTTTTTTGCTTCGGGTACAACCTATATCGATGATATTCATTCACAAATTGGTTTAGTTTTGGTTCAAGATAAAATTGGGTTTACCTCTACCACAAGTATTGATCTTTCGTACGCCTATTCCATTCAATTTCAAAATAAATGGCAGCTACATTTAGGCTTAGGTTTAAATAATTTGAGTACATATTATGATCCTTCTCAAGTAAACCTAATCACAGATGCCGACAATAATGCTTATCAATATTTAAAATCGGAAAATAATTTTAATGCCGATTTAGGTATGGAAGTTATATATAAATCATTGAAAGTTGGTGTTTCAAGTCAAAATGTTTTTTCAATGTTCTCGCATGTCGATTTTCATCAGACAAACACAAATTTTTTATATGCTCGTTATAGAGATAATACAGATAATGTTGTTAATATGGGATATGGAATTTGTGGCATTCAGTATTCCAATATGTATCAAATGGAGCTAAACGCAACAAGCTATTTAAAAATTCCTCCGATTGCAGGATTAAATATGAAACCAGAATTGATTGATGTCGGTTTGTTTTATAGAACAGGGAGCGAAATAGGATTAGTTTTTGGTTTCGAGCTTAGTGAATCTCTTCATTTATCATACACTTACGATTATCATGTGGGTGGAATTAGTCGTAGTTCGTTAGGTACTAATGAACTAATGCTAACATACAATTTAAGTAAAAGAAATGTTTGCCATAGTTGCTGGTACTAATTAAACAGTTTTCAATCTTTTTCACCTAAAAATTTAGAATTGATTATCCGTTTACTAACAGTTTGTGTGTTAAACATGTTTTGACCTTTTTCTGAATAATTTTTTTATTCGGAAAAATGCTGTATTTTTGAACCTCAAATTAAAAGTAACAGTAAATTATGGCTAAAGAAGTTGTTAATAATATTGGTGCAATGTACAATGCACTCACTAATGGTAGTAAAATTGTTGGTAAAATTTTTGCAGATAGCGATTTTAGAATTGATGGCGAAGTGGAAGGAACCATTACCTGTAGTGGAAAAGTGGTAATTGGTCAAAAGGGTGTGTTAAAAGGCTCAATTTCTTGTACAAATGCTGAAATTATTGGAACTGTCGAAGGTGATATTGTTGTTTCAGAAACCTTATCACTTCGTGGAACTGCTGTTATTAAAGGAGATGTGAAAACAAAGGTTTTAATGGTTGAACCCAATGCCGTTTTTAATGGAACTTGCTCAATGAGAGACGCTGAAAACTCAACAATTGTTGACTAATATATAAGAACAAAATAATGTGAAAGCGTTGAGGTAACTAGTTGCCTCAACGCTTTTTGTAAATTATAATCAATTTATTATATGGAAAAAGGATATAAAGCATTAGTAATAAATGAGGTAGCTGGTTGTTTTGAACAAACCATTGAGACTCTTCAAATTGATAATTTGCCCAAAGGTGATGTATTGGTAAGAGTACATTATTCGTCCATTAATTATAAAGATGCACTTTCGGCTACCGGAAATAAAGGTGTTACCAAAAAATATCCCCATACTCCGGGCATTGATGCTGCGGGTGAAGTTGTTAGTTCTTTGGACGATAATTTAAAAGTAGGTGATAAAGTGATAGTTACAGGTTACGATTTAGGAATGAACACCTCAGGTGGTTTTGGACAATATATTCGGGTTCCTTCCGATTGGGTTGTAAAGCTTCCAGAAGGACTAAGTCTTAAAGAATCAATGATAATTGGCACGGCAGGGTTCACTGCCGGTATCTCAGTTTTGCGATTGAGTGCATTGGTAAAGCCTGCCGATGGTAAAGTCTTAGTTTCGGGTGCTACTGGTGGTGTTGGCTCTGTTGCTTTGTCATTATTGTCGAAACTTGGATATCAAACTGTTGCTGTTTCGGGAAAGGAAATAGAATCTCCATTTTTGAGGAAATTAGGCGCAACAGCAATTCTTCCTCGTGCAGACTTTCAGGAAGTTGATAAACGACCAATGCTTTCGGCTCAATATGCCGGAGCTATCGATACAGTTGGTGGTCCGATTTTGGAGAATATTCTGAAAACTCTTCAGCCTCTAGGTGCTGTAACAACCTGTGGAAGTGTCTCAGCAACACAACTTAATATGACTGTTTTTCCTTTTATTTTGCGGGGAATTTCGCTAATTGGAATCTCAGCTCAAAACTATCCGAACGACTTACGTCAACCACTTTGGACTAGATTAGCAACCGATTGGAAACCATATAATTTGTTGGAATTATACTCAGAAATTAAACTCGAAGATATTCCCGAAACGATAGCGCTTATTTTACAGGGAAAACTAAAAGGACGAACAATTGTGAACATGCTGGATTAAGCCATATTTATTGGTTTACAAGCTCTTTAGCCTCTTTGGATTTATCATTTACGTTTAATTCAAATCTTTTAGTACAAAACCCTTTTATTAATGAAAAAAAAAGTGCAATTTTGCACTCTAATTCAAATCGAATTTCACACCACTTTCTTAACCCTTCTTTTGGATGGCATTAGCAAACGAGAACTACTTAAAAACTCCCGAAATCTACTGTTTTGACGAGATAGAGAAGCGTGTTAATACCTTCAAGATTCTTCACCCAACTGCAAAAATTATTCGTTTAGGTGTTGGTGATGTCACTCGCCCATTACCCAATGAAGTTATTCAGGCAATGCATAAAGCAATTGACGAAATGGGTCATGCTGAGACTTTTAGAGGATATAGCCCACCGCAAGGTTACGATTTTTTAATTGATAAAATACAAAAAGATTATCGGACCCTGGGAGTAGTGCTGGATAAAGAAACCATTTTTGTGAACGATGGTGCAAAATCAGATATTGGAAATATAGGTCATGTGTTGGGGCGCGATAATATTATTGCGATTGCCGATCCGGTTTATCCCGTTTACGAAAATGCAACCATAATGAGTGGTAGGGCAGGAGTAATAAACGACGACCAGAAATGGAGCAACGTGGTGTACCTTCGTTGCACAGCCGAAACGGATTTTATTCCCGAATTACCAACCGAAAAAGTGGATGTAATTTATTTGTGCAATCCGAACAATCCGACGGGTACAGTGTTGAGTAAAGCAGAGCTGAAGCGTTGGGTCGATTATGCAATTGAACATCAAAGTATTATTGTATATGATGGAGCGTATCAGGCTTATGTTAATGAACCGAATATTCCCAGAAGTATTTACGAAATAAAAGGAGCTAAAAAAGTAGCCGTAGAAATACGAACTTATTCCAAAACTGCCGGATTTACAGGCCTACGTTGCGGTTATACCATTTTCCCCAAAGAACTAATGGTTTATACCAAAATGGGCGAAGTGGCTCCGTTAATTAAACTTTGGAACAGACGAATTACTAATTATACAAATGGTGTATCGTATATAGTGCAACGCGGTGCTGAAGCCGTATATTCGAGAAAAGGAAAAATTGAAACTCAAGAATTAGTGGGTTATTATCTTACTAATGCATCGATGATTAGAAATGAATTATTATCGCTCGGATATGAAGTATATGGTGGAATTAACTCACCTTATGTTTGGTTCAAAACCCCGGATGGACAAACATCTTGGAAGTTTTTTCAGCAGCTTTTATATGATTGTCAAGTAATAAGTACACCTGGAATTGTATTTGGTAATTCAGGTGAAGGTTATATGCGCTTAACTGGTTTTAGTAGCAGAGAAGCTACGTTAGAAGCATTAAGCAGAATACGAAAAGGTAAATTTTGAACAATTAATTTCTTAACTAAAATATAAAATTATGTGTGGAATAGTAGGATATATTGGAAACAAACAAGCTTATCCAATTTTAATTAAAGGTCTTCAACGGCTAGAATATCGTGGGTATGATAGTGCAGGGATAGCGTTGATTCATGGCGATAAATTGAATGTTTATAAAGCCAAGGGTAAGGTTTCTGATTTAATTCATTTTGCAGGACAAAAAGATATAGAAGGTACAATCGGTATTGCTCACACACGTTGGGCAACGCATGGCGAACCAAATACTGTGAATGCGCATCCTCATTATTCTCAATCGGAAGAGTTGGCACTTATTCACAATGGAATCATTGAGAATTATGCTATTCTTAAACAAGGATTATCAGAACGTGGGTTCACTTTTGCAAGTGAAACGGATACAGAAGTTTTAATTCAATTGATTGAATTTGTAAAAAAATCAAACAATGTTGATTTGACTACTGCAGTTCAATTGGCACTTAATCAAGTTGTTGGTGCATATGCTATCGCAGTTATTGAAAAAGGAAAACCGGATGTAATTGTTGCTGCCCGTAAAGGTAGTCCGTTGGTAGTAGGTATTGGCGAGGATGAATTCTTTTTGGCTTCCGATGCAACTCCAATTATTGAATTCACTAATAAAGTGGTTTATATTGGTGAAGAAGAAATTGTAACATTGCAACGTGGAAAGGAAATTAAAATCAAGACGATTGGCAATGTTGAAAAAACTCCGGAAATTAAAGAACTGGAAATGACCTTGAGTCAATTGGAAAAAGGAGGTTATCCACATTTCATGATCAAAGAAATTTTTGAACAACCTAAAACATTGGCCGACAGTATGCGTGGTCGTGTTAATGTGGATGAAAATAATATTACTCTAGCTGGTTTTATTGATCATAAAGATAAATTCCTGAATGCAAAACGTATCATCATAACTGCTTGTGGTACTTCATGGCACTCCGGCCTGATTGGAAAATATGCTATCGAAGAATTTGCCCGTATACCTGTTGAAGTTGAATACTCTTCAGAGTTTCGCTACAGAAAGCCGGTTATCAATAAAGATGACTTAGTGATTGCTATCTCTCAATCGGGCGAAACAGCCGATACGCTAGCTGCAGTGGAATTAGCAAAAGAACACGGAGCATTTATTTTTGGTATTTGTAATGTGGTTGGATCATCAATTCCACGTAACACACACTCAGGATGTTATACGCATGCTGGTCCGGAAATTGGTGTTGCCTCTACAAAAGCATTTACTGCGCAAGTGACTGTTCTTACAATGCTTGCATTAATGATTGGTAAAGAAAAAGGTACTTTGCCAGAAGAACAATACTTGAAAATTGTGTCCGAATTGGCACGGATTCCAGAAAAAATAACTCACTTGCTAAAACAAGATGCGAGTATTGCTGAATTTGCTAAAACATTTACATATGCTCAAAACTTTATTTATTTAGGACGTGGTTACAATTTCCCTGTAGCTTTGGAAGGTGCTCTGAAGTTAAAAGAGATATCGTATATCCACGCCGAAGGCTATCCGGCAGCCGAAATGAAACATGGCCCTATCGCTTTGATTAGCCAGGAAATGCCTGTGGTAGTTATTGCTCCAAATGTGGGTATGTACGAAAAGGTAGTAAGTAATATACAAGAAATTAAGGCTCGAAAGGGTAGAATAATCTCCATAATCACCGAAGGCGATGTGGTGGTAAAGAACCTATCCGATTATAGTATCAGTATACCTGAAACGGAGGAATGTTTAGTGCCTTTGTTGGCGGCAATACCTTTACAATTATTTGCTTATCATATAGCAGTTGTCAAGGGTTGTAACGTGGATCAACCGCGCAATCTGGCCAAGTCGGTTACTGTTGAGTAGTATAATTAACCCCTTCGTCATTGTTGGGGTTTTTTGTTTTATTGTTAATATCTGAAATTGCTGCTTTATTGGTTCAATATCAGATCTTCAAATTTTCTAAATAAATTTTTTTATGTGCGGAATAGCAATGGTAAGGCTTTTAAAGCCTTTGGATTATTATCAGGAAAAATATGGAACTTGGCAGTACGGATTGCAGAAGATGTACTTGCTTATGGAAAAGCAACATAACCGTGGACAAGAAGGAGCAGGGATTGCTACTGTAAAACTCGATATGCCTGCCGGTGAGGAATATATTTGGCGTGAACGTGTGGAGGGAAAAAATGCTATCCAGGATATTTTTGCTACGATTAACAAAAAAATGGCTACTTTTCCATCTGAAGTATATGATAATGCTCAAAAATCGAAAGAGTTGTTACCTTTTGCCGGTGAACTTTATATGGGTCACCTGCGATACAGTACTACCGGTAAAAGTGGCTTATCTTATGTGCATCCATTCTTGCGTCGCCATAACTGGAAAAACCGCTCAATGGTGCTGGCAGGTAATTTTAACCTTACCAATGTAGACGAGCTTTTCGATCATTTGACCTTGAAAGGACAACACCCCCGCGATAAAGGCGATACTTTCTTGATGCTTGAATCATTAGGATTTGGACTCGATCAGGAAGTACAAAAAGAATACGATAAAATCAAACAACGTTATTCTAACGACATAACCATTACCCGTAAGATTGAAGAAAACCTCGATATAGCATCATTTATCCGCAAATCGGAAAAAATGTGGGACGGTGGTTATGTTATTTGTGGTATGTTGGGACATGGTGATTCGTTCGTTTTTCGCGATCCAAAAGGGATCAGACCGGCATTCTATTACATTGACGATGAAATCGTTGTGACAGCCTCTGAACGACCTGTTATTCAAACAGCAATGAACGCGAAAGAGGAAGACATCAAGGAGTTGCAACCAGGCGAAGCCATGATTATCAAGAAAGATGGTACCGTTAAATTTGAAACAATTCGTCGTGCTTCTAAAGAATTGGCAAAGTGCTCTTTCGAACGTATTTATTTCTCCAGAGGTAGTGATATCGATATTTACAAGGAACGTAAAAAACTGGGAGCGCAGTTGGCTCAACCTATTTTGAAAGCGATTGGAAATGACGTTGAGAATACTGTGTTTTCATTCATACCCAATACGGCCGAAGTGGCATTTTTTGGGATGATGGATGGTATTAAAGCAGCTTCTGATCAATCTCCCAGAGTTGAAAAGGTGCTGATTAAAGATATAAAACTGCGTACGTTTATTTCCACCAACGATGAACGAAATGATTTAGCCACACACGTTTACGATATTACCTATGGCTCTATTCGTCGTGGGAAAGTGGATAATTTGGTGGCCATTGATGATTCAATTGTACGTGGTACAACTTTGAAACAAAGTATTCTGAAAATTCTAAACAGATTAGAGCCTAAGAAAATCGTTATTGTCTCATCTTCTCCTCAAATTCGTTACCCCGATTATTATGGTATTGACATGGCGAGAATGAACGAGTTTTGTGCGTTCAGAGCGGCTATTGAATTGTTGAAAGAAACGGGACGACAAGACATCATCGACGATGTATATGCAAAGTCGAAAGCTCAAGAGTTTTTACCCAAAGAAGAAATAGTAAACTACGTGACTGAGATTTATAAACCATTTACAATGGAAGATATTTCGAAGAAAATAGCCCAAATGCTTACCCCAGCCGAGGTGGATTGTCCTGTAGAATTGGTTTATCAATCTATCGAAGGTTTGCACCAAGCATGCCCTAATCATTCGGGCGATTGGTATTTCTCAGGAAATTATCCAACTCCGGGAGGAACAAGAATGGTAAATCTAGCCTTTATTAATTTTTATGAGGGTAGAGATAAATAGCATTGAATCAAAATGCTGAGATACAAAAAAGGTTGTTGAAATTCGTTTTCAATAACCTTTTTTGTCGTTTGAAATTGTAGATAAATAGCCTTTGAGCAACGATGTAGATGCTTATTCTTGAGGTGATGCATATTCTCAAGATTGCGAAAGTTCCGCTGGAATTTTGCGAAGCTTTCACAGGGTTGTGAAAGTTAGACTGGGGGCTGGTAAATCTTTCACGGGGTTGTGAAAGTCCCGCTGGAGTCAGGCGAAGCTTTCACGGAGTGGTGAAAGTCTCGCTGGAGTCAGGTGAAGGTTTCACGGAGTGGTGAAAGATTGGAAAATTACTTAGACTTAAATTTTTGCAGCCGTAGTATAAAACTCTTTTAAATAAAAAGGTTCAAAATAGGCCACATCAACGAATTTCTTTTCATTATACGCTTTTTCGGCCAATACAATCATGTTTTCAGCCAATGGAAACATGCCGTCAATAAATATGGCATTGGGATGTGTGAGCGTTGCTTTACATTTCTCAGCGCCGTTTCCGAAGAAATAAACGCTGTGACTTTCAAGTATTTCGCGGTACGAGTTTTCGTCAATGATATCGGCTGAAATCTCTCGTTGAATAATCCCTTCCTGATTGTAAATTGCAGCGTATACTTCCATTCTGCGGGCATCTATCATCGGACAAAATAGTGAGTTAGCAGCTGTTTCTGTAATTTGCAGCGCATTTGCAGTCAGGACTTCCAATGTGCTGACAGCAATCAACGGAATGTCTAATCCGTAGCAGAGTCCTTTGGCTGTTGAAACTCCAATTCGCAAACCGGTGTATGAACCGGGGCCACTGCTCACTGCCACTGCATCCAGTTTTTTGGAAGCTGATTTCAAAAACTCCATAGCTTCAGCTATAAAAACGCTGAGTAAAGCAGCATGATTCATGCCTTCCGAATCGGATTTAGAGAATAAACACTGGCCGCTTTCGCTGATAGCAATTGAACAGATGTTAGTCGACGTTTCAATATGTAGAATGATCATTTTTTGAGATTTATAAATTCGCTATTGTACCCAGCGGGGACTAAAGATTCAATCTGTATTTTTATATGCTACAAAAGTACTTTTTTTCGGCGAATGAAAAAAGAAATCCCGGCTTTCAGTTGAAAACCGGGATTTCTTAGAATTAGTTTTGAATTGTTATTTCAGGATTACTTTAAAAGGACTTTTAGTTTTTGAAGCAAAATCATTCATTGCTTTAAACCAATCTGCATCTGTCGGAAATTTCCACTTGCTCCAACCTCCACCAAAATAATAAGTAAATGGAGTTCCAACTTTGTAATTAGATAGAACTAATGCATGTTCACCTTGTTTCAACACCTTGATGTCATTCCCGGGGATAAAAACACCAATGTAATTTCTACCGGCTGGCACTATGAAATCTGAGGTTGCCTCTTCGGCATAAGCCGCAATGCCCTTCTCTTTTTTCAAATCAAGATTTCCTTTTCCATCATGTAGGAATATTCCGCCGGCCAAATCCATTTTCTTATCTTTTCCGGTAAATGTCACTACAGCTTTATTCAGTAACGAACCAGCATTGGCAGTGATAGTAATGGTTTCTTTGTAGAAATCAGTTCCCACTTTTACCGAATCGTAGGTCAATGTGAATACGGTGCGTAGTGGACCATTTTCCAACACTTTGTATGAATTGTATTGGTTTCCAACCCACAACGAATCTGCGGCGTACGGAGCAATTCCTCCACAGCCCAAAGTGTGAGCTACTTTATAAAAATCTAATCCTTTACCGTGATCAATGTGATAGGAAATTTCATTGTAGATATCATCTTTGTATCGTTGGTCTACAACTAATTCTTCGGTAGATTTCGCCCAAAAGTCAACACCATTGCTGGGATTTTCTTTTGCCAAAGCCGGACCATACATGCGGTAAGCTCCAAAGTCATTTTCCCACGCAAAGTCGTCTTTGCGTTCTTGTATAAAACGACCGAATGTTTTTGCTGTTACAGGCGCAGGCGCAGGTTTACCTTTGGTTAAAGTATACGTTGCACTGCTGTTAGCTTTTACATTTGCCAGAAAAATAATTGATTGTATCTCGTTTTTATTGTTGTAAATCAATTGATAAGGAACTTCTTTTCCCGTTTTATCTTTCAATACAACTGATTTTGTGATACTATAAGTCTTTGCTTCTACCATTTCAGATTTCCTGTCGAATCCGGTGCTGTTTGTCACAACAATAGAACGTTGCGCAAAAACACCCGAAACAAGTAGGAGTGAAGCTAAAACTGAAAACCCAATTCTCTTCATAATTATGAATTATTTAGGTTGCTTTCCGATATACGCTAAGATACCACCATCAACGTACAAAATATGTCCGTTTACGAAGTCAGAAGCTTCTGATGCTAAGAATACAGCAGGACCTTCAAGGTCTTTTGGTGTTCCCCAACGAGCTGCAGGAGTACGTCCGATGATAAATGTATTGAAAGGATGACCATCTTCGCGTAATGGAGCCGTTTGTGGAGTGGCGATATAACCAGGTCCGATTCCGTTTACCTGAATGTTGAATTCAGCCCATTCACATGCAAGATTTTTTGTCAACATTTTCAAACCACCTTTGGCAGCTGCATAGGCCGAAACTGTTTCGCGTCCTAATTCGCTCATCATAGAGCAGATATTGATAATTTTTCCAGCACGTTTTGCAATCATTCCCGGAGCTACAGCTTTAGAAACGATAAATGGTCCATTCAAATCGATATCAATTACCTGACGGAAATCTTTAGCTGACATTTCGATAGCCGGAATACGTTTGATAATTCCTGCATTGTTAACCAGGATATCAATTACACCAACTTCTTTGGTGATCTTTTCTACCATGGCATATACACCATCTTCGTCGGTAACATCGCACACATAACCGTGAGCAGTGATTCCATCAGCTTTGTAAGCAGCAATTGCTTTATCAACGCTTTCCTGGCTCAAATCATTAAATACAATTGTTGCTCCGGCAGCAGCATAGGCAGTTGCAAGTCCGTAACCAATACCATACGATGCACCTGTGATTAATGCAATTTTTCCTTCTAAACTAAATTGACTCATATTCTTATTTAATTTTAAATGTATATTTTAATTGAAATTCTTAGCGTAATTCTGTGTGTTTGTAGAAATTCTGATCGCTATAATCAAGATTTTCGCCGGCCATACCCCAAATGAAAGTATAATTGCTGGTGGCTGCAGCCGAGTGAATAGACCATTCTGGAGAAATTACGGCTTCGTCACCTTTCATCCAGATGTGACGCGTTTCTGTTGGTTCACCCATGAAGTGACAAACTGCTTGTCCTTCGGGAACTTCAAAATAGAAATATGCTTCCATTCTGCGGCTGTGTGTATGAGCTGGCATGGTGTTCCAAACGCTACCCGGAGCCAGTTCGGTCATACCCATTTGCAATTGGCATGTTTCCAATACCTGACAAACAAGCATTTTGTTGATATTACGGTGATTAGAACCTTCTAATGATCCCATTTCGGCAACAACCGCATCGGCTTTCGTGATTTTTTTATCAGGGAAAGTTTTGTGAGCAGGTGCAGAGTTGAAATAAAATTTAGCAGGTTGAGCTGCATCGTTGCTTTCGAAAGTAACTACACGATCGCCAGCACCAATGTATAAAGCTTCTTTATAACCTAATTCGTACACAACGCCGTCAACTGTTATTTTACCCGCTCCACCTACATTGAATGTTCCAAATTCGCGGCGCGATAGGAAAAATTCAGATTTCAACGGGTCAATTGTTTCAAGACTCAACGTTTCGTTTACCGGCATTGCACCACCTACAATCAATCTGTCGTAAAGTGTGTAAACCATGTTTACTTCATTTACCGAAAAAACTGTTTCAATCAAATGTTCTTTACGTAAACGTGTTGTGTCATACTTTTTCGCATCTTCTGGATGAGAAGCATAGCGAACCTCATAGTTTGTCTTCATTTTTTTATTTTTGAGTTGTTTTATTTATTTGGATAATTGATTAAAATATGTGAATGCAAATGATAACTGCACACATGTTGTGAGTTAATTATTGTTTAATCAAACTGCTTTGAAATTGGTTGACCAAAATTACTAATAATAAAAGTGATAATATAGCTTTATTTTTATGTTGTACAACATGTTTTTGAATTATTGGGAAAGCTGAATTATTATTGGTTATTGTTATTTAGTTGTAAGTCAATTGTATATCGCATATGTAAATTTATGTGTGAAAGTGACTTGAAAGCCAACAGAAACCATGGTACATTCTCGGTAAATAATTCGTCTTATACTATGAAGTCAATCAGTTTGCGTGCTGAAAGAATTCAAAAGCAGTACAGACTTTTTTGTTATTATATTTCTGAAAACAGTGTGCATATTTATCTTGCCTCATTGCGATTTAATTCAACCATTTATACGAATCGGAATAAAATTGTACTCAAACGCTAATACATTCTGATTAATCATTTTGTAGTTAGAAAATATATATTACTTTTGCAAGTAAATTTTTCTGTGTGCGAACACGGATTTGAAATCTAATGGCTAAATGAAAGAAATAAAGTCTAAAATACGTATAAAAGACATTGCCATTTTGGCCGGTGTCTCTGAGGGAACAGTTGACCGCGTATTACATCAACGTGGTGACGTGTCGGCTAAGAGTCTTGAAGCAGTCAATAAAGTGCTGGAAGAGATAAACTATACGCCTAATTTAATGGCGAGATCGTTGGCCTCTAAAAAACAATACCGTTTTGTATGTTTATTTCCGGCTCATCAACCAACAGATTATTGGCAAAGTATAAATGATGGTTTTAACCTGGCAGCTGATGAATTTCTTCACCATAATGTCCAGATTGAAAAAATATATTTCAATCAGTTTGATGCCCAAACTTTTATAGATTCTTCTATTGAAATTTTGGAGACGAAGCCCGATGCAGTTTTTTTTGCTCCGATTTTTAGGAACGAAGCGTTGCAATTCAGCGCTGAATTAGCAACACTACATATCCCGTTTTCGTATATCGATTCCATGATTGAGGAAACGGACTTTGTGACCTATTACGGACAGCATTCGTTTCAAAGTGGGTATATTGCTGCTAAATTATTGCTTAATTCGGCTTGTGTGAATAATAAAATTCTGATTATCAGAACCCAAAGAAAAGGGGCAATGTCTAATCAAACCCTGAACCGGAATAGTGGTTTTATGCAATACATTAATGATAATGGTCTTGCTGAAAAGCTTGAGTTAATCAATGTTGAGTTTAAAGATGATGATGAAGTGGCGAATCTGGAAGTGTTGCGCGAAGTATTTGCAACGCATACTAATATAAAGGCGGCCATCACGTTTAATTCAAAAGCTTACCGGTTGGCTATGCATCTGGAAACTTTGAAAAAGTTGGATATACAACTGATTGGCTATGACTTGTTGGAACAAAATGTGGACTACCTTAAAAAGGATATGATTGCCTACTTAATAGCTCAACGTCCTGAAAAACAGGCTTATTGTACCGTTCGTGATATGTGTAAAGAATTGATTTTTAAGCAAGAAGTTTCCACGATTAATTATGTTCCTATCGACATTTTGATGAAGGAGAATATCGATTATTATTCAAGATTCAGAGAATAAAAGGAGCGAATAAAGATTATTTTAGTTACGAGTTACAAGTTACGAGCCTGCAGCAGACTAGTAACTTGTAACTATTCCTTTGTAACTATTCCCAATAAATATAAAGTTCAACTAATTAACATACAAACAAATAAAAAAAGTTCTCTCTTATGGAAAAATTAAGTAGAAAATCGGCCAATGTAACTAAGACTTATCCGGAACGTATTATTCAGTTTGGAGAAGGTAATTTCTTAAGAGCATTTGTCGACTGGATTGTGTTCAAAATGAATAACAAAGCAGATTTTAATTCAAGTGTAGTTATTGTTCAGCCTTTGGCGAATGGAATGATTGACATGTTGAATGATCAGGATGGTTTATATCACCTTAATTTGCAAGGTTTAGACAAAGGAAAAGCTGTTGATAGTATTGAATTAATTGACGTTGTAAGTCGTTGTCTTAATCCTTATTCTCAATTTCAGGATTATTTAAAATTAGCCGAAAACCCCGACATGCGTTTTGTGATTTCGAACACTACCGAAGCCGGTATTGCTTTCGATGAATCATGTAAACTGGATGATGCATCGGCCAGTTCATTCCCTGGTAAACTAACACAATTGCTTTATCACCGTTTTAAAACGTTCGCTGGTGCAATGGATAAGGGACTGATAATGTTGCCTTGCGAATTGATTTTCCATAACGGAACAGAATTGAAAAAATGTATCGAACAATATATTGCATTTTGGAATTTGGGCGAAGAGTTTGCACAATGGTTCGAAAACGCTTGTGGTGTTTATTGTACGTTGGTAGACCGTATTGTACCTGGTTATCCACGTGATACTATCAATGAAATTCTTGAAAAAGTACAGTTGGAAGACAAAATGGTAGTGAAAGCAGAAATCTTTCACTTGTGGGTAATCGAAGCTCCGGAGTCGGTAGCAAAAGAATTTCCTGCTGATAAAGCAGGATTGAATGTGTTGTTTGTTCCAAGTGAAAAACCATACCACGATCGTAAAGTAACTTTGCTTAACGGACCTCACACTGTAATGTCTCCGGTAGCTTATTTATCAGGTATTGATACTGTTAGCGAAGGTCTTAAAGACGATGTTATTGCAAAATTTGTGGATAAAGTAATGTTTAAAGAATTGCTCGAAACACTTGATTTGCCAAAAGCGGAACTCGAAAAATTTGGTGCTGATGTGCTTGACCGTTTCAAAAATCCTTTTGTAAAGCATTTCTACACAAGCATTATGCTTAATTCATTCCCTAAATTTAAAACCCGCGATTTACCTGGTTTGAAAATTTATCTGGAACGTCAGGGTAAACTACCAGCAGGATTGGTACTTGGTTTAGCCGGTATTATTACTTACTACAAAGGAGGTAAACGTGGTGATGTAGAGATTGTACCTAACGATGACAAAGCCATTACCGACTTGTTGACAGAGCTTTGGAGCACCGGAGATGTGGCGAAAGTTGCTCAGGGCGTTTTAGCAGCAGATTTTATCTGGGGCGAAGATTTGAATCTTGTTGAAGGATTGACTGCCAAAATAGTTGAGAATTTGACATCTATTCAGGAAAAAGGTATGTACGAAACTGTAAAAGCAATTGTTTAAATAGATATTTGGTCTAAGCATACGAGTGAAACAGGCTGTTTACTTGTATGCTTATTAACTATATAATAGATTGTGTAGCTGTATACACATAAACTCGTTTACTTTATAAAAATGAAATATATAAAAATAAATGTCTCCGACAATGTTGCTGTGGCTTTGGTAGACTTGCAAAAAGCTGAGAAAATAACTGTTGACGGATTAGAAATAACTATTAATGCAGACATACCGGCCGGTCATAAATTTGCTCTGACTGCGTTGCCGGCTAATTCTCATATTATCAAATACGGTTATCCAATCGGACACGCTCGTGAGGACATTGCTCAAGGAGATTGGGTAAACGAAAAAACGATTAAAACAAACCTGGATAGTGTGCTTGATTATGAATATCAACCACATGAAGTTTCGTTAGATATACCTAAAAAAGACATTACTTTCAAAGGTTATAAACGTGCGAATGGTGAAGTAGGGGTGAGGAACGAAATCTGGGTTATCCCAACGGTAGGTTGTGTAAACGGTACTATCAATTCGTTGGCTGAAACGCTTCGTGCTGAAACTCAAGGTAAAGGTGTGGACGCAATCGTTGCCTATCCACATAATTACGGTTGTTCACAATTGGGCGAGGATCATGAGAATACCCGCAAAATTCTTCGTGATATGGTAATGCATCCCAATGCCGGTGGTGTATTAATCGTAGGCTTAGGCTGTGAAAACAATCAGGTAAAAGCTTTCCGCGAAATGCTGGGCGATATAGATGAATCGCGTATTAAATTTATGGAAACGCAAAAAGTGGATGACGAAGATGAAACAGGCATGGAGTTGTTGCGCGAAATTTATGAAGTTGTATCGAAAGATCAACGAGTGGATGTGCCAATTTCGGAACTGAAAATCGGTCTGAAATGTGGAGGTTCCGACGGTTTCTCAGGAATTACTGCAAATCCTTTGTTGGGAGTTTTCTCCGATTTTCTTATAGCTCAGGGTGGTAGTACCATTTTGACTGAAGTACCTGAAATGTTTGGTGCCGAAACTATTTTGATGAACCGTTGTGTGAACAGAAATATGTTTGATAAAACAGTTTTGTTGATCAATGATTTTAAACATTACTTCGAACAAAACAATCAACCTATTTACGAAAACCCATCTCCGGGAAACAAAGCAGGTGGTATTTCAACGTTAGAAGAAAAATCGCTTGGTTGCACTCAGAAATGCGGAAAATCCCTGGTGAAAGATGTGCTTATGTATAGCGAACGTCTAAAAACGAAAGGATTAAATTTGCTAAGTGCCCCCGGCAATGATTTAGTGGCCGCTACAGCTTTAGCATCAAGCGGTTGTCAGATAGTGTTATTTACGACCGGTCGTGGTACTCCATTTGGAAGTTTTGTACCTACGATGAAAATTTCTACCAATACTGCTTTGTACAATAAAAAGCGTGGATGGATAGATTTTAATGCTGGAACCATTGTAGAAAACGAATCGATTGAACAAGTTAAGAATCGGTTTGTTGATTACATTGTCAGTGTGGCAAGTGGTGAATTGGTAAATAATGAGAAGAAAAATTATCGCGAAATTGCGATCTTTAAAACAGGAGTAACACTATAAAAACAAGTATCTTTTTCGACAAAATATTTTCGACGTTCTATTGCTTACACACTTTTTTGAATTAAATGATTTGAATTGTTATATACTAACCAATTAATTTTTTTATCATGAAATTAGGAAAATTCAGTATTGGACTTGGCGACAGGTTTTCTCATCAAGGTGTTGCACAACTAAGGGCAATTGTAAAAGCAAACCAATCAGGTTTGGATATTTACCCGGTTTGGAATAAATCGAATCGTGAACATATTTATGTTCATTCTCATCCTGCTGATGTTCGCAAAGAAGCCGATGCGGCAGTAGCTGCATTGGGTTTTGCGGGAAAATATTTTGTTGATGCCGATCATATAAATTTGTCAACAGTGGCACCTTTTGTTGCCACTGCCGACTTTTTTACTTTAGATGTGGCTTCTTTTATCGGTAAGGAAAGTAGTCCGGAGGCTGTGAACGCTTTCGTGGCTTCTTGTGCCAAGTATATCGGGGATTTGAAAGTTCCGGGAATCGGACATCCTCTGGTTGTTACTGATGAATTATTGCGTAAGATTGCTACTAAATTTTTAGCCGCCACCAAACAAGCTGCTGAAATTTATACTTTTCTGAAAGAAGAAAAAGGCGCTGAAAACTTTGTTACTGAAGTTTCGATGGACGAAGTTGAAAGTCCGCAGACTCCGGTTGAGTTATTATTTATCTTGAAAATGTTAGCCGATAAAGGGGTGCCCGTTCAGACAATTGCACCAAAATTTACAGGACGTTTCAATAAAGGGGTAGATTATACCGGCGATTTAGATCAATTTGCCAAAGAATTTGAAGAAGATGTATTAGTGCTTGATTATTGCGTCAAAGAATTTGGGCTTCCTGCCGAAATCAAATTAAGCGTACACTCCGGAAGTGATAAATTCTCCATTTATCCGATAATGGCTGCTGTCATTCTTAAACACGATAAGGGATTACACGTAAAAACAGCAGGAACCACCTGGCTCGAAGAAGTTATCGGACTGGCTGTTGCCGGTGGTGATGGACTTGTGTTGGCAAAACAGATTTATGCCAATTCACTTGGTAGGAAAGATGAGTTATGTGCACCCTACGCCGATGTAATTGATATCGATGAATCGAAACTTCCTTCGGCTGCCGAAGTAAATAGCTGGAGTAGTGATAAGTTCGCCAATACATTGCGACATATTCCTGGACATCCTGATTATAATCCGAATTTCCGTCAATTGATTCACGTAGCCTATAAAGTTGCTGCCGAACTGGGTGTAACTTATACCGGCTTGCTCGAAAAATATGCTGACCTAGTTGGAGCATGTGTAGAAGAAAATATCTACGATCGTCATTTAAAACGGTTGTTTAATTTATAAAAATAATCCCCGGCCTTCGTCTATAGATGGAGGCCGGGAATCTAAAAAATATGTGAAATGAAAAACCTTTTTGATATAAAAAATAAAGTTGTAGTCATCACCGGTGGAACCGGAGTACTTTGCGGAAAAATGGCCGAATACATGGCCGAACAAGGTACAAAAGTGGTTGTACTGGCCAGAAATAAAGAACATGGCGAAAGCTTTGTTGAAAACATAAAAGCGAAGGGACATGAAGCTTTGTTTTTACAGTCGGATGTAAATGACAAGGCCGTGTTGGAACAAAACGCTGTTGACATTGTGGCAAAATATGGTCGCATCGATGTACTGGTAAATGGCGCAGGTGGAAACATGCCGGGCGCAACCATCGGACCAGATAAAACAATCTTCGATTTAGATGTGGATGCATTTAAAAAAGTAGTTGATTTGAATTTGTTTGGTACGGTTATTCCTACCATGGTTTTTGCTAAAGTGATGGTAGAACAAAAACAAGGCAACATTATCAATATCTCTTCAGAATCTGCACTTCGCCCTTTGACCCGCGTAGTTGGATACGGTGCTGCTAAAGCCGCAGTTACTAATTTTACCAAATACTTAGCCATTGAACTGGCAACAAAATATGGAGAAGGTTTACGTGTAAATGCAATGGCACCGGGTTTTTTTATTTCGGAGCAAAATCGTGCATTGTTGACCAATCCCGATGGAACATTTACTGCCAGAGGAAATACGATTCTAGCGCACACACCTTTCGGTCGTTTTGGCGAACCTGAAGAATTACTTGGAACGTTACACTGGTTAGCCAGCGATGCTTCTAAATTTGTAACCGGAACGCTTACGGTTATTGATGGTGGATTTGATGCTTTTTGTATTTAACACAAAAGAATAAAGACAGTAGATATTAGTTTTTTATCATCCCAATGGTAAATTATAAATTAAAAAATAGAAAATAAGATTATGTATTTATGTAAACAATCGTGGAGATGGTACGGGCCGAATGATCCCGTATCACTTTGGGACATTCGTCAAGCAGGTGCAACTGATATTGTTACTGCATTACACCAGATCCCTAATGGGGAAGTATGGCCTATTGAAGCCATTAAGTATCGGAAGAAAATAATTGCTGAAGCAGGCTTAATTTGGTCGGTAGTGGAAAGTGTTCCGGTGCACGAAGACATCAAGAAACGCACTGGGAACTACAAACAGTATATCGAAAATTACAAACAAAGTGTTCGTAACCTTGCTGAATGTGGCATCTTCATTGTGACCTACAATTTTATGCCGATTCTTGACTGGACACGTACCGATTTGGCCTATGCCATGCCCGACAAATCTAAAGCATTGCGTTTTGAAATGGCGGCTTTTGTTGCGTTCGATTTGTATTTATTGAAACGGCCAAATGCTGAAAAAGATTACACCGTTGAGCAAATATCTAAAGCCAAAACTCGATTTGATAGCATGACTGAAGAGGAAAAGGAAACGCTTGTTCGCAATATGATTGCCGGTTTGCCGGGAGCTGAGGAGAGCTTTACTATTGAGCAATTCCAAAAAGCTCTTGACACCTACGACGGAATTACCGATGATCAATTACGTAATAACTTATTTTATTTTATCAACGAAATTACAACTGTAGCCGACGAGGTGGGAGTACAAATGGCCATTCACCCTGATGATCCTCCGCGTTCTATCCTCGGATTACCAAGAATTTTGAGTACTGCCGAAGATGTTCGTAAACTTTTTACTGCTGTTCCGAGTTTATCTAACGGAATTTGTTTGTGCACCGGTTCGTTTGGCGTTTCGTCGGTAAATGATTTGACGTCGATGTTACGCGAATTTGGCGAACGTTTGTATTATGTTCATTTCCGCAGTACCCGTCGTAACGAGGATGGTGATTTTTACGAAGACAACCACCTGGAGGGCGACGTAGATATGTACGAAGCAATGAAAGCTTTGCTGGTTGTTCAGTATACTTATAAACGCAATATTCCAATGCGTCCCGATCACGGACATCAAATGTTGGACGATTTGCACAAAAAAACGAATCCGGGATATTCCGGTATCGGAATGCTTAGAGGAATGGCTGAACTAAGAGGTCTGGAATTAGGTATCTCGAGAACATTGTTTTAGTCCCTTTAAATCTCCTGTTTTTGGGGACTTTAAGACAATGTATTTGAATTAAAATTATAACTTGGCAACTCTATTTTTTCCGTTTTAGCCAATGGAGGAAATAGAGTGCTTTAAATCTAATATCATGAGCATTGAATTAAAACAAAATTGCGCGTACTCTTTATTGGTAGCTACCAGCATGGGAGTTCGCATTACTCCCGTAAACGGACAACCTGTTCATAGCAGCAAATTATTCCAAATGGAGGTTTCGAGTGCCGAAACAAATGTGGCAAGTATTTCCTCCTATTTAGGACTCCCCGTAAAAGTGTTGACCACTTTCGTAAAAGATAGCCCAATTGCACAAATGATTAAAAGTGACTTACGTAGTCGTAATATGGATTACGAAGGCGTTGAAGTTGAGCAAGGTGATCCATGGGGATATCGTCATCAGTTTAATATCGCTGATAGTGGCTACGGTTCACGCGGTCCACGTGTGTTGAACGACCGTGCCGGTGAAGTAGGACGCACATTGAACGTAAAAGATTTTGATTTGGATCGTATCTTTGCTAAAGAAGGGGTTCAAATATTACATTTATCCGGTTTAATTGGAGCATTATCGCCCGAAACAAGCGAGTTTTGCCTGCAATTAGCCCGCTTCGCAAAGAAAAATGGAACACGCATCTCGTTCGATTTAAATTATCGCGCTTCTTTCTGGAAAGGACGCGATCAGGAATTACGTGATATATTTACCGAAATAGCTTCGGTTTCTGATATTTTAATTGGTAACGAAGAAGATTTTCAACTCTGCTTAGGAATTGAAGGACCGGAAGCCGGCGGAAAAGGCATAGAAGCTGAAATTGATGGATTCAAAGGCATGATTGGTCGTGTGAAAGAAGCTTTTCCCTATGCATCGGTTTATGCTACCACTTTGCGTCAGGTGATCAGCACCAACGAACATCTTTGGGGTGCTATTATGCTCGATAGTGAAACATGGACAGTGATAGAACCTCGTAAAATAAACGTGCTCGACCGTATTGGTGGTGGTGATGGTTTTGTGGGTGGTATGCTTTATGCCATTCTAAAAGGTTGGGAATCTGAAAAATGGGCTCAATTTGGTTGGGCTTCCGGTGCACTAGCCACCACTTTCCTAACCGACTACGCACAACCTGCCGACGAAGAGCAAGTCTGGAGTATTTGGGGCGGAAATGCCCGCGTAAAGCGATAAGAATATTTAGAATGAAACTATGTTTTCTATGTGTCTATGTGGTTAAAAGATTGAACCACATAGGCACATAGTTCATATCACAATCATAAATCTAAAAAATCATGCTTTACTACGAAATAGGTTCAATAAACCACGAACTGAATGCCGAAGATCTGAAAAAAGGTCTTTTTGAAGCATTAGATAAAATTGGTAAGAAACAGAAAGTTCTTGCCATCCCCCCTGATTATACCCGCTTACCCAGCCGTGCCGGTGAACTTACTGAGTTCACATGGCAGTACTTTGGTAGCGCTTTGACCGATGTGTTGCCTGCATTGGGTACGCACAGTCCCATGACCGATGCTCAAATAGCTCATATGTTCGGTACGTTACCCGCCTCGCTTATTCGCGAGCACGATTGGCGCAATGATGTGGTGACAGTAGGAACTGTTCCTGCCAAATTTGTAAAAGAAGTTTCGGAAGGTGCTGTCGAATTTCCTTGGCCGGCTCAGGTAAATAAACTACTTTTGGAAGGCAATTTCGACTTAATTCTATCCATTGGGCAGGTTGTACCTCACGAAGTGGTGGGAATGGCCAATTATAACAAGAACGTTTTTGTTGGCACCGGTGGAGTAGAAGGCATCAATAAAAGTCACTTTGTGGGTGCTGCTTATGGCATGGAACGAATGATGGGACATGCTGATACGCCGGTTCGTAGGATTTTTAATTATGCATCAGATCATTTTACCAACCATATGCCAATTGTTTATGTGCAAACGGTAGTTGGACTGGACAAAACGGATGGAAAAATAAAATGTCGCGGCTTGTTTATTGGAGATGATTTTGAAGTGTTTGATAAAGCAGCTAAACTGGCTTTGTTGGTTAACTTCGAAATGCTGGACAAACCACTTACGAAAGTGGTTGTTTATCTTGATCCAACGGAATTTAAAAGTACCTGGCTTGGCAATAAATCCATTTACCGCACCCGTATGGCTATTGATAATGGAGGCGAATTGATCGTTTTAGCCCCGGCATTGAAAGAATTTGGCGAAGATAAAGAGATTGATCGTTTGATTCGGAAATACGGTTATTTTGGAACACCTGCAACCCTGAAAGCTTGTGATGAAAATGAAGAACTTCGAAACAATTTAAGTGCAGCAGCGCATTTAATTCATGGTTCGTCCGAAGGTCGTTTCAACATTACTTATTGTCCGGGAAAAGGAGCAGAAAACCTTACCCGAAAAGAAATTGAAAGTGTGGGTTTCAACTATGCCGATATTGAAGAAGTGACTGCAAAATACAACCCTGAAACCCTTCGCGAAGGGTATAACACAATGGCCGATGGCGAAGAGATATTCTATATTTCCAATCCTGCATTGGGCTTGTGGGCATTTAAGGATCGGTTTAAATATTAAATTTTTGATAGGTAGATGGAAATAAAATGGGGAATAATCGGTTGTGGTAATGTGACTGAATTGAAAAGCGGACCTGCATTCAATAAAGTTGAAGATTCTAAACTCGTTGCCGTAATGCGTCGAAATGCTGCTTTAGCACAAGATTATGCCCGACGACATAATGTTCCGAAGTTTTATTCAGATGCCAGCGAGTTGATGAATGACTCTGAGGTTAATGCTGTTTATATAGCTACACCTCCCGACTCACATGCATTATATGCTATTGAGGCCATGAAGGCGGGAAAACCTGTTTATGTAGAAAAACCGATGGCCCGGAATTATGCTGAATGTATGGAAATGATACGTGTTTCCGAACAAACAGGAATGCCATTACATGTCGCATATTACCGTCGCACACTTCCGGCTTTTCTGAAAGTAAAAGAACTTGTTGATAACGGAAGTATAGGCAAACCGCTTACAGTTAATATTAAACTTTATAAAGCTTTTGGTGAACGGGATAAATTTCCGGACAAACAGAGTTGGCATGTGAACCCGAAAATTGCCGGTGCCGGTCATTTTTATGATTTGGCTTCACATCAATTTGATTTTTTAGATTTCGTATTTGGTCCTGTTACAAAAGTGAATGGAGTAGCCGCTAATATTGCCGGGTATTACAAGGCTGAGGATACTGTTTCTGCAGCTTTTTCGTTTGATTCAGGTGTAGTGGGGAGTGGAAGTTGGTGTTTTGTTGTTGATAAAAAATCAGAAGAGGACAGTATCGAAATACATGGAACGAATGGTAAGATAAAGTTTTCTTGCTTTGATTTGAGAAACGTAGAATTAACGACCAAGGAGGGTACACAGAAATTCAGTTTTACCAATCCTGAAAATATATCATTCCTTCTTGTACAACAGTTAGTAGGAGCCTTGCAAGGCAAAAATGACTGTGTGAGCACTATGTATTCTGCTGCCAGAACAAATTATGTGTTAGAAGAGATTGTAAAATCGTATTATAGTAAATAGAAATATTGACGATTACTAAAGAATGAAGATAATAATAGACGATAAAATTCCTTATATTCAGGGAGCTTTCGAAGAAGTAGCCGAGGTGATTTATTTACCGGGAGCTAAAACTACCTCCGAGGTAGTGAAAGATGCCGATGCTATTGTGACGAGAACACGTACCATTTGCAACGAAAAATTATTGGCCGGTTCAAGCGTAAAATTCATTGCAACTGCTACCATTGGTTATGATCATATCGATACAGATTATTGTCAGACTGCCGGAATAAGTTGGACAAATGCTCCGGGCTGTAATTCAAAATCAGTAGAACAATATATTGCTTCAACATTATTCGTGCTTGCCGAAACAAAAAAACTACAATTGAAAGATTTGTGTATCGGAGTAGTGGGAGTGGGTAATGTGGGCAGTAAAGTGGCTAATGTGTGTGAGATACTGGGCATGAAAGTGTTGCTCAATGACCCTCCACGCGAACGGGCCGAAGGATCAGCAGGATTTGTGAGCCTGCAGCAAGTAATGGAACAGGCCGATATCATCACATTGCATGTTCCGTTGAATATGAAAGGTGCTGATGCTACTTTTCATTTAGGAAACGATGATTTCTTTTCAAAATTAAAGAAAAAACCGGTGCTGATGAATTCGTGCAGAGGTGAGGTGGTTGAAACAAATGCAGTAAAGTCGGCTCTGAAAAATGGTATGCTTTCTGATTTCGTATGCGATTGCTGGGAAAATGAACCGGCAATTGATTTGGAATTGTTATCTTTGACCACCATTGCAACTCCTCATATCGCCGGCTATTCCAAAGACGGAAAGGCTACCGGAACACAAATGAGTGTGAAAGCAATTAGCGATTTTTTTAATCTCGGACTGAACAATTGGCAGCCCAAAGGGGTTGAATTACCTATACATCCAACTCTTGAAATTGACGGTGCTGGTTTGACAGAACAAGAAATTATCTCAACAGCAATTCTTGCCACTTACGATATCCGCAATGATGATCGTGTTTTTAGAAATGATACCGAAAGCTTTGAACAACAGCGTGGTGACTATCCGGTACGTAGGGAGTTTCCAGCGTTTACCATTCATGCAAAGAATGTAGATGCTTTGGTGCTTGACAAACTGAGAAAGTTAGGATTTAATTAAAAATGTATTCATTCATTTTATATATAAAAATAATAAACTAATTATAAATGAAAAAACTAGCAGATATTGGATTAATCGGTTTAGCCGTAATGGGCGAAAACTTGGTCTTGAACATGGAAAGTAAAGGTTTTACTGTTGGTGTATTTAATCGCTCGGTAGACAAAGTTGATAAATTTATTGCAGGACGTGGCGCCGGAAAAAATTTCATCGGTGCACATTCTATCAAAGAGCTTTGTGACTCATTGGAAAAACCCCGTAAGGTAATGATGCTTGTAAAGGCAGGTCAGGCAGTAGATGATTTTATTGAGCAATTAATTCCTAATCTGGAAGCGGGCGATATTATTATTGATGGTGGAAATACCCATTTTCCGGATACGATCCGCAGAACAAAATATGTTGAAAGCAAAGGTCTATTATATGTAGGTACCGGCGTTTCGGGTGGCGAAGAAGGTGCATTGCTCGGCCCATCAATGATGCCGGGAGGTTCGCCCGCTGCGTGGCCTGCTGTAAAAGAGATTTTCCAGGCTGTATCTGCCAAAGTGGAAGATGGTACTCCTTGTTGCGACTGGGTAGGCGAAGGCGGTGCCGGTCATTTTGTAAAAATGGTGCACAACGGTATTGAATACGGTGATATGCAAATTATCAACGAAGCATATCAGGTGATGAAAGATTTACTTGGACTAAGTGCTGATGAAATGCACGAAGTATTCAAAGAATGGAACAAAGGCGATTTGGATTCATATCTTATTGAAATTACACGCGATATCTTAGCCGTAAAAGACGTAGATGGAACCCCCTTGGTAGAAAAAATTCTGGATACTGCAGGACAAAAAGGTACCGGTAAGTGGACAGCTGTTACGGCACTCGACTTTGGTATTCCATTAACTTTGATTGGTGAATCGGTATTTGCCCGTTGTTTGTCTGCTCAAAAAGACATGCGCGTATTGGCTTCAAAATCGATCAGCGGTCCTGTAGTTAACTTTACAGGTGACAAAAAGCAACTAATTGACGACTTAAAAGATGCACTGTTTGCTGCAAAAATAATTTCGTATACACAAGGTTACAACTTGATGATGGAAGCTGCCAACGAATACAAATGGAATCTAAACTACGGTGGTATTGCGTTGATGTGGCGCGGTGGATGTATTATCCGTTCAGTGTTCTTGGGCGATATCAAAAAAGCTTTTGATAAAAATCCAACGCTCGAAAACTTATTACTGGATCCTCATTTCAAAGACATTGTTGAGAATGCTCAGGCCGGATGGCGTCGTGTTTGTGCAGCTGCACTTACCAACGGAATACCTGTTCCTGCATTGACCTCGGCACTTTGTTACTTCGACGGATTGCGTACCGAAAAACTTCCTGCTAACTTGTTGCAGGCACAACGTGATTACTTTGGTGCTCATACCTACGAACGCATTGATAAACCACGTGGCGAATTCTTCCATACCAATTGGACTGGCCGTGGTGGCGATACTGCTTCTACAACGTACATTGTTTAAGCTTCCAGAATAGATACAAAAAAGGCTGTCTCAAAATGAATTGAGACAGCCTTTTTTATGTGGTATAACTGAGTGATTATTTCACTACGGTTGCTTCCAGATTTTTTGCTCTGATCTTGATAAAGAACGTTGAGCCCGGTTTGCTGTATGCAGCTTGTACATATCCCATACCAATGCCTACTTTTATATCGGGCAACATGGTACCTGAACTTACTTCACCAATGATTTCGTCGTTTTCATTTGCTATCTGGTAGCCATGACGTGGAATTCCGCGCTCTTTCAGTTCAAAGCGAACCAACTTGCGGGTAACGCCTTCGGCTTTTTGTTTTTCGAGCAATGGGCGGTCGATAAAATCTTTTCCGTCCACAAATTTAGTAATCCAACCCAAGCCTGCTTCAATCGGTGAAGTGCTATCGTCGATATCATTGCCGTATAAGCAATAACCTTTTTCCAATCGCAATGAATCACGTGCACCCAGTCCGATAGGTTTAATGCCAAATTCAGCTCCGGCAGTGAAAAGGGCTTCCCAAATTTTTGGACCGTATTCGTTGTAGAAATACAACTCAAATCCACCTGCTCCGGTATAACCCGTATTCGAAAGAATAACTTCGTATACACCTGCAAAATCGCCTACAGCAAAGCCGTAGTATGGTATTTTTGAGAGATCAACTTTGGTTAGTTTTTGAAGCAGTTCAGTGGCTTTAGGTCCCTGAACTGCCAATTGCGCCATGTGATAGGATGCATTTTCGAGAATGGCACCTTCGGTATTGTTAGCTACACACCAGTTCCAGTCTTTTTCAATATTCGAAGCGTTGACCACCAATAAGTACTTGTTGCTTTCGTAGTGGTAAACCAGCAGGTCGTCGACAATTCCGCCTTTTCCGTTCGGGAAACAAGAGTATTGCGCTTTGCCGATAGGCAGAATAGAAACATCATTCGAGGTTACTTTCTGAAGAAAAGCCAATGCGTTAGGGCCTTTTACCCAGAATTCACCCATGTGCGAAACATCAAAAACACCCACGCCACCGCGTACGGTCAGATGTTCGTCGGTTATTCCGCTTGGATATTCGATAGGCATATTATAACCAGCAAATTCGTGCATTTTCGCTCCTAAAGCAATGTGAAGATCAGTAAATGGAGTTGTTTTCATTTCTAAAAGTCGGATTGTATGATGACTGTTTTTATATATGTATTTTCTGAGAGAACTAATCTAGTGTAACCGATTCGACAATTTTTACAATAACCTGCATGGCTTTTTCCATCGATTGAACGGGTACAAATTCGAAGCGACCGTGGAAATTATGACCACCGGCAAAAATGTTCGGACAAGGAAGTCCCATGTACGACAGACGTGAACCATCGGTTCCTCCACGTATTGGTTTCACTTTTGGTGTAACACCCACATCATTCATGGCATTGAAGGCAAGGTCGATAATGTGCATCACCGGTTCAATTTTTTCGCGCATATTGTAGTATTGATCGCGCAGCTCCAACGTGGCTGTACCTTCGCCAAACTCGGCATTGATCTTATTCACCAAATGCGCAAATTCTTTTTTACGACGTTCGAAACGATCGCGGTCATGGTCGCGGATGATATAGCTGAGTGATGATTTTTCAACCGTTCCTTCCATATTGGTAAGGTGGAAGAAACCTTCGTAGCCTTCGGTATGTTCAGGTGTTTCGTGACGTGGAATCATGCTGGCAAACTGGTGTGCTACGCGCATAGAGTTCAGCATTTTGTGACGAGCATAGCCCGGGTGAACGTTTACGCCTTTGAAGGTTACTTTTGCCGAAGCAGCGTTGAAATTTTCAAATTCCAGTTCGCCTATTTCGCCACCATCCATGGTGTAAGCCCATTCAGCACCGAATTTCTCCACATCAAAATGGTCGGCACCTTGTCCGATTTCTTCGTCGGGGGTAAAGCCTACTCGAATCTTTCCGTGTTTAATTTCGGGATGTGCTACCAGGTACTCCATAGCACTTACAATTTCGGCAAGTCCCGCTTTATCGTCGGCTCCAAGTAGTGTATTGCCATCGGTGACCACTATATCCTGACCAATATAGAGTAGAATCTCCGGATACTTTGCAGTTTCAAGTACTATGGCTTTTTCTTCGTTAAGAACGATATTGTTTCCGTCGTAATTTGCAACTACGCGCGGTTTTGGGTTTTTTCCACTCATATCCGGACTGGTATCCATGTGAGCAATAAACCCTATAGTAGGTACTTCTTTTTTGATATTAGCCGGCAAAGTAGCCATTATATAGCCATTTTTATCTACATCCACTTCGGTTAACCCAATTGACTTCAGCTCATCCACCAGGTAGTTAGCAAAAATCATTTGACCCGGTGTGCTGGGTGTCATATTGGTATTCTCATCGGAAGTGGTAGTGAAACTCACATATTTCAAAAAACGTTCGGTGATATTCATATTGGTATGGTTTTTTATAATTGAACACAAAAATACGCAAAAAATGGTATACAAATTCGTTTTTTAAACGTTTTTTATTGACAGAATGTTTATGGTTAATTGGAGAGATAAAAAGGGAGTGGTGTGAGCACGTGGCGAGCTGTCTTGATAAAGGTGTGTGGCGATTCTATCTTTGATATTTATCAAGTCCATCATGGCATAGCGCACTCACTTTACGGTACCCGATTATTTCCGTACCTTTGCACCATCACAAACAAATCAATATTCTGTCGGCGTAAAGGCGACAAATCGCTTGAAGCGGTTGTTCGCTTTTGAACCAAAAGTCGACAGAAGTGTTTTTTACAGAAAAAGTTATGCAATCAAAAATATATCAACTAACCGATTTCCTTCCCACTACCAAAAAAGAGCTCGAAATACGAGGGTGGAGTGAGGTGGATGTCGTTCTTTTTAGCGGTGATGCCTATATCGATCATCCTGCTTTTGGTGCGGCAGTAATTGGTCGAATACTCGAAGCGCAGGGATTACAGGTGGCCATCGTGCCACAACCGAACTGGCGCGACGACTTGCGCGATTTCAAGAAAATGGGAAAGCCACGTATGTTTTTTGCCATCTCGGCCGGAAACATGGACTCGATGGTGAATCATTATACTGCCAACAAACGCCTGCGTTCCGACGATGCGTACACACCGGATGGTAAATCGGGCATGCGTCCCGACTACGCCACCATTACCTATGCCAATATCATCAAAAAGCTGTATCCCGAAGTGCCTTTGCTTATTGGGGGTATTGAGGCTTCGCTGCGTCGGTTTACGCATTACGACTATTGGTCGGATAAATTGATGCCCAGCATATTGGTAGATACGAAAGCCGATTTGTTGATTTACGGAATGGGAGAGAAGCCAGTAGTGGAACTGGTACGTCAGATCAAAGAGGGTAGAAGCTTTGCCGAGATGACTGATATCCCTCAGACTTCATTTGCGTCGAAGGAAATTCCTCAGCACCCAAAATGGAAAGATATTACGTTGGTGTCGCACGATGTGTGCCTTACCGACAAAAAACTATATGCTTCGAACTTTAAACATATCGAGCAGGAATCGAATAAATATGATGCAGCACGTCTGCTTCAGAAGGCAGGTAATCGTTGGATAGTGGTGAACCCGCCTTACGAACCGCTCAACGCAGCCGAACTGGATGCGTCGTATGATTTGCCTTACACCCGCGTGCCTCACCCGAAATATAAAGGCAAGACCATTCCGGCTTACGAGATGATTAAGTTCTCGGTGAATTTGCATCGGGGTTGCTTTGGAGGTTGCTCGTTTTGTACTATCTCGGCGCATCAGGGCAAGCACATTGTTTCGCGTTCCAAGGAGTCGATCTTGAAAGAGGTGGAAAACATTACCGCCATGCCCGATTTTAAAGGCTATCTAAGCGATTTGGGCGGTCCATCGGCAAATATGTATGGCATGAAGGGTATCAAGAAGCACATCTGCCGACAGTGCCGTAAGCCGTCGTGTATATTCCCGAAGGTCTGCTTTAATCTCAATACCGATCATAATCCGTTGCTGGACATATACCGGTCGGTGGATAAAGTGCCTGGCATTAAGAAATCGTTTATCGGTAGTGGTGTGCGCTATGATATGCTGTTGAGCAACACCAAAAACAATGAGTTTAATAAAAGTCATATTGAATATATTCGCGAGTTGATTACGAACCATGTTTCCGGACGGTTGAAGGTGGCACCCGAACATACGTCGGATGCGGTGCTGGATTTGATGCGCAAACCTTCGTTTGCTTATTTCGGACAGTTCAAGCAACAATTCGAAAGGATAAACCGCGAGGCAGGACTGAATCAACAATTGATTCCGTATTTCATCTCCAGTCACCCGGGTTGTCACAACGAGGATATGGCCGATTTGGCTATTCAAACGAAGAAGCTGGACTTTAAATTGGAACAGGTACAGGATTTTACGCCAACACCCATGACGCTGGCTACCGAAATCTATTACTCGGGCTTTCATCCCTACACGCTGGAACCAACGTTTACAGCCAAAACAAAGGATGAGAAGCTGGAACAACGGAAGTTCTTCTTCTGGTACAAAGGCGAATTCAAAAATCAGATTATCAAAGACCTGAATCGCTTGAAACGTCCGGATTTGTTGAAGAAGTTGTTTGATAGATAGAGGATAGTTAAGAGTTGATAGTTGATAGTTACGAGTTACGAGGCTGTTTCTCTGAATAATGTTCTTGAAAAACATATTGATTCTTTGTCTTTTCAGACCCCCTATCTATCAGCCAACGGAGGTTTTAAGAGATAGTAGCTGTTCTTTAATTCCATGTCATTTGTAGAAGGCACTCTTAAGCCCCCATTTGGGGGTTGGGGGTCATAATTCTAAAAATCGGGCTGAATTTCAACAAGAAATTCAGCCCGATTCGTTTTTTGACTACTGCTTTTACACATCCAGTTCCCATGTTTTGGCAATATTTTCTTCTGTCACCTTGAGTTGACAGCCTTTGCAATCGGCTCCATCCAGAAACAGTTTCCATTGCTTAATCATTTGCGGAACATACATATCTTTACCCGGAATAAAGTAGATGCCATTGCTATCGCAATATTCCTTCAGATAATTGGTTCGCTCATCTTTTTCGGGCATATTATGATCGAAAACCATTTTACAACCCGACAGTACATCCAGAAGACTGGGCACATTATCAATGTCGGCTGATGACACTTGAGTGGCATTTACGACCAGGTCGTAAGGTCCGTCGAATTTTTTCAACTGCAACTCTTCCATTTTCGGTTTTACGCGTTCGGCATTTCTACCGGCCATGGTTACATCTATGCCCAACTTACGGAGTACATGCGCTGCTACACCCGATACGCCGCCATTGCCATAAATGATAGCTGTTTTAATGTGGATGCCTGAACTTTTGAAATGATTTTGCAAGGCTGTTTCAAATCCAAAAGCATCGGTATTGTAACCGTACAGTTTACCGCCTATGTTTACCACCGTATTCACAGCGCCGGTGCTTTTAGCCAATTCCTCTATTTTATCGATATAGGTTATAATGCTCGATTTTAGTCCTTGTCCCGTTACAGCACCACCAAGTATGATGGGCGATCTGAGCAGGTTGGCATAGCTTTCGGCAGTTATCTCATGTCCAAAAGTGAAGTAAACAATGTTGGCACCTAACTTTTGCAGGGCTTTGTTATGCTTCTCTATGGACGACTGGCTGCCCGATGTAGATAGCAAAAACAGTGTTTGCGTATTGAGCGGAACAGTCTGACTACTTATTGTTAGTGGATGGCTCATATGGTTTTCAATTTTTAATTGTATACTAAGTAACGTTTCTATCCCAGATTTCCTCCAATCCGGCTAAATATTTTCTCAGGTTGCCAGGGGATGTCGTCTCCAAGAATCATGCGTGTCATTGTTCGTCGCTCTACGAATCCGTTTTTTTGTAAAAACTCAACGCCGGCAGTATTTTCTGTAGGAAGTACAGCCTTATCAATCATTGCGTATTTAAGTTGCATCAATGCTAAGCCTGCTTCGGCGGTATCGGCAAATATAAAGCCTTCCTTTAAATCGGGAACGTAAAAACCTAATAACTTGTCGTTTTCTACATACAGGATGGTGTTCAATAAATAATCATTTAGGAGTATTTCTCTTTTTTCGCCCGATACTTGTCGATCCAGTTCGTAAACCATTGTACGGTATTTTTCCTCGAATGGAACCATATATTCTGAAATGGGAGCAGGCGTCCACGGTTTTTCTCTTTCCAGAAATGAATAGCTCGCCACAGTTCTGTATCCGGCTTTTTTATAAACCGGTTTTCCTAGCTCAGTGGCTATAAGCGAACAGGTGGCTATCGATTCGTTTCGGATGGTTGCAAGCAATTCGTTGACAATGGCTGAACCGATACCTTTGTTTCTGTGTCGGTCACCCACAATGATATGGGCTATCCAACAGCTGTTTTCAAAAACTATCAACGTTCCTGTTCCAACGATGTGATGGTCGATTACCGCTTTTATGGGGTAACAAAAGGACGAATGGATATAAAACTCAATGTCAGGGACTATATCTGCCCAGTCATGTGGTTGCAAATTACGTATTTCTACTAAATCGTTATGGGTTATTGGCTCGAATTGCATTGTAGACTGATTTTTTTTGTCATTATTTGTCGGGTTCTATTGTTGGATGATCTCTTTCCCATTTTTCATGAAATTTAATACTGAATTTTTCATGAAATTCTTTGTATCCCAAATTGATATCTTCTTCGTCCATTTCATATTCAATAAAAGAGTCGACATGTTCACAACGAAGTTTAAAGTCTTCATACTCTTCGCGGATTTCTACAGCATAAATAATCCATCCATCGTAATCTAATTCCTGCAATGCCGGATAATACTTGAAAACAAGTGGCTGAATTAAATCGTAGTATTCTTTTTTTAATCCTTCTACTTTATTGAAATATTTAATATCAGACTCCCATTCTTCATCGGCTATTTCTTTTATCTGTTCGGCTGTTAGTGCATTAAACAATAGTGGATTATTATCCAGATAATGGTAGTTGGGTACTGGTGGTTCGGGTGGTCGGGCATAGAAATCAATCCAACTCTCAAAATCCGGATATTTTTCTCGCAGATTAATCTTTTCTTTTTGATCTTGAACCAAAATATAGAGCATTAATAGAAGTCGGTGTCCGGCTTTTGAAACCATCCAGTTGATATGCTCAACCACCATAGGTCTGAATTCAGTTTCGAGTAATGGATACTGTTTATACATTAGATTACGCACAGTAGGTGCAAGCTCTTTCATTACCGGATAATAAACGCCATTGTAAAAAAGCGTAATATCCAGATTCAGCCCCGATTCGGTTTTGGATGCACGATTAAAATATGCGAAATTATTGTCATACCATTCTTCTAATTCCGACATTTTGTAATCGTCTTCTTCGTCGTTATCTTCAAACATAACTTGAAAATTTTAGTGTTGAACAATAAATTCTTTGCGCATAAAACAAACTCTAAAAGGTAGATGCTCAAAATCTTTAAACCCTGTTTCAACAAATCCTTGCGACAAATACCAGTTTTTAAGTTTACTATTTGAATCAATCAGGGCAATGGAGATGATCTTTCCACCTGCATCCTTAATCTTTTGTGTTGCAAAATCCATTAATCGAACTCCAATTCCCTTATGACGAAACTCTGGTAATACGGATACTTTTTCAATATAATAGGTGTCAACTTCTCTCTTTGATTTTTCGATGGCAATACAGCCGGCTAAACGGTCTTCTATCTTCAAACCATATAACTCAATTCCATTATTTAATTGCTCTCTCAACGTTTGCTCGTCGATAAATGCATTGTTTGTGGGATTATCTTCTTTAGTGAAATTAAAATCCTTGGCTATCGTTCCGTGAGATAGGTTTAAAACTTTTACTATTGCTGATAAATTATGCTCCGAGTTGATATAAATAAAATCCTCTTGATTATTCACTTCTTTTTATTTTAGGATAAACAGGTTCACTTGATTATGTGCATTTCTAGTTACAAATATATGAACATTATTTTACATAAGTCATTGCGTTCAATATAAACTTTGCTATATTTCAACTATAGAATACTTCATTATAAACAAATAATAAAGCGTTTTTCCTGAATAATGTTCTGTTTTTCTATAATAATGGAGCTTCTTTCCTGAATAACGTTCCATTATTCATCAATAATGAAACGTTACTCTATGTATTTATCCGTTAGTAAACAGCAAATTGGCCGAATCTATATTAAGAAATCCGGCCAATTTATTTACTCTTTAAATACAGTTAATTATTTAGAAGTAGTATTCAATTTCTACCTTTCTATTCGTATATATAGGTTTTTTAGTACTAAAACTATTCAGATAATCCTTGTAGCGCTCAATTTCACATTTCAACTCTTTCTCGGTGGCACGTGCTGGACTCCAACTAATAAATGGTGGAAGCACTGTCATACCCGTAAAATAGAATATGCCATGGTGGATAGGGAACAATATTGTGTTGATATTTCCATTGTTTCCATCTATGGTGTAAGCTTGTTCAGGGCCACCGGTAGTCATGGTAATAAATGCGGTTTTTTCTTTGAAAACGCCGTTTTCGTATACGCCTTTACCACCTCCGTATACAAATCCCATGGCAAATACACGGTCGACCCAACCTTTCAAAATAGCAGGTAAACCAAACCACCAAAGTGGAAAATTGAAAATCAATAAATCGCACCATTCCAGTTTGTCCATTTCCTCCTTCAATACGTCAACAAAATGGTCATTATGGTAGGCACTCAATTGTTCGGCCTGATACTTGAAAAACTCAGGATTGGCAACCGATTTAAAATCAGATCTATCTCCAACCGGATCGAAATTCATGGCATATAAGTCACTCACTTTTACTTCATATCCCTTTGCTAAGAAAAACTCTCGAGCTGTGTTTTTTAAACTAGAACAGAAAGATGCTTTTTCGGGATGTGCATTAATAATTAATACATTTTTCATATCGAATCTTCTTATTTTTAACTACATCAGCCACAACGGTTTACATGATTGATTTTTTACTTTGTAGCGTTTATGTTTTCAACCTGAATGATTTGTATACCATTGTGTCTGTTGTAGGTTGGGTTGTTTTATTCATTTCATTCACTCAAAATCATTTTACTAGTTTTAATGCTTCGCTCACTTCTGTCACAGGTCGTTGACATTGTTTGTCTCTACACACGTAAATTGTTGTTTCTCCTTCCACTAACTTTCCGCTTAGCATTTCTAAGTTTCCTTCGACTTTTCCACCCGACAAAAATACATTGGGTAAATAATGGCTGTCAAATTCCTTGCGCATTGTTTCACAGTCGTTTCCAACTATTGCAATCTCGTAAGGCTCACTCGCCAACCAAGCCATCAGGATATCCCAATTGGCATAATAGGTCCCGTGTTCAATCGCATTTTCTTTTATATTGTTGAGCATTTGTGTCGCTTTTTCAATATAGTCGTCATTGTACAGGTATTGACCTAAAATGAACAGGTTCTTAGCCATTTTGGAATTGGAAGACGGAATCACATTGTCCGACAATTCCATTTTACGGGCTATCAACGAAGGATCAACATCAGATGTGTAATAAAACATGCCACTTTTCGTGTCATAAAAATGAGCCAGGGTATAGGAAGTCAATTGCTGCGCCTCATTCAACCATTTTTCGTCAAAGGTGGCCTGGTAGATATTGATAAATGCTTGAATTGTAAAAGCATAATCGTCTAAAAAGCCATTGATAGCTATATTGCCCATGTTGAAATTTCTCGATAAGCAATAATCGGTGGTTTTGATGTTGGAAAGTATAAACTCAGCGTTTCTCAGCGCAATATCCAAATACTCCTGTATATCAAAAACACGGTAAGCATCAATATATCCTTTTATCATCAGTGCATTCCACGAAGTCAGTAATTTATCGTCCAGACCCGGACGAATGCGATTCGCACGTTCATTAAGTACTATCTGTTTTGCTTTCAAAACTAGTTTATTCAGTTCAGCTTCTGAAATAGAATACTTTTGGGCAATTTCACGGTCGGTCAAAGTTCGGTGAAGAATATTCTGTCCTTTTTCCCAATTTCCCTTTTGTGTAGCACTGTAATAATCACCTATTATGTTAGCTGAAGAGCCTAACATCATTTTCAGTTCATCGTAGGTCCAAACATAGAACTTGCCTTCTACACCTTCACTATCAGCATCCAACGAGGCATAAAATCCACCCTCCGGTGAAGTTAGTTCGCGTTGAACAAATGCCAGTGTTTCTATCACTATCTGTTTGTAGACAGGATTTTTTGTTTGTTGATAGGCTGCACAATAAAGACTCACCAGTTGAGCATTGTCGTACAGCATCTTTTCAAAATGTGGCACTTTCCAAACTCCATCTACCGAGTAGCGGGAGAAACCACCACCTATCTGGTCGTAAATGCCACCTTCACTCATCTTATCTAACGTTACGAGCACCGCTTTTAGTGCGTCAGCCTGGTGGGTAAGGTGGTAATAATGCAACAGAAATTGATGACCCGCAGGTAGGGGGAATTTGGGAGCAGCTTTTGTTGCACCCCACACAAAATCAATGTCTTTTTTCCAGTTCTCAAAAATGGCATCCAAATCATTAATGCTTAGCTCACTTTTTGAGTTGACACTATAGATTAATTCGGTATTCTGAACACCATCAGTCAGTGTTTTGGCTTGTAATTCCGCTTTTTCGGGATAGCTTGCTACAAAGTTAGCAACCTGCGCCAGCATATCCAACCACTCCGCTTTTGGGAAATAAGTACCTCCGTATATCGGTCGTCCATCGGGAAGGGCAATACAGTTGAGCGGCCAGCCTCCCCGGCCACTAAGCAGTTGCACGGCATTCATATACACCTGATCAATGTCCGGACGTTCTTCTCTATCTACTTTTATGGATACAAAATGAGCATTCATAAAATCGGCAACCTGCTCGTTTTCGAAACTCTCGTGTTCCATCACATGGCACCAATGACAAGCCGCGTAACCAATGCTTATTAGAATCAACTTATTTTCATTTTTTGCTTTTTCCAATGCTTCTGCACCCCACGGATACCAGTTCACCGGGTTGTGAGCATGCTGCAGCAAGTACGGACTGCTTTGCTGAATAAGTGGATTAGTGTGTTTATGTTGAGTAGTATACATGATTACCTTTTCAGTCTAAAACGGTTGACGCTGAAAAAGGTTTTGATTGATAGGATTATTTAATCAAAACGTAATAATTTTATATAAAACTGGCTGTAAGGCTTAATTATCCGCAGTTCTGTTCTTATTTTGAGCTTGTTCAATTGAGGTAAGTATAACAAAACAGTCCACCCATTTGTTGAGCTTTTTTCAACAAATGGGTGGACTGTTTTGTATACTGTTTATAAAAATAGGAGGGGAGTTAATCCCTGAAAATAATTACATAAAGTGATATAAAAATACAATGGTTGCGTCCAATGCAGTTTTACGATTATCTTTTATTTCGAGTGATACCTGAATTTCAGCTTTTGCAATTCCTCTCAAATTTAATAAGGATTTTAGTTTAGCACGCAGACGCACTTCGCTGTTTACCAACACCGGTTGATTAAAACGAAGACTTTCGATACCATAATTTACAGTTAGTTTCGAGTTATTTACCTCTACTATCTGATTCCACAAAAAAGGCATTATTGAGATGTTCAAAAAACCATGTGAAATGGTTGTTTTATAAGGGCTCTCATTTTTAGCTTTTTCGGTGTCGATATGTATCCATTGGTGATCCAGGGTGGCATCAGCAAACAAATTAATCTGATCTTGCGAAATCGTTATATAATCTGATACTCCTAATTCCTGACCAATAAATTTTTCAAATTCGGCGAAGCTATTGATGACAATTTTACTCATTATTTCTGAAGCGTTAAATTACTGAAGATATAAAGTGATGTTTCTATTAATTTGAGCACAAATGTACTGAAATTTTAGTTTTTATGAAATAGCAAATCCATATTTTAGAGAACAATTTTTCAGAAAAATTTATAATTGAATAACCACTTTCGTGAAATTACAGATAATGTAAATAAATATTTACAAAGAAATGCAGCACTAAAACTAAAACAAGGGCCAGACATAAGCCTCCTGTGATGAGGATATAAAAATAGTGACGTGGTGTATACGAACGATATAGTTTTGGCATCAACCAAAACGAATAGGGAAGATACAACAGAACCGATGTGATCACTGCGGGGAAATAACGTTGTAGAACAATTGTTCCGACAATATGCGGGAACACGGCATTCACGACAAATACCGACACTAATATGGTCAGTAGGTTCTTACGGTTCGATTCTTTTGTTTGAGTATTGGCCACATAATAAGCACCCAGGCAATGATAGTAGTCAACCCAATGGCTAACATCACTGCATTGGAATTATGAGGACGCAGACCTAAAGGTAAATGGGTTGGATATACAAAATGAACCAATCCTACCGTCTCTTCAATATTATGCAAGGTGAATAATGCGCCTGCTATCAGTAATTGTTTACTGTGATTTACTCCGGACATCATTCGTTTTCTTTAATGCGTATCCTTGTCAGACAAGATTGTTTCTGTTATTTCAACTGCATCCTGAATGTATTTCAAACAATGGGTGTAGTATAAATCTAATTCAATAATTTTAGCCATTCCTTCGGGTGAATTCATATCATGCTCATCCAGCAACTGGCGGCAACAAATTGTTTTGTTTCTGCTTTTGAATTCATTGATAAGAAATAACGAGTGTTTATAGGCTAATGCTTTATCGTCTTCACTTCCGTTTTCGCCTTTGCCGTATTTGAGTCCAATGGCCATCAGAGCTCCGGTAACGGCACCACAAGTTTCTTGCATGCGAGCAATGCCCGATCCGAAAGGACTTGCCAATCGGAGGCAACTATCTTTCGATAATCCAAAATCTTCGGCAAATGCCGATAAAACAGATTGAGAGCAGTTGAATCCGCTTCGAAATCTTTCAGTAGCATGTCTGGTTTTTTCGCTCATAATGTTTTTATAATTAATAATTTATAATGCACAATTCATAATTAATCATTCACAATTTACCATTCATCATTTTCTTCGACATTCGATGAAATTCTCTTAGTTCCAGTTTTTTCTGAGGCGACAATTGAATGTAGGGAATGCCTTCTATAGCGCCTTCCAGTCCGAACAATAACTGAATACAAGCTCCCGGATCAAGCGTTTGTAACCGCAGAAAAGCTTGTTCTGTTCCTGCCTCTTTTAGTTCTGCATAAGAAGTTATACCTACCTGTATCAGTTTAGATTCGGTGTCTTTACCAATATTGGGTTGTTGCAATAAGTCTGTAGCCATAAGTATTAGTCGTTATCGTAAGCATCCAAAGCTGTTTGCAGACAGGTAGAAACACCTTTCAGTCCATAAACAGTAAGTGTGTTATCAGAATGGTATCTTTAATCTCGTCGCGGGTAGCACCAAGTTTCTTTGCCATTTTTACATGGAAGAAAACGGCAGTACTATCACCGGTGGATGATTTAATACCGATATAAACCAGTTGTTTGGTTTTAGCATCCAATCCGGTAGTGGATTTTAATGCATCGATAAGCCCATCGAAAGCTTTGGCAACTTCGGGAGCTTCATTCTGAAAAGAGTCTAAAGTGCTTTTCATGTTTTTTCAATGTATATGATTGTTTCTTTTACTAGCCTCTTACCTCTATTTAAATGAACGATTCGAAAGCAGGAGCAAACTTAGTGGGAGCGAATTCTATGATTTGATAAGTTGCGGCATTGTGGATATTGAAAGGATCTTCGGAAATAATGCGTTGGGTTTCTTCTAAACTGTCTGCATTACAAAGAATCACACCGCCAGTGCGAGGGTTTTGTGCACCCGAACAAACGAATTTGTTGAGCGAGTAGTACTTGTCGAGGAAAGTGCGGTGTTCCACCAAATGTTCCTCAATTTTTTCGAGGCCATGGGTGTAAGTTAGAACAATAACGTACATAATTGTGTTGTTTTTTTAATTAAAAAACAAAGGTATGAAAAAATTCAATTAAGTATCCGTACTTGCCCGTAAATTTTAAAATGAGTATTTTTGCATAAAATAAAAAGATAGCAATATGAACGATATTAAATTTAATCATATAACACCTATACAATTACGGTTTAATGATTTCGATGCATTGGGACATGTAAATAACTCGGTTTACTTTTCATTCTATGATTTAGGAAAGACTTCTTATTTTAATGAGGTTATGCCCGATGTGAGTATTAATAAGGAAGTTGGTGTAGTGATAGGCCACATTGAGGTAAGTTTTCTACTGTCGGTATATCCGGGCGAAAATGTTGCCGTAGAGACTGCAGTGGTAGAAATAGGAAATAAAAGTTTTAAACTATTACAAAAACTGATTGACGTTGATACCAACGAAGTGAAGTGTATCTGTAATACAGTAATGGTTTGTTTTGATGCGGAAACAAAAACGACTCGTCCTATTTCTGACGAATGGAGAAAGGCTATGGCGGATTTTGAAGGTAATCCTGAACTTCTCAAAGTTCACAGTAATAAATAACTGTTGCAGCTATTAATTATAGCTGACTGCTTTGAGTAGTAACAGTCAGAATACAATGTTTCATTTAACAAAAAGAATAGAACCTGGCTACCGCAGCCAGGTTCTATTCTTTTTATTTGTTAAGTGGAACTAATGATATCAAATACATCTTTATATCCATCGCCCATGATGTACCATGAATAATGTTTCTCTGTGTATTCTTTTCCTTGTTGCGATACTATTTTTAGTTTTTCTTTGTTGCTTAATAATTCAAGAATTTTATCAGCCCAAGCCTGTGCATTTTCGCTTGGCAAAAGGCATCCATTTTTTTTATCAATAACTGCATCTGTTATTCCTTCAATTCCTGAAGCTAACACATAGGTACCTCTGATACTGGCTTCGAGTGCTACCAGACCAAATCCTTCGGTGTCTCCTTCCACTCTTATGTTTGGCATTACAAATAAATCGGCTAAAAGCAGTATTTGAAAAAGATCATTGTCAGAGACTTTCCCTAAATGATAGACACATTCCTGATCAGTAACTAGTTTTATAACATCTCTTGAATCAGTTGCAAATCCAAGCATTAGTTGAATATTACCGCTTATTGTTTTAGGTAGACTTTGTACCACTCTTTCGAATAATGGTGGCTCGTTATTTAGTGGACCCATCATCAGAAAAATTATATCCTTGTCAAGTAAAGGCATAACATTTTTCAAAAACCACGAAAATCCTTTTCTTTTAACCGGTCTACCGGTGGAAACAATAATACGTTTGTTTGAAACATCAACTTTATACAGATTTTGTAGCCTTTCTTTTATATTTTCATTCGGTTGAATGTTCGCTAATTGATTGTCGATACCATTTCTGACGGTGAAAGTATTTTTTTCATTAAACCCTCTTTTAATGCATAAATCGCGGGTAGATGTACTTACACATATTGCTCCGCTATATTTAGTTAGTTTCGGTATCAGTGTGTTCTGGAAAAACCTAGGTGGAAATGTTATATCCAGTCCATGATAGGTTACTACTACAGGAATGTTGGTGTATTTTTGTAACCAAAGGCATGCTACCCCCATCAAACCGTCATTCAGATGTATGAGTTTGATATTAGGATTTTCCTTAAGTAGGGTTTTTATTTTTGATTTTAGACGTATAAACCACAGTAGTTTATTCCCAATTCTTTGATAAGCAATCACATGTGTTTTATAGTGACGTGACATTTCTTTAATCAAATGGTAGCTTTGCTTTTCCATGCCACCAATCATAGGCGGATATTTATGTGTGATAAAAAGAACCTCAGTCATTTATGGAGTTTTATGTGTACGTTTTTTGTTGTTGCTAAAACCAATATACCCGACAAGCCAAGCCAGAACAGCTGACGTGCTCTTCTTACTAAGGAAGCGACTAACCAAATTTCGTTGCTCATAACGCCAATTGTGTTTAGCATTACTTTATTACCATATTCTTCAACTCCAATCTGTCCGGGAATGATTGAACCTACGGTCTTAAATAGCATAACACCCATTTCTACTGAAATAACGTCGATAATTGAAACATTAATACCAAGGGTTCGCAGTATAATGTAAAATTCCAAAGCCCCAAATATCCAGTGTATTACTGATAAAAAGAAAGCTATCAGAAATTTTCTTCTGTTTTTGTGAAAATAACAAGATAAGGTTGCATTAATTTCGTAACATGAAGTTAATCTTTTTTCAGAGAAAAATTTCCAACCGGTTTTAGCACTTATTTTTCCAACTGTTTTACTGAAATATAGATTTTTATCTAGCAACAGTTTCGACAAAATATACCCCAAAATAATCAATACAGAGACTGCTGACAGGATGATATAAATATCTTTTTGATCTTTGTTTTTGAAAACAATAAAATATGCGGAAGAAATAATAATGAGAAAGATGGCTGATAGGAAATTGAGGACTCTTGAAAGTAATACAGAGCTTAATGCATTATGTTTTGTCACCCCTTTTTTGTAAAGATAAGAAGTTTTGAGACTGTCGCCGGCCACGATGCTTGTTGGGTTAAAAACAGCCAGCATCTCTCCAATTAATCTGTAAATGAATATCTCAGTTAATGAGAATTTCTTTCCATCATCTCCCATGCAAAACACCCATGACATGGATGAAGCGAGATAAGCTATAAAAGAGGAAATGATAATTGCCAAAAACATTTCCGGCATCTGATATAAATATGTTTTTAGCGTATAAAAATCTATGTTTGATATAAATCTGGCGATAAGAGCAAGTACCATTACCAGTAAAGCTACTATAAAATAAAATCGATATTTTTTTACAATATTTGTTATGTTCATTTTTGTAATAAGTAAGAAAGTACTTTCGTTTTAAACTGTAAAGTGACCGAATCAAGATAACTTGGTATGAGATGATTTTTGTAGTGGAAACTTTTGGCTAAATAGTTGATATCTTTAAAATACATGTTTGCTAAAGTCTCCCAGTTTAATGTAGAGGTATATTGTAAACCGGATAATTTCATCTTTTCTTTGAGAATATTGTCGTGTAGTACTGTGTTGATTTTCCGGATATACTCTTCTGCATTATTTGGTTCGCATAAGAATCCTGTTTCTCCATCCTTAACCAAAGATTGAGAACCACCACCTCTGGCAATAACAGGTGTGCAGCCACAAGCCATGGCTTCTACAACTACATTTCCATAGGTCTCGGATACAGACGGAAATAAAAAAATATCACTTGAGGCAAAGATTTTGGCTAGAGTGGTATGATCTGTAAATCCAAGAAATATAGCTTTTTTCATTCTTTTTCGTGCTATCTGTTCAGCTACTCCAACGCCGGTAACTATAAAATTTACATCCAAATGTTGAGCTTCAGCTTCATCGTAAATATTAAATAGCGTTTCAATATTTTTTTCCCATACGAGTCGTGATACAAACAAAATGCAGGGTTTATCATTCCCTGTAATATTCCTCATAAAGGATTTATCTTTTTTAGAAGGATTAAATAATTGGGTATCAATTCCTCGTTGCCATACTTTTAATAGCTTTTCGGAAACGCCCATCTCTTTAAGCTCTGTTACCATTTGTATGGTTGGAGTATAAACCATGTTACATTTATTATAAAATATTTTGTATATTTTTTTTGCAATGGATTCTGCCGGCAATATAAGAAAAGGTAATAACTTCAAGTAATATCTCAGGTACGAAATGAAATGTGTATGGTAAATAGTCAATACAGGGATATGATTTTTGTTAGCATAATTCAGCGCAAAGAAGCCTAAAAGAGATGGAGTTGAGATATGAATAATGTCAGGATTGAACTCAGATAACTCTTGTGTGAGCTTAACTTTGCTTAGAAATGGAATAGCGGCTTTATAGGTACAGTTGAAAGATAATGTAACTGCCGGAACTCTGATAACCCGATGTTTCATCTCATGGTTTGGAGGAGTACCGCAAAAAAACATAAATTCAAATTGTTCCTCCGGAATTCTGTCAATGAGTTGATACATTGTTTTTATGGCTCCATCAAGATCTCTTGTCAAGATATCCGTAAAAAATGCGACTCTTACTTTTTGGGAAGAATTCATATGAGTATTTTTCAAATGCTTTTAAAATCGATGCTTTGATAAGCACTACTATGCTAAACCAGGAACAACTAACTCGGCATAAGTTGAGGTATAACTACTGCTTTGAGCTCTATGTTACGGCTATAATGGTTATCTTTGTGAAGTAAATAAAAAAAACTGCCAACAGGGAAATGACTTCCGAATTGAGGTCAAAAATCATGGAGTATTCATTGTTTTGTCATTGATATGCAATGCATATAAAAAAAACAATAAAATTATAGTAGTACCACTCACTATGCGTAAGATAATTCATATCGACATGGATGCTTTTTTTGCTTCTATAGAGCAGCGGGATAATGCTGACTATAAAGACAAACCTTTGGCAGTAGGTTATTCGGGTGCGCGGGGAGTGGTGGCAGCTGCCAGTTATGAAGCCCGGCGGTATGGAGTTCGTTCGGCTATGGCTTCAAAGACTGCGTTGCGCAAATGTCCTCATCTTATATTCGTGATGCCGCACTTTGAAGTTTATAAGTCGGTATCCAGACAGATAATGGATATTTTTCATGAGTACACCGATTTGGTAGAACCGCTGTCGTTAGATGAGGCTTTTCTGGATGTAACCGAGAATCATAAACAGATGGCTTCAGCTACACAAATAGCGCAGGAGGTAAAACAAAAAATACTGGAAACCACAGGACTAACGGCTTCGGCGGGTGTATCGTTTAATAAGTTTCTTGCCAAGATAGCTTCCGATTACAACAAACCCAACGGACTGTTTGTAGTAAAGCCTAACGATGCCGAGCGCTTTGTAGAAACTCTTGCCATAGAGCAGTTCTACGGAGTGGGTAAAGTTACAGCAGAACGAATGCATCAGTTGGGTATCAAGACCGGTGCCGATTTAAAACAATGGTCGGAGCATGATCTGGTGACAAAGTTTGGCAAGGCAGGACATAGCTATTACCAGAATGTGCGCGCCATTGATAACCGACCGGTGGAATGGCAACGTATCAGGAAATCGGTGAGTTCCGAAACTACTTTTGCAAGCGATACTGACAACTACGAAGAACTATTGCCCGAACTGGATAAACTAACCCGTGAGGTAATTGATTATGTGGCTAAAAAAGATTTCAAAGGACGAACGGTGAGCCTGAAGATAAAGTTTTCCGATTTTAAAGTAATTAGTCGCAGTAAAACATTCCCCACGCCTGTATCCGATTACGAAACATTATTCAAGACAGGTTCGGAACTGTTGCAACTGGTTGATTTGTCGCCCAAGATCCGTTTGATAGGGATAGGCATCAAAAACAACGAAGAGGAAGAAAGTTGGGCAGATGCTATTCAGCTGCGCATCAAGTTTATGGAAGATGAAATGAAGGAATAATTATTCTGATTTTGATGATCAATTAATTAGAAAAAGCAAGATTAGTATATTCAGGTAGAAATAAAATTACTATGTTTGCACCCTTATAGCAATTGATAATATGACTTCGCAAGAACTGAGTAAACAAGAATACATTGCGCGTATTAACCGCATTATGGAGTATATAGAGCAGCATATCGACCAACCGATAAATCTCGATAGCATGGCGCAAATAGCACATTTTTCACCCTTTCATTTTCATCGTATCTTTACTGTATTGGTAGGAGAGACCCCTGCCAATTTTCTGCAACGCATCCGAATAGAAAAGGCAGCACAACAACTTAAAGATAGTCCCTCCAAAGTTATTGGTGATATTGTTTATAGTTGCGGGTTTAGTAGCTTGTCGTTGTTTAGCCGCACGTTTCGGAAGCATTTTGGGGTAAGTGCTAAAGAATACCGGCAGTTGGAAAAACCATTGTTGGTAAAGGATGGTGTTTATTTTAGCAAGATGGGTCAACAGCTGAGCAAGAAAAGTAAACTTTTTGTTATCACAAATGAGGAATTTTGTACCAACAAATTAAAACAACTCATTATTATGGAAACAGAAGTTATTGTAAAGGAAATGCCCGAGCTGCAAGTCATTTATTGTCGTCACACGGGTGCGTTTAATCAAATCGGACAAGCGTATGGTAAACTAATGCAGTTTGCAGGTCCGCGTGGATTGCTCAGTTCACCCAATGTAAAAACCCTTACGGTGTATCACGACGATCCCTCGGTGACTGAGATTGATAAAGTGCGCCAAAGTGCCTGCCTTATCGTAAACAGCGATGTGAAAGTGGAAGGTGAAATAGGGAAAATGACCGTTCCGGCAGGAAAATATGCCGTCGGACATTTTGAAATTGTAGAAACTCAGTTTGAACAGGCTTGGAACACCATGTGCCTGTGGCTTACCGAAAGTGGTTACGAGCCGGGCGAAGGGTATAACTACGAGTTGTACTACAACGACCATACTCAGCACCCCGAACGTAAATTTATTCTGGACATTTGTATCCCTCTCAAAAGATTGTAATGAAACACGATTGGAAAAAAGAAGAGAAAGCTTTCTATGCTCCTAAAAGTAAACCGGAGCAGGTATATCTTCCTGCAATGAATTTCTTTAGCATCCGTGGCGAAGGAAATCCGAATCATCCGGCCTTTGCCGAATATATAGCTGTGTTGTATTCGCTATCGTATGCTGTAAAGATGAGTCCCAAATCGGGTCATGCACCTGCCGGCTATTTCGAATACAGTGTTTATCCGCTCGAAGGGGTGTGGGATATTACCAATGAAGCAAAACATAAACCGATGGAAACGCTGGATAAAGACGCACTGGTGTTTAACCTGATGATTCGTCAGCCCGATTTTGTGACAGCCGGCTATGCTTCGGATATTATCGAACAGGTAAAAAAGAAAAAGCCCCATTCATTGCTGGATAAGGTCAGGTTCGAGACGATAGAGGAGGGAAATTGGGTTCAAATCCTGCACCTTGGTAACTATGATAACGAACCGCAGAGTTTTGACGACATGGAAGCCTTTGCCGAAAGTCAGGGCTTGGTGCGAAAGTACAAAACGCACCGCGAAATCTACTTGTCGGATGCCCGAAAGACTGCAGCAGACAAGTTGAAAACCATTTTGAGATTTCAAGTATAGTTGCAACAGAAATAACAGTTCGGTAAATAGATTAGACTATTCTCTTTCTCTTATTTTCAACCAAATTTCGATTATAGAACACCCCAAAAAGGGAGCATGACCTAAGTTATGCTCCTTTTTTTTGCGTGAGTAAAGCCGTATTGCTTTGTAAGTATTTGAATAATAGCCATAGATTAATCTTCAGTATTATGAATAAGTATATAACAATCAGTTCTAGCGCAGTTTCCACCTACAATAGCCCATTCGCTATATCTATTACACTATTCACTATCAATTTAGCTTTATTCCTGATTGGTTTAACCTTATTCCCATATTACAATGCGTCATTGTAGTATGGGAATGCTGTATTCCTTATCTACAATACGCCATTGTAATATGGTAATGTCGTATTCCTTATCTACAATATACCATTTTAATATGGTAATATGGCATTGTAGATCTACAATATTGTCAAAAGAGGGTCTATTCAATAAATTGTGTCAGCCCAAATACGAATTTAGCTCCAGAAACTGCCTATTTTACTTTGTTTGGACAAGATACATCCAATATTTTTAATTGTTTGAATATTTTCCACAAAAAAACGAACGACATGTTAATTATTATTTGTATGTTTGTGGAGTGAAAAAAGAGAAATTATGAACTTACATGAAGCAATTGAAAAACTTTTAAAACAGACAGGGCGTCCAATGACTGCGCGAGAAATTGCTGATAAGCTGAATAAGAACAAATGGTACGTAAAGATTGATGGATCCAACATAAATCCAAGTCAAATCACTGCAAGAGTTGATGACCATCATGAACTTTTTGATATTAACCGCTCGGTTTCACCACTTGAAATAAATATATTTAGTAGAGAATCAAAGCATATCCAAAAAACGACTCTGAGAATTAAAGAAAAGTCTAAAATAAATAATACTATATTTGCGGATAATAGTGTAAAGTTTTCTTTTGATTATATTTCTAATTCTGAAACAATAGTTCTCATTTTAGGAACAATACCGGGAGACAAATCATTGGAATTAGGTGAGTATTACGGTCATCCAAGAAACAAATTTTGGAGAATTATTTCAACAATAACTAGCAACGAATTGCCAATCAGCTATTCCGAGAAAAAATTACTTTTACTGAAAACTAGAATTGGAATTTGGGATGTTGCACATAATGCAATTAGAAAAGGTAGTCTTGACCGTGAAATCAAAGACGAAAAACCAAATGATTTAGATAGTTTTATCACAGAACACAAGAATTTAAAAGTAATTGGTTTTAATGGAACAAAATCTGAAGCACTTTTTGACAAGTATTTTGAGCGAAAGAAAGATATAAAATATATTTCTTTACCGAGTACAAGTCCAGCAAACACCGGAATTGACTTTGACAACATTTGTATAGCCTGGCGTAAAATTGTGACAAAATAAAGTCAACAAAAAATTCCTTTTCATCTAAATCTATTCTTGTAAACTAATAGATAAATACATAATCATTTTGATTAACTCAAAAATACAAAACAAAATACCTATATGAGTAACAAAAATAAATCTCCGTATTCATTTTCTATAAAACTCTTTTTTATTAGCCTTGTTACGACTTTGCTCTTAAGTTCATGCGAGCAAACTTCGAATAAAAATGTGAGTTTACATGAGAAATTTATAGACGTTTACAAGATGGATATTAAAATTAAATTAGCAGATTTTAGTGAGTTGTTCATTAATAATGCACTGAAATATAAAAGTTCATATACAGAAGCATTAGTGATTCAAAGCAAATTTGACTCAATCTACAAACTCATTGAAGAGAATAATTTAAATATCAATTCCTTGTTAAAAGAAATATCTGCGATTACAAAGAAAAATTATAGATATAAAACTGGAAAGGAAATAGAGATTCTACTTAATACTAACACAACAGCAATAGATAAAAAGGAATTGCAGGCTATATTACTAGACTTAAATAGCGCAATTGTTTCTCAACTTCTCAACGATATAGATATGACAGCTCTAAAAGTCAATAAAATAAGTGCTTTAGTTGTACCAGAGAAGCAGGAGGTAAAATTAGGAGATATCTGTAAAGCAAAAATAATAATTGCTGCTGTAGATTCAACAAATCCACCTTACATAACTTTTAATAATCAAACAATTATAATGTCAGATGGAGTTGGGCATATACAAGTAAAGGCAGCAAAGAAAGGAATAAACGAATCGATGGGATGTGTAAGTTTAAAGTCTGAAGAAGATGGAATAAAAAGACAATATCTATTTAAATTTGAATTTAATGTGAAATAAATATCAGAAGCTTCGGTCGTTAGCTGTTGTAGAAAAAATAAAAATCAAATGAAAATAATAAAGTTTTTTATCAAGTTCATTGTAACTCTCTTATTGATTGGGGGTATTTTGTTTTATCTTGTGCAAAAAGACACTTTGAACAATCTGGAGAAAAGAAAGAAAAATGTGACAAGTTTCTGGGCAAAATTCGACCAAAAGCTGAACGAAAGAGACAAATTAGTTCTCTCTTTCGCTTCGACAAATTCCGACAGTCTAAAATATTTAATTGATAAATCAAAATTTGATAGAAAGAAAAAAGTAAATCTGCTGGCAATTGAATTCGACGAGTATAACCTAAATAAATTCTTGATGAACAAGTACCCTAATCTGGAAAAGGATACAGAAGCTATATATCGTGAACTAAACGAAATGACGAATGAGTATAATTCTTCGGTTGAAGACTACAATGTTTATTATACGATATTCCCCCATTTCATCTTTGCGAAACGAAAAGGATTTAAAAGAGATAAATATTTGACGATTGAATACGGGAAAGAAAATCAGGATCCGATAGAGAAATCCAAAGAATTACCGGAATGGGCTAAAAATGTAGACACAACATTTTTGAGTAAGTAACGCAAGCAAATGATAAGAGAAATTCAAAACTACCAAATTGTCAATTCAATTCCCCGATACGCTTAGACTTGAACTATGCAGTGTGTAGAAATAGATAAGCTTGGAGGAAGAAAGGATTCAACTTTAAATTTGATTTAATCGTGGTTCAGATATTCTGATAATTTTAAAATTTTGGACATTCTGATCTTGATAAATGTACAACAATAAATAATACTCACCATGATAACATCAACCGAAATAAAAGAACTGGCAAAGAATTTAGGTGCCGATGTATGTGGCATTGCTTCTATTGATAGATTTGATGATTCGCCTGCAGGTTTTCATCCTACGGATGTTTATAAAAACACCAAGTCAGTTATCTCCATTGCTTGCCGCATTCCGGGAAGTTCGCTGTATATTGATTCACCGGCTCCTTATACTGCCATAGAGGATATTGCTTTGACTAAGGTGAATCAGATCGCTTTATCGCTAACACTGTATATCGAAAAGTGCGGATTTCAGGCTATCATGATTCCCTCTGTGCCCTATGATTACTGGGATGCTGAAACCATGACCGGAAAAGGAATTTTGTCGTTAAAGCACTTGGGTTATAAAGCCGGCGTAGGGTATATTGGTAAGAACTCTCTGCTCTGCAACGATGAATATGGCAATTTAATAAAGTTGGGTGCCTTGATTACCAATGCTGAATTGTTAGCTGACCCTTTTATGGATAAGAACCTGTGTAAAGAGAACTGTACGCTTTGTATAGACAGTTGTCCGGTTGGAGCCATAGGACCGAACGCAGAAGTATGTCAGAAGAAATGCAGAGAATATGCCGAGGTACCCAATAAGCGAGGCGTTGAGATATACGCTTGTCACGAATGCAGAAAGGTTTGTCCGAACCGTAATGGAATAAAAAAACGCTAAACAACATTATACTATACAATTAAACCTGAGTGCAGAAAAATTAAGATCGCGTTTTCAACAACCGCTGAAACAATTGGTGAAGTGCGTTGTGTGGAGTATTATTTATATCTAAAATACGTTGGAGCAGATTTTTTAAAAATGCAGAAAGTGTAATGGGCAAAGAATGAGATTGTTTGTGTATAGCAATTAATCATTGTCTTGTGCGTTATAGGTAATGAAAACAATATTATATCGCATTTTATGTGTCAATTGCCGTCCGATAAATGGGAAGGCAATTGAAATAAATGTAAATATACTCACAGATACAAAACGATAAAACTAATTTACTGATGAGAAAATTGATATTGCAGATTTTTATATTCTTTACCTGTTTACTGGGCTGCTGCTTGTTAGTTTTAATGCTGATACAGCTTAACGCCAACAAAGAAGAGTTGGCGCGGGCAAAAGATTATAATAAGGGAACTATAGGCAAGCAGGAAAAAGCCCGAGTACTTCAAACATTGCGGATACTTGAAGATGGCTATACCAAAAGAGATTTGTTAGCTGTTGATGGCTGTGTGGCAAGTACGTTTAGCAATAAAGATGTGCTTATTCTGGGTACCAACCCAACTGAAATACTTACCGGAAAAGAGGGAGCGAAAAACTTATTACTGGGCGACTGGACCTATTGGGGTAAGGTCAAGTTTCATTTAGACAGAACTCGTTTTGATCAATTGGATAGCACTGTAGTTTATGTGGCCACTACCGGCGAGGTAAAGATTGATTTGTGGCGACTGAAGCTTCCGTTACGGATTACGGGTGTATTGGTAAATGAGAATTCCCATTGGCTAATCAGTAAATTGCAATTTCAATACGATACGAATACAAATCTGATTATATTTTCATGGCTCGCAACTATTGGGTTTACAGTGAGTCTGATCCTCACATTGCTAATCTGGCTATGGACTAAAATTAAAAGAAGAACTCCCCGTCGGGTAGTTTCAAAATACTAACTTAATGTATACAAGCTCAAATGTGAAAGAGGCTGAATTCTATGGAATCAGCCTCTTTTCTTAGTTGTATGTTTATGAAAATGTTCTTTAAGTTCCAATATCGGTTTTGACAATTAATCATTGTTTTGTCCGTTATAAGAGTAACTATCAAACAATACGAAGACAACTATTTGGTTTGATATTGCTTTTTATAAACTGATGTTGTCTTGATTTTTTTTTGAAAAAGTGACTCAGACTCCGGATACTGTAGCTCTCGTGGAATTTTTTTTAAAGGTTTGAATCGGGTTTCGCGAGTTCCAACTCTCGGTATTCATATAATTGTGAGTCGGAATTATTCCCTTTGGTCATGACCTTTGGTTCGCAATACCCGATTAGCATTCATGCAACACCCAGTTAGGAGTGATATTAGAACAAAAATAACTTGCCAATTTAAAATAAATAATGGAATTTTCAAGTACTCTAAAGCGTTTTTTTGCATGTAATCATACAGGATCATTGGTGCTGATGGCAACAGTAGTATTACTATTTGTTCAATGCAAAAATGATGATACCAATCACTACTCCGAATTTCAAAATCCACTGCAGAATACCACTGATGGTCCTCCTGCGGGCAATCCTGCGGGCAATTATCCAATACCTTTGGATGCAGGTATCGAAGATGTGTCTCAACCAACACATGTTATTGGTACAGGTACTCCCGGGAGTGTTACCGAAGAGGCATTTATTACCGCTGTGGCTCAAGGTGGCGTAATTACTTTTAATGGCGGGAGCAAACCTTTTACACTTACTCTTACTAAACCGGCTAAAATATTTAACGATGCAAGTCAAAAGGTAATTATTGATGGTGGTGGATTAGTAACCATTAGCGGAGGTGGAAAAACCCGTATACTTTACATGAATACCTGTGATCAAGACCAACATTGGACTACTTCGCATTGTGATAATCAGGAATTTCCTCAACTCACCGTACAGAACATCACATTTGCCGATGGTAATTCTACCACCGAAACTGAATTTGATGGTGGAGGTGCTGTTTGGGTACGGGGAGGTCGATTCAAAATGGTGAATTGCAGGTTATTCAATAATGTATGTGCTTCTAAAGGTGCCGATGTAGGAGGAGGTGCCGTAAGAGTATTCAGTCAGTACAACAACCTGCCTGTATATGTTGTGAATACGACCTTTGGAGGTGCTAAAGGATATGGAAACTCAGGCTCAAATGGTGGTGCTGTAAGTAGTATCGGTGTATCGTGGACCTTTATAAACTGTTTGTTATCCTATAATGTAGCCAATGGTAATGGTGGTAATCCTGCACAATCGGGTACGCCGGGTGGTGGGAGTGGAGGTGCTATTTATAACGATGGAAACACCATGACTTTAACGCTACTGGGTACACGAATTGAACAAAATACGGTCAATGCTTATGGTTCGGCCATTTTCTTTGTTACAAACGATCATTCTGGCTCCATTCGTATCGACAAAAGTCTTATCCAACTAAACAATGGTGGCTCGTGGTATCCTTTTTATCCGGGCATTTCTATGCATGCCGACACAAAGATAAATGTGACCGATTCAACCATCAAATAAATCTCGAACCAATTTTATTGATTCATCTCTGTTATAAAAAGATCATCTTCTATGTGAATTACTTCAATTTGATTAAATAGTGTATCAAATACGCTAATTGCTTGTGTATTTGAGTGAAATGGGGTAATTTTGCATTTCTATTAATGCAAACCTGTTGATGAATTCTATTAAATTCTTTTACCAGAACAAAAAATACTTTGCTTCTGCTTTTTTGTTTTCCTGCTTTAGTCTTATTTTCAGTACTTGGGTAACCTACATTCCACAAATTGCAGAAAAGCTGGGAATAACTGAAGGTAAGATAGGTAAGGCAATATTTTTTTCTGCTCTGGGTGCATTTGTCATGATTCGTGTCTGCCGTCACGTTGTAGATAGAGTAGGAGTTGGCAAGTACACATTTTTTGCATTAATCGTCTACTGTGTTTTTTTCTTTGGCCCCTTTTTGGCTTATAGCTATGATACCTTGTGTCTTAGTTTGTTCTTCTTCGGCATGGCTAGTTCATCGTTTGCCATTTCATTAAACTCATTAACTGCAACGATTGAACGGCAAGATGAGATATACATTATGTCGCGAAGCCATGCGTTTTGGAGTATAGGAGGGATGATTGGAGCTGCAACCGGCAGTTTTATTGCCGTCTTACTGCATAACCCGATAGTACATATATCCATTCTGGTAACAATTATTCTACTTCTTCAATTCAAATTAAAACACTATTATTATTACCGAAAGGGGGAATGTTTGGTAAAAGAAAAGCATAGAAAGAAGAATCTAAAACCACTTTATGTGATTGCTGTGGTTGGTCTCGTAATGATGGTTTCTGAAGGTGCTATTGCCGACTGGAGTGCTTTATATCTGAAAAAGATAATTTTGTTGGATATGAAATATATCGGGTTTGGATATGCCGCATTCTCTTCGGCAATGATGATTGGACGCTTTACTGGTGACTCTCTGAGCAAAAAACTAGGTTCGTGGCAATTGATTACCTATTCGAGCTTAACCGGAATAGTGGGTTTTTTACTGGCTCTTATTCTCAATCCGGTTGTTTCCATTCTAGGTTTCTTTATTGTAGGTTTAGGTTTTTCTGTAGTCGTTCCTGAGGTGTACAGACTGGCTTCAAAAGTGGAAGGTGTAAAGACCGCCGATGGTGTTTCGTTTATTGCAGCCACTTCAAATATCGGTTTTCTTGTAGGACCTGTTTTGTTGGGTTTTATTGCTGAATTTCAGTCTTTGCATCTTAGTTTTATGGTGCTTACTACTTTTGTGAGTATAGCATTTTTTATTGCTTTTGTCAAAAATAGAGAATCTTTCAAACTGAATAGAATAATAGGTTGAACTCAATAGAGTCTTAGCCTATTTTTTGTAGTGCGCTGAGCATAGCGAATCTGGATCTTATTTGTAGAATATAATTGTTAATATTTGTACGTTTGCAGCGTGGGCAGTTGTCATTGTTTTTGACAGAGGAATTCAAAAGAGAGCCAACTTTGAAGAAATGACTCAAAATAAAATTGAGGTTGTAACTTTATTTTCGTATAGTAATAAGATAAACAGGCTTAAATACCCTTAACACTGCGGGCTTTGTCAAGTCTGTGTCCTTTATTACCAGTCATACTTCCGATGTTCATTTGCCCAATACCGATTCCTGGTGTGTTTTATGGCGGGCTCTACCATTCATAAAATTGCGGCAAAAGCCATTGCCGAAGGTCGCAACCCCAAAACTCCGGTGGCGTTGGTTTACAATGTGTCGCTACCAAATCAGAAAGAGTATTTAACTACACTTGAACTTTTGAGTCAAAGTGACGAAGCATACCCAACGCCGGTTATCATTATTATTGGTGATGTCATTTCATCTAGAAATAATTCAAGTGAGTAAGAGAATTCAAATAATGTTCTGTAATTAAATAAAAAAAAATAGAACCTGTCTTCGGTAGATAGGTTCTATTTTTTTTTGTAAAATACTACATTATATTTTGACTATTGCTTAGCTTGTTATGAACTACATATAATTCAACACCCTAACTATCTTTAGTGATATGCCGGTACATTTGATTGTTCAATTAATTTAGCCCGTAGGGCATTGTTATGATGAGTTGACGTTAACTGTAATAAAAGAAATATTACAATTTCGAAATTACAAAATAATATGTGCTTCATTATTCTGTAATTTTTACTACAGGCAAGTTCAAAAATTAGATATTTAGTAAAAAAATAAGTTTTTATAACAAAGTTGCTCATTAAAAAATTATAATTATTGTTATATTTGCAATTGCAAAATTGTTTAAATTGTTGTTGTGAATCTGAATTAGTATTTTGAGTAGCAGTTGTTTTAGTATTTTTCCCTTAATTTAAAACACCTAAGTATAATCAGGAGGATAATATGGAGTATCACAATCAAAATTCCGGGCATACTAAATCCATTAGTAAAAATGCAATACAAAACTTGAAAGCTCAACTTTTGTATTCTGATTCAACGATCAATATCGACGATGTTCGGCTATTGATTAACGAATTTGAAGAAACTCAACTATTCCAGAATTCCAGTTGTATTGAAAATAAGCGCTATGAGGATGCGCTACGAGCTAACGTAAAAAAGCTCTAAGAACTTAATATATTAGAGTCGCGCTTACAACACACAAATCCCATAAAGGAGATACTAAAACCCATCACTGAAACTGTGGTGAAGATTATAGATGCCGATTTCGCTTGGATTTGGGTAATAAATACGTTTTCTTCGTTATAGTAAGTTTCTAATTGGAATATTAACTATAATCAAAATTAGGAAAATAAACAATGAATTTATTTCAATATTTTAAGTTTTTTGGTTTTCTAGTGTATGCATTCATGGTGGGTTTTTTTTTATATAAAAACTCAAAATCATTGCTAAATATCACCTGTGCCTTAATAATATCTTCTTTTGCAATATGGACTATTGCAGACCCACGCCTAATCAGTGAAAATATAGCGAAAGATACGGTGATACTTCTTAATAATATTGCTTCCCTTGGATGGATTAGTCTTGCAAGTTTTTCTGTTTGTTTTTCTTTGGTATTTTCCAAAAGGGAGAAATTGTTAAATAAAAAAGGAGTTCTTGTTTTAATCATTCAGGGGAGATTATAGGCGTAATTACCACTATCCATGATATTACTGAACGAAAAGCCACGGAGAAAGCATTGTTTGAAAGCCACCAAAGATATAGTCTTGCCATTCAGGCCACTAGAGATGGTATTTGGGAACGAAACCTGATAACTAATGAATCTGTTTATTCGCCGAGGTGGTGTGAGATTCTTGGCTATTCTTTTGATGACCAGAAACTACCTCATACATATCAGTCATGGACTGAACGTATTCATCCGGATGACTATGAACGGGTAATTGCCGCCTCAAATAATCATATTGAAAAAGGTACAGAGTATAAAGTTGAATATAGACATCTGCATAAATCAAGAGAATACAAGTGGCAAAAATCAACAGGTACTTCTGTTTTGGATAAAGATGGAAAAGCTATTAAAATTGTTGGTTGCATTTCGGACATAAGCGAACACAAACAGGCGGAAAATGCGCTTCGGCAAAGTGAGGAAAAATTTCGTTTGATGTTTGAGAATAATCCGCAACCCATGTTTATCACTGATGTTAATACACTTTATTTTTTGGATGCAAATGAAGCTGCAATTAATCACTATGGCTATACAAAAGACGAATTTCTATCAATGACGATAGAAGATATTCGTCCTATAGAGGTAGTTTCTAAAATGCTGGAGACCGTTGAATCTTTCAGAAAAGGTAATACTAATGTTGCTATTACAAAACACAAAAAAAAGAATGGGCAACAGATTTATGTTGAAATAATTATGGCTCAGATTGTTTCTAATAGAAAAAAAACATGCCATGTGTTGGTTAACGATATTACTGAACAAAAACTGGCAGAGCAGGCTTTGGAGGGAAAAATGAATGATATGTTGAATTTTCATCGATTAACAGTGGGGCGCGAACTAACCATGATTGAATTGAAGAAAGAAGTAAATGAATTGCACAAAGAACTGGGTCTTGAATCTAAATATCATATTGTAAAATAGATTGTTGGTGAATGACATAATAGCGTTAATATTTGTTTTTAGAAGCCCCACAAAGCGTTAGTTTTGCGAGGCTTTTTTTTTGTCTTTTTTGCGTACATGTCTGACTCACGGTTTTCCCGAGCATGATTCAGTGAATGAAATTGTATTTTGATATAAATCAAAACTTATTTTGAAATAGAAAAAATAGTTTGCAATAAATTGTCTCGTTATCACAAATAGCGTTACATAAAATTTTCAACCTCTTTGCTAAACAATCTGGTTAAGCAAATTTTCAAAAAAAATGGTTCAGATGTTCGTGATATAGTGTAAGTAATCCCCGATTGCATTCAGACCAAATAATCCTTTATGTTCTAAAAAAGTCATTTCAGTATTCAATATTCCCGTTTGAGGAAGTACTAATATAAAGGATAATGTTTTTCAACATAATTTTGCAGCATAAAATTAGACAGCATCATTATGAAACAAAAAATTATTTCATTAGCAATCATTCTCCTGGGATATCAGACGGGTTTTGCACAAGAAAGCAAAACCATCGGATTATCGTTGCAAGAATGCGTGCAAATGGCGGTGAAGAAGAATATCAATGTGAAGACAGCCCGCATCGACAAAGAAAAAAGTGAATACAAAACAGATGAAACCAGAGCTGCATTACTTCCAAAAGTTAATTTTAGTGGTAGTTTTACGGACAATCTTCTATTGCCTACCACAGTATTGCCGGGTGAATTTATAAACAAACCGGGAACCAATATTGCCGTACAAATGGGAGTTCAATATAGCTCCAGTGCTGTATTGAATATCAGCCAAGTGTTATACAATCAAACCGCATTAACGGCACTTCAATTATCTAAAAAGTCATCAAAGCTAAGCGATTTGACAGTTGAAAAAGCAAGCGAGGAAATAGCATTCGATGTTGCTAAACTATACGCATTAACCCAAACAACTGCTGAACAACGTAAACTGATTGATCAGAATATCGCACGTACCGAACGTTTGAGAGATATTACCAAAATAACCATAGAGAATGGGCTTGGTAAACAAGTAGATATGGATCGAGTAAACGTAAACCTCGAGAACCTATACACTCAACAAAGCAATACCCAATCTACACAAGAACAGCAATTGAACATGATTAAATATATGCTCGATTTGCCAATTGAACAAAACATTGTATTGACCGATACTGCAGGAATGCAATTGTTGAAAAGTGCACCTGTTTTACAAACAGATTTCTCAAATCACGTAAATATCCGCATGTTGGAATCGCAGAAGGAACTGAATGTATTGAACCAAAAGATGATTAAGGACGGCTATTTGCCTACTCTTTCGTTATCGGGTCAAGCTGCTTATCAGGGAATGCAAAAAGAATTTGGAAGCTATTTTAAAAGTGGATCTAAATGGTATCCTATGGGAAATTTTGCTGTAACTCTTGCAATTCCTGTATTCGATGGTTTCGAGAAACGAGCAAAATCGCGGCAGGCTGCACTTGAATTAAAGAAAACACAAGAAACATTGGCAAGTACAAAGGAAAGCTTCAGCATGAATTATAAAAATGCTATGAACAACTACCTGAACAACCAAAATACAGTTCGCCGCCAAAAACAAAATCTTGAACTGGCCGAGAAAGTATACAAAGAAACATCTCTTAAATACCGCGAAGGTTTAGCAGCTATGAGCAGCTTATTGCAAGACGAAATGAGTCTTAGCAGCGCTCAGGGAGGTTATCTGACAGCTTTATATAACTTTAAAGAAGCGGAATTAAAAATCATGTCGCTCAACGGAGAAATTAAAAATCTAATCAACGAATAATAGAGAGTATACAAAAATCAAGAAATAAGTAACAAACAATATAAGGATATGAAGAAGAAAACAATAATTGCCGGTGCAACAATAGTTACATTGTTAGGCTTAATGACTTGGACGTTGGCAGCTAACAAAAAAGTAATCGATACCCGTAAAGAAGTAAAAACTACGCAAAGCGATATAGCGGTAACGGTAGCTTCGGCGCAGATGCAGGAAACAAATGGTGACCTGAAATTGGTAGGAACTGCTCAGCCGAGCAAGGAAGTAAATGTGGCTTCAGAAATCTCAGGAAAAATTGTTAGAGTGAATTTCAAAATGGGTGACTACGTCAGCCAGGGAAAAGTGTTGGCTCAGATTGACGATACTTACAAGCGTTTAGCATACGACAATGCCAAACTGACTTACAATAAATGTAAAGAAGATCTCAACCGCTACGAAGCATTGCGCAAAGGTGATGCGGTTTCAGATACACAATTGCGTGATATTAGATTGGCGTACGAAAACGCTAACATTCAACTTGAAAATGCTAAAAAACAATGGGATGACACTCGAATTGTCGCACCATTCAGTGGATATATAACTTCACAAAACACAGAACTTGGAGCATATGTTGTTGCAGGTACAGTAGTTGCCGGAATTGCGGACATTGCTAAGCTGAAAGTGGTTTTGGACGTGGCCGAATCGACTGCATACGAACTTCGTCAGGGTCAGCAAATAAATGTGACTACGGATGTTCAGCCCGGAGCAGAATACAAAGGAACAATTGCCAATATCAGCCCCAAAGCAAGCGCCTCGCACACTTATCCGGTAGAAGTGTTGATTGCAAACAGCGGCAAAAATAAACTAAAAGCAGGAACCTATGTAAACGTAAGTGTAAATATGGGTAAAAGCGGAAAAGCATTGATGATACCACGCGATGCCATTGTGAGCAGTGTAAAAGATCCTTCGGTGTATATTATCGAGGGTCAGATAGCCAAACTGGTGAAAATTACTACCGGTCGTAATTTTAATTCAAATCTGGAAGTTGTTGCCGGACTAAAAGAAAGCGACAAAGTGGTGACCAACGGTCAAATCAACCTGACTGATGGTGCCAAGGTTTCTGTAATCAACTAATTTTCAATACTACCAAGTGTCCTGAAATCATTATTGATATGTTATTTTGCAATAACTTTCAGAGAGAAAAACTTGTAACTAATATCTAGTAACTATTTTATTATGAATATAGTAGAAACCTCCATAAAAAAACCGTTGATAATTGCCGTAATTTTTACGCTGCTGACTCTCGGAGGATTGTTGTCGTTCAACATGCTCAATTTGAATCTGCTGCCTAAGTTCGAGCTACCTATCCTTACGGTACAGACCATTTATCCCGGAGCCGGAGCATCGGAAGTGGAAACCTCGGTTACCAAAAAGATTGAAGATGCCCTCTCAACAGTTGAAAACTTAAAGAAGATTAGTTCAACTTCCATGGAAGGTGTATCCGTAATTGTTATTGAATTGAACGAAGGAACTGATGCTAACCTGGCTGTTCAGGAAGCTCAACGTAAGATTTCGGCTATTAAATCGGATTTGCCTTTGGATGTAAAAGAACCATCAATTACCAAATTAGCACTCGACGAAAGACCAATTTTGAATGTGGCAGCATCCTCGTCAATGCCTTCCACTCAATTCTATAAATTGGTTGAAGACCGTATTCAGTCACGTTTGGCAAAATTGCCGGGTGTGGGTGCCATAAAAATGACTGGTGGAAAAGAACGTCAGATAAAAGTAAATATTGATGCCGAAAAGCTGAAGGCCTATAAATTATCTGTTTTACAGGTTCTATCAGTTATCCAGTCTGCCAATATGGAAATTCCGGCTGGTAATGTTGAAAATACCCAATCGGTTTACTCTGTACGTTTGGCTGCTAAATATGCAAGTCTGGACGAATTGCGTAACACTGTAATTGCAACTACTACCAATGGCGGTAAAGTAAAAGTAATGGATGTGGCCGAGGTGGAAGATGGACTTGCAGAACAAAAGTTGATTAACCGCATTAACGGACGCGATGCTATAGGACTTTCTATTCAGAAACAAAGTGATGCTAATGCCGTAAAGGTTTCCGATTTGGCAAAAAAAGAACTGAAAGCCATTGAAAAAGAATATGCAGCCAATAACGTAAAATTTGAAATTGCAACAGACGACTCGGTTTATACCCGTGCTTCGGCTGATGGGGTAGTTGAAGATCTTGTTCTGGCTATTTTGATTGTTGCCTTTGTTTGTTTTATCTTTTTGCACAACATACGAAGTGCGCTGATTGTAATGGTTGCCGTGCCACTCTCAATTATTCCTGCATTTATCGGTATGTATATTTTGGGATTTTCGTTGAACATGATGTCGCTGATGGCTTTATCGCTGGTGGTTGGTATTCTTGTGGATGACTCCATTGTGGTAATCGAGAACATGTTCAGCCACATGGAAAAGGGAAAAACAAGATGGCAAGCCGCACTCGACGGTTGTAAGCAGATTATGTTTACTGCCCTAGCTATTACGCTGGTAATTGTTGTGGTATTCCTTCCTATGGGACTTAGCGGCGGATTAATCGGGAATATCCTTAAAGAGTTTGCTATTCCTATTGTGATTGCTACCTTGTGTAGTTTGTTAGTATCGTTTACCGTTACACCTCTATTAATGTCTCGTTTCGGAAATATGCCTGACGATACTCGTCAAACGCTTTTAGCCCGTTTCTCGCGACTTGTAGAACGTACTTTCGACTCGGTAAAAAACTGGTATGGAAATGTATTGAGTTGGGGTCTGAAACATAAAGCAACCGTTCTGGGAGTAACTGTAACATTGTTTTTTGCTTCGTTTGCATTGATTCCTACTGGGTTTATTGGTTTTGCCTTTATGCCTGAAAGTGATAAGGGCGAATATATTGTAACATTGGATATGAACCCGCAGGTAACGTTGTATCAAAACAACCAAATTACCATGCAGGCTGAGAAGATTATTAAAAGCATTCCGGAAGTTGAGAGTGTATTTACCAACGTGGGAACATCTGCAACCACCACCAAAAATAATGTGACCACTATAACAGTTAAGTTAGTGGATAGAACAAAACGTAAACTGGGTGTTGAAGAATATGCTGCGTTGACTAAAGATAAAATTATGAAGACGATTCCGGGTATTCGTGCACGTGCTACCCCTTCTTCCACTGGCGGAGGTTCTTCTGAACCTATCCAGCTCATCGTGCAAGGTGCCGATTACGGAAAAGTTCAGGAAACGGCAGCGATGATTTTAAATGTTGTTCGTCATACACCGGGAACATCTGATCCTAAATATTCTATTGACGATCCTCGTCAGGAAGTACAAATAAAACTAGATCGCGATAAAATGTCCTTACTTGGATTATCGGTGAGCGATGTAGGTTCTACACTTCGTACTTCTTTGAACGGAAACGATAATTCGAAGTACAAAGAGGGCAATTTTGAATACAATATTCGCATTGGTATTGATAATTTCGACCGTACAAAATCTGCCGACGTATCCAAACTTACTTTTGTAAACAAAAAAGGAGAGCTGATTGAGTTAAACCAGTTCGCAAAAATCAGTTACGGTTTAGGACCATCGGCATTGGAACGTACCGACCGTATTTCGTCCATTACCGTCAAATCAAATGTGATTGGTCGTCCTTCGGGAACGGTAGGTGCCGAGATTGAAGCAGCCATTGCAGGTAAGATTCCGGCCGGTGTTGAGATTAAACGAAGCGGTATGATGGAGCAACAAGATTCGGCTTTTGGTAGCCTTGGCTTTGCCTTCCTTGCTGCCATCGTCTTGATCTATTTGATCATGGTGATGCTATACAATTCACTGACCGACCCATTGATTGTGTTGTTCTCTATTCCGCTGTCGATGATTGGTGCATTTCTTGCGCTAGCGTTGACTATGAATACGCTGAATATTTTCAGTATTATCGGATTGATTGTGCTTATCGGACTTGTTGCCAAAAATGCTATTCTGCTGGTTGATTTTACAAATCATCTCAGACATGAAGGAATGAGCACTTACAAAGCCCTTATTGAAGCAGGAAAAGAACGTATGCGTCCTATTTTGATGACCACTTTCGCCATGATATTCGGGATGTTGCCTATTGCTATGGCTGCGGGTAACGGAGCCGAAATGAAAAATGGCATGGCCTGGGTTATTATTGGAGGATTAGCCAGCTCAATGGTACTCACGTTGGTTGTAGTGCCTGTTGTGTATTATGTTTTTGATCGTTTAGGATTAAAAAAACGTAAGCATCGCCGCAAGGGACTGATTAAAAAAGTAAAGAAAAGACAACTTGAAGCAAGCGTTGCATAAATGAACTCACTCACTCACTCAACAACAACGACTATGCTGGAAAGTATAGTCGTTGTTGTTTTAGCCAAATCATGTGCACAATTATAAAGAATGAATATGAATCAAATAGAAGAAAAATTCTCACGAATATTTAAATACATGGGAATACCTAAAGATCAATTCAGATTCGATGCCTCATTTATACAGGACTTTGAATTTAATGAATTTCAATTTGATTGTTTGGTTCTTTATGTTAAAAATTATTTTGAACTAAACATAAAGGAATCCGATTATACTAATCTTAATACCGTTGGCAATACCATGAATTTCATAAGAAGTATGAAAGGTATTCCAGTTGCAGTGCAAGGTCTTTTAGAACCAAATAAGGTTATAAAAAAAGGATTGATGATTTGTTGTATGGGCAGAGAATCGACATTTAATTGTTGTATTTTTACGAACCTATTAAAATTGTCTGAACAGAAAAAAAATACTACTTTTGAGATAAAAGAAAATAATTCTATTTATCTCTAAGTTTTCTCACTAGCATATCAGTAATAATTCACACATGAAAAATAGAATTTTTGATCCGTTTACAAATAGGTCGGCTATAGTACTATCGCTTTTAATTGGAGGTATCCTCAATGCAATTATGTTTTTGGGATATATTTACCATATGGATAAAGAAGCTGATGCTGGAACCCGTTTTTTTTATGTATTTATAACCAACATTGTTGTGTTATACGTATTATATAAGTTCTGCTTTAGAGAAGTAAAAAAGAAAATCAAGAAAGTATATGAATTTTGGCTTATTATAGGCCAATCCATACTTATCACTGTGCCATTAAGCTTGGCTTTTTCTGAACTTTTTTTTCTATTAATGCCTGAGTGTCAAATTCCACTTAGTCAGTTTTATATAACAAGTTTGATTAAGGATCTGATCATATTAATCATCGTACTGTTATCTACTTTTTTACTTTCCACATTAGCCGAACGTCAAAAAGCATTGCTTGAAAATGAGCAACTAATTGTAGAAAACATACGTATCCGTTACGAAGTATTGAAAAATCAGGTTGATCCTCATTTTTTGTTTAATTCGTTAAATACACTCGATGGATTGATTGGAGTTGACAATGATAAAGCTCACGAGTTTGTTCAAAATATATCTTCTGTGTTTCGATATGCCATCAGCAATAAAGAAATTATGCATCTCGACGAAGAGTTGGTCTTTACAGAAGCTTATGCCAGTTTAATGAAAATACGCTATGGCGACAATTTCCAAATACAATACAATATAGAGGAAAAATACCGGAAGTATTTCATTATGCCTATCAGTCTGCAATTACTTGTTGAAAATGCTATTAAGCATAATGTTATCAGCAATAAACATTCGTTAATTATTACTGTCGAAACAACGCCGAATGATACTATACGGGTTATGAACAACATTCAACCCAAACAGACAGCTGAGCCCGGAACCGGAATAGGTTTAGCTAACCTTACCGAGCGCTATAAACTGCTTTTTCAAAAAGAAATTAGTATTACCCGAACAGATGTTTTCTGTGTGGAGATACCATTGATTAAACAATTAGAAACTACTAAAAGTCAACACGAATCTAAATATGAAAGCCGTTATTGTAGAAGATGAACTTATTGCCGCCCAAAATCTGCAACGATTGATTAATCAGGTTGACAATGATATTGAGGTGATTGCCATTTTGCAAACTGTAGAAGATAGCATAGAATGGTTTGGGCTTTATCCAACTCCCGACCTTGTGTTTATGGATATTCATTTGGCCGATGGATCCTCCTTTTCTATTTTTGAAAAGGTAGAAATATCATGTCCAATTATTTTTACCACGGCTTATGATGAATATGCATTAAAAGCTTTTGAAGTAAACAGCATCGACTATTTGCTAAAACCCATCAGTTTGAAAAATTTCGAACGGGCGTTGTCTAAGTTTCGTAGTATGGTAGCAGCAAAGGACAATAATTCTGATCTGATAACCCATTTGCTGGCATCATTTAAGCAAACAAAAGAAACCTATAAATCCAACTTTTTAATACCGCATAAAGATAAGTTTATACCTTTGGCAGTAAACAAAATGGCATGTTTGTATACCGAAAACAAAATGGTGAATATTATTACCGATGATCATCAGACTTACCACATGGACAGCTCGCTCGAGGATTTAATGAATCAACTTAATCCTCTACAGTTTTTCCGGGCTAACCGTCAGTACATTGTGTCGCATAAAGACATTAAGGATATTTCTATCTGGTTTGGCAGCAAGTTATCTATAAATATGACAGTACCGGTTCCTGAAAAAATAATTGTGAGCAAAGCCCGCGTGGCAGAATTTAAAGCGTGGTACACTACCTGATTTCTCGATTTCTTTTTAGTTACGTAATACGAGAAAAAAACTGTATTTATTAGGTCTTTTGCGTTCTAAATGACGTAATTCAAGAGTTTTCGTTCAAAAAAGCGTACCTTTGCGGTATATTAATATATATCACATGAGATTTGACGAACTTCCGCTTTGCGATGCCGTACTTGATGGCTTGCAAGCAATGAATTTTACAGAAGCCACACCGGTTCAGGCCGAAACTATCCCCGTAATTTTACAAAAACGCGATGTAATTGCCTGCGCTCAAACAGGAACCGGCAAAACAGCGGCTTTTATATTGCCTTTACTTCACAATCTGCAATCGGAACCACATGCCGATAATGCCGTAAATGCCATTATTATGGCGCCAACGCGTGAGTTGGCTCAGCAAATCGACCAGCAAATGGAAGGTTTTTCTTATTTTACTTCTTTCTCTTCGGTGGCGGTGTATGGCGGTAGCGATGCTTCGGCATGGGACGTTCAGCGCCGTGGTTTGCAAAAAGGAGCGGATGTGGTTATTGCCACTCCGGGACGTTTGCTTTCGCACCTCAATCTTTATGAAATAGACTTTTCGCAGGTAAAATACTTTATCCTGGACGAGGCCGACCGTATGCTCGACATGGGATTTTTTGATGATATTATGCAAGTGGTAAACCGTTTGCCGAAAGATCGCCAAACGATTATGTTCTCGGCCACTATGCCACCTAAAATTCGTCAACTGGCTAAAACCATTTTGAATAATCCGGTGGAAGTGAAGATTGCTATTTCACGTCCGCCCGAAAATATTATGCAGACGGCTTATATCTGCAATGAAGCCCAAAAGCCTGCCATTGTAAGAAGCCTTTTTGCTTCGAACGATCAAAACAAGGTAATTATCTTCTCGGGTTCTAAGCTGAAAGTAAAGGAGATCACCAAAACTTTCCGCCAAATGGGACTATCGGTGGGCGAAATGCACTCCGACCTGGAACAAACCCAACGCGAACACATCATGCACGAGTTTAAAAATAACCGTGTAAACATTCTGGTAGCTACCGACATTGTTTCGCGTGGTATTGATATCGACGATATTTCGTTGGTAATAAACTACGACGTGCCTCACGATGCTGAAGATTATGTGCACCGTATTGGTCGTACGGCTCGTGCCAGTGCCAAAGGGATGTCCATCACTTTTGTGAGCACCGAAGAGCAATATAAATTCAAACAAATTGAAAATTTTTTGGAAAAGGATATTTACAAAATCCCATTGCCCGAAGAAGTGGGCGAAGGACCGGAATACAATCCCGAAAAAAACAAACACGCTAAAAAAACTTTCTCGAAAGGTAAAGGGTCGTTTAGCAGAAATAAACCAAAAAGATAAAACAGTTACAAGTTACAAGTGCCTTGTCTCAATAAACTAATTTTCAATCAACCAATTCCCAATCAACCAACAAGCTTATGATTTACTTAGCCGATACAGCCAATCTGGAGGAACTCAAAGAGTTGTTTTACTATTTCCCCATTGCAGGAATCACCACCAACCCAACCATTCTGGCTGCAGAAAAGCAACCGATGTCAGTAATCTTACCCAAACTTATTGACATTGTGGGAGACAAAATGTTTCATGTACAAATGATCAGCACCATGGCTGTAGACATGGTACGCGAAGCAAAAGCCTACAAAGCAAAATATAGCTTGGGCGATAACTATTTCGCTAAAATTCCGGTATCGCACGAAGGTTATAAAGCAATGACCATGTTGAAAGATGCCGGTATTAATGTTACCGCTACCGCTATTTTTACTCAACAACAAGCATTAGTTGCTGCCCGTGCAGGAGCCGACTGGGTTGCACCTTACGTAAACCGTTTGGATAATATTTCCTCGCACGGTATTGAGGTGGTAAAACATATTGTTGATAATATCAATTACTACAAACTTGATACAAAAGTACTTGCTGCCAGTTTCAAAACGGTGGATCAGGTACACCGTGTAAGTATGGTGGGTAGTCACGCAGCCACTATCAGTCACGAAATTTTGGAACGCTTGCGCAGTCACCCAATGACCGACATGAGTTTAGACTGGTTTGCCAAAGATGCCGAAGGTATCTACGATATTGAATTCTAAATTCACAAATAATACTCTGAAAGCCGCGAAATTTTTTGCGGCTTTTTTTGTGCCCAGATCTTTTCATGATTGAAGAATGAGATTTCTGTTCGTAAATTATGTTTGCATGACTAAAAGTTTATTGACTGTAATCTAAAAATAGGATAAAGCTTTGCATTTTTTTCGGGCTGGGGAACGCAAGGAGATTGTTTTAGCTGTTTCGCCAAACGCGAAAGTGTAAAAACACCTTGCGAGACTGTTTCGCGAAATGCGAAAGCATAAAACATCTTGCGAGGACGTTTCGCCAACTGCGAAAGCCTAATACAGCTTACTAGACAGTTTCGCCATTGGCGAAAGTTTAAAACAGAAAAACAGTTGTTTTCATTTTTTCGCCATTGGTGGAAGTTTGAATTCAATAGCCAAAGTCATTTTAATATTTATCAGAACCTTTTTTAATTTGTGAATATTCGTTCTGATATATGATGTCATTGTTGATAACTTATTATAAAAAATATTTTATTGATCATTGTGTTTTAATTAAAAAGTAATATCTTTGAGCTGTTAAATAAACTGGAGGCTTTACGTATGTCTGACAGTTTAGTTGACAATAGAAATAATAATTTAAGAATATGTTATATTTATGAATCAATTAAAATTCAAAGGAATGAAATCGACGAATTCACTTTTTTTTCTGATTTTAAGTGCTTTGTTATTTGTTTGTGTAGTACACTCGTCAGCACAAAGTACTAAAATAGCTATTGTGTCAATGGAAGATACTTTGTTGGTAAATCAGCATGTCGGATTTACAATTTTTGCAAACTTTACAGATACTCTTCACTTGGATTTACCTATAGCAATGCATGTTGAACAGCAATTGCAAAAATACTTAGCCCCAACCTATGATATAAGCTTTATTGAATTACCAGATTCTATTATTGGTAATAAAAAAGAGATATACGGATTGTGGGGTATGAATAAAAAGATAAAAAAATGGATAAGTGACAGTAAAGACAAATATGATTATGTGATTTTCACATATAATACTTCAATACCACGGGAGATGAATGTTATTGTTCCGGATAAAACAAGTGGGCTTTATAGTGGACCAATTTATAGTTCTTATTTTACTAGTATTTCTTTTTTGGCTTTCAAAACTGAAAATATGAGTGATCTTAAATATTATGAACTTGGTGGTAAATTCATGACTCAAAATAAGGAATTTAAATTGCCAAAGGATAAAAAGAGCTTTACACCTGAAATGTTAGAACTGATTAAGGTTGGGTTCATGAAACATCTTGATAGCAGAATTGAACACTTTCTAACTAAAACTTTTTTAGTTCCTCAGAACAGAATTGATGAAATAAATGCTGCTTTAAGTTCGAGTACAAAGTAAAATGACATATATTCTGAATTTGTAATCAGTGGTAGTGCGACTAAAATTCGTACTACCACTGTTTTTACCAATAACATCCCCTCTTTTCAGTTTTGCCCGATTAATGATTATCTTTGTGCTATGTTACAAAATTTCATAGCCTCGCAAATAAAAGCCCAATTACCCTTCGAACCTACTGGGCAGCAAGTCCATTTGTTGGATGCGCTGGGGGGATTTTTGATGTCCACCGATAAAGAAAAAGTTTTTTTGTTGCGGGGATATGCCGGTACGGGTAAAACCTCGGTGGTAAGTGCTCTGGTGCGCGCGCTCAATGAATTGAAACAAAAAACAGTGTTGCTCGCACCCACCGGTCGGGCTGCCAAAGTGATCGCCAATTACTCCGGCTTTCCGGCTTTTACCATTCACAAAAAGATTTATCGACAAAAGTCGATGGCAGAATTTCGCTTTCAATTGGCCGATAATCTGCAAACTCATACTCTTTTTATTGTCGACGAGGCTTCGATGATTTCCAATACCGGCACCGAAACTGCTTTCGGATCCGGTCGCTTGCTCGACGATCTGGTGCAGTTTGTGTACAGTTCCGATGGTTGCAGCCTTTTGCTACTGGGCGATACAGCCCAGTTACCGCCCGTGATGCAACCGCACAGTCCGGCGTTGGAGAGCAATCAACTGGCCGGCTACGCCCTGCATGTTCACGAATTCACGCTTACCCACGTTGTTCGTCAGGCACTGGAGAGTGGTATTTTGCACAATGCCACTTTGTTGCGCCAACAGCTTACTGAGGAAAGAACGAGTGAATTTCCGCATTTCGAACTGGCTAATTTCCCCGACATAAAAAAGCTCAGCGGCATGGAACTGATTGATGAAATTCAGCGGTCGTACGACGGAGTGGGAGTGGAGGATACCATTGTGGTTACGCGGTCGAATAAGCGTGCCAATATGTACAACAATGGCATCAGGGCGCGTGTGATGATGAAGGAGGACGAACTCACCAATGGAGATTTGCTGATGGTGACGCGCAATAATTATTATTGGAACAAGCCTTACAAAGAAATAGATTTCATTGCCAATGGTGATATTCTGCAAGTAGTGCGTGTGCGTAAGAGCTACAATATGTACGATTTTCGGTTTGTGGATCTCACGCTTCGTTCGTTGGATTATGAGTGGGAAATAGATGCTCGTATTTGGCTGGACGCCCTGCAAGCCGAATCGCCCGCTGCCATTAACGAGATGACCAACAAACTGTTTGCCTCCGTGGCTGAAGATTATCCCGAAATTACCAACAAGCGCGAAAAATTCAAAAAAGTATTCGAAAATGAATATTACAATGCCTTGCAGGTAAAATTCGGTTATGCGGTTACCTGCCACAAAGCTCAAGGCGGACAGTGGAAAAAAGTATTTATCGATCCTGGTCAAATAGCCGACGACCAACTCAATAGCGATTTCTATCGCTGGCTCTACACAGCGCTCACTCGTGCCACCGAAACAGTGTATTTGGTCAACTTCCCTGACAAAAGTTTTTCGGATAAATAGTCATTTTGTATGCAATTAATGTGCATGAATAGCTTTTGTATGAAGTAATGTTCAATGTTTAAACTAATAAAACGCAATATTATTTAATATAACTTAAAAATACACCTCCTTTTGGGGTGGTTGTTTAACAAACTCGACTGGCAGGTATTGTATGGTCAGTTCGATATGTCGAGCCTTACCACTTCCGTTCAGGAAATTCCGGTAGGTCTCAATACAAATATTCTTGATGGGGCATTTAAGTTTTCGAATCCCCAAATAAATATTTCGGCGATAAGCAATGTTGGGATGAAGCTGGGGTTCAAATTGGATTATTTTAAGTCGCGTTCCAGCGTAAGCAGTGTTTATGCCCATTTTAATGGAAAAGAAACACTGACACAGGATTTTGCAACAAGACCTCTGATTCCGGGCCAAACGGTAAACGTAAACTTTAAAACCTTCGACAGAATCTGGGGCGAAACCGATAAACTGTTTGAGATTATGCCTACATTTTTCGAATTTAAAGCTACTCCTTTTGCTGATGCTACAGATCAAACTCCGAGTTATCTGACACCTGATGGGCAGATAAAAGTATATCTGAAAACTACTATTCCCATGCAGTTCAATGCCGGAAGTTATTATCAGTATGCCGATACCATTGATAATATATTTAATCCTGCTTCAAAAATATTTGATGATAATGTTTTAAATAAGGTAGAAAAAGCTACATTTGTATTTACGATTCTCAATAATTTGCCGGTAAAGTCGATATTGTCTTTCCGATTTTTAGATGCAATGGGTGCAGAGGTGAAAATGTCGGACAGTTTTAATAAAAAATATGAGATTGCTGCCGGAAAAGTGAGTATGAAAGGCAAGATCATACCCGGCACCGAACCCCAACAACTAACTATTTCGGTAACAAAAGATGAGCTTTTTCAAATTAAAAAGGCCAATAATCTGGAATTTCAAGTCAGGGTTGAAGGTGCTGACGTTGATTCAAAGATACTCTTTTCAACATCAAATAGCTTAAATTTAAAGTTAGGTTTACTAATTAAAACGAGATTAGATCAATAGGTGTTGAAATGTTACATTCTATATTTTTTTATGCTTAAGTCGATCAAAAAGAATTCAATACTCCTAACTATCTTTTGTGTTATTCCTTGTATTGCTTTGGCGCAGCAAGTGAATACGCTCTATTTTATGGATAATGTGCCACTTCGGCATACTCTAAACCCAGCTTTTCAGCCTGTACAGCAACTTTATATCAGTCTCCCAATTATAGGCTTTACACAGATGAGTATTGGCAATAATTCCATAGCATTGAAAGATGTGATTTATAATTATAATGGTCAGACAGTGAGTTTTGCACACCCAACCGGCGGTAACGAAGACAAATTTTATCGCACCTTACATTCTACTACTTCAATCAGTACCAGTTTAGAAACCAACTTACTCTCATTTGGTTTCAAGCATAACACTGCATTTTGGAGCTTTACACTCACCGAACGATTTCAAAGTGTAATTGATATACCCAAAGATGTTTTTCAGTTAGGACTATATGGTACGCCCTCTTTATTAAACAATAAATTCAATTTTGTTTCATTTCAAACTGATGAGTCGCTTTATACCGAAGCAGCGCTTGGGTATGCCAAGAAGTTGAATAAAAAATGGTCGGTGGGAGCAAAGTTGAAATATTTGTATGGCTCGGCAAATTTTTCGAATTCCAATAAAGCAATTAAACTAAACGCCGGATTCGATAAATGGACAATTGTAGGTGAGGGGCTCGCTAATTACTCAAGTCCGGTAGAAGTAAATATTGCCCCCGATTTTAAATCTATGACTTACAAATTGCCTGATAATACGAGCGATTGGCTAAAGCGTTCGGGTGCTGGAGCTGGCGTGGATGTTGGAATAACTTACAAGGCTACAGATAAAATTACTCTATCGGCAGCACTCATCGATTTAGGATTTATCAATTGGAAAAAGAATCCTGTGAATGTGAATTATAAAACCAATTTTTCATTCGATGGCATTCCGATAATAGATAGTTTAAGAACGCTTACAAATGCCAATAATGTCATAAACAGATATAGTTCAGGTACAGTATTGTCCGACTCAGTTCTAGCCGCTTTTGATTCGGCATCAACGTATGCAAGCACCAAAAAAAAGTATACTACATACACGCCAACTGACCTCAATATTGGAGCTGAGTATTCACTTTTAGATAATAAATTAAGTGTAGGATTACTCTCGCGCACACAAGTATTTAAAAAGATAGTTACAGAAGAAGTAACCATTTCCATTAATGCCAGACCATCCGATTGGTTTAATGCTTCGCTCAGTACCTCACTTTTTGAGGGACGACTCAGTTCGGTAGGTGCAGGCGTTGGCTTACGAACCGGTTTTGTTCACTGGTTTCTTGCTGCAGATTATATTGCGTTTCAACTGTCTACTTATCGAGGTTTTCCAATTCCGTATACTACTAAAACATTTAATTTAGCTTTGGGAATAAATCTTGTCTTCGACAAGATAGTGCCGACGTTTGGGCTTCATAAAAATGCAGTAAAGAAAGATTGTAATTGTCTTTAAATAGATATGAAATTTAGTGTTTCTCAAAAATATCGTCATCACGCTTTTGACAGTTTCAGCTGTTTATTTTTACATATTAATAGGTTTGTAGTCATTTTAATGAATAAAATTTACTATTTTTGTGTTTTCGATTAAATAAGTTTAGAATTATTGTATAATTTAAAAAGTGCGAATTATGAAAAACAAGTCTATTTTTAAGATTTTATCCATATTTTGGGTAAGCTCGATGATTTTTACAGCTTGTATGTCCGATGTAGAATTATCAAATATATCGAAAGATGTATTGATTGATGAATCGCTCGTTGTTCCTGTTGGAGAGGCTGGTTTCAATGTAAAAGAGATGCTTCAGAAGCTATCCATCGATAATCAGGTTACTACCGAAGGTACCGAGATATATTTTGAACAGGAAGAAACCTCTAGTTACGATTTCAGGAAATTTGTAATCCCTAATGCGACTCTTGTTCCTAATCCATCTTTTACTTTTCCTGCCGGTAATTATCCGACAAACACTACTTTGACGACAAATATTATCACAAGTTTGAATTTAGGTTTAAATTCAAATGTGGCAAATGAACGAGTTGATAGTATTAAAGTGAAATCTGCCACTTTAAATATTAATATAAATAAAGGTACTCTCAAACTTAGTTCGGTAAAAGTAATTTTAAAGTTCCAAGGTAATACTGCTCGTTTTTCTAACGGAAAAGATACAATATCATTCACCGATACGAAGTTCACCGGTGCTATTGATTATCCAATTTCAAATTTTGTTATAAAACCTTTAGGTACCACAGGCTTACCTCTTCAAATTGTAGTGGAAGCTAAGACAACTGTTGCACAGTCAGTTAGCTCTGCTCAAAGTGTTAGTACAGTAATATCATTCAAAAATTTTAATTTTGATGTTGCATATGGTGCATTTCAACCAGCTACAATTGCTACTCAAACACAACAAATTCCATTAGATGTATCTTCATATTTACCAAATGCGTTTCTGAAGTTTGCCAATCCTCAAGCCACAATTACTGCAAAAACGAATGTTGGAACATATGTTCGGTTTAGAATAGATTACATTAAAGCATTTTTAAAATCAAATCCTTCTGCTTCTGAAGCAAAGGCAAATTTTAATGGGAAAGATTACTTTGATTACAATATGTCTAAGCCTGCGAATCCAGGCGATTTCGCGACCAAAGTAGAAATATTTAATAGTGTCAATGCCAGAACAGATCTGCTTTTTGCAAATCCAATAAGACCAGATGTGTTGGAATATAAATTTAGTACATATCTTAATCAAGATTCATTATCTGCTCACCCAACGGTACCTCTTTTCTTTCCATCTGATGGAAAAGTTGAAACAACTGTAAAAGTGAAAATACCACTTTATTTAACAGCAGGTAGTAATATCGATTTGAATGATACTCTTCAAATTGCTGATGGAACTATTGGCTCTAAATTAGACAATTCTGTTATAGATAGTGCTGTACTTGTGTTTAAAGTGAAAAATGGACTTCCAATAAAAGTTACTCTTCGTTTTTCGTTTATAGATTCAAACGGAGCGAAAATTATTACAACTTTGGACAAAACGAGTTATGAAATTAATGCTCCGACTATAGATTCCGATGGAAAAGCTGTGGTAAGTAGTATCGTTGCTCAAACAATTAAAGTTAATGTATCTAAAGCTCAATTCGAAGATCTGAAGAAAGCTAAAAGCGTGATATTTAATGTTACTGCTGAAGGTAATAACAGCTCTTCGGCCATTCACTTTACAACTAGTGATACTTTCAATGTCAAATTGGGAGTATTTGTAAAGGGTAATGCAGTTAGAAATTTAAGCAACAACTAAACCTAAACCATTATGAAAAGAAATAATATATTTAAAGTAATACTAGCCTTTTGCATTGTTTTTTCGAGCCAAATTGTTACGGCACAACAGGTAAATACTCTGTATTTTATGGAAAATGTACCGGTTCGCAATTCTTTGAACCCTGCATTTCAACCATTGAGTAACTTTTATCTGGGATTTCCTGCAGTAGGGTTCTCGCAGTTCAATGTGGGTAATAATTCACTTACTTTGAGGGATTTTGTCTATCGGGATGGAAATCAAACTATTACTTTCTTACACCCAAATGGTGATAAGAATAAATTTTATAATGCCTTAAGACCAACCACTTTGTTTGGTGCTGAATCACAGCTAAATTTATTGGATTTTGGCTTCAGAACGGGTAGAGCCTACTGGAACTTTTCGATAACTGAAAAAGTAGAAGGGCAATTTGCAGTTCCAAAGGACTTTTTGAAGTTATTACTTTATGGTACCCCCGCAGTAGACAATAATATCTATAATTTAAAGAATCTTGAACTTGGCGGAACAGCCTATACCGAAGTTGGATTAGGTTATGCCAAAAAGATCAATGATCAATGGTCCTACGGTCTTAAATTTAAGGTACTGCTAGGCACTGCCAATGTTTCATTGATAAACGATAATCTAGACCTTGTGGCTGGGATGGATAACTGGACTTTGAAAGGTAAAGGTTCTATCAATGCTTCGCTGCCGGGTTTACTTACTGTGGGGAACAATCTTAGTACATTAGATTACTCCTCACCTAATAACAATTCAGACTGGATAAAACCTTCCGGATTGGGTGGAGGTGTTGACTTGGGTGTTGCATTTAAACCGGTTCCAAGCGTAACATTGTCGGCTGCGCTTATCGACCTTGGTATGATTCGTTGGAATAAAAACATGAACAATATTGCTTACAATGTTGATTACAAGTTTGAAGGAGCCGTAATTAATGCTGCTAATAATATTGATTCTCAGCAACTGTCTGATTCTATTTATGAAGGTTTTAAGAAATCAGCCACTTCAACACAAACAGCGAAAAAATATACCACATACACCTCACCAAAACTTAATATTGGAGCGGAATATAGCTTTCTGAATAATAAAATGTCATTGGGTCTTTTATCAAGAACCTTGAAACGCAATAGAGCGTATTACGAAGAATTGACGGCTTCTGTCAATGCACGTCCTACGAGTTGGTTCAATCTTTCTGCGTCGTATTCAGTAATGAATGGTAGAACAAGTAATATCGGTGCCGGTTTGGGTCTGCGACTTGGTTTTATTAGTTACTTTGTTGCTGCCGATTATATTCCACTTTATTTCGATGGACTTACAACTAATGGCGTTAAAATTCCAGTTCCAAATAATACTAAAGGTATGAATGTGGCTGTAGGACTTAATTTTGTGTTTGGCAACAGAAAAGATGCCGACAAAGATGGAGTTGTAGATCGAAAAGACAAATGCCCTGATACACCTAAAGGTGTAAAAGTAGACAAAAAAGGCTGTCCTGTTGATACTGACGGTGATGGAGTGCCCGATTATCTTGATAAATGTCCGGATACACCTGCAGAAGCCTATGGAAAAGTTGATATAAATGGTTGTCCGTTGGATACTGATGGTGATGGAGTTCCGGATTATTTAGATAAATGTTTAGATACGCCAAAAAAATCTATCGGGTTTGTTGATAAATACGGTTGCTCGCTCGATTCGGATAATGATGGTGTTTTCGATTATCTTGATAAATGTCTGAACACACCTGCTAATGTAAAGGTCGATTCTGTTGGCTGTCCGTTAGATACAGATGGTGATGGAGTACCAGATTATCTGGATAAATGTCCTAACACTCCTTTAGCAGCCCGTGGAATGATTGATGAAGCAGGTTGTCCGCTCGATAGGGATAGTGATGGTGTTGCTGATTACCTTGATAAATGTCCAAATACGCCAATTGAAGCTCGCTCTTCGGTTGATAAGAACGGCTGTCCGCTTGATTCAGATGGCGACGGAGTTCCTGATTATCTTGATAAATGTCCTAATACTCCTGCCGAAGCTCGTGGAATGGTTGATAATAAAGGTTGTCCGCTCGATACAGATGGTGATGGAATTTTTGATTACTTAGATAATTGTCCAAGAGTGGCAGGAGTTATTGCTAATCATGGATGTCCGGAAATCAAGAAGGAGGTAAAAAAACTCTTCCAAAAAGCTTTGCAAGGCATTCAGTTCCAAACAGGCGCGTCGACAATTAAACCAGGTTCGTTCCCTATCTTGAATCAAATAGCTCAAGTACTGGTTGCAAACCCAACGTACCTGATTGAGGTTCAGGGTCACACCGATAATGTAGGTAAGTCAGCTTCTAATCTAATCTTATCCGATAAACGCGCTGCGGCAGTTAGAGACTATCTGATTAAAAAAGGAGTAAATAATGACAGAATGACTTCGCATGGATATGGTGATACTAAACCGGTAGCCGTGAATACAACACCGGCTGGAAAAGCTAAAAACCGGCGAGTAGAATTTGTAGTGACTTTTGAAGAAACCTCATTCGAATAAATGACGATTAAGTAAAACGAAGGAGTTGTGAAAGCAACTCCTTTTTTATTTCAAAAAAACAGAGAAAAATGATGGTTCTTTGCAAGTGTTTTAATACTTTTGCGGAACGAAATGAATTGGCTGATATTTGTTGCCAATCATTGGTCTCTAACGTTGGATAGAATTGAAAATCAGATAACAGTAAATAAATAATATGGGAAGAGCGTTTGAATATAGAAAGGCTACGAAAATGAAACGTTGGGGCAATATGGCTCGCGTATTCACTAAATTAGGAAAACAAATAACCATTTCGGTGCGTGAGAGTGGGCCAGACCCAGACACAAATCCACGCTTACGGGTATTGATTCAACAATCGAAAAAAGAAAACATGCCCAAAGAAAATGTGGAGCGTGCAATCAAAAAAGCTATTTCGAAAGATGAAGCAGACTACAAAGAAATGGTGTACGAAGGGTATGGCCCTAACGGTATTGCCATTGTCATCGAAACTGCGACAGATAATCCTACTCGTACCGTTGCCAATATCAGAAGTTATTTAACTCGTAATGGCGGCTCACTGGGTACTTCAGGTTGTCTTCAGTTTTTGTTCGATCATAAATGTGTTTTTAAAATTGCGGCAAAACCGGATGTCTCTATCGAAGATCTGGAATTGGAGTTGATTGACTTCGGTGTAGATGAGCTAGTTGAAGACGAAGATGGCGGAATTGTATTGTATGGCGAATTCCAATCTTACTCTTCTATTCAGAAGTATTTAGAAGAAAATGGCTTCGAAATTTTTAGCGCTGAATTCGAACGCATTCCTAACGATATGAAAGAGTTGAACGAAGAACAAAAAGCGCAAGTCGTAAAATTACTTGATAAAATTGAAGATGATGAAGACGTTCAAAATGTTTTCCACAACATGATTGAATAGTTATCAAAAATATAAAAGAAATGCCTCCAGTTTTTCAATTGGAGGCATTTCTTTTATATTCGCTTTGAATTTTCGTTTAATACTGTTCTTTTAAATTTGGAAAATCGCCTGACTTTACATCTTCAACATAATGTTCGATAGCTTCATTCATAATAGCTTGTACGTTGGCGTATCTACGAAGAAACCGAGGTGAAAAGTCTTGGGTCAAACCAATCATGTCATGTAACACAAGTACCTGCCCGTCAACACCACCACCTGCACCAATTCCTATTATTGGTATGGTAAGCTCTTCTGCTACCCGTTGTGCCAATTCGGCAGGAATCTTTTCCAAAACGATGGCAAAGCAACCTGCCTCTTCCAATAAATGTGCGTCACGGATTAGTTTTTCGGCTTCATCGCCTTCTTTAGCTCTAACTGCGTAAGAGCCATATTTATTTATCGATTGTGGCATTAAACCCAAGTGTCCCATTACTGGTATTCCTGCACTTAGAACGCGTTTCACCGATTCCAGAATTTCTTCTCCTCCTTCTACTTTTAAGCAATCGCCATGTGTTTCTTTCATTATCCGAATGGCAGAAGCAAGCGCCTCTTTAGAGTTTCCCTGATAGGAGCCAAAAGGCATATCAATTACAACCAATGCACGTTTTACACCCCTTACCACCGATTTTGCTAAAAAAATCATTTGATCCAATGTAATAGGTAATGTTGTTATGTTTCCGCACATAACATTCGATGCAGAATCGCCTACTAATATAATATCCACTCCAGCTTTATCTACAATTGTACCCATTGTAAAGTCATAAGCTGTTAGCATACTAATTTTTTCACCGCGTTGTTTCATTTCTAACAATCGCTGTGTTGTTACTCGTCTGGAGTCTTCGCTATGTATCGACATGTGTTTCTATTTAATAATTTGAGGGTGCAAAGATATGTATATATTTACAATTTTATTTCGATTTTGTCGTTAAGAGTTGAACTGTTAGAATTGAATAGCTTTCGATTACTATTTTTCTTTAATGCTAACCGATATTTGAACTATTTTGTTACTTTTTTCATAATTAAAACTTATCTTTGCAGACTGTTTCGCTCGACCTATTATTAACCTGATGAATTTGAATTAAAATGAAAGATAGATACACCTTTCTACAGAATACAGATATTTTCTCACATATTACAAATCTCAAATATATACCGCGTTGGTTAGTACTTGTAGTTGATGTAATTCTTTGCTTTATAGCTTTCTATGTGGCTTTTTATATATCTTCTCGGTTTTATGGCAATCACGCTGATGAAAGAATCTTTACCTACTTTCAACGAATGGGTATAATTCTTTGTTTTCAGGTCATGTTTTTCTGGTTTTTTCATACTTATTCAGGCGTATTACGATACTCGGGCTATGTTGATGCAACAAAGCTTTTGTTTGCAGTATCGTCTAATATCGCTATTTTGTGTATTGGGAACTTTCTTCTTTACCAATTAAGTTCAATGGTAATGTTTTACTATGTAGCCTTGTTGATTTACGGTGTAATTGCCTTTTTGCTTCTTTTTTGTTTAAGGTTGGGGGTAAAAACAATTTACGATTATTTTACCCAAAATTCCGGACAAATTGTGCCGGTAATGATCTATGGAACACAATCGGCTGCCATCGGAATTGCTAAAATGCTTCGCTCAACGCAAGACAATAAATACAAATTAGTTGGCTTTATTGATGACGATAGGAATGCTTCCGAGAGGGTTATCATGGGAGTAAAAGTATATAAATTGGATGAGGAAACGATAGAAAGAGTTGTGGTTAAGAAAGCCAAAGCTATTATAGTTTCTCCAATCAAACTAGGTCAGATAAATCCAAATGTTGATTTGGATATTTTCTTAAACGCAAATTTGGCAGTACTTACTTCACCACCAATGAGCATTTGGAAAAATGACATGCCTACTATCAAACAAATTAAATCTATTCAGATAGAGGATTTGCTCGACAGACCTACCATCAATATTTCCTCAGATAATATTGCAAAGCAACTACATTCAAAAGTTATTCTGATTACAGGTGCAGCCGGATCCATCGGTAGTGAAATTGTACGTCAGGTAGTGAAATTTAAACCGAGTTTGATTGTTTTGCTGGATCAGGCAGAGTCGCCAATGCATACTTTGAGATTGGAACTTGAAGAACAATATCCCGATCAGAATTTTAGTCCGTTTCTTGGTGATGTGCGCAATAAAGAACGCATGGAATACATGATGGATATGTACCGACCGGATTATATTTATCATGCAGCGGCTTATAAACACGTTCCATTGATGGAGGATAATCCGGTGGAAAGTATTCAGGTGAATGTAAAAGGGACTAAAATCATGTCCGATTTGGCTGTAAAATATAAAGTAGAGCGTTTTGTGATGGTCTCGACCGACAAAGCCGTGAATCCAACCAATGTGATGGGTGCTTCGAAACGTATTGCAGAAATTTATGTACAGTCTTTATTTCGAAAACTGTGTGCTGATGGTAACTGCACAACTAAATTTATTACCACTCGTTTTGGTAATGTGCTTGGTTCCAATGGCTCTGTAATTCCGCATTTCAAAAGTCAGATTGAAAAAGGTGGTCCGGTTACCGTTACTCACCCCGACATTATTCGTTACTTTATGACCATCCCCGAAGCCTGTATGTTGGTGCTTGAGGCGGGTACAATGGGCGATGGTGGTGAAATCTTTATTTTCGATATGGGAAGTCCGGTAAAAATTGTAAACCTGGCTCGTAAGATGATTCGTTTGGCAGGATTTGTTCCCGAAGTGGATATAAAAATTGAATTCACTGGTTTGCGTCCGGGCGAAAAGTTGTACGAAGAACTTTTAAATCATAAAGAAACAACTCAGCCTACTTATCATCCGAAGATTATGATTGCAACAGTGCAAGTATATGAGTATGATGTTGTGTCACCAAAAATTGATGAGTTGATTCAATATAGTTTTCTTTGTAAAAATTTTCTTACTGTTTCATTGATGAAAAAAATTGTACCCGAATTTTTGAGTAAAAATTCTCAATACGAACGATTGGATGTCTAGTCGCTAATCGGGTGAACAGTTTCAGTAATAAATATATATTTTGACAGTCGATTGGTATCAGTCGGCTGTTAGCTTTTTTATAACCTTTCAATTATTTTCACTCATATATGATTTCTGTAGAACAACTTACTGTTGAATTTGGTGGTTCACCGCTTTTTGATGAAGTTAGCTTTTTGGTTAATCCAAAAGAAAAAATAGCTCTAGTTGGGAAAAATGGAGCCGGAAAAACCACGCTTCTAAAAATATTTTCAGGAAAACAAGTTCCAACACGTGGACGTGTAACCATTCCTAAAGACCTTACTATTGGCTATTTGCCTCAACATATGATTCACAATGAAGGCACTACGGTGATGCAAGAAGCCGAAAAGGCATTCGAACATATTACCGACTTACAAGCTGAAATTGAACGAATGAATATTGAGTTGGCTGAACGAACTGACTACGAAAGTGCAGGTTACCAACAGCTTATTGATAAACTGACCCATGATAATGAACATTTGCAAATTATTGGAAACGGTAATTTTTATGGCGAAATAGAAAAGACCCTGATGGGTTTAGGTTTTTTGAGAACTGATTTTGATCGCCAATGTTCTGAGTTTAGTGGTGGCTGGCGTATGCGAGTGGAATTAGCTAAAATTCTGTTGCAACGCCCGGATGTTTTGTTGCTTGATGAGCCTACCAATCACCTTGACATTGAATCTATTCAATGGCTCGAAAATTTCCTGACTACTTCAAGTAGTGCTATTTTGTTGGTGTCGCACGACCGTGCATTTATTGATGCTGTAACCACTCGTACTATCGAAATCTCGCTCGGTAAGATTTATGATTATAATGTAAATTACTCTAAATATCTGGTACTTCGTGTCGAGCGTCATGAGCAACAAGTGCGTGCCTACGAGAATCAACAAAAGCAAATTCAAGAAACTGAGGAATTTATTGCACGTTTTCGCTATCAGGCTACTAAAGCAGTGCAAGTTCAGTCGCGTGCCAAGCAACTTGAGAAATTGGTTCGTTTGGAGGTGGATTTGGAGGATAACTCCCGCTTAAGTTTGAAATTTCCACCTGCGCCACGATCCGGTAGTATTCCTGTAGAAATTGAACATTTGTCTAAAGCCTATGGCGATAAAGTCATTCTTGATAATATAGGGATGATTATCAATAGAGGCGAAAAGGTGGCTTTTGTAGGTAAGAATGGCGAAGGAAAGAGTACGCTTGTGAAGTGTCTCATGGATGAAATTGCTTATTCGGGAACGTTGAAATTAGGACATAATGTAAAAATTGGATATTTTGCTCAAAATCAGGCATCGTTATTAGATGGCGAACGTACTGTTTTCGAAACTATTGATTACGTGGCAGTGGGTGATGTTCGAACCAAGATTCGCGATATTCTCGGAGCTTTTATGTTTGGCGGCGAGGCGTCCGATAAAAAAGTGCAAGTACTTTCGGGAGGGGAGCGCAGTCGTTTGGCAATGATCAGACTGCTGCTTGAACCGGTGAACTTACTTATTCTCGATGAGCCTACCAATCACCTGGATATGAAATCGAAGGACGTGCTGAAAGAAGCGATTAAAGCTTTTGATGGAACGGTGATTGTGGTGTCGCACGACCGTGAATTTTTGAACGGACTGGTAACTAAAGTCTATGAATTTGGGAATAAAAAGGTTCGCGAGCATTTAGGGGGTATTTATGAGTTTTTGCAATACAAGAAAATGGATACGCTTCGCGAGTTGGAGATTTCTACTTCGTTGAGATCTGCTACAGCTGCTGTTGATAAATCGGTTTCTGATAATAAGTTGAGCTATGAAGCACGCAAGGAACTGAATAAAAAGATTAAAAAGGCCGAACGAGCTGTGGAAGAAATGGAAAAACAGATTTCTAAATTCGAAGATGAAATAGCCGAAATGGACAGACAACTGGAAAAACCAGAGAAAGCCTCGGACAACGAGTATATTCAACTTTACCAACGAAAGAAACGTGAATTGGAACAAAAAGTATATGAGTGGGAATTGCTAAGCGAAGAGCTCGAAGTATTGAATGCTGAAATATAAGTACCGATAAATAGTTCAACCTACAAATAATAAATTCTCCAACAACCGAAACACCCAATGCCAACATTATATTTAATACCTACTTCTCTGGGCGAATGTTCTTTTGATAAGATTTTGCCGGCTCAAAACACTCAGATTGTGACTAATTTGAAGCATTTCGTAGTGGAGGATGTTCGTACAGCCCGTAGATTTCTCAAAAAAGCAAATCCTGCCATAGAAATCAATGATCTGACTTTTTACGTGTTGAATCAACACACCACACCCGAAGAACTGAGTAGTTTCTTGAGTCCAATGTTTGCCGGACATGATTTGGGAGTGTTGTCGGAGGCAGGTTGTCCGGCTATTGCCGATCCTGGTGCCGATGTGGTGGCTATGGCGCAGAAAAATAACTTTACCGTTGTGCCGCTTGTTGGTCCATCTTCCATACTGCTTTCACTTATGGCTTCGGGCTTCAATGGTCAAAGTTTTGCCTTTGTGGGTTACTTACCTATACAACCTGCCGACCGCGCTAAAATGCTTCGTAAACTGGAAAATAGAGCCTACACCGAAGATCAATCGCAGATTTTTATTGAAACCCCTTACCGTAACATGAAAATGTTGGAGGAAATTCTACAGGTTTGCCAACCCAATACCCGTCTTTGTATTGCTGTGGATATCACCTTGGAAACCGAATTCATTAAAACGAAGACGGTGAAAGAGTGGAAAACTCAATTGCCCGATTTGAGTAAGCGTCCGTGTATATTTTTGATTTATAAGTAAGCATCAATTATTGGGATAATTAACTCCCCGTTGTCCCTAACTTGACGGATTTAATCTTACTTTTACGCTCAGTTTTCAGTAGAAATAAGTTTTTTAAAATGTACTTATGTATAAAAAGATTGAACCAAAGCCACTTACTCTTCAGGCGATAATAAATTTTTCGGTTAGTAAATTTTCGAAACTTCCCGCCTTATCTTTTGTCGATGGTAAACCTATGACTTACGGTGAGCTAGGTGAGAAGATGGAAGAGATTTCGGCAATGTTGTTTTCTCTAGGTCTGAGCAAGGGCGACAAAGTGGCGTTGCTCAGTCATAATATGCCTAATTGGGTGATTGCTTATTTTTCGGTTGTGGCTAATGGATTGATTATTGTTCCGATTTTGCCTGATTTTACGCGCGAAGAAATAGAAAATGTATTGATTCATTCCGAATCAAAGGCAATGTTTATCAGCGAAAAATTGTTGTCCAGAGTAGATGGATTGAAATTGCCTCAGTTAGAAGCTACTATATTGCTTGATAGTTTTTCTTGCGTAGGCGACAATTGTGGCTTTTCGCTAGATGCAAAGCTCCCCATAATTAAAATTCAGGAAGACGATACGGCAGCTATTATTTACACATCGGGCACCACCGGTCGTTCGAAGGGTGTGATGCTGTCGCACCTCAGTTTGGCTTTTACGGCCATGCAATCCTATACTTTTGAACCTATTGATAGTTATGATGTATTTTTGTCGTTGCTGCCCCTGTCGCATACCTACGAAAATACTATTGGTATGATCTATCCTATAATATATGGTGCATCAATTTATTACCTCGAAAAACCACCTACTGCGACGGCTCTTATGCCAGCTCTTGCCAAAATAAGACCTACCATGATGCTTTCGGTACCTCTTATCATGGAGAAATTGTATAAATCTCAGATTCAAAGCAAGTTTGCCAAAAATAGATTTAAACGGGTGATTTATAAAACGCCGTTTTTCCGTATTATCATTCACCGCATTGCGGGTAAAAAACTTTTCCAGACTTTTGGTGGACGTTTAAAGTTCTTCGGTATTGGTGGAGCGAAACTCGATTCGCGTGTCGAACGGTTTCTTAAGGAAGCTCGTTTTCCCTACGCCATTGGTTATGGATTGACCGAAACAGCACCACTTCTTGCCGGAGCAGGAACGCATCAAACCAAATTGCAGTCTACCGGATTTGCTGTGCAGGGTGTTCATTTAAAATTAAATAATCCTGACAAAAAAGGAGTAGGAGAGATTTGGGCAAAAGGGCCAAACGTAATGCAGGGCTATTATAAAAATGCTGAAGCAACGAGCGAAGTATTGACCAAAGATGGTTGGTTTAAAACCGGAGATTATGGTCGTTTTGATTCTCATAAACGACTGTATGTCAAAGGACGTATGAAGAATACGATTGTAGGGGCGAGTGGTGAAAATATATATCCTGAAGATATTGAAACGGTAATCAATAATCAACAGTTTGTGGTAGAATCGTTGGTTATCGAAGAGGATGGTTTTTTGGTGGCGAAAGTACTCTTAGATTTAGATCATCTCGAAAAAAGTATTGAGCATTTTAAATCGGTTATTGAAGATAAAAAAGAGAAACATCTGATTTGGAAGCAAAATTTCATAAAGGAAGTAAATGCTAAATTGAATCGTGTTTCTCAGATTAAACGTGTAGATATTATCGATAAACCATTCGAAAAGACTGCTTCACAAAAAATCAAACGGTTTTTGTATACAAAGAAACCCGATAAGAAAACGGATAAGAAGTAGGAGTCAGCAGTTGAAAAACAGATGCTGTCTACTTCTTCATTTCTCTGTCAATATCTCTTTTGTCTTCTTTCTCTTTGAGCGACTGACGTTTGTCGTAGTTTTTCTTTCCTTTGGCAACTCCTATTTCCAGTTTGGCCAGACCTTTTTCGGTTATAAAAAGCTTTGTGGGAACGATGGTGTTACCCGTTTCTTTTGTGGCGCGGCTTAGTTTATTGAGTTCGCGTTTGTTGAGCAACAGTTTTCTGTCTCTGCGCACATCGTGGTTATTGTAAGTTCCAAAAAAGTAGGTAGCGATGTGCATATTTTTTACCCATAACTCCCCATTAATAAACAGGCAATACGTATCACTCAGTCCGGCTTTCCCATCGCGAATTGATTTTATTTCGGTGCCATAAAGCTGAATTCCGGCCACAAATCGGTCGATAATTTCGTAGTCGAAAGTGGCACGCTTATTTTTTATAACTATGTTTGACTTTTTGAACATTGTGTAAAGAGATTTTTTTTCGAATTATTTAGGCATTTGGAAGCATTAGGTGGATTATTTTGTCAATAATCACTGGGGAAAGAATGATTACCGATGTGAAAACCAATACAATGTTTCCTCTTTCTTCTTCGTTTAATTGTAAAATAGCCCTACATGCTTCCCAGATTAAATAAGCTGTGTAAATATTTAAAATCTGAAGATAAAACAAACTAGGCAAAATAGTAGTAATTATTTCAATTATAAAAGTAGTTGTAAATGAGTAACCTACAATTATTTCAACGATAACAACTGAGTATTTTTCCTGATAATGTTTACGAAGATACCAAAAACATACGGCTTTGGAAAGAAAATAGGCTCCAAAAAGTGTTACGGTGCTGATAATTGAGTTTATAAAACCGGTTTCGATAGATTTATTCGCTGAATACAAACTCTTAAATACAAAAGTCACCATCACGCAAATTATTATCCATGGAAATACAAAACGATTTCTGACTTCATTTTTCGAAATCTTTATAGATGCAATTTTGTCCCAAGTAGCTGGAGTTGAAGTTAGTAACTCCCATGGTCGTTGAACTATTTTTTTTATTTTTCTTTTCATTTTTATACGGCTGACAAAAGTACAACTATTTTTCTTTTTCGAGCTATAGTTTGCTGTACTAAGTTGGTCAATCTAAGGTTGGAACTGAGATTAATTTATTATATCTTCAACAAACGTATTTGCCCGTTTTCCAGGCATTTTTTTACATACCGGCGGTAAGTTTTATTTAAATATGATTTTTACTTTTAAAAATATCAGTATATTTGTTGTCTTTAAAAAAACGGGGTCAGATAGCGCATGATGAACATTTATAAATTGATATATTAACTATGGAATCGGAAGTAAAGTTAAAGATTACGGCTTTAGTCTACAATCAAACTGTGGTTGGAACCTATGGACTTGTGTTGAGCGAAGAGGAGGGAAATCGTAGGTTCTCGGTGATGATTGGTGAGCCTGAAGCTCAGTCTATTGCGCTAAAGATGAATAATAAAAAATCGCCTCGGCCGTTGACGCATGATTTGATTAAAAATTTGTTGGGCGTTTTTGATGCTGAGTTATTCAAAGTGGTAATTTATGATATGGTGAATGATGTTTTTTATTCCGAATTACATATTCAGAGAGAGGATAAAACAATCATCGTTGATGCGCGCACTTCGGATGCTGTGGCGTTGGCAGTACGTTCAGAATGTCCGATTTATATCAAATCCGAAATACTGGAAATAGTAGGTACCGAAGTAGAACTTCCTGAAGTGGAGGAAAAGAAAGAAAGTGCGCAGGTTGATATCGACAATATATCGTCCGAAGATTTGAATGCTCTACCTTTAGATGTTTTGGAAGAATTGCTCAGAACTGCTGTTGCAGAGGAAAAATATGAATTGGCTGTGAGCATTAGAGATGCCATTGAACGGAAGAAATAAATTTTAGATTATAAACAAGTAAAAATAAAATCACTCTAATAAGATAATCATGGCATTAAAGTATCGTCTGACACTAATGAACTTTCTGCAGTTCTTTATTTGGGGTTCGTGGCTCATTACTATTGGTAACTATTGGTTTCAAACAAAACAGTGGTCGGGTGCAGAGTTTGGCGTTATTTTTTCAACTATGGGTATTGCATCATTATTTATGCCGGCCATTGTTGGTGTGGTAGCGGATAGATGGGTAAATGCCGAGAAATTATATGCCATTTTACATATTTTAGGTGCGGCATCTTTGTTTCTTATCCCACAGATAAATAATCCGGTGACTTTCTTCTGGGGAATTTTGTTGTCCATGGTTTTTTATATGCCCACTATTGCTTTAGCTAATTCCATTGCTTATACTGCTCTGAAAAGTGGTGATTATGATGTGGTGAAGGACTTTCCACCCATTCGGGTTTGGGGTACAGTAGGTTTTATTGTAGCCATGTGGATAGTAAACCTTACAGGAAATAAAAGTTCTGCCAATCAGTTTTATATTGCTTCTGCAGCTTCTTTTTTGCTGGGTGTGTATGCATTGTCGTTACCAAAATGTCCACCCTTGGCGCATACCGAAGGGAAAAAGACATTATCGCAAATTCTTGGTTTAGATGCATTTGGGCTGTTTAAAAATAGAAAAATGGCGTTGTTTTTCCTTTTTTCCATGTGCCTGGGAGCTGCCTTGCAGTTGACAAATGCGTACGGAGATGTTTATTTAGATGATTTTAAAAATGTGCCTGAATATGCTAACTCATTTGTAATTAGATATTCTACCATTATCATGTCCATATCTCAGATATCCGAAACATTATTTATTTTGGCTATTCCGTTTTTCCTGAAACGATTTGGAATTAAAAATGTGATGCTGATAAGTATGTTAGCCTGGGTACTTCGTTTTGGATTGTTTGGCTTGGGTAATCCTGCTGGGGGACTTTGGATGATTATTCTTTCGTGCATTGTTTACGGTATGGCATTCGATTTTTTCAATATCTCGGGTTCTCTATTTGTGGAAACCACAACAGACCCCTCAATGCGATCGAGTGCACAGGGATTGTTTATGATGATGACAAATGGTTTTGGGGCAATTATTGGAAGTAGTGTGAGCGGATTTGTCATCCAAAACTATTTTACTCATGGTGGGTTGAAAGATTGGCACTCTATCTGGCTTACTTTCGCCGCCTATTCGCTGGTGGTAGCTATTCTGTTTGCAGTGTTTTTTAAACACAAGCACGAACCAGCTAAATTACAAGAAATTAAACATTAAAAGAATGCGGATAGAAACTTAATTCTATCCGCATTCTTTTAATATGTATGTGCTGCTTAGCAGTATTTTAAAAAGGTACGTCGCTGCTGTTTCCAGCACCCAGAAAAGGATTTCCGGTGGTAGGTAGTGCCGCTGTTTCGCCATAGAAACCTGCTCCACCATCATTCATTTTTGAAGAAATGACCTGATATCCACCAAATTCATTGTCATCTTTATCTTTGTCATCCTTGTTCATAAACTTAGCATAGGCGCCCTTAAACTTCAATTGAACGTCACCTGTTGCACCATTACGGTGCTTTGCAATGATAATTTCAGCTATTCCCAACAATGAATTTCCTTGTGCATCCTCTGTTAAATGATAATATTCCGGACGGTGAATAAAGCATACCATATCGGCATCCTGCTCAATAGCACCCGACTCACGTAAATCCGAAAGTTGTGGACGCTTACCTTCCAATCCCGAACGACCTTCCACACCACGATTCAGCTGAGAAAGAGCAATAATAGGAATATCAAGCTCTTTGGCCAATCCTTTGAGCGAACGGGAAATAATACTTACCTCTTGCTCACGACTTCCAAATCCCATCCCATTTGCATTCATAAGTTGTAAGTAGTCAATGATGATAATTTGAACTTTGTGCTCTTTTACTAGTCGGCGTGCTTTACTTCGTAGCTCGAAAACGGATAAGCTGGGAGTATCATCCACATATATCGGTGCGTCAATTAAATTTTTAATGTCTATGTCCAGTTTAGCCCATTCGGCTTGATCTAATTGTCCATTTTTTACTTTTTCACCTTCCAACTCGCAAACGTTCATAATCAAACGATTGACTAGCTGAACGTTGGACATCTCCAGTGAGAATACGGCTACAGGTTGGTTGTAGTCAACTCCCATGTTTTTAGCCATCGAAAGAACAAAAGCTGTTTTCCCCATCGCGGGACGGGCGGCAATAATAATTAAATCGGATTTTTGCCATCCGGAAGTAATTTTATCTAAACTATGAAAGCCGGTTGCCACACCACTCGATCCTTGTTTGCCTGCGGCCTCTTGCATTCGTTTTAAGGCTTCGTCAATAACCGGACTAATCTGAGTTACATCTTTTTTGGTGTTGCGTTGCGTAACCTCAAAAAGCATTCCCTCGGCTTCCTGCATTAAATCTTCCACGTCCGATTTGTCATCAAATGCTTTGGTTTGAATCTCGCTCGAGATGCGTATCAGTTCACGAGCCAGGAATTTCTGCATAATGATGCGGGCGTGGTATTCCAGGTGGGCAGCCGACGAAACCTTGGCGGTAAGTAATGTGATGTAATATGGGCCACCAATATCATCAATAGTTCCGCTTTTGCGCAATTGATCGGTAACAGTGTGCATGTCAATAGGTTGCTGATGCATTGCCAGCGTCATGATGGCTTCAAATATTTTTTGATGCGCAACTTTGTAAAAACTCTCGGGTTTTAGTATTTCCGAGATGAGCGAGTAGGCATCTTTTTCAATCATGATGGCACCCAATACGGCTTCTTCAAGTTCGGGAGCCTGAGGTGGTAATTTGCCAAATTCGTTGGCCGGGATAGGAGTAGGTCCGGTAGTTTTTTTTGTATAATTGCGTTTTTCAGCCATTTCAAAATTAGTTAATAATTCACAATTAATGATTCATAATTGCGGGATTCAAAAGTACAAAAGATTTTCGATACTATCATATTAAATTTTTCAACAGTTTATCCACAATTAATCTTCGGATTTTATTAAAATACTTGTATGTGTTTTGTCTTAATACTGAAAATGATTATCTTTGAGTTGGATTTTAATATAACTGTGTTTGGCAAAATAATCCAGCCAGTTAACTAATTAACTGAGTTTGGAGTAGACACTCCAGACTCCTAAACTAATCAACCAAATGCTTCTTTTTCCTAATGCAAAAATAAACCTTGGGCTCAATGTTGTAGAGCGTCGCCCCGATGGTTATCATAATATTGAAACTGTTTTCTATCCCATTGGTATAAGCGATGTGTTGGAAATTGAACCTTCCGAAACATGCACCGATTATAGTTTTTCAGCTTCGGGCATTCCACTCTCGGGTGACCCGGAAGAGAATCTTATCGTAAAAGCTTACCGGTTGCTTCGTTCTCAATATCAGTTTCCTGCCATTGATATTTCGCTTTGTAAACAAATACCCTTTGGTGCCGGATTGGGTGGGGGATCGGCCGATGCTGCATTTATGCTCAAAGGATTGAATGAATTATTCGAACTAAAAATAACTAAACGTAAATTAGAGAGTCTGGCGGCTAAGTTAGGTGCTGATTGTCCTGTTTTTATCAAAAATAAACCGGTTTTTGCAACAGGTATCGGTAATGTTTTTACGCCTATTAAATTTTCGTTGCGCGGTTATTTTTTGGTGCTGATAAAACCGGATATTCATGTTTCCACCCCCGAAGCCTATTCGCTCGTTGTTCCGCAAAAACCGGAGGTATCATTGCTGGAAATTATACAAAAACCACTTTCGGAGTGGAAAACATATATGAAAAATGATTTCGAACAATCTGTTTTTGCAAAATATCCGACAATTGAAAATATCAAATCAAAATTGTACGATATGGGTGCAGTTTATGCTTCAATGTCAGGTTCAGGTTCTTCGGTATTTGGTATTTTTGAGTCGGAACCTGAGCGAACGGATGCGTTTGCAGACTGTTTTGTGGCAGGGGGAATGTTAGAGTAATTTTCAGTTTCGAAATACGGTGTTTTTACTTGATAAAATTTCTTAAATATAACACATTTATCGAATCATATTTTTTGTAAAAACACTTGCCTAATCCAACAAAAAGCAGTACTTTAGTGCGATTTTTTAGATAGTAACAAAATTAATTATAGATGATTGATCAAGACAGAATTATTAAGGTAAACATTGACGAAGAGATGAAATCTTCGTACATCGATTATTCAATGTCGGTGATAGTTTCGCGTGCATTGCCCGATGTGCGTGATGGTTTTAAGCCTGTACACCGCAGGGTGTTATTTGGAATGAACGAATTGGGTAATAATTCCGATAAACCCTATAAAAAATCTGCCAGAATTGTCGGGGAAGTAATGGGTAAGTATCACCCTCATGGTGATTCGTCCATTTACGGTACCCTGGTGCGTATGGCGCAACATTGGTCTATGCGTTATCCTTTGGTTGACGGACAAGGAAACTTTGGTTCTGTCGACGGTGATAGCCCTGCAGCAATGCGTTATACCGAAGCACGTTTGCGCAAGCTATCGGAGGATATGTTGATTGATATCAACAAAGACACTGTTGATTTCCAATTAAACTTTGATGATACGCTAAAAGAACCGGTGGTTCTTCCAACACGTATTCCTAACTTGTTGATTAATGGTTCATCAGGTATTGCTGTAGGTATGGCTACCAATATGGCACCACATAACTTAACCGAAGTTGTGGATGGAACTATTGCCTATATTGAGAATCCGGAGATTGAAATTTCTGAAATTATCAAATATATAAAAGCACCGGATTTCCCAACCGGTGGTATTATTTACGGTTATTCAGGTGTAAAAGATGCCCTGGAAACCGGACGTGGTCGTATTGTTGTTCGTTCGAAAGTGGAGATCGAAACGGATGCTTCGGGACGTGAAAAAATTATTATCAACGAAATACCATATCAGGTAAATAAAGTTGAACTGATTAAAGCGGTTGTTGCTTTGGTAGTTGATAAAAAAATTGAAGGTATAGCACATATCAATGATGAGTCTGACCGTGAAGGTATGCGTATCGTAGTTGATATTAAACGTGATGCCAACTCAAGTGTAGTGTTAAATAAATTATTCAAATACACAGCTTTACAAACGTCATTCAGCGTAAATAATATCGCATTAGTAAAGGGTCGTCCACGCATGTTGAATGTGAAGGATTTGATTCATTACTTTGTTGAACACCGTCATGAAGTTGTTATTCGCCGTACTCAATTCGAATTGGGAGAGGCTGAAAAACGTGCCCACTTATTGGAAGGTTTCATGATTATTCTTGATAATCTGGATGAAGCCATCAGAATTATACGTAATTCTAAAACTCCTGAAGAAGCCCGTAATGGTTTGATGGAACGTTTTGGTTTATCAGATATTCAATCGCGTGCGGTAGTTGAAATGCGTTTGCGTCAATTGACCGGCATGGAGCAAGATAAATTGCGTGCTGAATATGAAGAAGTAATGGCCTTAATAGCACGTTTGAAAGAAATTCTTGCAAATGTGGAATTACGGATGCAAATTATTAAAGATGAATTGTTAGAAGTAAAAGCAAAGTACGGTGATGTTCGTCGCACACAAATTGTTTATTCTTCCGAAGAATTCAATCCTGAAGATTTCTATGCTGATGACGAGATGATTATAACCATTTCGCATTTAGGATATATCAAACGTACTGCATTGACCGAATTCAGATCGCAAAATCGTGGTGGAGTAGGATCAAAAGGTAGCGATTCGCGTGACGAAGACTTTATCGAATACATCTATCCGGCTTCGATGCACAACACCATGTTATTCTTTACACAAAAAGGAAAATGTTATTGGTTGAAAGTGTACGATATTCCCGAAGGAAGTAAAAACTCAAAAGGACGTGCTATTCAAAATATGTTGAACATTGATGGTTCGGACAAAGTAAATGCATTTATTCGAGTGAAAGGTCTTACAGATGCAGAATACATCAACTCACATTATCTTATTTTTGGAACCAAGAATGGTGTTATCAAAAAAACATCGTTGGAGGCTTACTCTCGTCCACGTCAAAATGGTGTGAATGCCATTACCATTCGTGAAGACGATCAGGTGATACAGGTTCGTTTGACCGATGGTAATTCAGAGGTGTTGATGGCAAACCGTAACGGTCGTGCGATTCGTTTCCACGAATCGAAAGTGCGTGAAATGGGTCGTACAGCTACCGGAGTGCGCGGAATGACGCTCGACGAGGATGGCGAAGATGAAGTGGTTGGCATGATTTGTGTAAACAAGGCTGAGAAAGAAAGCATAATGGTTGTTTCTCAGCAAGGTTATGGCAAGCGTACTTTACTTGATGAGGTTGACGAAAATGGCGATTTAGTTCTCGAAAACGGAGAGCCGGTTGCAGTGTATCGTGTTACCAATCGTGGTGGAAAAGGTGTGAAAACCATGAATATCACTGATAAAACAGGTAAGTTGGTAACTATCAAGAGTGTTACCGATGAAAACGACTTGATGATTATCAATAAATCGGGTATCACTATTCGTATAAAAGTTGCTGACTTTAGAATAATGGGACGTGCCACACAGGGAGTTCGATTAATCAATTTAGAGAAACGTAACGATGAAATCGCTTCGGTTTGTAAGGTATTGTCGGAAGTGGCTGATGAAGAAGTTGTGGAAGAATTAGTGGATGGCATTGCTCCGGAAGCTGGTGAGGACACAACCGAAAGTCCCGTTGCAGATTTGGAAGATACTACAGAAGAATAAATTAAAAAGAGTGAATGAGCAAGATGATGCTTGTTCACTCATTAAATAACAACTACTAACACTAATATTACTCATCATGAAAAAACTTATTTTATCCCTAATTTTGGTGATAAGCTTTACATTTACTTTTGCGCAGAAAGCCAATGTTTCGAAAGCAAAAAATAAAGCTTTAATGGAAAGTCCGGATTTTGCCGGTGCACGCGAAGCAATTAAACTTGCGTTACAAGATTCAACTACTAAAAATCAAGCTGAAACATGGTATGTGGCCGGATTGATCGGAAACAAAGAAAATGATGCTTTGTACCAGAAAGCATTATTGGCACAACCATTTGACGCTGACGTTAAAGGAAAAGCTATTTTAGAGTCTTATGCTTATTATTTACAAGCAAATAAATTAGACCAATTACCTGATGCAAAAGGCAAAGTAAAGCCTAAATATGCAAAAGATATCAAAGCAAGTCTGAAAGATTACTACAAAGTACCTCAAAATTTAATTTCTTACGGAGCATCTCTTTACGATAAGAAAAATTATGAAAGTGCTTTGAAAGCTTTTGAAACTTACCTTGATATTCCCAAATTGCCATTGATGAATAATGAAATTTCAATGTCAGATTCGTCATACAAAATGATTAAATATTATGCTGCTATTGCTGCTAAAAATGCGAAAAAAGATGACAAAGCTATCGCATTATTGGAAAGTTTGAAAGGTGATAATTATGAAACATTGACTGTTTATCAACTTTTATACGAGCAATATTATGCTATGAAAGATACTGTGAAGTATGTAAAAGCACTTAAAGAAGGATTTGAAAAATTCCCTTCGGAAGCTTGGTTTTTACAAAATCTGATTAATCAATTGATTTATAGTGGTAAAACTGCCGATGCTTTGGTGTATTTGAATACTGCTATTGAACGCGAACCTAAAATGGCACAATATCGCTTTGTGAAAGGTAATTTGGATGAATCATTGGGAAATACTGATGCTGCAATTGCTGCATTTGATAAAGCCATCGAGTTAGATCCTACATTGGCTGAAGCTTATGCTGGTAAAGGTCGTCTTTATTACAATAAAGCCGTTAAAATGTCTGAAGTTGCTAATACAATCAAAGATGTGAAAACGTACAATGCTGAAGTAAAGAAAATTGAAGACGTGTTTAAACAATCTGTGCCTTTCTTCAAAAAAGCTGCAGAATTGAATCCGAAAGAAGTTGAGTACAAGAAAACGCTCAAAAACTTATATTACAGATTGAAAATGGATGCTGATTTCGAAGCTATCAAAAAAGAAATTGACGCAATGTAATTATTGTTCAATAACTCATACCTAAAAAAAGGTCATTCAGTATCACTGAATGACCTTTTTTATTTTGAAATGGTTACAGAATTTCTGAGCAGATAAGTTGATTGTATAGTTGAAAATTGAATAAAAATGCCTAAATTTGCGTCAATATATGTCACTTATAAAGCAAAAGGCAATTATTACTATCAATGTGAATCGTTTTTTTGCAACTACACTCTATTTTATTTATGTATAAAAACTTATTTATTAGAAAAACGCTCGCGGAGCTTGAAGAGCAGGCAGATAGTAACCACAATGGTTTAAAAAGACATTTAAGTGCACTGAATCTTACGTTGTTAGGAGTAGGATGTGTAATTGGTGCCGGTATTTTTGTTTTGACAGGGACTGCAGCTGCCTTGCATGCCGGACCTGCTGTGGCATTATCATTTGTCATTTCAGCATTTGGTTGTTTGTTGGCTGGACTTTGTTACGCCGAATTTGCATCTATGATTCCGGTTTCGGGTAGTGCGTATACTTACGGTTATGCCACTATGGGTGAATTTGTAGCATGGATTATTGGTTGGGATTTGATATTGGAATATCTTTTCGGATCGGCCACGGTAGCAGTTGGTTGGGCCGGATATGTAACTAGTTTTTTGGCCGATTTTGGAATTGCCATTCCGCCATCGATGTGTCAGAGTCCTTTTATTTTTGATCATACTGGCTGGCATGCATCAGGAGCTTATATCAATTTCCCTGCAGTTTTTATCGTAGCTTTAATGACTACATTATTAGTAATTGGTATTAAAGAATCGGCTAAATTCAATAATATTATTGTTTTGGTGAAGGTTACTGTTATTTTGCTTTTTATTGGTTTTGGGATTTCGCATATCAACGTAGCGAACTGGACGCCTTTTGTGCCTGCTAATACAGGAACTTTTGGACAGTTTGGTTGGTCTGGTGTCCTAAGTGGTGCTGCTGTGGTTTTTTTCGCCTATGTGGGATTTGATGCAGTGTCAACTACTTCGCAGGAAGCAATAAATCCAAAACGCGACGTGCCCAGAGGAATTCTTTTCTCGTTACTTATTTGTACTGTTTTGTATATTGCCGTGAGTTTAGTATTGACAGGTATTTTAAATTATAAATATTTGAATGTTGAAGCTCCGATAGCATTGGCTATTAATAGTGCAGGTCCAAGTTTGACATGGTTGCGTCCAATCATTAAAATTGGTGCAATTGCCGGCTTAAGTTCTGTAGTACTGGTACTTTTGTTAGGTCAGTCACGCGTATTTTTCACCATGGCCAGCGATGGTCTGTTGTGGAAAAGCTTTGCCAAAACTCATTCGAAATTCAAAACTCCTCATATTACCACTATTGTTACCGGTAGTTTTGCTGCTTTTTTTGCAGGTCTTTTTCCTATCGGTTTATTAGGTGAAATGGTTTCTATTGGTACTTTATTAGCATTTGTAATTGTTTCGGTAGGTATCATTCTTTTGCGCAAATCGGAACCGGATGCAGTGCGTGGATTTAAAACGCCCTGGGTGCCTTTTGTTCCAATTTTAGGTGCTTTTGTTTGTCTTGCTCAAATGGCTTCTTTACCGCTTGATACATGGATACGGTTAATTGGTTGGATGGCAATCGGTTTTGTGATTTATTTCACTTATGGTCGCAAACATAGTCATGCCCGACTAAAAAGAAAAAATAAGGAGTAAGAAGTTCAGCATATTTTCGAACATTAAGAATAAAAAAAACGTTGTTTAATAAGATTAGACAACGTTTTTTTTACGAGTATTTATAAAATTTCCAAGAAGTATATATGTTCAAACTTTTTAAAAATATAGATAACAAATCATATAAACCGAAATATGGCGGTTTAGAAATTTTTAAATTTATTGGCCCCGGGTTACTTGTAACGGTGGGATTTATTGATCCTGGAAATTGGGCTTCGAACTTAGCTGCCGGTGCCGATTATGGGTATGCATTGTTGTGGATGGTTACTTTGTCGACTATCATGCTCATTTTCTTGCAACATAACGTTGCTCACTTAGGTATTGCCACCGGACTTTGTTTGTCCGAAGCTGCAGCCATTCACCTTAAACCACGGTATTCCAAAATGCTGCTCTCCTCGGCCATGTTAGCTTCTATATCTACCTCACTGGCCGAAATACTTGGTGGTGGAATAGCTCTCAACATGCTATTTCATATTCCTATTAGAGCCGGAGCATTATTAGTCACTATTTTTGTGTTTATAATGCTCTATACTAATTCCTATAAAATTATTGAAAAGTGGATCATCGCTTTTGTGTCGGTTATCGGCTTGTCTTTTCTGTATGAACTTTCGTTGGTAAATATTGATTGGAATAGTGCTGTTTATGGTTGGGTAACGCCAAGCTTTCCTCCGGGCTCCATGATAGTGATAATGAGTGTGCTGGGAGCGGTTGTAATGCCACATAATTTGTTTCTACACTCCGAAATCATCCAGAGTAGGCAATGGAACCGCCAGGACGAAAAAGTCATTAAAAAACAGCTACGGTTCGAGTTTTTGGATACATTGGTTTCGATGCTTGTAGGGTGGGCGATAAACAGTGCCATGATATTGTTGGCAGCTGCTACCTTTTTCAGAACTAAGACTCCTGTATCGGAGCTACAGCAAGCCAATCATTTATTGGTACCATTGCTTGGTAATAATGCTGCAGTTGTGTTTGCAGTTGCGTTATTATTTGCCGGTGTGGCGTCGACCATTACTTCGGGTATGGCTGCAGGAAGTATTTTTGCTGGAATGTACAAGGAACCTTATGATATAAAAGATAATCACTCACGTTTAGGCGTTGCCATTTCGCTAGTACTAGCTTTGGGTATTATTTATATAATTCCAAATCCATTTAAAGGTCTCATTTTTTCACAAATGATCTTGAGCATTCAATTACCTTTCACCATTTTTTTGCAAGTATACCTTACTTCGTCTGAAAAAGTTATGGGTAAATATAAAAATTCAACAGGTTCTAAGATTCTACTTTATTCGCTTGGTGCTCTTGTAACCGTGTTGAATATTGCCTTGTTTATAAGTTTCTTTTGATTTACACTTTCCAACGTTTAAGTTCATTGTATAACCGTTGAATAGGCAAGCCCATTACGTTGAAGTATGATCCTTCGATAAATTCAACGCCAATATAGCCAATCCATTCTTGAACGCCATATGCTCCAGCCTTGTCGTATGGCTCGTAGTTCTCTAAATAATAGCTTATTTCCTGTGGGCTAAGTCTTGCAAATCGAACTTCGGACATAACGTGAAAAATCTTTCGCTTTGTTTTCGTACAAATACATACACCTGTAATTACCTGATGTGTTTTGCCGGATAAAGCTTTTAGCATCGCAGTAGCTTCTGCTTTATCTTTAGGTTTGTTGTATACTTTACCCTCGAGCCAAACGATTGTATCAGCCGTTATTAGTAAGGATTTGTCGTCCATGTTTTTGGTGTATGCATTTGCCTTTTTTTCGGCTAGAAACATAGGAATGTCTACACCGACAAGTTCGCGAGGGTAGGTTTCTTCAACGTCAATAACTTTCACTTCGAAAGGAATATTTAGTCCGTTTAAAAGTTCCTGACGACGAGGGGATTGAGAAGCTAGAATTATATTGTAATTTTTTAGATGTGAAAGCATATATAAATTATTGATAGATTATCAGTTTGTGTGTATTAAACCACCAACTGACCAAATTAGTATTTTTATTAAGAAATATTAGTCGTTTATTTTACAGTAAAGATATTAAATATACTAATTCCAAATGCTTTGGCTTGTAAATAGTAAAACGCAAAACTGTAACACACGCCTATTACCATGATAAATTTAGCTAAAGTGGATGCTTGATGATAATCAGTTGGGTTTTTGGCGGCATAAATCAAGTAGGCTAATGCTCCAAATGGCAAAGTAAGACCCCAGAATATGTAGCGTGTTGTAAGAGTACCTTCAAACGGGATAAGAAACAAATCGAATATATAAAGTGCTGAAATAGTTATTGCTATTAATGCATATGTGAAGATTTTTGTTTTGGAAGTTCCCCATTTTATTGGCATAGTTCTACATTCCATTTCTCTATCTCCTTTTTCATCTTCCATATCTTTTATTATTTCTCTAATCCATGTGCAAAGAAACGAGAAAATAGCAAAACCTCCAATCCAACCATAAAATTGACGAGGAATTGGTGTTTCGAAAATAAGTTTTCCGTACTCTTTTTGCAAAAAAGCCAATTGGGCAATACCAACAATTAAGACAGTAAGACCGGCAACAAAAGCAATAACCAAATTGCCAATAATAAACTGGCGTTTATAGCTTGCTGAGTAGAACCACAATAAACCGGGTACGACGATATAAATAAATGCTAAAGTAAAGCTGTGTGCAAAATAGGCCAATATTAAACCTAGAAAGATACCCAGACCTGTGAGCACTTGATGTAAGAACATGGCAGTACGTCTTGGTATTTTACTTCCAACAATTTGTTTCGTTGGCCTGTTGATGATGTCTATTTTTATATCAAAATAATCGTTTAAAATGTAACCTCCGGCAGCAATTAATACGCTTGAGCTAATTAGCAGACACAATTTGATTGCATCAAATCCTGTATCAAACCCAAAAGTTTGCAAAATAGGCACAATGACCACTTCACTCATCAAAAACTGAATGAGAGCTATAAAAAGAAGGTTTTGAAGCCTGATAAGTTTTATGTATTGAATCATTGTTTTTTGAATTTTGCAATAATATATCTTGCTTTTTTCATTAGCATATCAACGCCTTTTTTGAAGAAACCCTCATCTTTGTTTTTCGCGTGCCTAGCGTGAATATATTTAGTCAGTTTTTTATAAATTGTTTTCCAATTTTTTCTGTTGTCAAGCATGATAAGGTGCTTGTTTATAATGTTTTCGTCATACCGAATTGCCGGGCCAGTTTGTGCTTCTCTTGGTGACAATGTATTTATTTTATCAGCAGTTTCCATAATCAATGGTTTGAGAATGTCGAATTCGATTCCTGCTCCCAATACAATATCGTGAGCTATGTCATACATGTAATTTGTAAAATTACAAGCAAAAACAGCTGCCAAATGTACTTTTCTACGTTGCTCTGAACTGAGGATATATGTTTTAGTTGTGAGTAAATGTGCGAGTTCTACTAATTCATTTTCCAACTTTTCACTGTTGGCTTCAATGCAAATAGGCACATTGGTAAAATCAATTTCTTTGTTTATTGAAAACGTTTGTAGTGGATAAAAGACGCCATATCTTTCGGCATATCCGTAAAAATCCTTCATAGGAATGCTGCCTGAAGTGTGTATATGTATGGCTTTTGGAAGATCAAATCTCTTTAGAAGATTTAAAAATGAGCTGTCTTTTAAAGCGTAAATGTAAATATCTGCATCTCTGTTTATACCCGATGTGTGAGTAGTGAATTCAGTGTTAAGCTGTTGGGCTAAAAGCTCAGCATTGGCTGAAGTTCTGCTGTAAACCTGACTGATGATAATTCCTTTTTTTTGCAAAGCCAATGCCAAATGTGTCGCCACATTACCTGAACCAATAATTACTGCTTTCATAAAATATAGTTGTCTAAAGTTAAATTTGAGATAGAACTACGACCGTTATTTTTTTCTAAAAACCAAAAGTGCTCCTGCTGTAATTAGTAGAACGGGCCAAATAAAATCAGAAATGTTTTTTGTCCAATGAATTATATCGGATAAACGAAACAGTAGTCCAACCACAATCAATACAAATCCAATGTTTTTATTGGAGTGGCAGAGTAAAAATATTATACCAATAATTAATGGGTAATTTTTAAAGTCGAAGACGATATTTGCTAATTCAGCAGGCATTACGTGTAGTTGGCGAATTAAAAACAAACAGCCAAACACCAAAAGGGTCACTCCCCATGCTAAACGATTATCACTTTTTTTTGAAGCCATATTTTTATAGTAGGTAGATGGATAGAAAGTAGTTGGTAGAGTATGTGGTATGAATTTACAGATTTACGTTGATACAAAAATAGATAGAATTATTGATAAATAACACATAATTAGTTCGTGTTATTGCAAATTACTAATTTCAGCCTCGAGCTGTCAACCGGATATTTAAAACTTCTCGGTGTGAATTTTGTCAAATGCTAATTTTTCCAGATCAAATGCTTTGCGTTCTTCGTTTGGATAACCAATGGAAACAATATTGAGTACAGCGTAATGCGAAGGGATACCTAAAAGTTGACGTACGAAAGCTTCGGTAGTTGTGCTTTCGTCTTTATCACGTTTGTAAACCTGTACCCAACAGCTTCCGAGCCCTAAATTGTGTGCTTGAAGTTGTATAATTATGGCAGCGATCGATGCATCTTCAATCCAAACATCACTTTTAGTAGTGTCGGCAATAACAACAATTCCAAGTGGAGCATTGGCCAATAATTTTGAGCCATGTGGTCTACTATCAGCTAATTGAGCTAATATGTCAGCATCTTGTACTACAATAAATTCCCAGGGATTACTTCGTTTTGAAGCTGGAGACATTAATGCAGCAGATGTAATTTGCTTTATTTTTTCAGGTTCAACCGCTTGTGGTAAATACTTGCGAATGCTTCTGCGGGTTTTTAATAGTTCGGTGAATGTGTTCATATATTTTATGCTGCCTTTGCGAATAGTAAAGCGACTGTGTATGGTTTATGTTATTTGCTAGCTTGTTTATCAATAAGATATTGAATAATGCTGTTTGGTTTCAAAATATTCCTGATTCTGCCGAAAGGGATAGTCACCTCAGTTTGTCCCATATAATATGGTGCAATTTCGTAAGGGTTGAACACATAATTAATGCTTTCGTCGGTAATATAAAAGTTGCCATTAGGTTTAATAGCCTCTGTCCAGAAATCGGTGTCTTCCAGACTTATTATCGGGTCGGCATCTTTTCCTTTTGCTTCTTTGCTCTCTTCAATAATACGAGTCTTTATTAGTTCAGACAATGCCGTTTGAAAATTGGCAGTATATAAATCTTTCTCAGTGATAAGTTTTCCGGTTTTTAAGTCGAAATTATAATAATTGCGATTGCTTAATCCATGAGCTCCACCCATAAATACGTATCTGTCAATTCCATACGAATATACTTTTTTGTCGCTCAATAAACTGAATCCTTCAACTGTGTGTTCGTTATTGAAAGAATACTTGCTAGCACTATCTAATGAATTTACCAAAGGTCCGTTATTATCTCTGTAATCTGCTTGCAAACTATTTGTAAATAATAATAAGAGAGAATCATTGGAATGTGCAATAAATTCTTCACCAAATAAGTTTGAAATAATTGTTGCTCGAATCGAGTCAAGAACGTCTTTATCGGCAAATGCAACGGGAATTTCAACGTGAATACCGACATTCAATGCACCTTTAGTAGTGTCTGAAGTTAAAAAACTTCTTCTTGAATAATCTTTTTCTTCCGTTTTTACAGTATTTTGTTTGCAGGAAAAAAACATTGTTGAGGCTAAAATACTTACTACTAGTAGGATGGTTTGCTTTTTCATAATCAAATACATTATTTTATTTACGGAACAAATTTACAATATAAACAGACAAATATCTAAAAAATTTGCAAAAAAAAATCGGAATATTTATAATCCTTGTATCTTTGTGGAAAATATGCTGAAAAAGGGACTAATATATATTGTTACTATTTTATTTGCAACTTACTTTTTGTTGGCCGGATTAGGTTTTAACGTGGTAAACTATTGTTGCAATTCTTGTGCTGATGCTGGTATTACAGTTTTGGCTAATGGGTCGTGCGAAGTTGTTCACCACCATTCACCAACTTTAAAAAATAACCATCAAAGTAACGATATTGCTTGCTCAAATATTGAACATCAACCCAATGGTTGCCATCTCTTACGACTATTTATTGATACTCCTTCCACAGTTGCAAGAACGATTATTGTAGATAATACAATTAACAGTATCGATTTGTTCTGTGCAATTGAAAATAATTTGGCATTAAGATCATTGTTCTCCACACTTAATGTTTCTTCACCTCCCAATTATTGTCTCTTTACTTCTGGAAGAGAGATAATTACGCTTTACGCCGTTCTACTGATTTGATCTGTTATTTTGTGATAAGTTTTGCAAGCAAAGTCTTTTTGTTTGCTGCTTTTTGTTACATAATATTCAATCAAATTACTCTCATTATTTATATTTTATGATAGAACGGATCATTCATTTTTCGATAAAGAACAAGTTTATTGTCAGTTTATTTGTGCTTGCTTTAATTGGTTGGGGAATATATTCTTTAACCCAACTGCCTATTGACGCTATTCCAGATACAACAAATAATCAAGTTCAAATTATTTCAATGGCTCCTTCGCTTGCAGTACAAGAAGTGGAGAGTTTTATAACTGCCCCAATTGAGGTGGCAGTAGCTAATATTCCCGACATTATTGAGCTTCGCTCCATTTCCCGCTTGGGTTTGTCGGTGGTAAGCGTGGTTTTTAAAGATGGTGTAGATGTGTATTGGGCACGACAACAATTGAGCGAACGACTTAAAGAGGCCGAAGAAGTTATTCCATCAGGAGTTGCGAAAATTGAGCTTGCACCCATTTCTACGGGTTTGGGCGAGATTTACCAGTACCGACTTGCTGTGAAAAAGGGCTTGGAAAGCAAATACTCACCCATGGAACTTCGAACTATTCAGGATTGGGTTGTGCGACGCGAAATGCTTGGAACACCTGGTGTAGCTGACATTAATAGCTACGGTGGTTTTGTAAAGCAATACGAGGTGGCTTTGAACCCAGAACGACTTAGGGGCATGGGTGTTACTGTGACTGATATTTTTCAAGCACTGGAACATAATAATGAAAATACGGGAAGTGCTTACATTGACAAAAATCCCACGGCTTACTTTATTCGTGGCATTGGGTTGGTAAAATCGTTGGAAGATATTGGCAAAATAGTAGTGAAAAGCAATGCGTCGGGTACCCCAATACTCATTCGTGATGTGGCAGTTGTTCAATATGGAAATGCTACGCGTTACGGTGCTTTTTTGGTGGATACAACTGAGGCTGTAGGTGGTGTGGTAATGATGCTTAAAGGTGCAAATGCTCATCAGGTAATTGAAAATGTGGAAACTCGCGTTGAATCTATTCAAAAATCATTGCCTGCAGGAGTAACTGTTGAGCCATTTTTGAATCGTTCGGATTTGGTTGGTCGTGCCATTAGTACTGTTTCAACTAATTTGATAGAAGGTGCATTAATCGTTATTTTTACTCTCATTCTGTTGTTGGGAAATTTTCGTGCAGGTTTAATTGTGGCTTCGGTTATTCCTCTTTCCATGTTTTTTGCAGTTTCAATGATGAATCTTTTTGGCGTTTCGGGTAATTTGATGAGCTTGGGTGCTATAGATTTTGGACTAATTGTGGACGGCGCTGTAATTATCGTGGAAAGCGTGGTGCATCGCATTTCGATGAGTAAACATCATCATCCGGGAATTAAGAGACTCACACAGCCTCAGATGGACGAGAATGTTTTCGAGTCGAGCAAGCGTATGATGAGTTCTGCAACTTTTGGTCAAATAATTATTTTGATTGTTTATCTGCCAATCATGGCATTGGTGGGTATTGAAGGTAAGATGTTTCGACCAATGGCCGAGGTGGTTGCTTTTGCCTTGTTAGGTGCTGCTATTCTTTCGCTTACATATGTACCAATGGCTTCTGCATTGTTTTTAAGTAAGAAAACGGAACATAAATACTCGATTTCGGATAAACTGATGGATTGGTTTCATAAGGTTTTTAATCCGATTATTATATTTGCACTTCGACGCAAAAAAACGGTGTCATTTTCGGCTATTGGTTTGTTTCTAATTAGTTTACTTGTATTTAATCAATTGGGCGGAGAATTTATTCCTCAGCTCGAAGAAGGCGATTTGGCAGCTGGTGTAATGACTTTGCAGGGTGGTTCGCTCACTAATACGGTAGAAAAAGTAAAGCAAGCGAACAAAATTCTACTCGACAGCTTTCCCGAGATAAAACATACGGTTTGTAAAATAGGAGCGGGGGAAATTCCAACCGATCCAACACCAATGGAGACTGGAGATTATATCATTACGTTGAAAGACAAAAGCGAATGGACAAGTGCCAAAACCCGCGAAGAACTGGTGGAGAAAATGCAAGAGAAACTAGTGACGCTAGCCGGTGTGAAGTTTGAATTTCAACAGCCTATTCAGATGCGGTTCAATGAGTTGCTTTCCGGATCCAGACAAGATATTGCTATCAAGATATTTGGAGATGATTTAGAAACTTTGTCGGAAAAAGCTACTGAAGTGGAGCGAATTATCAAGAAAGTAAAAGGTGTAGAGGATATAAATGTTGAGAAAATGACAGGTTTAGCTCAAGTTCAGGTTGAGTATAATCGCGATAGATTGGCACAATATGGCCTTTCGGTGGAGGAAGTTAATCGAGTGCTACGAGCTGCATTTGCGGGTAGTCAGGCAGGCGTGGTCTTCGATCATGAAAAACGATTTGGGCTTGTCGTTCGGTTAGACAAGGATTATCGTCACAGCATTGATGATGTAAAAAACTTATCGGTGGCGCTACCCAGTGGAAGTCAGATACCCCTCGAAATGCTTGCTGAAGTTCAGATTAAATCGGGACCGGCACAGGTTTCGCGTGAAAATACAAAGCGTAAAATTACGGTAGGTTTTAATGTCAGAAACAGAGATGTAGAGAGTGTTATTGCTGAAGTGACAAAACTGATTGATGTAAAAGTGCAACTTCCAACGGCTTATTATATCAGTTATGGGGGCGAATTTCAAAATCTGAAAGCGGCTAAAGACAGGCTTATGATAGCTGTTCCTGTGGCTTTGTTACTCATTTTTGTTTTGTTGTTCTTTACATTTCATTCCTTTAAGCAGACCTTGCTCATTTTCTCTGCTGTGCCCATGTCTGCTATTGGTGGTATTTTTGCACTTTGGATTCGTGATATGAATTTTTCAATTTCAGCCGGAGTTGGATTTATAGCCTTGTTTGGTGTGGCTGTGCTCAATGGCATTGTACTTATTGCCGAATTTAATCGTCTCGAAAAAGATGGTATTACTGATATTACCGAGCGAGTTTTGAAAGGATTACACACCCGATTGCGACCAGTAATTATTACAGCTGCTGTTGCGTCGTTGGGCTTCTTGCCAATGGCTTTGTCGAGTTCTGCTGGTGCAGAAGTACAAAAACCTTTGGCTACGGTGGTTATTGGTGGACTTATGACGGCTACTTTCCTAACCTTAGTTATTTTGCCTGTGTTTTACATCTTTTTCAGCACGAGCAAATTTAAATTCTCATTGAAACATAAATCGTCAAAAAATCTGTCTATATGTTTATTGATTGTTATAGGTTCAATGTTTTTCAATGGTGTGAATGCACAACCTAAAGTTATTAACCTGAAGCAGGCTATTCAAATGGCGTTGGATAGTAATTTATCTGTTCGTTCATCGGCTTATTCTGTTCGGGTGAAAAAGGCCTTGAAAGGCGCAGCATGGGATATTCCTAAAACGACTATTGAGGGGCAGTACGGTCAGTTTAATTCCTATTCAAAGGATAATAGTTTTACTGTTTCTCAATCGTTTGCTTTTCCAACAGTTTATGCAAATCAGAGCAAGTTAGCCAATGAAAATGTAAAAAGTAGTCAGTGGGAACTAAAAGTTTCGGAGAATGAAATGATGAGGTTAGTCAAGCAGGTGTATTCACAGTTGACTTATTTACGGTCTAAACAAAAACTTTATATGTTGCAAGATAGTCTTTACAATGGTTTTTATAGGGCAGCTGACTTAAGAATGAAGTCTGGCGAAACGAATCGACTGGAAATGATAAGTGCTCGGTCACAAAGCATGGAGGTGAAAAATTTATTACAACAAATTGGAGCTGACATTGCCATCTACCTTCAGAAATTACAAGCGTTAATGAATACCAGCACTCCAATTTCTATTGCCGATACCGTTTTGCAAAAGATGGAGTTCTTACATTCAGCTGATAATTCGTCATTAAATGAAAATCCGTCGGTGCAACTAGCTATGCAACAAATTGAAATTATGCAAGTTGAAGCAAAGTTGGAGCGCAGTCGTTTATTGCCCGATTTGAGTATTGGTTATTACAGTCAAACAATGCTTGGAGTTCAAGATGTGAATGGACTTCCACGCACTTTTGGTCCAAATGACAGATTGATGGGTATACAAGCCGGAATAGCAGTTCCGTTGTTTTTTAAAGCGAATGCTTCGAAGATTAAGGCAGCCAAACTGAAAGAACAAATTGCAAAAACCGATGCAGAGTATTTTTCAAAATCTATTGAGGGAGAATATAAATCGTTACTCTCTGAATACGAAAAGTATAGAAATGGACTTAATTATTACGAGAAACAGGCTGTTCCTGAAGCCAATATTATTATTGATCAGGCAACAAAAAGTTATAGGGCAGGTGCAATGGATTATTTAGACTTTGTACAAAATATTACACGTGCATTAACTATTAAACTCAATTATCTCGATGCGTTGAATAGCTATAACCAAACAATAATTTCTATTGAATCAATAATCGGTAAATCAAATTAAGTTTTCTAGCTGTATAAATAAACACTAAAATAAATTATTATGACACAATATAAATTCAAAATAGTACTTTTGTTTTCGTTGGTTCTTTTTGCTTTAACATCATGCAAAAAAACCGTAAAAGCAGAAAGTGAGAAAGACGAAATTTTGGCTGAGGACATAGTAGAGTTACGAGCCGATCAGATTAAACTTGCCAAAATTGAGACTGGAGCAATAGAAATGCGGTCGATAAGTGGCACGTTGAAAGTGAATGGTGTTGTTTCAGTAGCACCACAAAACCTAGCTACCGTATGTATGCCTTTGGGTGGTTTTATCAAAAGTACTTCGTTAATGCCCGGTAACTCTGTTCGTCGAGGGCAAACATTGGCTGTGATAGAGAATCAAGATTTTATTGAGATGCAACAAAACTATTTGGAAGCGAAAAATAAGCTTGAATATGCCGCTGCTGAGTACCAACGTCACAAAGACCTTTATAAGGATGACGTTTATTCTCAAAAAAATGTTCAACAAGTTACAACTGAATATAAAAACCTGAAATCTCAGGTGAGTGCGTTGAAACAGAAGTTGGAGTTGATAGGTATTAACCCTACCAGATTAACAGAGAATAATATCAGTCGTTCGGTGGCTTTGACTTCGCCTATTGCCGGCTATGTAAAAACGGTGAATGTAAGTATTGGTAAATCAGTTTCTTCATCTGATGTGTTGTTTGAAATTGTAAATTGTGATAAACTGTTCTTGGAGCTTACTTTATTCGAAAAAGATGCAGATAAGGCAGCCGTTGGTCAAAAGATCCTTTTTTACATTAATAATGAGTCTGAGCAACACGATGCGTTGATTTACCAAACCGGAAAATCAATAAATGATGATAAAACATATAAAGTATATGCAACCGTGGTTGGGCATTGTAAAAACATTATGCCAGGCATGTATGTTAATGCACTTGTTGAGGCAACTAGCCAACAAGTAACTTCATTACCAACGGATGCTGTGGTAAGCTTTGACGACAAAGACTATATTTTTATTGTTGAAAAGAATAAAACTGAAAAAGGCAAATTATTTACTGAATATAGAATGATAAAAGTTCAAAAAGGAGTGTCGGACAAAAGTTTTATTGAAGTAAAACTACCTGCCAATTTCAATATTGAAAAAGCAAAAGTTGTGGTTAAGGGAGCTTATAATCTGCTTTCAGCAAAGAAAAATGCGGGTGAAATGAGTTGTTGATAAACATTGTTATGTCTCGGATGTCTATCATTCTGGCTAAATCAGATATTAATATGACTCAGATACATATCATTATGTTTGTGTAATATTTTAATATGTCTCCGGAGTTTATCGTTATCAATAAATTACATATTAGTCTGTATGCAGGTAAAAGCATTATGACTAAAATACTTTAGATGTAACTTAATAAAAAGAGAATATAATGAAAATACTACTTTCGATCGCCATATTTTTATTGGCAGGTCTTTGCGAAATAGGTGGTGGTTATCTCGTCTGGCTCTGGCTTCGGGAAAATAAACCTTGGTGGATTGGACTGCTAGGTGGTTTAATTCTTGTAGGATATGGTATAGTGGCAACTCTTCAAACGGAAAACTTTGGTAGAGTGTATGCTGCGTATGGAGGTATATTTATTGCAATGGCTATTCTTTGGGGCTGGAAGGTAGACGGAGTCATACCAGACCGATACGACTTAATTGGCGGTGCAATTGCTCTTTTAGGGATGATGATTATAATGTTTGCTCCAAGAACATGAGTATGAGTGGCATGTTTATACTGAAATCAAAAAAAAACTTCAATTGAAGGAATGAACTATTAAAAAAAATCAATTTTCTTTGAATTATATATTGAATGTTGGAAAACAATCTATCTTTACATAGCAAATTTAAAGGTAAGATTGAAAGTTGTTTTGTTTTGGAATTATTGCATTTTTTTAGTGTTACAGAATAAATAAATCCTTTTATCTACTCGTTTTTTTTGATGCGAGTGGCAATAGTATACAACATGTTTGCCTATTGAATTATTAAAATTATCAAATGTTTCTAACAACTATTTAAAATTAAACAAAAATGAAAAAAGTCCTTGTTCTATCGCTAGTTGCGATTTTCGTATCATTTGCCTCTGTATCTGCTCAAACTGCACCAGCAAAAGCACCAGCAAAAGCAAAAACAGAAACTAAAGCTTGCTGCAAAGTCGATGCTAAAGATAAAAAAACTTGTTGCAAAGACGGTGCTAAAAAAGCCGATGGAAAAGCTTGTTGCAAAGATGCAGCAAAAAAATAAGTTCAATTTATTTTATTCTTAAAGCCCCGAATTTTTATTCGGGGCTTTTTTTGTGCAATTTCGAATTGGTTCAATTAGCGATGTATTCATGTAATTAATTGCTGATAATTGTTGTTGAATTAATACTCATTTGTTTGAAAGTCTCGAATTCGTTCGCAAGGCGAATACTTTTTCAGTGCGTTGTATTCAAGATTAATGGTGTATTTAAATAAAAGTGTATTATATTTGAAGAACAAAAGTATTTTATTAAAAACTATAGAAAAAGGATGAAAGTCAATTGTTTAAAAGCTCAATCGCAGTTTTATATTTCTGTTATTTTATTATGCTTGTTGATATTTGTGCAAAACGTATCAGCTCAGGATGTTAATCTAAAAATCCATTTAAGCAAAGTCTATTCAAGTAAAATCAGTTTAATACCTTTGTCTGGATCAGGTGCATTAAAACCTATGATTGAACATCCGGGTATTAAGAATGGTGAAATAGCAACATTAACTGTCCCCAAAGATAAACTTCCTGGGCAATTTGTGTTGCGTTTTGATTATGTGGAGAAAGAAGGTGCGACACCCTATCCATCGGAACGCTATCTTTTCATAAACAATCAAGATTTGGAACTTTGGGTGCAACCAAAAACAATCAATAACCCCGATAGTACTTATTTTCAAAAAGGGGAGAAAGAAAATACTCTTTTTATGACTTTCTCAATACAAAATGCTAAACGTAAAGAGCAACTGGGTATACTCCAGAACTTTTTGATGAGTTATGACCAGCCACAGTCTAAGTTTTATGCCAATGGTGTAGAAGAATATGAAAATCGTAGAAAGGAATATAATTCATGGCTTAGTGCTCAGGTTGAAGCGCATAACGATGCGTTTGTAAGTTGTATTTTTCCACTTCAGTATGTGTCGCCTATTGTTTGGAAAGGCACAGAAAAAGAGCGTTTAAATAGTTTGATGGTACATTATTTCGACGGGATGGATTTTAAAAATCCTCAGTTGGCTAAGTCAGCAGATTTAAAAGACTGGATGAATAAATACGTAAACCTATATGGAGCTATGTCAACCACTATTGCGCTGAGAGATTCGTTATTTGCATTGGCCGGACAGAGAGCTATCGAAAAAGCAAAATTAGGTCATCCGTTGGTGTATGGTTGGATGGTGGATTATTTCTATGCCGGATTCGAGAGTTTTAATATTACTTCGGGGATGAAGATGTTGAAACCTTACCTTGACGATCCGTACTGTCTGACAAATAAACGACAAGCAATTGAAGTTCGTCTGAAAGGTATGGAAACGCTAGTATCCGGTTCTTTAGCTCCTGATTTTCCCTGGAAGTTGAATTCTGGTAAAATAATCCAGTTCCATGATTTTAAAACGGAAGCAAAATATAAACTGGTATTGTTTTGGTCGGCTGATTGTCAGCATTGTAAGCAGTTGATGGCTAAACTGTATCCCTGGTATCAGAATCCGGTTTACCGCGATTTGATGGATGTTTTTGCTATCAGTCTGGACGAAACTGATACTGAAATTCCGATATGGGAGAAAGCGATAGTAAACTATCCGGCTTTTAAACACAAGCGTGCAGAGAAAGGAATCAGAAGTACTGAAGCCACTGCCTACTTTGTTTTGGCTACTCCAACATTGATTTTGGTAGATGCCAAAACGAACAAAATTGTAGCTTTGCCCGAAACAGTAGAGCAGTTGGAAAAAGAGCTTAAATAAGGTGCTATCTAATTTCTTTGTTAGACAATAAATTAACTTTTGTTTTAGATTGATAATATTGAATTCATTCTGAATTTGCTTTGTGCTTGCTTTTATCTTGATTTTGAGTTACTATTGCTGATATAATTCATATTTCCCTGCACTATGATAATCGAAAATATACATCCAACGGATGGACAGCATTGCGAAACGACTACCACAGGTACAATGCTCCGACAATTGAACATCAATTTGTCGGAGCCTATGCTTTTTGGGCTGGGAGAGGGTCTTGGCTTTTATCTTTGGGATATAGAAACGATGCTGCTTCCGTTTATCAGTGGGCGGGTACGTCCCGAAATAATCACGAAGAATCTGGCTCGAAATCTGAAGTTAAAGCTGACAGTTTCAGAAACTGTTTCACCCGATAGGGCTTGGAGTGAAGTGAAGGAACTAATTGATAATGATCAGATAGTTGGATTGAAACTGGATTGCTTTTATCTAGAATACTTCAAACGACCTTATCACTTTGCCGAACATTTTGTGGCAATGTATGGTTATGATGCGACCGATGCCTTTTTGGTTGATACTACACAGCAAGGGGGCAAGGTGAAAACATCGCTACAAAGTCTGGCCATTGCGAGAGCGCAAAAAGGGCCCATGGTGTCTGAGCATTTGTATTTTACATTAGCCAAAACTGATCAGTCGTTTGATTTAGAAGTTGCAATTGTCACAGCTATAAAGAATAATGCAGTTAATTACCTTCAGCCTGCTAATCTACTTGAAGGAAACAATGGAGTTCGCGCTTTGATTTCTCAAATTATCGATTGGTTTAAGGCAGGTAATGATGTCTCTACCGGTTTTAAGGCAAGTGCTAAAATGATGGAGAAAGCCGGTACGGGTGGAGCATTGTTTCGCAATTTATATCGCGATTTTTTGAAAGAAAGCTACGAACTCCTACAAAAAGATGAACTCAGAAATGCTTACGATGCCTTTGTGGAAATAGCTAAGGCGTGGAATCGGGTTGCTGATTTATTTCTTCAAGCTGCAGAAACAAATGAGTTTCGGTATATTCAAGAAGCATCGGAGGTATTGAAAGTGATTGCTGAAAACGAAATGGTGGCAATGCAACAGTTGTCGGCTATTCGTTGATAATTCGCTTCACTTTACCTGTGCTGGTCTCCTCAAACCGCGGCTTGAAAATGATTTCGCGTGGCTTCTCAAATTTCCCCAGACTACTATTTAATTGAATAACTAACTCCTGTTTTTTTAGTTCTGTAAATGCCTCACTTTCAATAACGAGTACCACTTTCTCACCAAGTTTTTCGTCTTTTCTGCTCGTAATGTAAAATCGTTGAGCAATAAACGATGATATTTTCTTTTCTATCGTCTCTGGAAATAGTTTGACTCCACCGGAATTGATGACATTGTCAAATCGACCGATCCATTCAAAGCAGTTTCTGTTCTTTAATTTCACAATGTCGTTGGTAATGAAAGGTTCAGCTTGTAAATGAGGAGCGTGAATCACCAAACAATCACGCTCGTCTTTTTCAAACCAAACACCTTCCAACGCCCGATATTCGTCCGAAGAATCTGAACCATTTATCTTTCGAAGCGCAATGTGAGAAACGGTTTCAGTCATGCCATAAGTTGCATAGCAGCTTGTTGAAACGTTTTGAAGTTTGGCTTCCAATAATGCCGAGGTAGCACTTCCACCGATAATCAGTTTGTCAATGTAACTCATTACTTCCAATCCTTCAGTTGAACTTAGTAACGTTTCCACTTGTATGGGTACCATAGCAGCGAACTTAACTGTCTCGTTTATAAAAGGGTGGGATGTAGGCTCTATCGCAATTAAATGCAGATAACCCACTAATGCACGCACGATCATCATTTTTCCGGCAATATAATTGGTTGATAAGCAAAGTAAAACGGTATCCTCTTTTTGCAAATCAAAGAATTGATTTGTTAATTTGACAGAAGCCTTCATTTGCTCTTTTTTAAGTTCCAACTTTTTAGGCACTCCGGTCGATCCGGAACTTTGTGCTTGAATGGTGTCGCTTTCGTCCAACCAATTTTCGAGGAATACAAACAGCGCCTTTTCCCATTCGGGCAGTTGCGACCTTTGCTTTTCAGCTATCAATGCAGGTAGTTGAGCAAAAGTGTATGTTTGGGAATATAGAGTGAGGGTCATAGTTTGTAGATAAAGATTTGATTAATTTTAACAAGTTTTATTCGAGTTCTAATTCCTGATCACCATTATTTAATTTATGCAGTGACTTGGCATTTAAAGATGAAACCACTTCTTTTCCTGTATTTGCTTCAAGTTCCTTACGAGCCACTTTAGCTACATTTCCGCCTTTGATAGCTACTTTTTTATTCTCATCAAACGTGTTTGGCATTACCACTTGAGATATGTCCTTTGTAGATGCTTCTGCAAGCATATTGAGAATCAGTTCAGTATTGGTCATATTGTCTCGTAAATTTTCCTTTTTGAGACCTTTGTGTTGCTTGTATGCTTTTGTTGTTTTGCCAGCCCACGTTTCGGTAATTATGTCGGTCAAAGTTGCAAATTGAATACCTTCCTCAACTCCACGTTTTTTCCATTCATCGGTCAACTCTTTGCGGATCTCTATGCTTTTTAGTCGTTGATTAATCCAGCTTTCCGAATAACCCAGTCGCATGTACTGTTCCATGGCTCTGTCTATTGTCAATTCGGGATCAAGTGTTTCGTCTAATCGTTCGTTGGCAATTTGTGCTAACCATAACTTGAACGGTTCGGCTTTAGGCGAAGGGATTGATTGTATTAGCCTGAAAACTTGCTCCGTATCAGCTACATCGGTCATGTATTTTTTTCCGTCGACAGCAAGCATTTTCAGTTGTCCCACGTTTAGGGACAACTGACTTCCTTCCTTTTGAAGCTTTGTTTTTAGTGCATTCCAGTATTTTCGTGGTCTTGGACTGTCTGTTAATACCTCCACTACATCAACAATGGAAAAGTACCATTTTTCCAACTCATCGTCCCATAAAGTACGAACTTTCTTTTCGTCGAATAATTTTAATGCATTTTTCTGTGTCATAATCATTCCGGTTTTTAGGAGCTGTTAGAACTGGAAGTGTTCATTTAATTTCCAAACTTTCTGTTGGTCATAAAATAAATTCTCTCCGGTTAGCGATAGTGGCGATTCAAAATTGTTGGTATAAAGTTGTCCGGTGCCCAAGCCTTGGGGCATTTCGTTTTTTTGAGTAGCGCACCATTGTGCAATGGCATTCAGACCGATATTCGACTCAAGAGCAGAAGTTGCCCACCAGTCAATATGCTGTTCGTTGGCTATCTTTATCCATTCCTCACTCCCGGCAAAACCTCCGTGTAAACTGGGCTTGAGGATAATGTATTGAGGACGAATTGTTTCTAACAATAATCTTTTTTGTAACAAGTCATTGACGCCAATCAGTTCTTCATCCAACGCAATGGGGAGTGGCGTGTTGGCGCAGAGTTGCGCCATTGCTTGCCACTGACCCGCTTTGATAGGTTGTTCGATAGAGTGAATGTTCAGTTTCGCCAGCGCTTCAAGTTTTTGCAGAGCATCAACCGGTGAAAATGCACCGTTTGCATCCACACGTAATTCTATCGTTTTGGCATCAAATTCTTGGCGAATGGATTTTAATAAATTCAGTTCGGTATCAAAATCTATTGCTCCGATTTTAAGTTTGATACACGAAAAACCTTGTTCTATTTTTTCATGTATCTGTCTTTGCATCTCTGCTTTAGTCCCCATCCATATCAATCCGTTGATACGAATACTTGATTTTCCTTCCGAAAATGTCGATGGATAAATAATTTGTTTTCCACCATTTTTCAGATCTGCCAACGCCGTTTCTAATCCAAACAGAATTGAGGGAAAGTCTCTTAACCGTTCAAAGAGCTCCGACAGTGGAGGCAGGTTAGGGGTGAGGCTTTGCAATACATCTTCGTATCCGGGTCGGTCTTCAGCACTCAGCCCCCGAAATAATGCACATTCTCCCAGCCCAAAAACTTCAGGTGATTCTTCATTCCATACCTTCAACAACCATATTTCTTTTGATGTCAGTATGCCGCGTGAAGTGCCACTCGGTTTTTTGAAAATAAGGTTGTAAGGAGTAATGGAAGAATTCATACCATTTTAATTTATAATTCATAATGCACAATTAATAATTATGCATTATGAATCAGTAATTTATCCGGGAAATTTAGGGAATTGTTGGAAGTCGGGTTTGCGTTTTTCAAGGAAAGCATGTTTACCTTCCTGTGCTTCTTCCATAAGGTAATACATCAATGTTGCATCACCGGCCATTTCCATCAATCCGCGTTGTCCGTCGAGTTCAGCGTTCAGTCCGCGTTTAATCATGCGGATAGCCATTGGGCTGTTTGCCAATATCTGCTGACACCAATCTACAGTTGTATCTTCCAACTCGGGCAATGGCACTACTTTGTTTACCATGCCCATTTCCTCTGCTTCTTTAGCAGAGTATTGTTTGCAAAGAAACCAGATTTCGCGTGCTTTTTTCTGACCCACACAGCGAGCCAGATATGATGATCCAAAACCGGCGTCGAAACTACCTACTCTTGGCCCTGTTTGTCCAAAAATAGCGTTTTCAGATGCAATTGTCAAATCGCAAACTACGTGCAGCACGTGTCCACCGCCAATTGCAAAACCATTTACCATAGCAATTACCGGTTTAGGGATAGAACGAATGGCTTTGTGAAGATCCAGAATATTAAGACGTGGAACGCCTTGTTCGTCGATATAACCACCAATTCCTTTTACTTTTTGGTCACCACCGGCACAAAATGCCATGTCGCCGGCACCGGTGAAAACGATAACGCCAATGTCGCTCCGCTCACGGCAAATATCCATAGCATCAAGCATTTCTGTACTTGTCTGCGGGCGGAAAGCGTTACGAACCTCTTCGCGGTTGATGGTGATTTTAGCAATCCCTTCGAAATACTCAAACTTGATGTCTTCGTATTGTTTAATTGTTGTCCAGTTTCTCATATTTTTATTTTTTTTAATAATCGAAAAGCAGCTATCCACTTATTTTCGACATTATTATTTATTTTCTAATTATAATGTTAGCTTCTCATTGCTTTAAAATAATCTTTCAGTACTTTATCATTCTCCAATCTTGGTGTAGTTACTTCCAATATAACTGCTTTGGTATGTGGTGCAAATACTTGTGGAAGAATGGATGCTAATTCTGATTCATCTGCGGCACTATAAAACGGAAGATCGTAAAGTGCTGCCATTTTCTCTATATCGAGCTCTTGTTTCGCTTCGAAAAATTCTTCCAACTCTTCTACCCCCGATGGTCCCGGAATAAATCGAAACAGGCTACCACCACCATTTTTCATCACAATGATTCGTAAATCTGCAGATAGATATTTATTCCAAAGGGCATTTGAATCATAAAAAAAACTGATATCACCACTTAAAAATATGGTTGGAACAGTGCTGATGGCTGCTGCCCCTACTGCCGTAGAGGTAGAACCATCAATGCCACTCGTTCCACGGTTGCACTGAATGCTGTTCAGGTTTTTTTGTTCAAATAAATGCGCGTAACGAACAGCTGAGCTGTTGCCCAATTGAAGGTCGGAATTGATAGGAAGATGATTGTTTATTATCTCAAATGCTTTTAAATCGCTCCATGGTGCTGCAGCCATAAAATGGGTATGTTTTTGAGCTGAAATTTGCTCTTTCTTTTGCCAGTTGGTTGAAAAATCAGATGCAGCAAAGTTGTTGCTGTCGAAAAATTGTTCCAAAAATGCGCTTGGCTCCAATTGAATTAAAGCGGTAAGTCTGCGAAAGGTATCAATATGATTTTCACCTTTTCCAATGTACCAATGTTCTGCAGGTGGATTATTTTTCAGGAACGTTTTAATTTGTTTCGAAACCAATGAGCCCCCGAAACTGATCAACACATCCGGGCGAAAATCATCTGTTTCTTCGGGCAAAATAACGTTCAATACCCGATCAATATTGTTGATTGTCAGATTACTCTGAATATTCGAAATCGGTTCTGCAATAACAACTACATTGCTGATTTTCTCAATTTTATTTATGACAATGTTAAATTTGTCTTTGGCGTCAGCAGGCAGAAAGGCTCCCAAAATCATTATTTTAGGATTTATTGGCAATCTACTTTTCAGTTCATCAATCACTGCCGCATTCAGTTGAGATTCGGGTTCTATTTGATTGAAAACCCGTTCCGGAGTACTGTTGATTTCTGTAATTCCATATAATGGCTCCCGCAGTGGAATGTTGATGTGTACCGGTCCTTTACGACCCGAAACAGCTGCATTAATGGCTTCGTTTACACTCCTGTTTACATGCCACGCTTCGTCATCGCAGGTAATCTCTACCGGCAACTGACAGTTGTGTTTCGTAAAATTGGCAAATACCTGTTGCTGATTAATGGCCTGACTGTCATCTTGTTCAATCCACTCGGTAGGTCTGTCGGCTGAGAGAATAACTAACGGAATGCGCTGATAAAAAGCCTCGGCCACAGCAGGAGCATAATTGAGCAAGGCTGTTCCCGAAGTACAAACTAAGGCAACCGGTTCCCCCGATTTTTGGGATAAGCCAAGAGCGAAAAATGCAGCGCTTCGTTCGTCAACAATAACGTAACTTTCAATGCGTTCGTCGCGATTAAACGCGATAGAAAGTGGTGCATTGCGCGAACCGGGAGAAACCACCACACGTTTTATGCCTTTTTGGGCACAAATATTTACAATTATCTGAACGGTCTTTTTATCTGTTGTTGTTGTCATTATTCTGTTGTTAGTAAACAAGTAAACTGTGGTTTTAATTATTGATTTATAATTACTGTTGACTGATTACTTTCGATAGTGTTTCTAGTTTCATGCATGTTTCATTCCATTCGGCTTCGGGAACGGATTGTGCCGTTAGTCCACCGCCTACAAAAAAAGCTACTCCTTCGTCGGTCAATTTCATGCAGCGCAAATTTACAAAAAGATTACATGCTTTTGCGTTTATCGGCCCTAAAAATCCGGCGTAGTATTCCCTGTCGTGAAGTTCTGTGGCACTGATTAATTGTAAGGCTTTTTCTTTTGGAATTCCACACACAGCCGGCGTCGGATGTAACGTTTTTATCAATTTTAATTGCTCATTTCCCGAAATCTTTCCCTTGCAGTTGTAGGTGGTCATCAAATGACAAACATTGCCTGCATTTTGTTCTGTAGGACCGGCTTTTTCAATTTCAGAAAACGAAAATTGGTGCAGCACGTCTTCTACATAATTGCTCACCATTTGTTGCTCTTCACGCTCTTTGTCAGTCCATTCTGTTTTCGTTAAGAGCGATTTAGTTCCTGCAAGTGACATGGTTTGGACCCCTTTATCGCTCGATTTAAGTAAGGTTTCGGGAGTGGCACCAACCCATACACATTGCCCCGGAATATAAAAAATGGAGACAAACGCGTGGGGATATATTTTGCTAAGTTGCTCAAATACAGAGGCTGCTACATTTTTATTGCAAGAAGTATTACTGAGAATGCGCGAAAGAACTACTTTTTCCAACTCTTTATTCTTGAGTTTATCTATTAAAGTGGATGCTTGCTGTAGATAATCCGATTGGGATGTTTCGTGAGTGGAAGTACTTGTGTTTTCTGCGTCAAAAGATATAGAGAGGAGTGTATCTAAATGATTACTATCAATATTCTCGTTAGTAAAATGGATGTCAGGATTGAAAAAAAGTGCTTCGGCTGAACTTTTAGCATCAAATGGTGCGACTATGAAACCATTTTTCTGATATTCAAAACCCACAAATTGTTCTATTTTCGATGAAGTTTGAATTCCTGTAACTATTTCATGGCTATAGGGCATTCGATAGCTGAAAAAAGCTAGGTTTCTTACGATGCAGTTTTGTAGAATTTCGAATTGTTTCATCTGGGGTATAATCAAATATCTTTAATAGCAAATTTAAACACATGAAACAAATCGAAGCTCGATTAGTTTTATTTACTATTTTACGCTACTAACAGGCAAAGTTAAGGTTTTTTCTCGAAAAATTGGGTTCGGATAATGATTTTGTTTGTAAGGAAATGTTTTGAAGTTGAAGTGATGGCAACACTTTTAGAATTGCTCAAATTTTGATTATCTTTGTCGGAGAAGAAAGAAACTACATATTTAAATACTAAAAATTGATGATACTTAAACATTACATAGATAGCTTTCGCTTGCGTACCTTGCCATTATCAGTTGCCGGCATTATGCTGGGTAGTTTTTATGCCACTGCTGCAGGATGTTATCGTCCTGTTGTGTTTGTATTGGCATTGCTGACTACTTTGTCACTGCAGATTCTTTCTAATATATCCAACGAGGTGGGCGATTTAGAGAAAGGAACCGATAACGAGCAACGACTTGGACCAATCAGGAGCGTACAACGTGGTGACCTGACGGTTCAGAACCTCAAAAATGCAATGATGCTCTTCATTATCTTATCAATACTTTCAGGAATCTGTCTTGTTTGGTCAGCTTTTGGTACGTTGATAAGTGTGCCGAGTGTAACGATGTTGGTTATGGGTGCGTTGGCAATTGTTGCTTCTATAAAATATACTTTTGGCAAGAAAGCCTATGGCTACGTTGGTTTAGGCGACTTTTTTGTTTTTGTGTTTTTCGGTTTGGTAAGTACAATGGGCGTTTATTTTATTGCCACTGGCGAATTGCCGTTATCCCTTATTTTGCCGGCTTCGGCTATCGGAATGCTCTCCACTGGTGTATTGAACGTGAATAATATGCGTGATATAGAGAATGATACAGAATTTAAAAAGCGTACAATGGCCGTAAGGATGGGTGCCAAGAAGATTAAAATATATCATCTGTTTTTGGTGATTGGTGCTTTAGTATTGACAACTGTTTACACCGTTATTCAAAACAGCGGTATATATGGTTATTTATTTCTTCTGGGCATTCCGGTTTTCGCTCTTCATCTTTCTAAGGTGATGAAAAATAACGGTCGTGCGTTGGATAGTCAATTAAAGGTGTTGTCGCTCTGTACTTTATTGTTTTCATTCTTAGCAGGATTAGGTGGTTTACTTAATTCATAATCAGCAGGATATGTTTCAAACAAAAGTAAAAATTCCGAAATCTGATTTCAATATTGCATACGAAGATCGTGTGATGACATTAGGCTCTTGCTTTGCCGAGAATATAGGGCAAAGGATGCAGAAGCTGTATTTTGATATTGATGTCAATCCGTTTGGAGTATTGTACAATCCTGTTTCTATTCGAAATAGTATTGATCTGCTAATTGAAAATAAGTCATTTACACATGACAATGTTTTTGATAATCGTGGTTTGTGGCAGAGTTTTGCACATAGCAGTTTGTTTTCAGATACAAGTGCTGAAAAATGTTTGAGCAATATAAATGAACGGTTTCAACATGCTGCAACTTTTCTGCAAAGAACAGATTATTTGTTGATCACTTTCGGTACTGCATGGGTTTTTGAAGAGAAGAGTGGGAGAGTGGTTTCCAATTGCCATAAATTACCGGCTAACAATTTTATTAGACGACGACTAACTGTTGATGAAATTATAGCTGAATATACAGCTCTAATAAGCAGATTAGCAAATATATTTCCTCATCTAAAAATAATATTTAGTGTAAGTCCCATTCGTCATTGGAAAGATGGAGCACACGAAAATAATATAAGCAAAAGTACTTTGTTACTGGCAGTCGATGCCCTTCAGAAACAGTTTCCGCAGGTACAGTATTTCCCTGCTTACGAAATTCAGATGGACGAACTCCGCGACTATCGTTTCCATGCTTCGGATATGTTACATCCTTCCGAAGTGGCTGTGGATTATATCTGGAGTCGATTTTCAGAGACTTATTTTGATGGAATAACTATCGGTATGAAAAATGAATTTGAACAACTGCTGGGCGATTTGTCGCACCGTCCGCTTCATCCTGAATCGGAGGAATTTGAAAAGTTCAGGCATAGTGTTCAAAAGAAGACTGCGACTATGATAAAGAAATATCCTTTTTTGGAAAATAGGATTTGATATGTTTTTTTTTGAAAAACAAAAAGCCTCATTGGAAATTTCCAACGAGGCTTTTCTCGATTTATCTAACTATCAAACTATTATAAATCGGTAATAGGTTTGTGTTTGGGAACTAATACTTTCATTACTACCCAAGCAATTAAATAGGCACTTGCACATAAGGCAAACATTATTCCGTACGCTGTTTGAACATGGCTTTGAACTAAAGCTTCTGCTGCATCACCTACAAGGTTTTGAGCAGCTGCAGCAGCCTCACCAATTCCTTTAAAATGATCGGTTAAACGACCTGCAAATTGTTGTACCAGAACTCCACCAATACCACCAGCAAGTCCACCAATACCGGTTACTGAACCAACAGCTTTTTTGGGAAACATATCCGAAACGGTAGTAAATAAGTTAGCAGACCATGCTTGATGTGCTGCTGCTCCAATACAAATAACAATTAGCGAGTAAATATATGCGTTAGCTCCAAAATGAGCAACATTTCCAAAATATGGAGTAAGAATTAATGTCAGTGGTAATGCTGCAATAATCAACATTGCCAGCATACGTGCCTTGTAGGCTTCCATTCCTTTGTTCATGAAAAACATAGGAAAACCACCACCGGATACACTACCTACTATAGCAACACCATAAACAACGAACAATGGTATCATAATAGCATGACCTTCCATGTTGAATTGTTGTTTCATAAAGTCAGGCAACCAGAACAATAAGAACCACCAAATACCATCGGTCATAAATTTACCAAAAACAAAAGCCCATGTTTGTTTATAGTTAAATAATTTATACCAAGGAGATTTTGTCGCAATTTCGTCATCGTCGGTTGCAATCTTTACAACTTCATCGCTGTGAATATAATCGTATTCTGCTTTAGAAAGACGTTTTTGTTTAGCAGGTGTTTCGTATAATAAATACCAAAAAATCAACCAAATAAGGCCAATTACACCAGTGATAATATAGGCCATCTGCCAACCTTTAATTGCTCCATCAAACCAAACGGCATAGGCAATGGCTGGAACTGCAAGCGAAGCAATCATGGCACCCACATTAGAACCTGAATTGAAAATGCCTATAGCCAATGCACGTTCCTTTTTAGGAAACCATTCGGCAATCGTTTTATTTGAGGCAGGGAAATTACCTGCTTCACCAATACCAAACAAAGATCTAACGGCTGCATGAACCATGGCCATACTTCCTGCAAATGCATTTAGAATACCAAATACTGACCATATAATTAACGAGAGTGCCAGACCAAGTTTTGTACCAATTTTGTCTATTACAAAACCGGCAAAGAATGTCATTATCGCATAAAATCCTGTAAATAAGGATGTCACAAGGGCATAGTCGGTGTTGCTCCAAGCTAATCCACCTTCGGCTAAAGGCTTAGAAAATAAAGGTTTCAGGTAACCGATGACCTGACGATCCATGTAGTTAATGGTAGTAGCAAAAAAAAGTAAACCGACGATAGTCCAGCGGTAACTTCCAATTGTCTCTACTGTTGATTTTGACATAATTTGATTTTTAAGTATTAATTAACGAATAATTATTTTCTTACTTTTTTAATAATAGCCAAAGCATCACTACACAATTTGGTAATTCCAGCCCAGTCATTGGCTTTCATCATTTCGGCAGGAAAGAGGTTAGAACCCATACCCACACAGGTTACACCTGCATCAAACCATGTTTTTAAATTAGCTTCTTCGGGTTTAACACCACCTGTTACCATTAGGTTAGACCATGGCATTGGTGCTTTTAAGCCTTTCACAAATCCTGCACCGAGTACATCACCCGGGAATACTTTGCAAACATCGCAGCCCATTTCTTGCGCAAAACCAACTTCCGATACCGATCCACATCCTGGTGAATATGGGACCAAACGACGATTTGCTACTTTTGCTACTTCAGGATTGAATAACGGACCAACAATAAAGTTAGCACCAAGTTGAATGTATAAAGCAGCTGTTGGTGCATCTACAATAGAACCAATACCCATAATCATTTCCGGGCATTCTTTGGCTACATATTTTACTAATCCGGCAAATACATCCTGAGCAAAATCAGCACGATTTGTAAATTCGAAAACACGAACTCCACCATCGTAACACGCTTTTACTACATTTTTAGCTACTTCAATATCGCTGTGATAAAATACCGGAACCATTCCGGTTTCTTTCATAGCTGTAATTACTTGAATTTTTGAAAATTTCATAATCTTATTTACTATTTATTCAATTACTAGTTACTATTTGAAATGTAAAGACCATTTTTTCATTTCTCGATCACCTCTTCAGTTATTGAAGTGAAATGGTAATTGGTAAATGAAAAAATGGTAAACGAATTTATCGTTGAACACGTCCGCTTGAGTCACCTCCACACAACGCTTCTACTTCTTCGATAGAAACAAGATTAAAGTCACCGTTTACAGTGTGTTTCAATGCCGAGGCTGCAACAGCAAATTCTAATGCTTCGCCCTGGTTTAGTTTGGTTAACAAACCGTGAATAACACCACCTGAGAAAGAATCACCACCACCAACACGGTCGATAATAGGATCAATATCGTAGCGTTTTGAAGTGTAGAACTCTTTTCCGTCGTAAATCATTGCTTTCCAACCATTATGAGTTGCCGAGAACGATTCACGTAAAGTAGAAATAACATATTTGAAATTAAATTCCTGAGCCATTTGAGTGAAAATGCCTTTGTAACCTTCAGCATCTGTATGTCCACCTTCAACATCCGAATCGGGTTTGAAGCCTAAACAAAGTTCAGCATCTTCTTCATTACCAATACAAACATCTACATATTGCATCAAAGGACGCATGATAGATTGAGCTTTTTCTTTTGTCCAAAGTTTCTTGCGGAAGTTCAAATCTACCGAAACTGTAACACCATTGCGTTTTGCAGCTTCGCAAGCTAATTTGGTCAATTCAGCAGCAGTGTCCGAAATAGCAGGGGTAATTCCCGACCAGTGAAACCAATCAGCTCCTTTCATGATAGCATCAAAATCGAAATCTGAAGCAGTAGCTTCTGCAATCGATGAATGGGCGCGGTCATAGATAACCTTACTTGGACGCATTGAAGCTCCTGTTTCGAGATAATAAATACCTACGCGATCGCCTCCACGTGCAATAAAGTCAGTTTTTACACCAAATTTTCGTAATGCATTCACTGCAGATTGTCCAATCTCATGCTTGGGCAATTTTGATACAAAATAAGCTTCGTGGCCGTAATTTGCACAGCTCACAGCAACATTTGCTTCTCCTCCACCATATACAACATCAAATACATCCGATTGAACAAAACGTGTGTTGCCTGGAGTTGATAGACGGAGCATAATTTCTCCTAATGTTACAATTTTTTTACTCATTGTTTTCCTAGTGTTTTTGTAATAAATGTTAGTTTTTGAAATTGGTTGACCAAAAGTACTGCTTTTTTTCGAATATCCCAAAAAAATGCGTTAATTATACTTATTCACACAAATTTACGAAACAATCTGATTATTTATTGAATAATTATTAGAATTTAAAGAACGCTTTAGCATTGTTGTAGCTGATATCCTCTACCATTTTACCAATAAAATCAAGTTCTTGATGAGGTAATAATCCATTCTCTACATCATTACCGATAAGATTACACAATGTACGACGGAAATATTCGTGACGTGGATATGATAAAAAACTGCGTGAATCTGTCAACATACCGATGAAGCGACTCAACAAACCAAGTACCGACAATGAATTCATTTGTTTTTCCATGCCGTCTTTTTGATCTAAGAACCACCAACCCGATCCGAATTGAATTTTTCCGGCCACGGTTCCATCCTGAAAATTACCTATCATAGTGGCAATCATTTCGTTGTCGGCAGGATTCAAGTTGTAAAGTATTGTTTTTGTCAATTTGTTTTGAGAGTCTAATCTGTTCAAAAACTTCGACAATGCTTTGGCTGTATTAAATGTACCAATTGAATCGAAGCCTGTATCAGGTCCTAATTGATTGAATAAGCGAGTGTTATTGTTACGAATAGTTCCGTAGTGAAATTGTTGAGTCCAGCCTTTTTCCCAATCCATTTCGGCAAAAATTACCATCATGGCCGATTTGAATTTTAAAACTTCAGCGTGCGTTAATTCGCTTCCACCATATATTTTATTGAAGATGGCTTTAATTTCTATATCTGTATAATCTTCGGCATAAAATTCTTCGATACCATGGTCGGAAAGTTTACAACCCATTTCGGCAAAGAAATCCTGACGTTTGCGCAACGCAAGAATCATATCATCAAAAGTAGAAATAGTGATTTCTGATACTTTTTCCAGTTGTTCAACATACATTTTGAAGTTCGTTGAATTTTCAACCGCCATTGCTTTATCCGGACGCCATGTTGGTAACATTTTTATTTCAAAACCATCTTGTTTTGCTTTTAAGTGGTGTTCAAGAGTGTCGATAGGATCGTCGGTAGTACAAACTGCTTCCACATTGTAATGGCGCATTAGGTTACGTGCCGAGAATTGAGGGGTTTGTAGTTTTGCAGTACATTCATCATATATTTCGCGGGCAGTAGCCGGTGAAAGCAACTTGTTAATTCCAAAAGCAGTTTTTAATTCCAAATGTGTCCAGTGATACAGTGGATTCCGCATAGTATTAGGAACTGTTTCAGCCCATTTTTCAAATTTTTCCCAGTCTGAAGTGTCTTTTCCTGTACAATATTTTTCATCAACACCATTGGTACGCATAGCACGCCACTTATAATGGTCGCCACCAAGCCAAGCCTCAGTTAATGATTTAAATTGGTGATCATTAGCTACCATCGATGGAACTAAATGACAGTGGTAGTCAATTATAGGCATTTTTGAAGCATGCTCGTGATAAAGCGTTTGCGCTGTTTCTGTTTGAAGCAGAAAGTTTTCGTCTAAAAAGTTTTTCATGACAATATTGTTTTGTTGTTGATTATTTAAATGACGTAATTTTGGTTGTGTCTGTACTATAGAAAATTAGACCAAATTGAAATTTTCTGAATCTAAGTTGAATTTATTTATAGAATTATCACTACGATAAACCTGATATTAAGCAAAGTCATAGTTAATCAGATGTTTAGCTTAGTATTCTTAGCATGTGTGTAATTCCCGTGTTCGCACACAAAGATACGAATAGTTTTATATTTACAAAACAAGTTGATATCACTCTGAGTATTAAAAATTGTATTCAAATGCCGAATTTCAATCTTTTATCAGATGATTGCCGAATTGTACACTTCAAAATAATCATTTTTTCCACTATATAAATTAGATTTTACACATTTATGTTTGTGATAAAATTTACTTTTGTATCGTTTCAAATTGTCGTTTTTAGTACTAAGATTGATTTTTTTTTATTCTATACATAAGACTTGAACTATTTTCGATAAACTGAGAATTTATAATAAATAATTTTAAATTAAATAGAATACATGATCATTTTTAAAAGAACAACCATTCTAATTGCTGCATCGGCTTTTATTTTTTGCACCACTAACCTGAATGCTAAAAATATATATAGCCAATTTTACAAGGATCTTCCATTTTCGATGGAGAAAATTAATGCACCAGTATTTAAAAACAATACAGTTTCAATTGTAGAGTTTGGAGGTGTAGGAGATGGAAAAGCACTTAACACCAGTGCATTTAGCAAAGCTATTGATGCCTTGTCAAACAAAGGTGGTGGAAAATTGGTTGTGCCCGCTGGAGTATGGTTCACAGGACCAATTGTATTTAAGTCAAATATCAATTTGCACTTGGATAAAGGGGCACTTATTCTTTTCTCATCAAATTTTGATTTGTATCCACTCGTAAATACAATTTTTGAGGGACTAGAAACACGTCGTTGTCAATCGCCAATTTCAGGAAGAAATTTGGAAAATGTGGCAATTACAGGCCAAGGATCTATTAATGGCTCCGGTGAGGCCTGGCGTCCATTAAAAAGATCGAAGGTAACTGATGCACAATGGAAAAAAGTAGTGAAATCCGGTGGTGTACTGAAAGATCAAGACAATTGGTATCCAACCGCAAAATCTATAAAAGGACAGTCGATAAGCGATATGAATGTACCTCGTGGAAACATTTTAGAAACTGATTGGCTAGAAATAAAAGATTTTCTTCGTCCGGTAATGATAAGTTTTATTGAATGTAAAAATGTATTTTTGCAAGGTGTGTTGTTTGAAAATTCGCCCAGTTGGAATATTCATCCTTTGATGTGTACTAATGTGATTGTAGATAATATCTTTGCAAGAAATCCCAGTTATTCACAGAATGGAGACGGTATAGATGTTGAATCGTGTAAAAATGTGTTGATTGTGAACAGTACGTTCGACGTTGGCGATGATGCAATTTGTATAAAATCAGGGAAAGATGCCGAGGGACGACTGCGTGCTCGTCCTACCGAAAATGTGATTGTTGATAATTGCAAGGTTTTTCAAGGTCATGGAGGATTTGTAGTTGGAAGCGAAATGTCCGGCGGGGTTCGCAATATTTCAGTTCGTAATTGTCAGTTTATGGGTACCGATGTTGGCTTGCGTTTCAAGAGCAACCGTGGGCGCGGAGGCATAGTTGAAAATATTTATATTAGTGATATTTATATGTTTAATATTGTGACAGATTCCTTTCTTTTCGATTTATACTACGGTGGAAAATCGGCTTCAGAATCTCAGGAAGATGGTGATGTAAATCCAAAAGAAATCACAATTCCTCAGGTTACCGCTGGAACACCTTCATTTCGAAATATCTATGTGAAAAATATTGTTTCGAGAAATGCAAACAGAGCAATGTTCTTCAATGGATTGCCGGAAATGAATATCTCGAATATAAATGTTGAAAATGCATTCATTACTTCTCAATATGGCGTTTTTCTGAGCGAATCGGATGGGGTTAAATTCAAAAATGTTCATGTGACACCTCAAACAGGAGCTGCACTAACACTTCAAAATGTAAAAAACTTCGAATTAAATGATTTTACATACCCCGATTCGTTGATACAAATTATTAAAATTGAAGGAGAATCAACCAATATACAACTGCCTAACAGCATTGATAAACAAAAAATTATAGGGATAAAATAGTGCCTCCTTTTATAGATAAACACTAATTACTACTCTGATGAAGATTATGCGAACAAAAATTTACTTAGTTATTTTCCTTTTTTTTGTGTTGAATGCAGTTCAGGTAACGGCAAAACCAAAGTACTATGTTAGAATGACTGATTCAGAGATGAAACGATGTCCTGGGAGTTGGATGATTGATTTTTCTACCCGATTAAAATGGGATTATTGCAATGGACTTGAACTACAAGCCATTTATAAAGTATGGGAAAAAACGAATGACAAGCGATATTTCGATTACGTAAAAAGCTATACAGATACAATCATCAATAATGAGGGTAATATTGCTGGCTATAAGCTAGAAGAATATAGCATCGATAAAATTAACTCGGGAAAGATGTTATTCTCATTATATGAACAAACCAAAGAGGAAAAATTACGCAAAACAATTGAGATACTTCGTACTCAAATGAAAACTCATCCACGTACAAATGAGGGAGGATTTTGGCATAAAAAAGTATATCCCAACCAAATGTGGCTGGATGGTATTTACATGGCATCGCCGTTTTTGGCCGAATATGCGCAAAAGTTTAACGAGCCTGCACTGTATGATGAAGTTGCATTTCAGATAATTACGATGGCCAAACACAGTTATGATCCCCAAACGGGTCTCTACTATCATGGTTGGGACGAAAGTCGTCAACAAAAATGGGCGAATCCACAAACAGGAGTTTCACCCAATTTCTGGAGTCGCAGTATTGGATGGTATATGATGGCAATGGTTGATGTACTTGAATTTCTACCGGCTAATCATCCGAAACGTCCTGAAATTATCAAGATTTTGACAGATTTGAGCTTATCACTCGAAAAATATCGTGATCCTAAAACTGGTATGTGGTATCAGGTAACGGACAAAACGACTGAGAAGGGTAACTACGTTGAATCAAGCGGATCGGCTATGTTTATTTACTCTTGGGTAAAAGGTGCGCAAAATGGATATTTGCCAAAATCATTCCTGAAAAAAGGAGAGGTTGCTTATTCTCAATTTGTAAAACGATTTATCAAAGAAAATACAGATGGTACAATTTCATTAACCGATGTGTGTTCGGTAGCAGGTCTTGGTGGCGCTCCAAAATACCGCGATGGTAGTTTTGCTTATTATATTTCTGAAAAGATTAGAGATAACGACCCAAAGGCAGTAGCACCATTTATTATGGTAAGCGTATTGTTGAATAAATAAACAGTCATATTTTGTAATTGTAAAATATAAATCTAAATGAAAAGATTTACTTTATTGATATTGATGCTTATAGGGTATTTAAATACTTTTGCTCAGACTGCTCCCAATACTATTGTGGTAGATAGAAACGGCACTGGTCATTTCAGAAATATTCAACAAGCCATCGATTCGATACGTGCATTTAATCCTGCCGGGATGGTAACTATTTATATTAAAAATGGAGTTTATAAAGAAAAGCTGGAAATACCGACTCACATTTGCAATGTTCATTTTATTGGAGAGGACAAGTATAAAACCATTATCAATTACGATGACCATGCAAATATCAAAAAAATGGGAACTTTTAGAACCTATACACTAAAAGTTTGCGGAAATGATATTACAATGGAGAACCTTACGATAGAAAATTCGGCTGCTCAGCTTGGTCAAGCTGTAGCTTTGCATGTAGAGGGCGACCGAATTATTTTTCGTAACTGTCGTTTCCTAGGCAATCAAGATACTATTTACACCGGACGTGAAAATGCCCGTCAGTACTTTGAAAACTGTTATATAGAAGGCACAACTGATTTTATTTTCGGACCATCAACTGTCTGGTTCGAAGAATGTCAGATATTCTGTAAACGGAACTCTTACATTACTGCTGCCAGTACTCCGGTACAAGTTAAATACGGTTATATATTCAATCGCTGCACCGTGGTGCTCGATAGTCTGGTTGATTCGGAATATCTTGGTCGCCCCTGGAGAGCATACGCTATGACTTTATTTATGAACTGCAAATTACCCAAAGGCATCAAAGCAATTGGCTGGGATAACTGGAAAAGTGTTGAAAACGAAAAAACGACCCGTTACATGGAATTCAATAATTCCGGCGAAGGTGCAGATTTAAGCCAACGTGCAATCTGGTCAAAGAAACTAAGCTCTAAAGAAGCAAAGGAATTTAACATTGAAAAAGTGTTAGGTGGGTTTGATAATTGGAATCCGACCAAGAACTAGAGGCATATAATCGTCTTCGTAATTGAGTACGAATAAATGAAAGTTGCGTTTAATTTATAGGATGTAGGTGAATTTATTCTACATCCTTTTTTCATGCTGTTTAAAAATACAATTATTTATAGAGATATACACCCGAAAATAGCTATTTTTGTAATGCAAATCACACAATCGCACGAATTCAATTTTACACTAAAAACAGTATTTGTTATTGAAACAGTGTAACTATCACATCTATGAAAAGATTCCTTCAATTCCTCCTTTTAGTATTGTTCCCGCTTGTCGCAAGTGCTCAGTATCATTTTTCATTTTCTCATTATACTTCTGATAATGGGTTGTCACAGAATACAATAACTGTGATGATGAAGGATAGTAAAGGTTATTTGTGGTTTGGCACGCGCGATGGGTTGAATAAATTTGATGGTTATAATTTTAAAAGCTATAATTCAAAGCTAAATAGCAAATTGTCGATTTTAAGTAACCGTATTTTAGATGTAAAAGAAGATCGTTGGGGATTTATATGGGTAAAAACCTATGATGAAATTGTGTATCGGTTAAATACTTCTACCGAGGAGTTAATTCGTATTGAAAATCCCAGTGGTGGTTTTATTAATGACAAAATAGCTCAGATAGTTGTGCTTCCATCCGGCGTGGTTTGGCTTACTACCATTGACAAGGGCTGTTATAAAATCGTCACAAATGAAGAAGATTACAAACTAACAGTTACTCTTTACAACAAAAAAAATCGTAATATCCCGGGTAATACAATAGAAAGTGTATTTGAAGATGGGGAGAAGAATACTTGGATACTTACTCAATCAGGACTATGTTGTATAGAAAACAAAGGTAAACCCACATTTTATTTTAACAAATTAGCATTTCATTCTTTTGTCGAGAATGAAAAACGTATCATGTTTGGTTGTGCTGGAAAAATGATTCAGTATGAAAAAAGAACAAGAATATTTACATCGGTAGAATTGCCTATTGGTGTATCCGTTGATAGGTTGGCAAATTTCACATCAAATAACTATCTGTTAGCAACTCAAGGACAAGGTTTTTTTACCTATAATTTGCTAAGAGGAGAACTAAAACAGTTTTCTGTTGGAAAATATCCGGAAATGAAATCTAATGATATTCAACAGATTTATATTGATAGAGCAGGTGATGCGTGGTTGGGAATAAAAGCTTCCGGAGTGCTGCATTTTAATCCTCAAACAAACAAAATTGTTTATATACCTTCCAATATCAACATAGGTCAGGTAACGAATCCTAATTTTTTGATTTTTGAAGACGAGAAAGATGTACTATGGATTCAGCCTTACTACGGCTCATTCTCATGGTTTGATAGAGCAAACAATAGGCTAGTACCATTTAGCAGCGTTTATAATGAGGATATTAATACACTTTTTTCTTATGGTGTAAATCATGTTTTGTCTGATTCGCAGGGCGTTTTGTGGATAAGTACAAACAGAGGAAATGGTTTTTTTAGATGTACTTTTCTTCCCGAATATTTTAATCACTATTTATTAGATGAACATTCAGTATACAGCATTTCTAACGAAACCAGGGCAATTTTTGAGGATCATGAAAAACGCCTCTGGGTGGCTTGTAAGGACGGAGTGGTTCATGTTTTTGATGAAAATAAAAGACAGATTGGAACGTTAAATTATGATGGTCGAATTTTGCCAAGCGGTAAACTCGATGTGCTTGTTTATAATTTTTTTCAAGATAAAAAAGGCAATATGTGGTTAGCCACAAAACGAAAAGGCTTGATTCGTCTCACTCCTACGGGTGGTAAAAATACGTTTAAAATTGAAAAATTCGTTCATAATCCCAATGATATCTATTCACCGGCAAGCAATGATTTTTATTCTGTTACTCAGGATAAAACAGGGCGAATCTGGGCTGCCACCTATGGAGGTGGTTTACATTTGGTGGATGAACAAAATGGTAAAATACGATTTTATCATGCAAAAAATGACTTGAAATCATATCCATTTGCCAATTGTTCCAAAGCTCGTCAGGTTTTTGTCGACTCCAAACAGCATATTTGGGTAGCCACCACTGAAGGTATTGTTGTTTTTAATTCTAACTTTAGAAATATAAAAACGATTCCATTTGTTTACTATCATAAAACTGAGAATAGCGCTAATGGTTTAGGAACGAATGATGTACACTGCATCTCTGAAGATGCCGAAGGGAATATGTGGTTTGGTACTTTTGGTGGAGGATTAAATAAGCTCAAGACAAAGGTGATTTCACAGAACACGAAACTGGAATTCGAATTGTTCGACAGAACAAAAGGGATGCCTAATAATGTGTTTTATTCAATCCTCGATGATAAGCAAGGCAGTCTATGGATGACCACCGAAAACTCAATTGTCAAGTTGAACAAATCAAGTCATAAAATTGAAGTTTTTGGCAAAGGAAACGAACTTGAGAATGTGGAATTTTCAGAAGCATCAGCTTGTATTCAACAGTCGGGTAAAATTTGTGTGGGTTCAAAATCCGGTTTCTATTCCTTCTTTCCGAGTGCTGTAAAAAGGAGGGTAATTCATGCGCCATTGGTTTTTACAGGCTTATCATTGTTTAATAAAGAAGTAGAGATAGGAGTGGAGGGTTCCATCCTTCAATCGCATATTGATAAAACGTCTCAAATTGAGTTTAATCATAAACAAAATGTGTTTACTATTGAGTTTGCAACGTTGGATATGCGCGCACCCGATAAAATTCAATATGCCTATAAACTGGATGGATTTGATCCGGAATGGAATTATGTACAAACTAAACATTTTGCGACGTATACAGCACTTCCTCCAGGTAAATATACTTTTTATGTAAAATCGACTGATAGCGAGGGTATTTGGCTGAATAACGAACGTCAGATTGAAATCAAAATACTACCCTCGTTTTGGCAATCTGTTTTTGCGAAATTTTTGTATGTAATTTTAGTTATTTTATTGTTCTTGTTGGTGCTTTACATCTTTATCACCATATTTAAGTTGAAAAATAATGTACATCTTGAGAAACAGATGACTGATATGAAACTCCGGTTTTTTACCGATATTTCTCATGAATTGCGTACACCGCTCACATTAATTTCACTACCGGTTGATAATATGCTTAATGATGAAATTGATCCGCATATAAAGGAACAACTCACACGGATCCGCCGTAATCTGGATCGGGTTATGGTGTTGATAAACCAAATTCTGGATTTTAGAAAATTACAAAACAACAAAATGCACTTAACAATAGAAGAGGTGAATTTTGGAGAATTTGTTCGGGTGTGTAGTAGTAATTTTATCGAGATGGCTCATGCCAAGAATGTTGGATTTGATATAGTGGACGAATCGGAGGGTGTGAAGGTATGGGTAGATCCGGAGCGATTCGACTCTATCGTTTACAATCTGGTTTCGAATGCGCTTAAGTTTACTCCTGCTGAAAAAAACATTGTTATCAAAACGTCAGTACAACAAGGCGTGGCTGTTCTTTCGGTTATTGATGAAGGAATTGGTATAGCGCAGGAAAAAATAAACTTTATATTCGATCGTTTTTTCAGCATTTCTACTTTTCGGAGTATTGCTCAAAAAAGTACAGGTATCGGACTAGATTTAGTAAAGAAAATGGTTGATTTACATCATGCTACCATTCATGTTGAAAGTCAACTGGGTAAAGGGTCAACTTTTGAAGTTGATTTCAAACTGGGAGTCTCACATTTCGATAATGATGATGTTGATATTATTGTTTCTGATCAAACAATTCCTAACGACACCGTAGAAATAGATCATTCTACAGAAATGCAGATGCCTGATTCAGATAACGTTAATCCGTTGATACTTGTTGTAGAGGATAACGATGAATTGCGGCATTTCCTGAAAAATAGCTTGAAGAATCACTATCGGGTTGCTGAAGCCGAAAATGGAATTGAAGGATGGCATAAAATAGAATCGTTGTTGCCCGATTTTATAATTGCCGATTTAAGAATGCCGGAGATGGATGGTATGGAACTGACTATCAAAGTGAGGGAAGATAAACGAACATCGCATATTCCTATTATTTTGCTGACGGCTGTTACTGATATGGAAAGCAAAGTAGCAGGTATGAAAGCTGGTGCTGATGATTATATTACAAAGCCATTTAATTCGGCATTTCTTCATGCACGGATTGAGAATTTGATGAATCAACGGAAACAGTTGCAACAGTATTTCAGATCGCAAATAACGTCTAAAAAATCTGACTTTAGCTTGCCACCTTTGGAAGTTAGCTCGCGCGAAGATATGTTTATGCAAAACCTGATTAAAATAATGGATGAAAATCTTGAGAATTTTGATTTGAATATTGATTTGCTTGCTAAGGAGCTAAATATGAGTCGCACTGTATTTTTCAATAAGTTGAAAAGCTTAACCGGCTATTCACCTGTAGAGTTTGTGCGTGAGGTGCGTTTTGAGCGTGCTGCTGAATATATGCGAGATACGCTGTTGACGGTTTCTGAGATATCGTATCGGGTAGGAATCGAAGATCCTCGTTATTTTAGTCGTTGTTTTAAACAAAAGTTTGGAGCAACCCCTTCGGAATACAGACTTCAAAATGGAATTAATAATTAAAAATAATAAGAATGAAATCAATGAAATTCAAACTCGTAAGTATTGTTTTAGCAAGCTTTTGTATTACAACTGCCTTTGCTCAAAAGAAAATAATGCTTGATAATTTTTACAATAATGAAGTCAGTTCTAAAACAGGGAAGCCATTTCACTACATTTGGGAGGATAAGGCTTTAAGCGGTTTCTCTGAGTTGGGCGACCTTTTTCAAGCCCAGCGTGCTACACTTGCCACTCTTAAAGTAAAGCCGACAAAGGCTAATCTTAAATCTGCCAATGTGTTTATTATTGTTGATCCGGATACGAAACTCGAAACTGCACAGCCCAATTATATGGATAAGAAAGCCGCTGATGCTATTGCCAATTGGGTAAAAAGAGGCGGTATCTTACTAATGTTAACAAACGATGGGAAAAACTGCGAACTTGATAGTTTCAATATCCTGGCAGCTAAGTTTGGTATGAAGTTTAATAATGTACTCTTACACCCCGAAATTAAAGCTGAAGCCGGAATGCCACGAAATTATAACAGCTGTGCGTCAATAAATCTGCCAAACCATCCTTTGTTTCTGGGGGTTAATAAGATTTTTTTGAAAGAGGTTTCTTCTATCTCTTGTCAGAGTCCTGCTAAAGCTGTTTTAGAAGAAAACGGACAAGCGTTGATTGCTGAAGCAAAATTTGGAAAGGGTTATGTGCTTGCAGTTGGCGATCCATGGTTGTACAATGAGTATATTGATCATGCTCACCTGCCAACAGATTTCGAGAATTTAAAAGCCGCTAAAAATTTGGTTCATCTGATACTTTCGTTTAAAAAGTAGTTTCCCTGATGAGGTATAAAAAAAATTATTTTATCTTTAATAACCAGGCTAAGTTGACAGAGAGGTATAAATTATTTGACGTGTCAAAATAATCGCGGGTGTCATTAGAGAATACATCACTCAACGAATAATTGGCACGAGTGTCGAGCTGAATAATATTCCCTTTAATATTTATCAAATATCCAAAACCTGCACTAACTCCATAGTCGAAAGGATTTTGAATTTTAGTAATGTGTTGGACTTCGGTTGAAGCAGTTGTATTGTTGATAAGATCTTTCTCGGAGATTAAATAGCTGATTTTTGGGCCTATATTGAAAAAGAAACGACTATTATTCCCAAAATAGAAATGAGTTAGAAAAGGAAACTCAATATAATTTAACTGACGAGTGTACAATCCTGTTTTTTCAGCCCAACCACGTTGGGATAAATTCAGCTCTACCTGAAAACCTACATTCTTATCGGCAACATATCGAAATACCAACCCACCATTGTACCCTTGTAAAAAGCCTTGAGCCACCACTGGTTTAAACATAACCATTGATTCGTTTACCCCAAACGTTGCGCCAATGTATATTTCAGGCTTTTCCAGATGAGATTGACTAAAAATAGATGATGAAAAAAATATGAAAAGTAGAATATGAAATTTTCTCATACTAGCGGAAATGTGCATAAATAGTGTAAAGTAGCTATATTTTCGTTCGATTATTGTTTGTCTTCACCAAGATATAGTCGTTGGTTTATGAAGCCAGATTCGTTGGAAATTCGCTCAAAACGAGGTTGAGATTGAATTCCATTTGTGATATTTATGTTTCCAATTTTATCAATAAACTTGTTTCCGTATCGATGAATTATGGTGATAAAATAATTTGATAAATCATATCCAAGCAAGTCAAATCTTGGTGAGTCAATAGTTATATCATTGCTAAATAGTTGTGTGTAGAGTCTGTTGAAATCTCCAAGTTCTTTTGAATTATACTTTGACATAAATGGTGATACATAAATGCTTGAAGGCATTTTTTCACTTTGATTTTTCCAATTATATTGTTCAAATAATCTGACGTCATATTGTTCTATACATGAACGCAATGGAGCAATAAACGGGCTGATGTAAGCGTATTTATCTGTATTGAAAATGACGAGATTTTTTCCTTCTTTTTTCAATACTGCTTTAAAATCAGCATTGTCAGATGTACTAAGTTCTAACTTTGAAAAAGTTTTGTGCTTCTTGCTTAATTCTTTTTTGAGCGCATCACTCCAGATTTTCCCCTCATCTGATGAGCTGATTCCGGGAAGTTCAGCAAATACAATATTGAAATTCAAGTATTTAGTATTTAGTAAATCTTTGCAAAAGCTGAATTCTGCATCTACGCCGGGGTTGAATTGAAATAAATATGGATTATTCTCAATGTCATATACCTTAGAACTAAATGGAATCAAGGTGTTTACTTTATTTTCCTTGGCGAAATTGGTCACTAGTGAAATTTGATTACTAAAAGCGGGGCCGATAATAAGATCTACGTTTTTTAATTCAGGATTTGCTAATACTTCTGTAATTTTTTGTTCTGATTTTCCAGTGTCAAAAGTAAATACTTCGCACGAAATTCCTCTCAGTTTAGCTTTATGAATGGCAATTAACGCACCCGAATAGAAATCAATAAATCTTTTTTCTGATTGGTCTTGTTTCTCTTCATCAAGCATAAATGGCAATAGAAAAGCAATTTTGATAACTTTGCTATTTGCTGTGATCTGTTCAGAACTGTAGTTGTCTGAATGTTTCTTTACAATTGCATCTGATTTTGAAGTTGTAAATGTATTATCTTTTTTTGTGCCAACCTGATTGGTAATGGGAATTTTCAACTCTGAACCTATCGACAGCTTTTTAGCTGATTCAGGGTTTAAACGTACTATATCTACAACATTTACCCCATAAAGTCTGCTTATTGAATACAATGTCTCATCTTCTTTGATAATATGTATTTTTTGCTCTGATTTTGTGTTAGAATTATTTGTTTTTTTTACAGCTTTGGCTATGTTTTGTTCTGCAATCCTATCACTTTTGTCGGAGTTTGTTTTCGGTATTCTAAGCGTTATACCTTCTGTTAGTCCTTTTGATACCTGCGGATTTGCTTTAATAATGTCTTCCTGGCGAACTTTGTATTTTTTGCTGATAGCAAAAAGTGTTTGCTTATTTTCTACTTTGTGAAGTGTATATTCTTGTCTTAAATTCGCCGCTTTTGAACTTGTTTGATTTGTGTTTTTAGTAGTATCCTTTTTTATGGGCACAAACATCTGCTGACCGGCTTTAAGTCCATTCTCAGTTCCAGAATTTATGTTTTTCAATTCATCTAGCGAAACTTCAAATTTTCTGGCCACACCAAACAAACCTTCACCTTCTTGCACAGTGTATACATAATACTCCGTTCCGTTAATTTTTGTTTTTGGATACTGAGAGTTTTGGCTAAAAATGCTGCCAAAAGAAATAAGAAAAATAGTAAATATAATAGTAAATAATTGCTTCTTCATCAGTTGAAAGTTACTAATTGATTTCTAGTTACAAATGCAAAAGTACAAAAAATAAACATCAACAATTGAAATTTGGGAATAATTCAGCATTTTTTTTGTTATTGATAAGAAAGATGTACATTTGCATCCAATTGTCAAACGTAGGTAATTTACTAACCAATTTATGAGAAAATATATCACGCTGATTTGTTTTTATTTTACTACTTTTTTATCTTTTGCTCAACTTTCATGCTCTAATGGTAAGCTATACAACACGTTTGCAGGTGTAAATTATGTGTTTGTTTTCAATGGAATAAATCCTGCATCAACAATAACGTTTGCTGGTTCTGCAACAGATTTAAAATGGTATAAATATGGTAACATAACACCACTTGCCACCGGTGTAAATTCTTTCGATCAACTGGAAAATGCTACTGGTTATATTTTGGAAGATGCCTCGGGTAAACGAATTAGTTTTTGGGTGATTGATTATCAACAATATCTTGCAACTATTACATCTTTTGAACCTGAAAAGAACCCTGGTTATCAGTGTGATAATCTAAAACTTCTTGTAAACGCAAATGTTCCACAGCTTTCATATAAAACTGAGTTTGGACAAACCCCCAAGATAATGTCGAGGATTTTTACTCTAAAATATCAAACTCAAGAATGGACAGATACCTGGACAAAATCGGATAAAACTGAAAGCATTGAGTTGCCTGCTACAGAACTAACAGTAACCGCTCCACTGTGTAATACCACTTTCACGATCTCGGGAGATCAATACGCTAGTGATTTAGGAATTACTTCAACTCCTTTTGTGAGTTCAATATACACTGCAGTTTCTGTAAAGTGTCATTTAAAAACTGTTCTAACGACTCGTGATATTCCAAATGAAGGTGACACACCTTCAAATAAGACACAAGTCAGTGGTTCTTCGCCACTTGATATTCAGTTTTTGAGCAATGGAAATGAACCGACGGCTCAGTATTACAAATGGTCAGTCTATCAGGCAGACAAATTACTTTTTAGCACTAGGTCAGAGAAAGATCTAAGGTATACGTTTATCGAATCGGGCGATTATAAAGTAAAATTAGAAGCGAGTAACGCTTATTGCAAAGATTCCGGATCGGCAGATATAAAAGTGGTCACTTCTGCATTGCAAGTCCCTAATGTATTTACACCAAATGGAGATGGATTAAACGATGAATTTCGCGTAGCTTATAAATCATTAGCTAGTTTTCAGTGTTGGATATTCAACCGTTGGGGACGAAAAGTGTTTTTTTGGACAGACCCTCAAAAGGGCTGGGACGGAACAATTGGAGGTAAAAAAGCAGCCGAAGGTCCATATTTTTATATAATAAAGGCTGTTGGGACAGATGGACAGAAATTTACACGCAAAGGGGATATAAACTTATTGAGATAAAAAAAGTAAAATCGATTACGATTTTACTTTTTGAACAAGATACATACTGCAAACTCCAAACGTGAATTTGCGGTGGATCTTTAATTTAAAGCCGTTTTCTATCAGAATGTTTATTAGGCGTTCTCCGTTAGGGAAAGCATGCATCGAGGCAGTGAGATAGTCGTAAGCTACTTTGTCGCTCGAAAGGTACTTAGCCGTCATGCGTACAAAAACACGGGTATATAGCTGATATCCTTTCAATAACAATCCTTTTTGAGGTTCATTCATTTCCAGAATTAGCAAATGACCATTCGGTTTTAATACGCGGTGAATTTGTTGAAGACTTTCATTCAACTTTTCAAAATTACGAATCCCAAAAGCAATGGTTGCTGCATCAAAGGTCTCGTCGGCAAATGTGAGGGTTGAACAATCCTGAACCTGAAGGTCAATTATTTTGCTCAGATTTGCCTGAGCTATTTTTACCCGTCCCATTTCTAACATTCTGTCTGAGATGTCCACTCCCGTTACATGCTCCGGTTTCAGATACTGATAGGCTTTGATACACATGTCCGCTGTACCGGCTGCGATATCGAGTATTTGCAATGGTTTATATTGTTTCAATGTAAGCAAAGACTGCTTGCGCCAAACACGAGCCATACCCCACGACATAATGTCGTTGAATTTATCGTACTTATCCGAGATTGTATTGAACATCCGGGCAAGTTGAGCGGTTTTTTCCTCATCTTGGTTATAGGGTTTTACTTTCGTAAAATCTACATCGGTAGTCTTATCTTTTTTCATTATTTTTTTATTCGCAATAATTTAAACGCGTGAATCTACAACGTTCGCAACAGTGATATGTTCGTTGTGGTTTTTATAATACTTTTTGCTGTATGGTTCTCAAGCAGTTTTTGGGCTGGAAGAACTTCTTAGCAATAGCCAAATGCCCCAAACGATAAATGGTATACTTAGCCATTGTCCCATGTTTAATGGTAAACCCGACTCAAATGCTTCCTGATTATTTTTGATAAATTCCAGCATAAAACGTGACCCAAAAACTCCGATCAGGAAAATGCCGAAAAGCAAACCGTTTTTCTTGTATGCTTCTTTTTTCCAATACATAAACCACATAATGGCAAATGTAACAAGGCAGTATATCATTTCGTAAATTTGGGTTGGATGCATGGGTTGTGTTTCGCCCGTGCGAACAAAAAGGAATCCCCAGGGCAGTGAGGTGGCACTGCCGTAAATTTCAGAATTCATCAAATTACCAAAACGGATGGATGCTCCACAAAGACACACGCCAATAAGCAAGCGGTCGAAAATCCAGTTAATCCCTTTCTTCGAAACATTTTTGTTGAATAAAATCATGGCGATTAATATTCCAATGGCTCCACCATGACTGGCCAATCCACCTCGCCAAATATACAAAAGCTCCCACGGATGTGAAAGATAATGATTTTCGTAATTGAAGGTGATGCCCAAAAATGTAATCGGCTCAGCTACTAATTTCCACTCGTAGAAGAAACAATGACCAAGTCGTGCACCCAAAATGGCTCCCAGAACGGTATATATAAATAACTTGTCAACCCAGGCTTCAGGAAGTTTTTCGTGTTTGAATATTTTTGTGGTAATAAGCAGCGTTGCATAAATACCTATAGCCCAAAATAATCCGTACCAACGAACGGCTATTGCTCCAATCCTGAAAATTTCAGGATTTACGTCCCAAGTGATGTAATTTAATAGCATACATATTAGAGTTTATAAAAACCGCTAACCCCTAAAGGGGAACTTAATCAGCTCCATTATGGTTCTAATCTTATTCCCCTTTAGGGGTTAGGAGTTCTTTTATTATCTTACTTTTAATTTATACAGCTCCGTGGCAATTTTTAAATTTCTTACCACTTCCACATGGACATTGATCGTTGCGACCAGGTATTTTGTCTACATGAATTGGTTGAGATTTCTGTGGTTCGCGGGTATCCGTTTTGGTTGGATCACCACCGCCAACTTCATCCTTAGTAGTTTTGTACTTACTGAAATCCTGATGTTTTTCTATTTTAGCTTCGCGTACATGTTCCGGTTCACGCATTGGAACTTGTCCACGCATTAATACGGCTAAGACTTTACGATTCATCGAATCAATCATTTCTTTAAATAATCCGAAAGATTCCAATTTATAAATCAAAAGTGGGTCTTTTTGTTCGTAGCTGGCGTTTTGAACAGAGTTACGCAATTCATCCAATTGACGAAGGTGCTCTTTCCATTCATCGTCGATAACGAAAAGTAAGGTTTGTTTTTCGAATGCTTTTACTACTTCGCGGGCTTCAGTGTTGTATGCAGTTTCCAAATGTGCAGTTACATTGAAAACTCGTTTTCCATCACTGATTGGAATCAGGATGTTTTCATATTGTTGTCCTTTCTGCTCGTAAACTTGTTTGATGACCGGATTGGCAATTGCAGCCAGCTTTTCCATTTTACGTTTGAAAGTTTCAATAGCAGCCTCAGCTACACGATTGCATAAATCATTCGTTCTTCCGCCGGTGAATTCTTCTTGAGTGAAAGGAACATCCATTGCAAAAACTGTAAATAGTGTTTCTTGCAATTCGAAATAGTCTCCGCTGGCTTTTGCCGATTCAACAGCACTATCCGAAGCATCGTATATCATGTTGGTGATGTCAACACCAATACGTTCGCCCATTAATGCATGGCGACGTTTTGAGTAAACCACTTCACGTTGAGAATTCATTACATCATCGTATTCCAATAAACGTTTACGAATACCGAAGTTGTTTTCTTCTACTTTCTTTTGAGCACGTTCGATTGATTTCGAAATCATTGAATGTTCAATCATTTCACCTTCTTCAAACCCAAGTTTGTCCATAATGCCCGAAATACGCTCAGAACCAAACAGACGCATCAAATCATCTTCCAACGAAACGTAGAAAATAGAAGAACCCGGATCACCCTGACGACCGGCACGTCCACGTAACTGGCGGTCGACACGACGGCTTTCGTGACGTTCGGTACCGATAATGGCCAAACCTCCGGCGTCTTTCACCTCTTGCGTTAACTTGATATCCGTACCACGACCTGCCATGTTGGTAGCGATGGTAACTGTTCCTTTTTGACCGGCTTCTGCTACAATTTCGGCTTCACGTTGGTGAAGTTTAGCATTCAATACATTATGTCTGATTTTTCGTCCGTTAAGCATACGGCTTAATAATTCCGAAATTTCAACCGAAGTGGTACCAACCAATACTGGTCGTCCGGCTTCTACCAAACGTACAACTTCTTCGATAACAGCAGTATATTTTTCGCGTTTTGTTTTGTAAACGCGGTCTTCCATATCTTTACGTGAAATGGGTCTGTTGGTTGGGATAACCACCACATCCAATTTGTAGATGTCCCACAACTCACCTGCTTCAGTTTCAGCAGTACCAGTCATACCCGAAAGTTTGTGGTACATACGGAAATAGTTTTGCAGTGTAATAGTTGCAAAAGTTTGTGTTGCCGCTTCAATAGTAACTTTTTCTTTTGCTTCGATGGCCTGGTGCAATCCGTCGGAGTAACGACGACCATCCATAATACGACCAGTTTGCTCGTCAACAATTTTTACCTTATTTTCCATTACCACATACTCTACATCTTTTTCGAATAGAGTGTATGCTTTCAATAATTGGTTGATGGTATGAACACGTTCCGATTTTACAGAATAGTTTTGAAGTATTTCGTCTTTCTGCGATTGTTTTTCTTCGGTCGACAGCGTTTTGCTTTTTTCTAATTCTGCAATTTCGCTACCTACGTCAGGTAATACGAAGAATTGTGGATCGTCAGAATCGTCGGTAATTAAATCAAGTCCCTTGTCTGTTAACTCAATCGAGTTTTGTTTTTCGTCAATTACAAAATACAAAGGATCGGTTGCGATATACATGTTTCGGTTATTCTCTTGCATATAAAACTCTTCCGTTTTTAGCAAAAGGGCTTTTACTCCCGGTTCACTTAAATACTTAATCAAAGGCTTATTTTTTGGTAATCCTTTGTAAGAACGGAACAGTGCCAATGCACCTTCTTCTTGTTCTTTTTTGTTCTCAGATTTTAATAAATTACGTGCATCGGAAAGGTATTTAGTGGCAAGTGTTTTTTGAGTGTTTACCAGACGGTCTACTTTAGGACGTAAATCTTCAAATAATTGATCTTCGCCTTTTGGAACCGGACCTGAAATAATCAATGGGGTACGGGCATCGTCAATCAATACCGAGTCAACCTCATCCACAATAGCGTAGTTATGTTTGCGTTGTACCAAGTCGAGTGGGGCAGTAGCCATGTTGTCACGCAAATAATCGAAACCAAATTCGTTATTTGTACCAAAGGTAATATCAGCCATGTAGGCCAAGCGTCGTTCTTCGGAGTTAGGACTGTGTCGGTCGATACAATCTACGGTCAAACCGTGGAACATATATAAAGGTCCCATCCATTCCGAGTCACGTTTTGATAAATAATCATTTACGGTAACTAAGTGCACACCGCGGCGGGTTAATGCATTGAGGAATACAGGAAGAGTAGCCACAAGAGTTTTACCCTCACCGGTTCCCATTTCAGATATTTTTCCTTTGTGAAGTACAACACCACCAAATAATTGTACATCATAGTGTATCATTTCCCATTTTATAAGGTTACCACCAGCAGTCCATTGGTTTTTATAAAGTGCTTTGTTGCCTTCTATACTAACAAAATCGTGTTTTGTTGCCAGTTCGCGGTCAAAGTCAGTAGCAGTAACTTCAGTGATTGGATTTTCAGAGATACGGCGAGCTGTATCTTTCATGATGCTAAAGGCTTCCGGAAGGATTTCGTCCAATACTTCTTCGTATTTGACCGTAATTTCTTTTTCAAGCTTATCAATCTCGTTGTAAATTTTTTCACGAAGATTAATCTCATTCGATTCGATGCTTGCTTTTAATTCTTCAACCCTTGTTGTTTCAGCAGCAACATAGTCCTGAATTCGTTGTTTTAGTGATTCAGTACGAGCACGCAATTCGTCGTTGGTAAGACTTGCTATTTCATCGTAAACCGCTTTTATCTTATCTACAAACGGTGTAATTTCTTTTAAGTCGCGTTGGCCTTTGCTTCCGAAGATTTTGCCTAAAAAATCATTAAATCCCATATCTTTTCAATCTTTTATTTTATTGTATCGTTATCTTATTGTCAATTCTGTCAGTTTTGTCAATTTTTGCTGAAAAAGACTGACAAAGATACTATTTTTTAGTTGTAAAAACGAGTATATCTCTAATTTATTCTACAGGCTATTATAAAACAAAAAGCGCTCCAAGAATCCTGGAGCGCTTACTATCTTTAACCACCATTTAAGGAGCAGAGAGCTGTATTAGGTATTCATTCCACCACAAACAGGAATTACTTGTCCGCTTACATAGCTTGATAAATCAGAAGCAAGGAATAAAGTTACATTCGCCACTTCTTCCGGTTTTCCACCACGACGCATTGGAATAACTTCGTTCCATTTTGCGCGTTGTTCTTCGGTAAGTGCATGTGTCATTTCAGTTTCGATAAAGCCCGGAGCAATTGCATTCGCACGGATACCGCGTGAACCTAACTCTTTAGCCACCGATTTAGCCAAACCAATCATACCTGCTTTTGACGCAGAGTAGTTTGCTTGTCCTGCATTACCCGAAACACCAACTACAGAACTCATGTTAATGATGCTACCTGATTTTTGTTTCATCATGATAGGAGTACATGCGTGGATAAAGTTGAAAGCAGATTTCAAGTTTACATTGATAACTGCATCCCATTGTCCTTCTGTCATACGCATCAATAAACCGTCTTTTGTAATACCGGCATTGTTTACCAATACGTCGATACGACCAAAATCTTTCAAAATTTCAGCAACAACAGTGTGCGTTTCGTCGAAATTAGCAGCGTTCGAAGCGTATCCTTTTGCTTTTACGCCAAATGCTTCAATTTCTTTTTCGGTTGCCAATGCATTTTCGTCGATATTCAAATCGGTAAATGCAATATTTGCACCTTCGCTAGCCAATTTCAAGGCGATAGCTTTTCCAATTCCGCGAGCAGCACCAGTTACGATAGCTACTTTTCCTTCTAATAATTTCATACGTAAATAATTTGTTTTTTAAAGGTCATATGGAACTCGCATGTCAGATTCTCAACGTAGTTGGTGAATGTCTGCATTCATACTTGTTTCATGTAAACTGTTTTGTTGATGTCAATCAAACGTTCATTTCGCAAAAATGCTGTGTCAGTTCGTTTGTAGTCGACGTGATTATAATTCAAAATCTTATAATTTTCGGCTGCAAAGATACTATTTTTTTCCTATATAGGTCAAAAACTTGCATGAATCGGATGCTTTTGTGCAGAAAAAGCAGGTTTGGGGCTTATAAAAACTTATTATTGTAGCTGACATATTTATATAAATACCAAGGGTCAGTTCACATTTTTTTTATCCAAAGGGATAAATGTTGTTTTGATGCTGTATAAATTATATAGAACTAAACGGAGGTCTGTTTATCCTTCTATAATTTATATAGCCTAATTTGAATCCTATTCAAGCTTCTATAAATTATATAGAGCTGAATGAAGCTCCATTCAACCTTCTATAAATTATATAGACCTGAATGATGCCCAATTCGGGTTTCTACAAATTGTATAGTGTTTATTGTAAAAAATCATTTGTCTTAATCAATAAACCGGAGCTTATTTTATTGATAAAATAAAAGAGTCGCCGGTATGCCCGACGACTCTTTATGTAGTGAGATATTGAAAATGGATTATCCGTTCATTGAAACAAGAAACTCATCATTGTTTTCAGTACGTTCCAGACGATCTTTCAAAAATTCCATGGCTTCCATCGAATTCATGTCAGCCAAGTGGCGACGCAGAATCCACATACGGTTCAACGTATCTTTGTCGAGCAATAAATCGTCGCGACGGGTACTTGACGCCATAATGTCTACGGCAGGGAAAATACGTTTGTTTGATAATTTGCGGTCGAGTTGAAGTTCCATGTTACCGGTTCCCTTGAATTCTTCGAAGATTACTTCGTCCATTTTAGAACCCGTTTCGGTCAATGCAGTAGCAATGATTGTCAAACTACCGCCATTTTCGATGTTACGTGCTGCACCAAAGAAACGTTTTGGTTTGTGCAATGCATTGGCATCAACACCACCCGAAAGAATTTTACCGGAGGCAGGAGATACTGTATTATAAGCACGAGCCAAACGTGTAATTGAATCCAACAGGATCACTACATCTTGTCCACACTCTACCATGCGTTTTGCTTTTTCGTGAACCATGCTGGCCACTTTTACGTGACGTTCTGCCGGTTCGTCGAATGTTGAAGAAACAACTTCGGCACGTACGCTACGAGCCATGTCGGTAACCTCTTCAGGACGTTCATCGATAAGTAATACAATCATGTATACTTCAGGATGGTTGGCTGCAATAGCGTTGGCAATATCTTTTAATAAAACGGTTTTACCTGTTTTCGGTTGTGCCACAATCAATCCACGTTGACCCTTACCGATTGGTGAGAATAAATCTACCATACGGGCTGAAAGAGTGTCGTTTTTGCCACTACACAAATTAAATTTGGTATCAGGGAAAAGAGGAGTGAGGTGTTCAAAAGGCACACGGTCGCGAACATATTCCGGCGAACGGCCATTGATTTGGGCAACTTTGATAAGTGGGAAGTATTTTTCACCTTCTTTTGGAGGGCGAATAGCACCTTTTACTGTATCGCCGGTTTTTAAACCGAAAAGTTTGATTTGCGATTGCGATACATAAATATCGTCGGGCGAAGCGAGGTAGTTATAGTCGGCTGAACGTAGGAAACCGTAGCCATCGGCCATCATCTCTAATGTTCCGGTTCCTTCTAAGATACCATCAAAATCGAATTGCTTTTCGGCTTTTTCAGGTCTTTGATTGAATTTGGTGCGGTTGCCGTTGCTAGCGTTATTTCCTGCATTATTACCACCGTTGGTCGGTTTGTTGTGTTTTAATTCAGGAAGCTCAATTTTAGTCTTAGCACTTTCAATAACGCTTTCAATTACTCCTTCAATCGCATTCTCTATAGCAACTTCAGGAACAAAAAGCGTTTCTTCTATTTGAGTGTCATAAGCAGTTCTATCTTCCAATACAAAAACTTTGGTTGGAGCGGCAATAACTTCCGGCTCTTTTTTCTCAACTTCTGCTTTGATAGCTGGTTTTGGAGTTTTAGGAGCTTTTGCTTTGTTTGGTTTTTTTGCCGGTTTAGCTTCTGCAGTTACTGCTTCAACTACCGGAGTAGCATTGGCTTCTGTTTGCACTTCCGGAGTTTTGATAATTGGCTTCGCAATTTGTTTTACCACTTTTACGGGTTCAGCTTGCTCCTTCTCAACTATTTTTTGCGCCGGTTTTTCATTGGGTTGTGCAGCATTTGCAGGTGTGGTAAATACTTTTTGTTCTGCGTTTTTCTTTACAGGTACGCGTAACCGTTTTTTGCGGTCAATTTCCTGAATTTCGTTAGAGATTGTTTTTCGTTGTGCATTGACAACGGCTTGTTGGTCCAGAATATCATAGACCAATGATTCTTTTTTCGTTGAATTAGATACTTTCAGACCTAATTCTGTTGCGATGTCTTTTAGTTCAGACAGTTCTTTCGCATTCAATTGCAAAATGTTGTAATTGCTCATAAAGTGATGGATGAACGTTTTTGGTGAGATTTTCCACGCGGAAAAATAAACGTTGATGTTGTGATGTTATGTTTTTTTGATTATTGTAACAAAAGCAGGACAGCTTTTGTTGTTAGAATATGTTGCAAAAGTACGACTATATTTTGATTAAGCAAGTATTTACGGTATTATTATTTATTTTTTATAAGATAATGGCTTGTAATACTAGTGTTAAGCCTGCAAATACTGGCTTTGCAGGTTTGATAAATAAAAAAGACTTCTAAATTTATATTTAGAAGTCTTTTTGTAATGATTCAGAAAGTGATTGAATCTTTCCGTTTATTATAGTAAATATTGTTCGCTGATAGATTGATTCTCTTGAACACGGTGAATCGTGTCGGCAAACATTTTTGAAATGGTAAGAATCTTGGCTTTAGAACATTTTTCGTTTTCAAATGGAATAGAGTCTGTAAATGCAATTTCTTTAAGGGCAGAACCACAAATTCTTGAAGATGCATCGCCTGACATAACGCCGTGAGTTACAATTGCTCGAACACTTTTGGCACCTCTTTCCATCATTAAATCGGCAGCTTTACAAAGTGTGCCGGCTGTATCAACCATGTCATCACAAATGATAACATCTTTACCTTCCACTTCTCCAATAATTGTCATTTCGCCTACTACGTTTGCTTTTTCACGTGTTTTGTGACAAATAACCATAGGTACACCTAAATGCTTTGAATACGATCCGGCACGTTTTGAACCACCAACATCGGGCGAAGCGATAACCAGGTTTTCTAGTTGAAGTGATTTAATGTAAGGAACAAAAATAGTAGAACCATAGAGGTGATCCACCGGAACGTTGAAAAAGCCCTGAATTTGATCAGCGTGTAAATCCATGGTAATCAATCGGTCAATGCCTGCAACACTTAGCATGTCGGCAATTAGTTTTGCTCCGATTGAAACACGTGGTTTGTCTTTTCTGTCTTGTCGAGCCCACCCAAAATAAGGAATTACTGCTATTATTTTGTAAGCTGAGGCGCGTTTAGCTGCATCAATCATTAAAAGCAATTCCATTAGATTATCGGAATTCGGGAAGGTTGATTGAACTAAATAAATGTACTGACCTCTGATAGATTCTTCGTAAGATACTGAAAATTCACCATCTGAGAAATGTTGAATCTTCATGTTTCCTAGCGGACACCCTAAACTTTGACAAATTTTTTCAGCAAGATAACGACTATTTGTCCCCGAAAACACTTTAAAAGGTGTGGTTTTAGCTGCCATTTGTTGTTTTTAGTTATTGTTGAATTTATTTTTTGCAAAAGTACTGTTTTAATTTTTAAAACGGAAACGAAAACTTCATAAAAATGACTTGAATATTTCTTGGTTATAAATACAATAAGAATACTCGAATTTTCTCAAAATATTTATTGCTAAAATCGAATTGTATATTCTCTCTTTTGAATGAGTCAATAATTTCCGCAAACGTTTGAAATTAAATAATGCTATTTTATGAACAACATAAAATCTTGTTTGTGAATTTACTATTACTTTTGAATTATGATAAAATCAGGAGTTTCTTATTAGTCTATAATTCAATCACCTATGAAAATACACTTTAAAATACCTTATTATACTCAATGGGGACAACGATTGTTGGTTAGTGGAAATATACCCGAATTGGGTAGTGGCGATGTAACCAACGCACTGGCGTTAAATTTTCATGCAAAAGAAGATTGGTCTGCAGAAATAGAGCTAAACCACCATGAACCCTTTGAGCTGAATTATAAATACATTTTGTTTAATGAACAAAACGGTCAATACAGCGAAGAGTGGGGCGATGATCGTACTCTAAAACTCGATTCGTCGCAAATGGATCATTTTTTCTGCATTGATGTATGGAATTCGCCTGCAAGTCTCGAAAATGTGTTCCTGACCACTCCATTTCAGAACGTTTTACTGAAAGATGAGCGTCCGTTTCAAGTTTCGAAACCGATTGCGAAACCTACCCATATTTTTAAAGCAAAAGCTCCTCTATTGTCTAAAAATGAGGTGATTTGCATAGTTGGCGATTGCGCTGCGCTGGGTAATTGGTCAACAAAAATTCCGCTACTGTTGAGCCGCACTGAGGGCGACTGGTGGACGGTAACTGCCGATTTAAGCAAAGCGCAAAATGAAGTGCATTATAAATATGGAGTTTACGATCCTGAAGATAAGGAATTTCGTTATTTTGAGTCGGGTGCGGATCATATTGCCCCGGTTGTAAATTCTAAAAAAACAATTGTTCAGCTATCGGATTCTTTTGTAAGGATTACGGATCATTCGTGGAAAGGTGCTGGAGTCAGCTTACCGGTTTTTAGTATAAGAACCAAAAAAAGTTTAGGAGTTGGTGATTTCTGCGATATTAAATTACTAGTAGATTGGGCCGAAAAGGTAGGCTTGAAACTTATTCAGGTTTTGCCGCTGAACGATACTGTTGGTACGCATACCGATGCCGATGTGTTGCCCTATGCAGCTATCTCGGCATTTGCTCTGAACCCGCTTTTTCTGAACCTTCAGGCGATAGGCAAACTCCCTACAACTCATCCTCTGCAAAAAGAATTTAAACCGAATCAAACGAAATGGAATGCGTTGGATTTAGTTGAATTTTTGGAAATAATAAATTATAAATTGCAATACGCTAAAGAATTATATCTTACTCAAAAAGGTAAATTCTTACAAACTAAAGAGTTTAAAAAGTTTTTTGCCGACAATGAGTATTGGTTGGCTCCTTATGCTGTTTATTGCGTATTGAGAGACCAGTTTGGAACGTCCGATTACCGTAAGTGGAAAGAATATGCGCTTTACGACAAGGCTAAAATGGATGAATTTTCATCTCCTGAGCAAGCGCATTTTGATGACATTGCAGTCAACTATTTTATTCAATATCATTTGCATGTTCAATTACAGGACGCAGTTAGCTATGCGCATGCACATGGTGTTGTATTAAAAGGCGATATTCCCATTGGAGTGAACAGAAACAGTGTGGATACATGGGTGTCGCCCGAGCTGTTTCACATGCATATGCAAGCCGGTGCACCACCGGATATGTTTGCGGTGAAAGGACAAAACTGGGAACTTCCTACCTATAACTGGGAACAAATGGAACGTACCGGATTTGACTGGTGGAAGAAACGATTCGCACAAATGTCCAATTATTTCGATACTTTCCGTATTGATCATATCCTGGGTTTTTTCCGCATATGGCAAATACCGGCAGAGCAGGTCGAAGGAATTATGGGGCGCCTGAATCCTTCTACACCCATACATGTCAATGAATTTGCTGAAAAAGGTTTGTGGTTGGATTATAACCGGTTCTGTAAACCTTATATTACTGACGCCATTTTATGGGACTTTTTTGGAGAAGAAGCCTCGTGGGTAAAAGCCAACTATTTACAAATAGAGGATGGTTGGATTTTTAGACTAAAAGTTCCTTATACAAGTCAATTGGTTATACAAGAGCTTTATAACGATGGAAAAATATCCGAAAGAGTAAAATGGGGTATGTTTGACTTGATATCGAATGTGCTTTTGTTCGAGGTGGAAGGAAGTAATGGAACGCAGTTTTATCCCCGCTTTGGCATGGAAACACTTCGCTCGTTCCGCGACCTGGATAATTACACTAAAGACCGACTGAAAGAATTATATGTAGATTATTTCTATCGCCGTCAGGATGCAGCCTGGTACAAATCGGGAATGGAAAAACTACCAGCGCTGAAACGTGCCACCAATATGATGATTTGTGGTGAGGATTTGGGTATGATGACCCCTTGCGTTACTTCTGTAATGAAAGAGTTGGGTATTTTAAGTTTGGAAGTGCAGCGTGCTCCAAAATCGAATAAAAGAGAGTTTTTCCACCCAAGTAAAGCACCCTACCTATCTGTTGTAACACCTTCGACCCATGATATGAGCACGATACGCGGTTGGTGGGAAGAGGATAGAGGCGTGACGCAACGTTTTTATAATTCTCAGCTTGGGCATTGGGGTGAAGCACCTTATTTCTGTGAATGGTGGATTTGTCGCGATATTATTTTGCAACATTTATATTCACCGGCCATGTGGTCGATTTTTCAAATGCAGGATTTGCTGAGTATTTCCGATTCAGTTCGGAGGCAAAATCCGCATGAAGAACGTATTAATGTGCCTTCCAATTCCATGAACAGTTGGCGGTATCGTTTACACCTGAATATCGAAGATTTATTGGAAAAAGAGGTTTTCAACTCCGAATTACGAAATTACATTACACAGTCGGGAAGATGAAATAGTTTCTAGTTGATAGTCTCTTGTTGGTAGGTACAAGCCTATTTATTGGGAGTGTTCAATTTTTTGATATTTAAATTATGCATGTAACCCAATAGAGGCGTTTGTGAAGACGCCTCTATTGGGTTTATGTCTATTCGACCATTTCGCGTTGAGCTTTATGAAAGTAATATCTGGATAAACATACAAAAACGAATCCGCCGGGAATCGATGCATATGCAGCTCCCATAAGTCCATAAAAGTGTAGCGATATTGAAATGATTATAATGTTGAATAATAACACTATAAAGCTTACTAGAGCATTGTAGTGAATTTTACCAAGACCAAAAATTGCAGCACTTTGAAGCTGTACAAGTTGTCGAAGGCTCCAGCCTAAAGCTAAAAAAGGGAAATAATGCATTGACTCATCATATTTTCCATTAAAAACAAAATGAACAATGTGTGGTATTGTTAACCATGCAGCGAGAAATGTTACTGCTACAACCAGATAGAGTGTTTTGTTGTAACGTTTGAATGCTATCTGAAACTGTTCCTTTTGATTGGAGATAGACGAAAATATAGGACTTGTAATCTGCTGAACAGTGCTTGGAAATAATCTGAATAGGATAGTTATTGTTAGCGCAAAGCTATAAAATCCAATTTGATGCATGTCGCTGATGAAAAACCCAATTAAGACTATATCTACATAGGCAGACATCTCGGAAAGTAAATTAGCCCATATCGATGATTTTGCATATTTCCAATGCGTCGAAAAATATGAGAATCTGTCGGATAATGAGGTTTTAGTATGCTCGAGGCGTATAACTTTAAAACAGAATAACAGCATTAATATGAGGCCAAGGTTGTAAGCTACATAATATCCTTTTATTCCCCAAAAGCAAGTTAGAATTAATATTCCAATAATGGAAATCACCTTATTACTAACTATTAATGCAGATAGGGTTTTGAACTCATTGGCTGCTTGAAAGTAACTCGTAATGACAGAGAAAAGTGAACTACTTATTATCGGAAATAAACCTAATGGGATTAGCCATTGTATAAGAGTATCTCTAGTGAAAATATGGAAGTAATTCAGTAGGAGTATCAATAAGTACAGGCAGGTAGTAGAGATAATAGTGAAAAACAGCCCTGCTCTGAATAAGGTGTCACGTTCTTCTTTTGTTCTGTTTTCGGAGCACAACTTTAGTGTCGATACATTAAATCCCATGCCTGCAATAATAGAGAATATCGACAAATAAGTTTGAATGATTTTAATTCGCCCAATATCTTCTGGCATAAGAATCCCTGCAACGATAAGTTGCGATGTGAATGCGACAATTTGGATGAGAATATTAGCCGATAATAAATGAAAAAATCCTTTTTGACGAATTTTCTGAATTCTAGTTTGAATATGTCTGAGCTTTATTTTCATTGTAGATTCATTATATTCGGGGGATAAATTAGTAATGGAATTGTAATAGTTGAAGTTTCTTGTTATTATATGGAGTTTTTGTCAGTACTATTATTTCTTTAAAATTATTTTGTATATTGTATATATTTCTGTGCCAACAGAATGATAACTGAATTTTTGTTGAGCTGATGACTTTATGCTCTTTGTATTGTAGTCGGCAAGATGATCCAATAGAAAATTCATATTTTCTGTCAAAGCTGTTTCATCTCCAGGTTTTATAAGAATTCCATTCGAATCGTTTATGAATTCAGAAATGCCTCCAACATTAGTGCTTATCACAGGTTTTCCAACCGCTAAACATTCGGAAATAACTACGGGAGCATTTTCGTAATTCGAAAAATGAACTAAGAAATCGCTATTTTGAATCCAGTAAGCTACTTCTTCCGGTGTTTTTTCGCCCAGAAAGGAAACTGTTTTTGGGGGAAATTGAAATGTCTGATAATATGTATATACTTCATTAAAATCCTGTCCTGTTCCAATAATGATTAACTCAACGTCCTGACGGATTTTTAACAGGTAGTGTGTTGCACGGATTATTCCTTTGATATTTTTTGCACGTTCGTCAAAGCAAGAAATGTGTATCATTTTTTTTTTTGTTCGTGCTTCAGGAGGCGTATTCTCAAAAAAGAAGTCATCAACCACATTGTTGACAACTCTATAATTATGATTATACAGTTTTTGTTGTAACATTGCGTTTTTTAAACTCTCGGAAACAGGAAGAACGGCTGCTGCATTTCTCACAACCAATTTTGTAATAACATGTCGAATTATGCCTTTGTATGCATCTCGAATGGGTAGATAACGCGACCAATGTTCGGATACAACATAGGGAATGTTTTTCCATAGTTTAAATAAGTAGGCTATAAAACCTGTACGGGAAAGTATGTTTACATGCACAATTTCCGGTATAAAACCGCTACTTGTTACCTGCTTATATCCTTTACTGTATGCTCTGGTATAGTTGATTGTTTTAATGAACTTCCCGAATAATAAGTTTTTTCTATCAGGATAATATACCCGAATCTCAGTCAGGTTTTCATGTATTTCTTCTGTAATTTCAAATGTGTCAGCGTTTTCATCTGCATGCACATACAAAACCATGATTTTACAGTGTAGACTCGTGGCTTTAGCATGTTTCTGAACAAAAAGCCCGGCCATTTTATCATAACGATTTGGATACCATTGAGAAATGAAAAGGATATTCATAATCATTTACTTGTTTTTCCGGTAAGGAATGAAGGGCGAAACTGTTTAAGGATGTAGTAGGGTTGATTTATAGCACCAAAGCCTTTATAAAAACGAGCAATTCCTTCGATGCTGGAACCTTCAAAATCAAGTTTGACGGGTTTATTGGCTTCTTTGCGAATGATGAAATCGATAAGGAAAAACATCGCCGATGATGATTTTCCTTCATTGCTGGAAATAGGCAGCAAATAGGTGATTTTATCGTTTGAATCTAAAATACAGAGGGTAGCAATCAATTTATTTTTGACAGAAAGAACACCGTATAGCGTTATTTTATTTTCAGCAATTCCTTTTTTTAATAGTTTTTCGGCTATTGATTTATGTGACGATTGATAGTTTTTATCTTCAGCATGATAAAAAGAAATAAATTCATTGACCGGAAGTTCGGTTTGTATAGTGAGATTTGCTTTTGTAGCTTTCTCAATGTTTCTTATTGTATTTTTGGAATAATGAGATGCTATTTGTGCGTAGGGTCTGTTCAGATCCAATATGTAATTCGGGTACTCAACAGCATCGATATGGTAGTTTTTCTCGTTCAAATTCAGTTCGTAACTGAAAATTCGAATTTGTTTTATAAATAATTCAATGATGTGTTTGGGTATCGCGTGTTTGGAAAATACCCCCAATTGCTGTACAAAAATAGGTTGTACCAAGTAAGGTATTCCGTATTTTCGCTTGATAGGAAGGGGCATAATGAATTCGTAATTTTCAGTTACCAGAGCTTCCCAGTTGGGCGATACAATGTCTAAATACCAGGAATAGGCGTATGTCAATTGGTTGTGCGATTGAGTGATGCACTCATCCCAGCGAGCATAGTCAATGTCTTTATGTTGTAGATGTTTTATTTGCATGCAAGGCTGTTTAACAGTAACTAAGGCAAAAGTAAGGATTTTTTATTATTCTTTATCACAGATTGAATACTTTATTTGACAGAACAATAAATAGTGCTTGTTTAATCAGAAGTATTTCGCTCAAGCGAAAAATTAATTTTCATTTTCCATCAATTTAGCCTATCTTTGTGCCCGAAAGGAATTCGACCCGCTTCCAGGGTTGTTTTTCTTTCTTTTTTTTGAAATGAACAATTCTACGTTTTTGACGTTCGAACGTTCAACATTCAGATTTAGTGGGGTGCCTTAATATTTCGGGCTGAGATCATACCCTTTGAACCTGCGCAGGTAATTCTGTGAAGGGAATAAGTTCTATTCATCCGTATTTTTTATTGGGCTCTCAAAATCAAATTATTATTTAAACTAATAAATTGTTATGAGACAAATTTTTATCGGAGCATTTATGCTCATTTTTGCAGTATCGGCCTTTAGCCAGCATTTCATTAATGGAAAAGTGTTGGACGAAAAAGGCAATTCTTTGACGGGTGCTACCGTCGTTGTTATTAATACCCCGTTGACAAATACTACCGACAGGTCGGGTAGTTTCAGGTTCGACAAGCTTACAGAGAAATCTTATACTATTAGTGTTTCATTTGTTGGATATGGACAAAAGTATGTTCGTGCATCTGTGGGTAAAGAGTTAATCGTTAGTTTGGAACCTAAATCGGTATCGATAAATGAAGTTACTATAACTTCGCTTCGTGCTACCGATAAATCGCCGGTGGCTTATTCCAATCTAGACAAGGAGTCGCTTTCTAAAACCAATTTGGGTCAGGATATTCCTTATCTATTAATGCAAACGCCTTCTTTTGTAGCTTCTTCGGATGCCGGAACGGGTATCGGTTATACCGGTTTTCGAATTCGTGGTACTGATGCTGCTCGTATAAACGTTACTATCAATGGAATACCGTACAATGATGCTGATGAGCAAGGAGCCTACTGGGTAGATCTTCCCGATTTCACATCATCGGTAGAAAGTGTGCAGGTACAACGTGGTGTGGGAACTTCGACTAATGGTGCCGGTGCTTTTGGTGCTAACATCAATCTTCAAACGGAAAACTATGCTCAAAAAGCTTCAGGCGAAGCAAGCCTCACGCTGGGTTCTTTCAATACTTTGAAAGAGACTGTGAAAGCCAGCTCGGGTTTGATAAATGGACATTGGGCCGTAGATACCCGTTTGTCATCGGTGAAATCCGATGGTTATATCGATCGTGGTTCAGTAGACATGAAATCATACTTCTTCCAAGCGGGCTATTATGGCGATAAAACATCTATCAAATTCATTACTTTTGGTGGAGTAGAAAAAACGTATCATGCCTGGGATGGCGTTCCAAAAGATTCGTTAGCAACGCATCGTACCTTTAACCCATGTGGTTTTATGGGAACAGATGCTAATGGAAATCCTCTTTATTATCAAAATCAAACTGATAATTATATTCAAACGCACTATCAGTTAGTAGGTGTGCATAGTTTTTCGCCCGCTTTCAGTTTGAATGCAGGTCTTCATTACACACGTGGTGACGGGTATTATGAGGAGTATAAACAAGATCAAACATTGACTAAGTACGCACTGTCAAGCTATTTGTTAGATGGTAATCAGGTTAAGTCAAGCGATTTGGTTCGTCAAAAAAGAATGGGTAATGATTTTGCAGGAGGAGTTTTCTCACTTAATTATACGAAAAGTAAACTCTCTACTCAGCTTGGCGGAGCTATAAACCGTTACTGGGGGGAGCATCATGGTGATGTAATTTGGGTGAAAAACTATATTGGACCTATTCTGCCAATCACCCAATACTATAGCAGTAATGTAAACAAATGGGATGGTAATATCTACCTGAAAGCCAACTACGAACTGACATCTAAACTCAATGTATATGCAGATTTGCAATACCGATATGTGAACTATTCGTTGAATGGAACGAATGATCAGTGGGATGATGCTACGGGTGCAATGCAAAAATTGGATGTGGCTAAGCAATTTAATTTTTTCAATCCTAAAGCAGGTGTGTTTTATCGTCCAGATGCAAATAACGATGTTTTTGCTTCTTTTGCTGTTGCTCATCGCGAGCCAACACGTACCAATTACACCGATGCTTCTGCCACTACATGGCCAACCAGCGAAACGCTCTATGACACCGAGGTGGGTTATAAATATCACAACAATACCTTCTCGATTGGTGCAAACGGTTATTTGATGTATTACCGCAATCAATTGGTTTTGACAGGTAAAATCAATGACATTGGTGAAATGCTTACCGAGAATATCTCTCGCAGTTTCCGTTCGGGAATTGAATTAGTGGGTGCTGTAAAACCTGTCGACTGGTTGCGTTGGAACGGGTCTGTGACCGTGAGCTACAATAGAATTATCGGATTCAATGAGTTTGTGGATGTGTATGATGCCAACTGGAACTGGGCTTCGCAACAAGAGAATAAGCTGGGAAATACTCCGATAGCTTTTACCCCAAATTTATTGGCAAACAGCATGCTTACGTATATAAAGGGTAATTTTGAGGCCGGTTTTCAGTCCTTATATATTGGCAAACAATACATTGATAATACAGGAAGTAATGATCGTTCGTTGAAAGCGTATTTTGTAAATAATCTTCGATTGAGCTACAACTTGCCTGTAAAAGGGATACGTGGCATTGGGTTTACGGTAATGGTGAATAATCTGTTTAATGAGCAATACATTAGTAATGCCTGGACCTATTCTTATTATCAAGGAGATAATTCAGGAACACAACGTTATAATGATTTTGGATTTTACCCACAGGCTGGAACTAATTTTTTGGCCGGGATTACAGTGAAATTTTAGAATGAATACCATATGAGAATGAAAATGGTTGGACGAGGAAGCGTCCAACCATTTTTTTTTACACCAAAGTTAGAAATAAAAAAAAGGGCTACAACATTCGAAAATGATGTAGCCCTTTTTAAAAGCTCTCCCTCTTGGACTTGAACCAAGGACCCTCTGATTAACAGTCAGATGCTCTAACCAACTGAGCTAAGGAAGAATATTGGTTGATTTTCAATAAAAAACCACTAACGTAATAGTGGTGATTTGCTCTCCCTCTTGGACTTGAACCAAGGACCCTCTGATTAACAGTCAGATGCTCTAACCAACTGAGCTAAGGAAGAATTTAGTTATACATTTTTTTCTCAAATGCTGTGCAAAAGTAATAGGTTTTATTGAAATATGCAATATCTTTGCACAAAAAATACGGAGAATTTTATGAAAAGAATTTTAGGAATGGGTAATGCTCTGACTGACATTTTATTGCAGATAGAGCATGATGAGGTGTTAGCGACATTAAATTTGCCAAAAGGCAGTATGCAGTTAGTAAATGGTCAATTTTCGGATCAACTAGGTACTGTTTTGAGCGGAATAGCTAGAAAAATGGCTACCGGTGGCTCTGCTTCGAACACAATAAATGGTCTTACGAAGCTTGGAGTCACTGCCGGTTTTGTTGGAAAGGTTGGAAAAGATGAAGTTGGAAGCTTTTTTACCCGTGATTCTATCAACAATGGTGTCACTCCTCATCTTTTGATCAGCGAAACACCTTCCGGACGTTGCACGGTATTGGTGTCGCCTGACGGTGAACGTACGCTTTGCACTTTTTTGGGTGCTTCGTGCGAATTGGATGCTAAAGATCTTACGCTTGAAATGTTTCAGAACTATGATATTTTCCATATTGAAGGATATTTGGTGCAAAACCACGAATTGATACGCACAGCAGTACGTTTGGCAAAAGAAGCGGGACTGAAAGTGTCTATTGATTTGGCCAGCTACAATGTGGTGGAAGATAATTTGGACTTTTTGAACGAAATAATCCGCGAATATGTGGATATTGTTTTTGCCAATGAAGATGAAGCCCGTGCATTTACCAACAAGGAGCCTCAGGACGCGCTGATACATATATCGAACCACTGTGATATCGCTGTGGTGAAAATAGGCAAGGAGGGGTCTTATGTGAAGTCAGGCGATAGCACAGTGCAGGTACAACCCCGCACGGCGAATTGTATTGATACAACCGGTGCCGGCGATTTATACGCTGCAGGGTTTCTTTATGGCCTGGCCTGCAATTATTCGTTGGATGTTTGCGGACAGATCGGGTCGCTTGTTGCCGCCAATGTGGTGGAAGTACTGGGTGCAAAAATGACCGATGAGGTATGGGCAACCATTCATGAGGAAATTGATATTATTATAGGTTAATCTATTGGATGATTAAATCAATAAAGCTTTATACAGCCATTGTTCTTTCGATGATTTTCTGGTCATTTTCGTTTATCTGGACGAGGGTAGCCATTCAATCGTTCCCGCCCATGACACTGATTATGCTTCGGTTGTTTATCGCGTCGGTATTGCTATACACGGTAACAAAGGTGAGTGGCAAGTTTCAGCGCTTGCGTGGCAAGGATGTGAAGATGTTTGTGATGCTGGCTTTTTTCGAACCGTTTTTGTATTATGTGGGCGAAACATATGGTTTGACGATGGTGCAATCGACATTAGCTTCGGTAATTGTTTCCACCATTCCGCTTTTTGCTCCGGTACTGGCATTTGTGGTTTTGCGTGAACGCATTGGTTGGGCGAATATTATTGGCATTATAGTTTCACTTGTGGGGGTGTTTTTTTTGATTTATAATCCGAATGGTGGCTTTCAGGCCAACCCGGTAGGTGTGGCATTACTATTTTTGGCTGTTTTTTCGGCCATTTGCTACGCTACCACACTTCGCAAAATATCAACACATTATTCTACACTGAATGTTATCTTTTACCAAAGTCTTATTGGGTTGGGCTTTTTTATTCCAACTTTTTTATTCACCGATTTTGCAACAATACAAACAATAAAGGTGACCAGTGAAGCAATTACGGCTCTGATCATGTTATCGGTTTTTGCTTCTGTGGTGGCTTTTGTACTGTTTGCAGGAGCAGTGCGGCAGGTAGGAGTGGCGCGTACCAATGTGTTTGTGAATTTAATTCCGGTCTTCACAGCCATTCTTTCGTGGTTTATTCTCGACGAAGTCATCTCAATTCCCAAATGGATTGGTATTTCTATCGTTGTGGCAGGATTGTTTGTCAGCCAGTCGGGGAAGATCAGTTTCAAAAAGCTGAAAGAAGTGTAGATAATAGTAGGTAGTTAGTAGTTGTTAGAATTTAGTAGGTAACAGTCGTTTTAAGGTCAGTTTAAAAAGGGAGTAATGGAAAAAGTAAAATCAGAACATTTAAGCAAATTTAGTTTTTTTGGTTTAATCGTCACGCTGGGAATTGTATACGGTGATATCGGTACTTCGCCATTGTATGTGATGAAAGCTATTATCGGGGCTAATGCCCATATAAATGCCGATTATATTATTGGTGCTGTGTCGTGTATTATCTGGACACTGACACTGCAAACCACTGTGAAATATGTGTTGATTACCTTGCGGGCTGACAACAAAGGCGAAGGCGGTATTTTGGCACTTTATGCGTTGGTTCGTAAAAGCAAGAAGAAGTGGCTGTACGTCATAGCAATTATCGGGGCAAGTACCTTAATTGCCGACGGTATTATAACTCCTTCCATCACAGTGGTATCTGCTATCGAGGGTTTGAAAGGGATAAACAGTGATACACCGGTTGTGCCCATCAGTATTCTTATTATCTCATTATTGTTTCTTATACAGCAGTTTGGTTCAAAAGTAATTGGTAAATCCTTTGGGCCTTTAATGGTTATCTGGTTTACCATGCTTGGTGTGTTAGGTGCAAGCCAGATTGTATATTTTACGCCCATTCTGAAAGCGTTTAATCCCTATTATGCCGTACATTTATTAGCCACCTATCCGAGTTGGTTTTTGATTTTAGGAGCGGTATTTCTATGTACAACTGGTGCTGAGGCATTGTATTCCGATTTAGGGCACTGTGGCATTAAAAACATAAGGGTGAGTTGGATATTTGTAAAGACAACCCTGATTCTGAATTACCTGGGACAAGGTGCATGGATTCTAACCCATCTGGATTCGCTTACTAAAACCACCAATCCGTTTTATGCCATTATGCCCGAAAGCTTTCTTATTTTTGGTGTACTGATGTCTACCGTAGCCGCTATTATTGCTAGTCAGGCATTGATTAGCGGGTCTTTTACCATTTTTAGCGAAGCAATGAGTCTGAATTTCTGGCCACGTCAGCGGATTAAATATCCTACCGAGGTGAAAGGGCAATTGTATATTCCGTTTGTAAATTGGTTTTTGTATGCCTTTTGTGTGGTCATGGTTTTGTTTTTCCAAACATCAAGCAATATGGAGGCGGCTTATGGGCTTTCTATCACTATTACTATGTTGATGACGACTCTGTTGCTTGCTTCGTATCTGAAAGCTAAATTTAAACTGGCGTTGGTTATTCCGTTTATCTCGTTTTTCCTTACGCTGGAGTTTTTGTTTCTCCTTTCTAATATGTTTAAATTTATGCATGGCGGATGGGTTACCATTCTGATGGCAGGAGCCATCTTTGCAGTAATGTTTGATTGGTACAATGCGCGAATTATTAAAAATAAATATGTCCAGTTTCTTAAGATTTCGTCGTTTTATAAAATTATCTCCGACCTAAGTGCCGATACCACCATACCTAAATATTCCACCAATCTGGTGTATTTGAGTAAAGCCGATTTGCAAACCGAGATTGAAGGAAAGATTATCTATTCGATGATCAACAAACAGCCTAAGCGTGCCGACAATTACTGGATTCTTCATATCGACCATGTGGATGATCCAACGACGCTTGAATATACATTTGAAAAGTTGATACCGGATACACTTTTTCGTGTGAATATAAAATTGGGCTTTCAGGTTCAGCCGTTAATCAATGTTTATTTCCGACAAATTATTGATGAATTGGTACAGAATAGAGAGTTTGACCTTACCAGTAATTATCCATCTTTGAGAAAGAATAATATCCCCGGCGATTTCCGCTTTATTATCATTCATCGTGTGTATAATCAAAATCAGGGCTTTGCGTTCAGAGAGCGTATGACTATGAATTTCTACAGGCTGATAAGGCATTTGGGTATTCCGGATACTAAAGCTTATGGGTTAGATACCAGTAATGTAAGCGTAGAATCAGTGCCATTAGTAATTCGAACGGATCATAAGTACAAAATTAAAAGAATACAAGAAGCATAATGCGCAGGCAATAAGCATGAAAAGTGGAAGTGAGATGAAAAGTCTGGCTTCCACTTTTTTTGTATTAAATTATTATGTATTTTTGCATTGTGATAAAATGAAAAAGCGGGCACATGCTTGGTCATTTCATTTTGCAGTAATTTAATGTTGGAATAATGAAACATGATATTGATTATCCGGAAATAGAAAGGTATGCCCGTTATCTTTCAACTTCTCAAAAGCAATCTATTCTTTCTGATAAAACGGCCAATGATTTGAATTTCGAAGAGCTGTTTGCCTACCTGGATCTTACTACTTCGAAAGTAGGGCAGCAATACTTCTACGCCAGATTGCGTTCGAATGAACTGACTCCTTATAAGAATAAGCATGAGGCAATAACTCAACAGTTTTCCACAGACGCCGGTTTCGCACTGGAAACAGAAAAACAATTGATCAAATTGAGTAAGAATGATGCTTACAGCATTATTTCGCTGTTTACCAAACCGCTTCCTATCGTAACAAAACTGTATTATTTTCTAATCAACGTTTTGCGCTTTGTTCCATTTATATGCGCAGGTCTTACCGCCCTGTTTCCTTCACAATTCTTTTTTATTCTGACCTTTGTCTCTCTGATTGTAAATGCACTTTTTCATTATTCAAATAAAAGTCTTCAGATTCCTTTTCAGAATTCTATACCTCAGCTGATGAAACTTCACAAGGTTTGTCAGGTTTTAGTAAAGGAGTCACGTTTTGATAGTATTGCGGTGGATGTTCCTGATGCATTGGAGTCGTTGAAGCCAATTAATAAGATCTCTTCCTTGTTCAGAGTGGAACAGCTATTGCAAAGTGAGCTGGCGGCTCTGGCATGGTTGATTATGGAATTATTCCGAATACTGTTCTTAACCGAGCCTTATCTGTTTCACAAAACAATAAAGCTGATTAATGGCAAACAGCCGGAGATTGAAACCTTGTACAGCTTTGTGGGCGAGATAGATTCGCTATTGGCTATTGCTTACATCCGCAAGTTGGACGGTGATATTTGCCTGCCAACCATTGATGAGCAAAATGACCGACTTTCTTTTTCCGGTTTATACCACCCGCTGATTGAGGGTTGTGTGACCAATGACCTCGCTGTACGGGATACATCAATATTGCTTACCGGCTCTAACATGTCAGGAAAGTCGACATTTATCCGAACTGTGGGCGTGAATACGCTGTTGGCACAAAACATAAATACCTGTTTTGCGAAGGAGTTTAAGCTAAAGCACCGACTCACTTTGCAGTCGATGATAACCGTGGGCGATGACCTGATAAACAGCAAAAGTTTGTTTTTCGAGGAAGTTCTTTCGGCCAAAGAGATGCTCGATGCGTGCGAAACAGGGCAACACCTTTTCTTGTTGGACGAAATTTTTAAGGGCACCAATACCCTGGAGCGGGTAGCGGCTGCGAAGGCGGTACTGGCTCAATTGATAAAGAACGACAATCTTGTTTTTGTGTCGACACACGATATTGAACTGGCTGAGTTGTTGCATGCCCAATATGCACTCTACCATTTTTGCGAACATATCAGCTCCACTGAGGTTGCTTTCGATTATTTGCTGAAACCCGGTAAGTTGACATCGTTTAATGCTATCAAGATATTAAAGATGAGTGGTTATCCGGATGCGGTAATTCAAGATGCATACGATACTATCAGCCAATGGGCATCTAAAACCCGTTTGGAGCAAGGTCAACAGATCTCTAAGTATAATTAAGTTCTCACTTAGTATAAGCAGCAACCATAAATAAATAAAATGAAAGATAAAATTAAGACCTACTGTTCAAGATGTGATTTTGATACAAATCATAAAGTTTTATTTCAAGAAAGTTATAGAAGTAGTCCAGAAGGATATGATTATGCATTAGAGTATTTTGTTGTAAAGTGTTTCGGATGCGAAGAAATTTCATTTCGAGAAGAATTTATTAATTTTGAAACAATGTATCCTGATGAATATGGAGATTGGAATCCAGAAACAACTGTAAAAACTTTTCCGTCGAAATTAAAAGTAACAAAAGGTCTTAAAAATACATTTGAATTACCAGACAAAATTGAATTGATATATGAAGAAGCTATTAGAACGTATAATGCAGATTGTCCAGTATTAACTGGTGTTGCATTTCGTGCTATTATTGAAGCTATTTGTATTGAAGAATCAGTAACAGGGAAGAATCTTGAAGTGAAGATTAATAATATGGTTCGCCAAAAACTTATAACTGAAAAAGAAGCAAACAGATTACATTCTATTCGTTTTATAGGTAATGACTCTGTTCACGAAATGAAAGTGCCAAAAGATAAAAGCTTAAAACTCGTACTAAATATCATTGAACATTTATTGAAAAATCTCTATTTGATAGATGCTGACAGTGAAGGTGTTTTAGAAAAAGTTGTTGATAAATTTGCTGACTTTGAAGCTTTATTAAATCAATGTATAAGTAAAATAGATAATGAAGAAGAAGTTCCTCTTGCAAAAATTTTAAATAAAAATTTACGTAGATTAAATGGTAAATTAAATGAATTTGAATCTGAACTTATAAGGAAAATTAATAATGGAGAGTCCACTTTTTTGAAAATTGGAAAGATAGATGGCTATGGGAACGACACAACAAAACGACAACATTTTATAATTAATTACAACCGCGAGGATTTTAAATCCGATAGACAAAAAGTTTTCTTTTAAAGAACGGATTGCAATTAGCTACGCTGACCGTTGGTTCTCTGTTGAGGGTAGGTTGTCTGGGGGTGTTCGGTGAAGTCTCCAGACTTCGTCGTGCTAAAAGCAAGGCTCTGCCTTGCATATCAAAAATGGAATATGGAAAGCAAGAGCTTTCCTTCCGTCAATGGACGGACAAGTTCTAACTTTGACATAGCGGGACGCTATGCCAAACAACAGAAGCAGCATTATTTACGCTACGGCGAACATGGGTATCATCCCGCCATCACCAATTATATAGGTATCATCACTCATTATACACCCGTCATCGCCAATTATATAGGTGTCATCACTCATTATACACTCGCCATCGCCAATTATATAGGTGTCATCACTCATTATACACCCGCCATCGCCAATTATATAGGTATCATCACTCATTATACACCCGTCATCGCCAATTATATAGGTGTCATCACTCATTATACACTCGCCATCGCCAATTATATAGGTGTCATCA